>Ga0209344_10000035_pt1 | contig 324993 bp, 297 predicted proteins | sample Cruoilmetagenom6_FD_187293 | JGI IMG/M metagenome (GOLD analysis project Ga0209344, IMG submission 187293) | Oil polluted marine microbial communities from Coal Oil Point, Santa Barbara, California, USA - Santa Barbara Oil Seep Sample 6 (SPAdes)... | ecosystem: Environmental > Aquatic >...
GATGTCAATCGCAAAGCTTGGCAAATATCTGATAAATCAGATATACAAATTATCAACCTGTCTTCCACGTTTTAAAGGTTCCTAAAAGTCTGTTGAAGTTCCAAATGACCGAATTATTGCCTTGAACTTGTTATATCGTTCATAAAGGTAACGTTATCCGTCAAATATTTCCCGATAACAGTACTTTTTGTTCTTCTTTATCGCGCTTCGCTAAACTAAGCAAAGCAGTGTCCAACGGACTTTGTATCGCCTGTAAATCACGCTGTGCTACATGGGTATAAATCATCGTGGTCTCGGGTTTGCTATGCCCTAACAAAACCTGAATATACCTCAAATCGGTACCGTTCTCCAACAAATGCGTGGCATAACTATGCCGTAAGGTATGCGGGGTAACACGCTTGCTAATGTTTGCTAACTTACAACTTCTTTTTAAAAATTTCCGAATACTAGTGGCACTATATTTCCCGCCATTTGGGTTTTCAACAAAATATTGCTTCGGCCCATAACTCAAATAATAATTGTTAAACAAAGGCAAAAAACTTTCAGCAAGCACTACATATCGGTCCTTTCGGCCCTTGGCATTTCTTATAAAAAGCTTTCGCCTATCAAGATCAAAACTCCGCAATTCCAAATCAATCACCTCGCCAATGCGCAAACCAGCCGAATATAACAATGCCAAAACCGCACGGTGTTTTAGGTTTTTGGTAACTCGTAACAAATCAATAATTTCTTCCTTACTCAAAACAACAGGCAACTTTTTACTCTTTGAAGGCCTCGGTATTTCAGCCGTAATTATTTCGCAAGTCGGATAAAATAACCCAAAATGTTTTAAGGCACTTACCATTTGTCGATGGGTACTAATGGAATACCGTCTATACGTCACCTGATTTTCAATAAACAGCCGCACATCTTTATTATCAAGACTTTCTAGAGGCTTGGTTCTCATAAAAGCAATAAAATCTGCCGTGAAATGAAAATATATAAGAACTGTGTTTTCACTCAGTCGCAGGCCGCGTAAATACGAAACATAGTTGCTTAACAGTTTTTTCTGTGCTTCGGAAAGAACTCGGTTGCGTCGCATTTTTTGGACAGCACCAGTGGTTACTTCTGTATTAAACTGACTAAAATCTACCAATATTCCGAAGGAATTCAACTCTTTCCGAAGCGCTTGCCAAGAAATAACCGAAGCTACCGCATAAAACATCTTATGTGTCGCGCTCCAATGTACACCAGGAATGGATTTGAGCTTTTCTTTAATCTTTGCATGGAACGCAAAGCGAATCCCAATACAGGATTTTCCCTTGTGTTGTAAAGGAACAAAAATAACTTTCATAGGTATAAAATCTGGCGGGGAGTTGATGCCAGTAGCTATCACAAATAATAACTATAGTAAAACTAAGAAAAATTATTACAACTCATTGCTCTTTTCTTTCTGCCCAGTCATCATTAAAAAGGCTTTCAGAAATCCGTCAATACTTCCGTCTAGTATGGCATCGGTATTTCCGCTTTCGTAGCCGGTTCTCACGTCTTTTACCAGCTTATAAGGATGCAAAACATAATTGCGTATCTGCGAACCCCATTCTATCGCCATCTTGCCGCTTTCTATCTCATCGCGCTGCGCCTGTTGTTTTCGCAACTCTATTTCGTACAACTGCGACTTTAACATCTGCATCGCCTTTTCCCTATTCTCAAGCTGAGAGCGGGTTTCAGAATTATGAATCACAATACCGCTGGGTTTGTGCGTTAAAATAGCTTTGGTTTCTACTTTGTTTACATTCTGTCCTCCAGCACCACTAGAACGGGCAAAATCCCAAGAGATTTCAGAAGGGTTGATGTCAATCTGTATGGAGTCGTCTGCCAACGGATACACATAGACACTGGCAAAACTAGTATGTCGTTTGGCATTGCTATCAAACGGGGAGATGCGCACCAGTCGATGCACGCCATTTTCGCTTTTTAGCCAGCCAAAGGCAAAATCGCCATCTATTTCTATGGTGACGGTTTTTATACCTGCCACATCACCTGCCTGAAAATTGAGTTCCTTTACCTTAAAACCGTTTTTTTCGGCCCACATCAGGTACATACGCATGAGCATTTCTGCCCAATCACAACTTTCGGTACCACCAGCACCGGCAGTGATTTGAAGTACCGCGCTCATATCGTCCCCTTCTTCGCTTAGCATATTTCTAAACTCTAAGGCTTCGGTGGCTTCCAAGGCTTCTTGGTAGCGTGTTTCTACATTTTCTTGGGTGCCTTCGCCTTCCTTGAAAAATTCAAGAATGATTTCGGCATCTTCGGTAAGAGTGACGGCAGTTTCGTAATCGGTGACCCACTTTTTTTTATTCCGAAGCACCTTCATAAAGGCTTCGGCTTCCTGCGGATTGTTCCAAAAATTTGGATCGAAGGTCTTTTCTTCGTCGTTTGTTATTTCTATTCGTTTCCCGGCAACGTCAAAGATACCTCCTTAACGCTTCCTGGCGATCCTTAAGATCCTTAATTTGATCCTGTGTTACCATATTTATATCCGCCGTAGCGGGTAGATTTTTAATTCAACTCTATTTTCTAAGCGTAAAATTAGACTTTCCTTTTTCAATCTAAAAGCTTCTTACTATTTTTATTATGGTCCTTTTTTCTTCGGAAAAAGAAGCGGTTCAATTCACAATTATTCTCAAATTCGAATATAATTTCATCTAATTTTATAGATTTAGGGCGTACAAATTAATCTGAAGGTTCTAAAATGCAACTCCTAGACTAGAATTTCTTTCAGTAAACAGACCTTATGAAGCAGCTTATATTTTTTGTGGCGTTTTTCTTCGGAATCACTACTGCATTCGCGCAATTTTTAGATGAAAAAAAAGACCTTCAGAAATTCAACGGATTTTTCGATTTTCATTATTCCGAAGCTGAAGACGCTATCTACCTTGAAGTAGACAAACTGGACAAAGAATTCCTCTATGTACATTCACTAAGCACAGGTTTAGGCTCTAACGATATTGGTTTGGACCGTGGACAGCTAGGCGAAGGTGTTTTGGTAAAGTTTGTAAAAAGCGGAAACAAACTGCTGCTTATTCAGCAGAACACCCAGTACCGTGCAAATACAACCAACCAACCAGAAAAGAAATCCATTGAGCAGGCCTTTGCAAGATCTGTTTTATTTGGTTTTGATATCAAGGAAACAAAGGCTAACAAACACATTATCGACCTAACACCTTTTCTATTGTTGGATGCACACGGGGTTGCGGCCAACTTAAAACGCAACAAAGAAGGGGTTTACAAGCTCGATAAAACGAGAAACACCCTTTGGATGGATCATACCAAAGCCTTTCCAAAAAACGTGGAGTTCGAAGCGATGCTTACCTTTTTAGGAGAACCTACGGGAAAAAATTTGAAAACGGTGGTTCCCGATGTGAATTCGGTATCGGTAATCCAGCATCACAGTTTTGTAGCACTTCCAGAACACGACTATAAAACACGCGATTTCGATCCTCGCTGTGGTTCCTACGCGATGAGCTATCTAGATTATAGCACCCCCATTTGGGAACCTATTAAAAAGCGCTTTATCACGCGCCATCATTTAGAGAAGAAAAACCCACAAGCGGCAATGAGTGAGGCCAAAGAGCCAATTATTTATTATCTAGATCCCGGAACACCAGAGCCTATTCGTTCGGCTTTATTGGAAGGCGCCAGTTGGTGGAATCAGGCGTTTGAAGCTATTGGCTATAAAGATGCGTTTCAGGTAAAACTTTTACCCGCAGACGCAGATCCTATGGATGTGCGGTACAATGTAATTCAATGGGTGCATCGGTCTACGAGAGGTTGGAGCTATGGAAGCACCATCAACGACCCAAGAACAGGTGAAATTATAAAAGGGCATGTAAGTTTGGGAAGTTTGAGAATTAGACAGGATTTTATGATTGCTCAGGCTTTATTGAACAAACCTTTTGCAGAGCGAGATGATAATTATCAGCCCATGCTAGAAATGGCCTTAGCACGCATTAGACAGCTTTCTGCTCATGAAGTAGGGCATACCCTTGGTTTTGCACATAATTTTGCTGCCAGCGCCAAGAACAGAGCCAGTGTAATGGATTATCCGCATCCGGCAATTGGATTGAGTAAGGGAGCCAATAAGGAAATTGATTTTAAAAATGCCTACGCAACTGGAATTGGGGATTGGGATAAAGTAATCGTTGCCTATAGTTATGGAGATGTTTCAGATACCTATGGGCTTTCTACTATATTGAACACTGCCTTTGCCCAAGGTCATCAGTTTATATCAGATAGTGATGCTCGTGCGCAAGGAGGCGCACACGCTACAGCACATCTGTGGGACGACGGTGAAAGTGCTTCAGTAGAATTAAAAAATGTTTTAAAACTTCGGAAACTTGCCATTGCTAATTTTTCTGAAGATAACATTCGCAAGGGAGAACCATACTCGGTCTTAGAAGATGTTTTTGTACCGCTGTATTTCTATCATCGCTTTCAAACCGAAGCCGCGGTAAAAGTAATAGGAGGGATGCATTACGAATACGGAGTGAAGGGAGTGAGTTCTGTTCCTACTACTACAGTTTCTAGAGATGATCAATTGTTGGCGTTGCAAGCGGTTTTAGAAACCTTAAGCGTGGAAACGCTCGCCATTCCAGAAGCACAATTAAAGTTATTTCCACCACGAGCCTACGCTTATGGTAGATCTAGAGAATCGTTTAAAGGTGAGATGGGTGTGGCTTTTGATGCGCTATCGGCAGCTGCTACTGCTGCAAACATGACCTTACAATTACTGTTACATCCAGAACGCACCAACCGTTTGGTGCAACAACAGGCGTTGGACGCAAACAATCTTTCCTTAGATTATATGCTCACAAGCTTCGTTGATAAAGTTTTTATGTCGGAGTACACAGATTCACCACTTAGAACTTCCTACGGCAATGAAATTCAGAAAACAATCGAATTTGTAGCCTTGCAGCATTTGCTAAACCTTACAGTGAATCCAAAATCGATTCCGCAGACAAAAGCGATTGCCAATAAGATGATTACTAAATTAAAGGACTTCTATACCCATAAGGGCGATGATTTTTCGAAGCAAATGGTGTTAGAAATTTCCGAGTTTAGAGAACATCCAGAAAGATTCAAAATGAAAGAAACACCAAAAATTCCGGATGGCAGTCCGATAGGAAGTTTTCAGTGTTTTATAGAATATTAAATAATTATTCCGCTCAAGGGGAAGTTTGAATATGATAATAGACTTAAGAAGTGATACCGTGACAAAGCCTGGCAAAGCTATGCTTAATGCCATGCTCCATGCCGAAACGGGTGATGATGTGTACAAAGAAGATCCCACAGTAAATGCCTTGGAAGAAAGAATGGCGGCTATGTTTGGAATGGAAAGTGCCTTGTTTTTCCCTACAGGCAGTATGGCAAATCAGGCAGCAATAAAACTACACACCCAACCCGGAGAGCAACTTATTTGCGATAAATGGGCGCATGTCTATAATTATGAGGGTGGGGGAGCTTCCTTTAATAGTGGGGTTTCTTGTAAACTAATCGATGGAAATCGCGGTATGATCACCGCAGCTCAAGTAGTGGAAAACATCAATCCTCCCGATTTTTATCACAGTCCGTTAAGCTCTTTGGTATGTTTGGAAAACACAACCAATAAGGGCGGTGGTGCTTGTTATGACTTGGACGAGATGCGACGTATAAGAACGGTTTGTGACCAACATGGTTTGGGATTGCATTTGGACGGCGCACGACTGATGAATGCGTTAGTTGCTAAGAATGAGGACCCTAAAGACTACGGAAAGATCTTCGATACGCTTTCAATTTGTTTCAGTAAGGGGCTAGGTACTCCTTTAGGAACTGTTCTAGTGGGTAAAGAATCCCTAATGAAAAATGCCATCCGTGTGCGTAAAATTTTGGGAGGAGGAATGCGACAAATTGGTTATATCGCTGCCGCTGCTATGTATGCTTTAGACCATAATGTGGAACGCTTGACTGAAGACCATAGAAAGGCTTCGGAAATCGCGCAGACCTTAACAAATAAGTCGTATGTGCGTAAAGTGGAGCCTACAGAGACCAATATTGTCATCTTTTATCTCTCCGAAGAAGTTTCCGAAGAAAAATTTATAAACGATTTGCTTCAACAAGGAGTTCATATAAGTAATATGGGTGAGGGGAAGCTTCGTATTGTTACGCATTTAGATTATACAGAGGCAATGCATCAACGCCTTATCGCGCTGCTTGAAACTTACGCATAAAAAAAGCCTCTTGTTTTAAGAAGAAGCTTTTGTATGGATTAATCGAATGTTTATACTTCTTTGGTATCTGCACCTGGAGCATTTTTCCTTACAGACGCAATCCCGTTGTTCATTCCAGACTGAGACGCGTACATTTGGCTGCTTCCTACAATCTGACTGTTCGTGGATAGTATGTTGAAGTGAAATTTACCGTTTTTAGCTGTCTTTTTTTCAACACATTTATCATCACCGCAATTCTTTTTCACAGATTCGATTCCGTTTTTAGCTGAAGCTTTCGACGCATACATTTGACTAGATAATACTACTTGTCCGTTACTCGCTTTTAACACAAAGTGAAATTTTTCACCGCTCTTCTTTAATTCAAACATAGTTAAGATATTAGGGTTATAATTCTTTTCTGATTATAAATATCTGAAAAAATATCTTCAATCTTGAATGTTTTAACCAAATTTTAAAATCTATTTTTTCAATAAAAAAATACTGTTCAGTATGCTATTTAAAAGATAGTCAAACCAAAACACTAAGTCTAAACTCCTTACTAGTACGATTTAGGCAGAGAATCTAGAGAACTATTTAAATACCTATGATCAATAAGTACAATTTTTAAGTGTTTTTTAGTGCAGTTGTGTTTCTTAAAGTTTTCAACCTATTCCTGTTAACTTTTCAATCCTACTTTCTAGTTTTATGTTTGGTTAAATTTTGTACTTTGCATGGCAATAAATCAATTTTTACATTGAATACCCCTTTCTTGAAATTTCAAACCAATTGAAGAGAATAGCTAAAACTTTCCTGTCCATAAAGCGGGTAAAGGTCTTAGTTTGAAAATATAAACTACCTCCAAATGAAAAATTTAGTTGCCGTGTCCATTGCTTGTCTTATTTTTGCAGCCGCTTGTAATTCTAAAGATACCTCAGAAAAGAAAATGAAGATTACTCCACCTACAGCCGATAAAATTTCCAAAAACCTTGAAATGCACGGAGACGTGAGAGAAGATAATTACTATTGGCTTAATGATCGTGAAAATGAAGAAGTTATTGATTATCTAGAACGTGAGAATGACTACTATGATAAGATGACGGCTCACACAAAGAAATTCAAATCGGATTTATTTGACGAAATGAAGAGCCGAATTAAGGAAGATGATTCGTCTGTGCCTTATTTGCTGAATGGGTACTACTATATCACCCGCTACGAAACAGGTAAAGACTATCCTATTTACACTCGTAAGAAAGGATCTTTGGAGGCTGCAGAAGAGGTTTTATTTAACGTAAATGAAATGGCCGAAGGGCATTCGTACTACAATCTGAGTGGTATTAACGTTAGTGAAGACAATAAACTTGTGTCGTATGGCGTGGATACTATAAGTAGGAGAAAGTATACTATCTATGTAAAAAATCTAGAAACAGGAGAAATTCTGGATCAGAGTATTGCCCTTACCACGGGAAGAGCCACCTGGGCAAATGATAATAAAACACTTTTTTATACGCGAAAAGACGAAGAAACGCTTCGTTCTAATAAGATCTATAGACACGCACTAGGAACCGATCCTAAGAATGATGTGTTAATTTATACAGAAGAGGATGAAACTTTTGGTACCTATATCTATAAAACAAAATCTAGAAAATACCTGGTAATTGGAAGCTATAGTACACTTACTTCAGAATTTAGAATAGTAAATGCAGATACTCCCTATAAGGATTTCGAAATTTTTCAGCCAAGAGAAAGAGGCTTGGAATACAGTATTTCACATTTTGGTGATAGCTTTTATGTTTTAACTAATAAAGATAATGCGCTCAATTTCAAGTTAATGAAGACATCAGAAACAAAAACTACACAAGACAATTGGGCAGATATGATTCCGCATAGAGCAGATGTTTTAATTGAAGACATTGACATTTTTAAGGATTATTTGGTGGTTAGTGAACGCTCTAATGGTCTAAATGAAATTCATATTAAAAGGTGGGATAATACGGAAGATTATTATTTGCCATTCGACAATGAGACCTATACTGCTGGAACAGGAGGGAACCCTGAATTTGACACCAATATACTTCGCTATGGTTATAATAGCCTAACAACACCTTCTTCAACCATCGATTTCAATATGAAAACTCGAGAAAAAGAGGTGAAAAAGGAAACCGAGGTGCTGGGAGGAAAATTTGATAAGAATAATTACGAGTCTAAGCGTGTTTGGGCTACCGCCACCGACGGAACTAAGATTCCAATTTCGATGGTGTATAAGAAAGGAATTAAGCAAGATGGTAAGAATCCGTTCTTATTATACGCTTATGGGTCTTATGGCGCCACGATTGACCCTTACTTTTCATCTGTTCGATTGAGCTTATTGGATCGCGGTTTTATTTACGCAATTGCTCATGTGCGCGGAGGTGAATATTTAGGGAGACAGTGGTATGAGGATGGAAAATTGCTGAAAAAGAAAAATACCTTTACCGATTTTATAGATGCTTCTAAGTTTCTAATTTCTGAAAAATATACGTCGAAAGATCATCTGTATGCTTCGGGAGGATCGGCAGGGGGACTTTTAATGGGGGCTGTGGTAAATATGGCTCCAGAGTTATATAAAGGCGTTGTTGCTTCCGTTCCTTTTGTTGATGTAGTTACAACAATGCTAGATGATAGTATTCCGCTTACAACTGGCGAATATGATGAATGGGGTAATCCAAATGAACCCGAATATTACGAATACATGAAATCCTATTCCCCATATGATAACGTGGCACCACAATTGTATCCAAACATGCTGGTAACCACTGGCTTGCATGACAGTCAGGTGCAATATTGGGAACCGGCGAAATGGGTGGCAAAATTGCGAGAAATGAAGAAGGGAGATAATATTTTGTTGCTTCAAACAAACATGGATGCTGGTCATGGAGGAGCTTCAGGAAGATTTGAAGCCTTAAAAGAGGTAGCTATGGATTATGCTTTTTTATTGGATTTGGAAGGAATTAAGGAGTAATTAAAATATTTATGTACCTTTGTCACGTTTTAAATTTAAGTTTCAAATCTTAAAATTTGTTGCAAATTACCCTGTATGAGAGAAGAAATACAAGCCCACAACAATGTTTTAGAGTTAATTGGTAATACACCACTAATAAAACTCAATAACATAGCTTCAAAGATGAAAGGTAATTATTTTGCCAAAGTCGAAGCATTTAATCCGGGGCATTCTACCAAAGATCGAATCGCATTATATATTATTGAACAAGCCGAGAAAAAAGGTATTTTGAAGCCTGGAGATACTATTATTGAAACTACGAGCGGAAATACTGGTTTTAGTTTGGCAATGGTAAGTATTATAAAAGGCTACAAATGTATCCTTGCTGTTAGTTCAAAATCTTCGAACGATAAGATAGACATGCTTAAAACAATGGGAGCCAAGGTATATGTTTGCCCTGCTCACGTGAGTGCAGACGATTCCCGTTCATATTATCAAGTTGCAAAACGTCTTCATGAAGAAACGAAGAATTCAGTTTATATAAACCAATACTTTAATGAGCTCAATATAGATGCTCATTATTATACTACTGGACCAGAAATCTGGAACCAAACTAATGGTAAAATTACACACTTAGTGGCTTGCAGTGGAACAGGAGGAACTATTTCTGGAACGGCACGTTTCTTAAAAGAACAAAATCCAGATATAAAAGTTATCGGTATTGATGCTTTTGGATCTGTATTACAGAAATATCACGAAACTAGAGAGTTCGATGCGAATGAGATTTATCCGTACCGAATAGAAGGTTTAGGTAAAAATTTAATTCCAACAGCAACCGATTTCGATTCAATCGATAGTTTTGTAAAGGTTACTGATGAGAGTAGTGCACACACCGCTCGCGAGCTTGCAAAAACCGAAGGTTTGTTTGTAGGGTATACTAGTGGTGCTGCTATGCAAGGACTTAAACAATTGGAAGAAGCAGGAGAATTTACAGCAGAAAGTAATATAGTGGTAATTTTTCCAGATCACGGTTCTCGTTATATGAGCAAGGTTTATAGTGATGATTGGATGAGTCAACAAGGGTTCTTCGATGCGAAGACAGAGGAGGCTATAGCGATAGAATACATCAAATAAACATCTAAATACTTAAAAATGAGCCATTACGATAAGTAATGGCTTTTTTTATATAAATTTCTTACCCCAATACCCTATTGTTATCCTGATTAATTTAACTAATTTTGTCGCCTATTCTGAAAATTAGTAGTGCCATGAGAGATTTATTTGAAAAGATATACAAGGATAAAGGTCCTTTAGGAAAATGGGCAGAACAAGCTGAAGGATATTTTGTATTCCCCAAGCTAGAAGGTCCAATTTCAAATAGAATGAGTTTTAAGGGAAAGAAAGTAATCACTTGGAGTATAAATGATTATTTAGGTCTTGCAAATCATCCAGAAGTTAGAAAGGTTGATGCGGAGGCAGGTGCTGCTTACGGTTCCGCCTATCCAATGGGAGCTAGAATGATGAGTGGTCATACAGACCTTCACGAACAACTACAAAACGAACTTGCTGCCTTTGTAAATAAGGAAGCAGCCTATCTTTTAAATTTTGGATATCAGGGAATGGTATCCACGATTGATGCTTTAGTTTCTAAAGATGATGTGATTGTATATGATGTTGATGCTCATGCATGTATTATCGATGGTGTACGCTTGCATTTAGGACAGCGCTTTACCTATAAGCACAACGATATGGAAAGTATCGAGAAGAACCTAAAGCGAGCCACTAAAATGGCAGAAAAAACAGGAGGAGGAATTCTTTTGATTTCTGAAGGTGTTTTTGGGATGCGAGGTGAGCAAGGTAGATTAAAAGAAATTGTTGCGCTTAAGAAAAAATACAACTTCCGTTTCTTCGTAGATGATGCTCACGGATTTGGAACATTAGGTAAGACTGGAGCTGGAGCTGGAGAAGAGCAAGGGGTTCAAGATGAGATCGATGTGTATTTTGCAACTTTTGCAAAATCTATGGCAAGTACAGGAGCGTTTATTGCTGGTGATGAGGAGATTATGAATTACCTTAAGTACAACCTTCGTTCTCAGATGTTTGCAAAATCACTTCAAATGCAGCTGGTTGTGGGTGCCTTGAAGCGTTTGGATATGTTGCGTACTATGCCAGAATTGAAAGCAAAACTTTGGGAAAACGTAAATGCTTTACAAAATGGTTTGAAAGAAAAAGGATTCGATATTGGTACTACGCAGAGTTGTGTAACACCGGTATACCTTAAAGGAAGTATTCCTGAAGCAATGGCTTTGGTAAAAGATTTAAGAGAAAACCACGGTGTATTCTGTTCTATAGTAGTATATCCAGTTATTCCGAAGGGATTAATATTGCTTCGAATGATTCCAACGGCAACACATACGATGGAGGATATTAACGAAACTTTGGAGGCCTTTTCATCAATTCGCGAGCGATTGGAGAATGGAACTTATAAAAGACTTTCTGCAGCAGTAGCCGCTGCAATGGGAGAATAGAGCGTATTTATTACTCAAAATATTTCAAAAAACATCAGCTAGCGCTGGTGTTTTTTTGTTAGAGGTTTTTTCTAAACGTGCTTCTTTCTTTATGTTGAAAGGGATCATAATCTTTCCAAAGCAATTGCACGGCAGTATTTTCAATTAATTCTGGGTTGGTTTCAACCGTTTCGATTCCCTTAGCGTTAAACAAAATCTGCATTTCTTCAAAAATAATTGCGGTAACTCCTTTTCCTTGGTATTCTGGATCGATTCCAATTAAATAAAAAGCGGCTTTTTCATTTTTCTTTTGAGCCTTCAGAATATGCATCCATCCTATAGGGAACAGTCTGCCATTTGCTTTTTTTAAGGCCTTCGAAAAAGATGGCATAACCACCGAAAAGGCAATTAACTTTCCGTTACTATCCTTGATACAGGTAATATAATCTGGATGTATAAAACTGAAGTATTTTTCTTTGTAATAATCTATTTGATATTGTTGAATGGGAACGAAGGTTTGTAAGGTGTCATAGGTTTTATTCAGTAAACCAAACATATCATCCACGTAAGGAAGAATCTCTTTTTTGTTTTTAAATCGGATGACCTCCAATTTATATCTTTCACGAATAATTCTAGAAAACTTCTTAACTTTTTCGAAGGCTTCCTTCGGAATACTCAACCTATATTCTACCCAGGTTGCCTGTTTTTCAAAGCCTAACTTTTCAAAATGCTCAGCGTAGTAGGGGTAGTGGTACCAGGTAATCATAGTGTTTAACTCATCAAAGCCCTTGGTTAAAATACCGGCTTTCTCCATATTTGAAAAACCAACCGGACCTTCAGCATATTCAAGATGGTTTGCCCTTCCAATTTCATAAACTTTTTCCAATAAGGCTTTGGTAATTTCGAGGTCGTCAATCATATCTAACCACCCAAAACGCACCTTCCTCTTACCAATTTCATTTACCTCTAGGTGATTGATAATCACTGAGATTCTTCCCGCGATTTCCCCATTTTTAAAAGCTAAAAAATGAGTGGCCTCAGCATTTTTAAAAACAGGATTCTTAACAATATCAAAGGTTTCTAACTCATCCTTAATTAAAGGTGGAACCCAATATTTACAATCCTTATACAGTCGAAACGGAAACGCAACAAACTGTTTTAATTCTTTTTTGGTAGTAACTTGTTTAACTGTAATCATAAATTATCTAACTATAGTCCGCTGTCATCACCACCATCTCCGTCATCCTCAAAACCGTCTTTTCTTTTCTTTTTATTCTTTTTCTTCTTTTTCTTTTTATCCTTGTCATCATCATCACTTTCTTTTTTTCCAGATTCGCGCTCTTTTTTCAACTTACGACCTTCTTTACCTTTTTCCTCAACAAACTCATCATCTTCGTGCATATCAAATCGGTAGGCAATTCCTACTCTGGCATAGAGTCGGGAAGGCGTATCTTTAAAATTTAATAGTACCGAAGCATCAACATGAAAATTCTCATTGACAAGGGCCGCAGCTCCTCCTCTAAATAGTTGATCTGAATAAAAATCACTTTTCATTCCTTGATTCTCAACAAATACTGAAAACCAGTCGGTAATAGTATGCGTAAGCGTTAGGATATATCCATAGGTAGGTGTTTCGGTCGTAATGCGGTCTACAATGATATTTGTTACAAAAACAAAGCCTCCAACAAAGTTATTTTGAGTAGCTAAAACAAACTTCGGACTAATACTACTTTCCGGTTCTGGGGTATATGGGTTATCTGCAAAATCAAAATTAGCCCCTGCATAAATAGAGATTGCAGGTATTAAATCCTTCCATTGAATTTTATTATTTGCTTTCCAACTATAAAGATTAGGACCTTCCAGAACCATTTTACGATAGGGGTCATAAAATAAATATTTTGCTCCAATGGTATTACTTCTGAAGTTGCTCTGGTTGTATTTAAAAGGTACAACACCACGACTATCAGTCACCGATTGTGCTTCAAACTCCCCAATAAGACTAATCTCAAGTTCTTCTTTCCAAACGCCATATCTAATGGCGTAATCAATGCCGAAAGCGCCCGTTTTTGTGTTTTGTAATCGGTGCTTTTCTCTTCCAAAAGCAAACCCAGTTTCAAGCTGAAGCACCTTGGAACCCACAGCAAATGCTCCTTGAGATGCTCCAGGACGATTGTTATTTATAGTCTCAGTGTATTGTGCCAAGACGGGACTAAGGGAAAATAGAAATAAAAAGGAAAGACAATAAAGCGAAGTCTTCATATAATTTCGGTTTAGTTCAAAGATATAAGATTTTATCATTTATTTAATAGTTGATTTTTTTCTTTTTCTCTATCTATTATTACTTTTGAAAAAGATTCAATCATTATGATGACTTTTCTGAAAACGATATTAATTATCCTTCTGGTATACTACGGACTAAAGTTTTTAATGAAACTTGTTGGTCCGTACTTGATGCGATACGTTACAAAGAAGGCAGGTCAAAAATTTGAACAAGCCTTTGGCGGCACTCCGCCACAATCTGCTTCAACCGAAAAAGAAGGTAGCGTCTCTATAGATAAAATGCCCAACGCTCACACTAAGAGCTCTAAAACGGTTGGTGAGTACGTAGATTTTGAAGAAGTAGAATAATCCTTTTTATTTAGAATTATGCGTTCTGTGTTAAAACAGATTTTTGTAATTTCCCCAAGTCGTAGTTTATTCGAATCACATGCAGCATATCCTTAAGAAGTTTCTCCCTCATTTTATTGTTTTAATTTTATTCATTGTTGCCTCTCTGCTGTATTTCAGCCCTGTGTTACAAGGAAAAATAATTTTCCAAAGTGATATCGCGCAGCATAATGGAATGGCGAAGCAGCTAAGAGATTACCGGGAGACATCGGGTTCTGAAACCTATTGGACCGATGCAGCTTTTGGAGGAATGCCCACTTATCAATTAGGAGCAAAATATCCACATAATTATATAAAGAAACTTGACTTGGCGTTGCGATTTCTTCCCCGCCCAGCAGATTACCTCTTCCTTTATTTTATTGGTATGTACATTTTGTTTTTAGTGCTAAAGGTAGATTATAAGCTTGCATTTCTCGGCGCCTTAGCCTTTGGATTTTCTACCTACCTTATTATCATTTTAGGCGTTGGACACAATGCCAAGGCGCACGCTATTGCCTATATGCCCTTGGTATTAAGTGGAGTTATTCTCACTTTTCGGGGAAAATATTTCTATGGGTTCTTGTTAACAACTGTCGCCATGGCTCTTGAGTTGGTGTCGAATCACTTTCAGATGACCTATTATTTGTTGTTGGTTGTAGTTTGTCTGGGTATTGCATATTTGATAGATGCCTTCAGAAAAAATATGCTCTTACAGTATGGAAAAGCAATTACGGTTCTTATAGTAGGAGTTCTAGTAGCCCTTGGTTTGAATGCTACGAACATCATGGCTACCAAGGAGTATGCAGATAGTTCTACAAGAGGGAAAAGTGAATTAACTATCAATCCAGATGGAACGCCAAAAGTTGCAACCGAAGGTCTTGATTATGATTATATAACCGAGTACAGTTACGGAATTGCAGAAAGTTTTAATTTATTTATTCCTCGCTTTATGGGCGGTGGCTCGGCGGAAACCCTCCCATCAGATTCGAATTCTTTCGAGGCCCTACTAAAACTTGGTGCGCCACCCAAAGATGCAATTGATATAATGGGGCAGTTGCCAACCTATTGGGGAGACCAACCCATTGTTGCAGCCCCGGCTTATATTGGAGCAATAATTATCTTCTTAGCAGTATTAGGGTTATTTCTAGTGCGCGGAAGATTGAAATGGTGGATTACAGCTGCATTTATCCTGAGTTTATTTTTATCCTGGGGTAAGAATTTTAGTTTTTTAACCGAATTCTTCATTGATTATGTTCCGCTTTACGATAAGTTTAGAGCGGTTTCTTCCATTCAAGTGATCATAGAGTTGGTAGTTCCCATAATAGCGATTGTTGGACTACAGCAGTGGTTTAATGCTTTCCAAAGAGAAGAAGAGAAGAAAAAAGCCTTGTTTTGGTCGGTTGGAATCGTTGGTGGAATATCCATAGTTTTCTTGCTGTTTAAATCAACATTTTTTGATTTTAGTAGTCCGTACGATTCTATGATTCGCGAACAATTGGGAACGCCCATTGTTGACGCTTTAAGAGAAGACAGAATGAATCTATTGACCATGGACGCAATACGTTCGTTAGTATTGGTGGTACTAACTGCTGGAGTATTGTGGTTTTTCTTGAAGGATAAACTAAAACAAACCGCTGCGATCGCCGTACTAACGATTCTAATTGTTTTGGACTTGGTCTTGATTGACAAGAATTATGTAAATAATGATGATTTTGTACAGGCTAGAGTGATGGAGCAACCTTTTGCAAAAAGTACAGCAGATTCTGAAATATTAAAAGATGATGGTTACTATAGAGTGTATGACATCTCTGGCAACCCTTTTAATAGTGGACGTGCCAGTTATTATCACAATGCTTTAGGAGGTTATCACGCAGCCAAACCAAGACGTATTCAAGAAATAGATGACTTTTATTTAGCCAAAGGCGATATTGGAGTTCTAAATATGATGAACGTAAAATACATTATTGCGCCAAATAAAGAAGGACAGCCCATCGCACAAGAAAATCCTTATGCGAATGGACATGTTTGGTTTGTGCAGAATGTGTTATTGGCAGAAACAGCGAATGATGAAATGCGCCTTTTAGATAGCTTAGATACTAAAAACACAGCGGTTATACATAAAAATTTTCTCGCTCAAATACCAACAAATAAAATAGAACGAGACAGTTTGGCTTCGATCGAAATGGTGAGCCACGATCCGCAGCATATTGTATACGAAGCCTCGACTAGATCTGAGCAGTTGGCTGTTTTTTCGGAAGTCTATTACCCTAAAGGATGGAACGCCTATATCAATGGAAACCCGACGGAGTATATCAGAGCGAATTATCTGCTAAGGGCAATAAAAATTCCTTCAGGAAATAATAAAATTGAGTTTAAGTTTGAGCCAAAAGTTATTCAGACAGGAGGCACGATAAGTCTGGCAAGTAGCATTCTCTTTGCTATTCTATTTTTTGGTGGGATGTATTACTATTTCAGAAAAAAAGAAATTACTACAAAACCAGAATAACTGATGAAACGAGCGCTCATCATTACCTATTATTGGCCACCAGCAGGTGGGCCAGGAGTGCAGCGATGGCTTCAGTTTGTGAAAAATTTTAAAGCCTTTGGAATAGAGCCTATTGTATATATTCCCGAGAATCCTCATTACCCTTTAGTGGATTCAAGTTTTGTTGCAGATGTTCCTAATGACCTTGAAATTTTGAAACATCCTATTAAGGAGCCTTATGGACTAGCTGGAATTTTATCCAAAAAGAAAACCAAACAAATGAGCAGCGGAATTATTGGGAAAGGAAAACAATCCTTTTCTGAAAAATTAATGCTCTACATTCGCGGAAACTTCTTTATTCCAGATGCCAGAGTAGGTTGGGTAAAACCTTCGGTAGAATATCTCACAACCTATATTTCTGAAAATTCGATTGATGTAATTATAACTACTGGACCACCGCATAGCTTGCATCTTATAGGGATGCAACTTAAAGCCTCGATGAACTTGAAGTGGATAGCCGATTTTAGGGATCCTTGGACTACGATTCATTATCACAAATCACTTCGACTTAACAATACTTCAGAAAAAAAACATAAGAAATTAGAAAAACAAGTGCTTTCTGAAGCAGATGTGTTAGTGGTTACCAGTCCGACTACTAAAAAGGAATTTGAGATTATGACAGACTCCCCCGTTGAGGTAATTACCAATGGGTATGTGGTTTCCGAAGGGATATATCCTATGTTGGACCAGAAGTTTTCAATCGCACATATTGGATCTTTATTGAGCGAAAGAAATCCGAAAGATTTATGGAAAGTCCTTTCTGAAATTGCTTCGGAAAATCCAACATTTCGGACTGATTTAGAACTAAAATTCGCCGGAGTGGTTAGCGATGCTATTCTTTCCACTATTTCTGAGTATGGGTTAATCGATAATTGCGAAATACTTGGGTATGTTTCTCATTCCGAAGCATTACAACTGCAGCACAACGCGCAAGTATTACTTTTGGTGGAGATTGACAGTCCAGAAACTAGATCAATTATTCCAGGTAAGTTATTTGAGTATTTGGCTGCGCATCGTCCCATTTTGGGTTTGGGTCCAATTGGAAGTGATATTCAAGGAATTTTAACCGAAACTAATAGCGGACGTTTTTTCAATTATCTAGAAGAAACTTTATTGAAAAAATACATTCTGGAGCTTTACGCCGATTATAAAAACGGATCACTTTCAGTTTCCGCCACTGGAATTGAGAAGTATAGTAGGAGGGAGTTAACTAGGGAGATGGCCAATCTAATCAAGGCGCTATAAAAAACGAAACCCCCGCTCTCTGCCTAAACAGATTGCGAGGGTTTCTAACTAACCAACCAAAAAATTGTTATAATCTACGACCTCTTTTTGAGGTAGTTCGAGATTTTGAACTTGTTCCACTTTTAGCGGAAGTGTTTGACCTTGATGTTGTATTTCTTTTTACCGCTTGTTTATTTGATGAACGAGACGTCGTTCCGCTATTAACTTTTCTTTTTGTGTTGTTCTGAGCAACTCGACTTTTATGTTGCTGAGGTCGCGTTGCTGTATTGGCTCTTTTGGAGTTAACAGTGCGATTTTTGGAAGCAGCGCTGTTTCTATTGTCCCTTTTTACCATTTTTCTGTTAGTAGTAGTTCTATCTTTGTTTATAGTACTACGGTTAGCTGTTCTTTTTACGTCATTACGGCTCGTTATTTGTCTGCCTTTGTTAACTGAGCTACGATCACCTTTTTTAACTACATTTCTAGTGTTGTTTCTGTCGCTCCGATTTGAAACCATAGTATTTCTTCTATTGGCTCTGTAATCTTTATTTACCGTGGTTCTACCATTTTTATCATGGATACGGCTTCCTGGTCTGTAAAAATCTCTCCTTGCATTTTTGTATCCAGAACGATATCCTTTGTGGTAGAAACTTCTATGATGTCCATAACTATATCTCACAGGGCTATAGTATCTTCTATACGGATAGTCGTAAACAATACAGCTAGAATATATTGGTCTTGTATAAAATACGTGCCAAGGACGTGCTATATAATAGCGATTGTATACATTGATATATCCGGTATAACCTGAATAATAACCATAATGATCATAATTTATATGTAATCCTCCTACGCGTACAATGCGTCTGTCATTGTATTGAATATCCACATCTCCAGCTTGGGTGATTCGTCCGTAGCCATCATAATAGATTGGAACGTTTTCTATCTGAATTACAGCACCATAATCATCATACTGCACATACATTTCGTAGTCATGTCCAGAATTGAAGCTAATATTGACGTTAGGAGTAGAAACATTTACTTGAACATCTCCACCGTGATTTGGTCCAACATAAGCGAAATCGAATTGCCCATCTGCGAAAACAGAAAACTCAACACCACCTTCTTCAAAAATATAGGTCTTACCGTCATAACGATTAATGACATAATCTTCTTGAGATTGATTGTTTGCTTTTGCCGTAATTCCTACTAAAAGGAAACTGAATACTACTATTGCTAATTTTTTCATAACTGTAATTTTAGGTTCGTACTTGCTTTCAGATTTTGGCTAGCTAGTACTGTGTTGGTAATTACAACGACCGTGCCAAAAATATAAAAGACTGATTTACAGTAGTGGTGTTGGGGTTTTTGATTTTTCGGAAGAACTATTAAATTAGGATGACTGAATTATTAATCACATATAAGAATATGAAACGAAGCATTAATATTAACTAAAAAATCCGCCGAAACCATTTTACTGGAACGACGGATCTTAAAAACTAACCAACCAAAAACTTTAATTTTTTACTCAATAATTGTTGAAGTTTGTCTCACAATCATTATTGATAAGTATAAAACAATCATCGTGCCAACTTTTATTTTTGACAGATGAAAAGAGAGTGGTTGTGAATTATTTAACTATAAATTGAGCTGTCTTGATTAATTCATTTTGACTGGAAACCTGATAGAAATATATTCCAGATGGATAATCCATTGCGTCAATAGTGTAGTAGGTCTTATTAATCGTTCCCACTTTGAGGAGTCTTCCGGAAAAATCATAGATTTTGATGCTATTTATATTTTTTTCTAGTGGCAGTTGAAGCATAGATGAATTTAAAACTGGATTAGGGGAAAGGAAAATATCATCCTTAGTAAAATCGGCTAGGCCTAGAATAACACATTCAGTATAACCATTAAAAAGATAAGTTTCTCCTTGATAGGTGAAACAGCTAAGGCGAGAGGCAGAATCTAAACCGTTACCGTTAGGAAAAAACCCTGTGGTACTGCCAATTCCTTCTATCCAAGATTCGATATACTCACCAAGTGCCTCAAGTTCGAGAACGATGCGATCTTCGCCAGCAATAAATTCGGTGCTTTTGTTCATAACTGACATTTCCTCAATATATTGATCATCTATATACCTGCACCAAGTATCTTGTATAGACAAGACTTCAAAAGTCTCACCTACTTCACGAGTAAAATCGTACATCAGGTATTCAGTATCATTCTCCGGCCAATACGCATAGACCCTTCCGTTATCTTCTCTATATCTACAGTCTATATTCTCTACAATTTTATAGGTTAGACCGTTAATAATTTCCTCCCCACCTATTGACCGCGTTACATTTGTTGGTGGCCCTCCAAATCCATCTAGTCCAATTACATTCCAAGAATTATCTTGTTCCAACATTGGGATGTATTGTGAAAATGAAAACTGAAAAGATAGCACCGCAATAATAAGTAGTGATTTTTTCATAATAACAGTAGTATTTATTATTAAATTGGTCATTTAAATTTGACCTGCTCAACTAAAGTTACTAAATTTTATCTCGCAAATAAGGCGCAGTAACCGACTTTTTAGATTGAGCCACTTCTTCTGGAGTTCCTTGAGCGATTACATTTCCACCTCTAATTCCACCTTCTATACCTAAATCGATAATATTGTCGGCACACTTAATAAGATCTAAATTATGCTCTACTACAATTACAGTATGTCCTTTATCAAGGAGCGCGTAGAACGACGCCAATAGCTTTTTAATGTCGTGAAAATGCAATCCTGTTGTTGGCTCGTCGAAGATGAAAATTGCTTTTTCCTTGGTGGTTCCCTTTACTAAAAAAGAGGCCAATTTAATGCGCTGTGCTTCACCCCCCGAAAGGGTAGAGGAGCTTTGCCCTAATTGTACATATCCCAAACCAACGTCTTGTAATGGTTGTAACTTAGCCGTAATTCGTTTTTCTTGATGCAATCCAAAGAAGCCAATTGCATCATCCACGGTCATTGTAAGAACGTCATCAATATTCTTATCGTGAAATTTAACCTCTAGCACTTCTTTTTTAAAGCGCTTACCGTTGCAATTATCACATTCTAAATGCACATCTGCCATAAACTGCATCTCTATGGTAACTTCACCATCTCCTTTACAGGTTTCGCAGCGACCACCATCTACATTAAACGAAAAATGCTTGGCTTTATATCCGCGTATATCAGACAACTTTTGAGAAGCATAAAGATTCCTAATATCGTCGTAGGCCTTAATATAGGTAACGGGGTTAGATCTACTCGATCTACCAATAGGATTTTGATCGATAAACTCGATGCTTTTTATATGTTTAAAATCACCCTCTAGAGAAGTGAATTGACCAGGCTTTTCACCATAGCCACCTATCTCACGTTGCAAGGCGGGGTATAATATTTTCTTAACGAGCGTGCTCTTACCACTTCCAGATACACCAGTTACCGCTGTAAAAACTCCAAGGGGGAAAGTAACGTCTATGTTTTTAAGGTTGTTCTGTCGAGCCCCTTTTACCAATATACTTTTGCTCCAAGTTTTTCTTTTTACTGGGACTTCAATTTTTAAATTCCCGTTTAAGTATCCAGCTGTTAGTGAATCCGATTTCAGGATATCAGCATAAGTCCCAGTAGCAACCACTTCGCCGCCAAAGGTCCCAGCTTCTGGGCCAATATCGATTATTTCATCGGCTGCCTTCATAATATCTTCATCATGTTCAACAACAATAACAGTATTCCCAAGGTCGCGAAGGGCTTGTAAGACACCAATTAGACGTTCGGTATCTTTTGGATGCAATCCAATACTTGGTTCATCCAATATATACATAGATCCCACCAAACTACTTCCTAGCGATGTTGCCAGATTAATCCGCTGTGATTCACCACCAGATAAGGTGTTTGATTTTCTGTTTAGCGTGAGATAGCTGAGACCAACATTCATTAGAAAACCAAGGCGATTATTGATTTCTACGAGCAATCTCTTTGCAATTTTTTGATCGTGATCTGATAAGGTTAGATTTTTAAAAAACACAGCAGTCTCATCAAGCGGTAATTCCACCAATTCTTGAATGGACGTGCCGTCGATTTTAACGAAACCGGCTTCAGGGCGAAGTCGTTTTCCCCTGCAGGTACTACATTTTGTCTTTCCTCGATACCGTGAAAGCATCACCCGGTTTTGAATTTTATAGCTTTTTGATTCCAGAAAACTGAAAAAAGTAGTAAGTCCGTCGAAATGTTCATTGCCTTCCCAAACCAATTGTTTTTGTTCTTCTGAAAGTTCAAACCACGGTTTGTGAATAGGGAAATCAAATTTATAAGCAGCGTTAACTAGCACATCACGGTACCAACTCATACTTTCTCCCCTCCAAGGAAAAATAGCATTTTCATAAATCGATAAGCCGGTATTTGGAATTACCAAATCGGTGTCAATTCCTATTACATCGCCATAGCCCTCACAAGTTGGACAGGCTCCAAAAGGATTGTTAAAGCTGAACAAATGAACATTAGGTTCTATAAAGGAAATCCCATCAGCTTCAAAACGATTGTTAAATTCTCTTACTGTTTTTGTAGAAATATTTTCAATATACAATTCGCCTTTCCCTTCAAAAAACGCAATTTGAATTGCATCTGCAAGTCTATTATAAAAGTCTTCGTCGTTTTGAGTTATGACTCTATCAATGACTAAGTTTATTTTCTTCGGAAGTGATTTTCCTTTTAATTCATCTATTCGGCTTACAGTTTCGTCAAACTTCACCCTGGCGTATCCTTGTTGTGCTAAGGCTTGTAATTTATTCTCCATAGTTCTGCCTTCTTCAAGATGAATAGGGCTTAATAGGAGTAGTTTTTCACCTTCAGAAAAATCTTTAATAAATTTTATTACATCTGAAACCGTATCTTTTTTTACCACAACTCCCGAAGTAGGAGAAATGGTTTTGCCTATTCTACTATATAGGAGTTTTAAGTAGTCATAAATTTCGGTTGAAGTCCCAACCGTAGATCTTGGATTGGTGGCATTTACTTTTTGTTCGATAGCAATAGCGGGCGAGATTCCTTTAATAGAATCGACCTTCGGTTTGTCCAATCTACCTAAGAATTGCCTTGCATAAGACGATAAACTTTCCACATATCTTCGCTGTCCCTCCGCATATAATGTATCGAAAGCCAAGCTTGATTTACCACTACCAGAGAGCCCTGTAATAACTACTAGTTTATTCCTTGGAATGGCAACAGAAATATTCTTAAGGTTATGGAGCTTTGCGCCCTGAATGAGAATATTGTTTTTAATATCTAGTCCTTCTATACTCAATGTTCGTTACTTTTTAGTAGAATTTTGCAAAGATAACACTTAGAATTCGTGATTAAAGCTTTGAAGTAATTATAATCTTTTTAAACGGTTAAGATTTTAATATGCTTGGAAGAATTATTTCGCTGAATCAGACTTAAATCACTGTTCTTATAAAAATACTCGGTACTGGGTATTTTGAATAGCTATGCGAAACTTTAATTTGCATTATAATTAAAAATCCGAGCACAATGAAAAATATTATTTTAGTGTTTATTGCAGCGAGTATGGTTCTTTTAAGTTGCAAAAAAGATGATTCGAACGAAGATCAACAATCACAACAGGCAACAGCAGCGGAAATGCTTAATGCCGGATTTCAGATAAATCGATCTGGAAGTTTTCTTGTGAACCCAGATGATGTAGAAATCGACAACTCTGTGATCGTAAGCTCTGGCGGAAATGGATATGTTCCGCTTAGAGGAGGTGATCAAATGGCAAATACGATTTCTTTTACATCGATATCGGCAAATATCACAGCTGTGGGAATGCGATTTGGAAATAGTGGTCCAATTACTTTTGTGCCTCTTTCACAGGCCGAAATAAATAGTGGAATTGCGTCTTTAAACTTCTCTATTGATCCAGGCGTTTGCGAGAATATTTCTGAAATCTGCCACGATATTAAATGTAATGAGTTCGCGATGACAAGTGCCGGAAAAATTTCCCAAGCAGATCTACAGGACATTGCCTTAATCTGTGGTGCTTGTAGCGAACCTTCTTGTCTGGAACTACTTGACGAAAGTACCTGCAATGGTATTTCAGGAGCAGATGGTAGTCCTCGGTTTAACCTTACTTGGAGTGGGTCTGCCGATTTAGATTTATATGTGACCGACCCTAATGGTGAAACAATATCATACCTAGCAACCTCGTCAAACTCTGGTGGTGTATTAGATGTTGATTGTACAGGAAACTGCCCTGGTGGTAATTCAGAAAACATTACTTGGGAAAATGGAGGGCCAGTAGGAACCTATTCTTTTTATGTTAACTATTTCTCTGGAAGCGGAACAGTTCCTTTCAATGTTTTAATTAGAGATAATAGTAGCGACGTCCGAAACGAATCTGGTAGCCTGTCAACTGTTGATGGTAATTCACAAACATTTACCTATATCAAGAACTAGCTGATAAATCAATTTTAATTTCCTAAATCAGGATTAATTGTTAGGAGTTCCCCTTTATTCAGTACTTGGATATTGGAACAGATTAAATATTTGAATGAATACCGAAAAGCACATTTTCGCCTTAATTAAGTAGTTTTATGGTTATAGTTACTTTAGTTAAATACAGATGAATTTTTCTCATCACATTGAGATGCATTTATTTTATAATTATGATTATTTAACGAAATATTTAACTTTTTTTTGCATTTCTGGTTTGTTTCTTGTTATATTTACCCCACTTATAACATTAATTAAAACATTTGCCTATAGCATATCATTACTTTTTATAATTTAAAAATAACAGCTAAACAACCACTATTACTATAGTTGTTTCTTTAAAAAAGTATTGATATGAAAACAAGCACGAACACAGATGCGGTTTTAGTTAGTGCGTACATGAAAGGCGATGAATCTGCCCTTTGTGAACTTTTTACTAGGCATAAGCAAAGAATCTACAGTTTTATTTATTCAAAAGTATTCGATCGAGATGTGTCTGAAGACATTTTTCAAGATACCTTTATTAAGGTTATTAGAACTTTAAAGAAAGGGGCCTATAACGAGGAAGGAAAATTCCTTCCATGGGTAATGCGAATTGCACATAATTTGGTTATCGATCACTTCAGAAAGAACAATCGGATGCCTAAATTCGAAAATAGTGGTGATTTCAATATCTTTTCGGTATTGTCTGATTCTTCTTTGAATGCTGAAAAAAGCATGATTAAAGGGCAGGTTGAGAATGACGTTAGACGTTTAATTGAAGAACTTCCAGACGATCAAAAAGAGGTGTTGGTAATGCGAATGTATAAGGACATGAGTTTTAAGGAAATTAGTGAACAAACTGGTGTTAGCATCAATACCGCTTTAGGAAGAATGCGTTATGCCCTTATTAATTTGCGCAAAGTGATTGAAAAACACAACATTATATTAACTAACTAATACAATAAAGTATTTTTTGCGGCGTTATTAAAAAACATTAACCTCAAAACAATGTTTTATGCAAAAAATGTACTCTGAAACTTCACATCAGGAGTGTGTGGATGAAAAATTAGCTCCAAAAGAAGAAACAATACGTTTTCTTCTGGATTATTCAAAGGCTTTAAGTGTTATAGATTATAATAAATTGAAGTTTGAAGCACTTCTAAACTAAACTTTGACCCTCCACTGCTTAAAGGCGATGGAGGGTTTTTTATGCGCAAAAATTACTTTTTATTCTTGTAATAGTCAGTCAAAACTGACTTCCTCCCAATTGTTTTTGTAATACTATCTTTTTCCAAATCCCAACCTCTAGCGGGTGAATATTGTCTTCCATACCATATAATTTGTAAATGTAATTCATTCCAAAGATCCCGTGGAAATAGACGTTTTGCATCTTTTTCAGTTTGAACAACATTTTTACCATTCGAAAATCCCCATCGATACATTAATCTATGAATGTGGGTGTCTACTGGAAAGGCTGGAACGTTGAAAGCTTGTGACATTACAACACTTGCTGTTTTATGTCCAACTGCTGGAAAAGATTCTAATGCTTCAAAATCTGCTGGTACAACTCCATTATACTGCTCTATTAACATTTTTGAAAGCCCATAAATTCCTTTAGATTTCATAGGAGAAAGCCCCACTGGTTTAATGATTTCTCGTATTTCGTCAACCGAAAGTTTAACCATATCATAGGGATTATCGGCAATTTCAAAAAGGAGGGGTGTGATTTTATTAACTCGCACATCGGTGCTTTGAGCCGAAAGTAATACAGCTATGAGTAGGGTGTATGGGTCTTTATGATCTAGCGGAATGGGTATTTCTGGATAAAGTTCTTTTAAAGTTTTTATTACGAAATCTACCTTTTCTTGCTTGGTCATTTTTGTTTACTTTTATACAAAAATAAGCTAAATGAATACATTAAAAGAAGGAGATAAAGTTCCAAATTTCATTACAACAGATCAAGACGGAAATACTATTAATTTAGAAGATTTTAAAGGTAAAAAAGTAGTTGTCTTTTTCTATCCTGCAGCAAATACACCTACTTGTACTGTTGAAGCTTGCAACTTAAGAGATCATTATAAAGAGCTTAAAGATGCTGGTTATGAAGTGCTTGGTGTAAGTTCGGATACGGAACGCAAACAAAAGAACTTTAGTGATAAATTCAATTTCCCTTATCCTTTGCTTGCAGACACGGATAAGCAGGTTATCAATACTTTTGGCGTTTGGGGCCCAAAGAAGTTCATGGGAAGAGAGTTTGACGGTATTCACCGTATTACTTTCGTTCTAAATGAAGAAGGGATCGTTTCTAAAGTGATAAATAAAGTTAAAAGTAAGATTCACGCCAGTCAAATACTTGACTAACTTTTAATTTTCGCATTATTAACGGAACAACTAAATAACGATTTATCTTTAATTATTTCTGAAACTCCTTTTGGAAGCATTTCTTCCCAACCTTCTTCGCCTTTTTCAATTTTAGAAAGCACTTCTCGAGAGAAAATATCTAGAATTTCAGGATTGTAATCGGTGATATCTACCACTTTTCCATTGTATTTGAAGAACTTGTACAGTTCTTTCATTCTTGGATGAACTTTTAGGTTTTCACTTGTTGTAAACTCGCCAGTCTCCTTATCTTTCATAGGATATAGATATACTTTTAGATCCTTAAAGAAAAGTTTTCCGAAGGCTTCCAAGATGCCACCACTTAAGTGACGGTAATATTTTTCATCAAAAATATCAACCAGGTTATTCACTCCCATTGCGAGACCTAAGCGCATTTTTGTGTATCGAGAGAAATATTCAACCAATTTATAATACTCCTGAAAATTAGAGATCATTACATTATGCCCAAGGGAGCATAACAAACGTGCTCTGTCCATAAAATCTTCTTCATCTATTTCTCCTTCTGCACGAAGGTTGGATAAAGTAATTTCAAAAATCACTTCGGTTCTTTCCTTTTCAACCCTATTTTCTTTCAGGAACATGTCAAATGATTTCTCATACATGTCAATATTCACCTTAGTTACGGGTCTAAAACTACCTCTCAAGGCAAGAATATTTTTTTTGTATAAAATTCTAGCTGGCAAGATATTATGACCATCAGGACCGAACATCACGGCATCTGTCATTCCATTCTTGATAAGCTGAAGGCTCATCAATCTATTGTCCACATTTTTAAACTGTGGTCCAGAAAAATTAATTGTATCAATTTCAATCTTGTCTTTGTCAATATGATCATACAAATAACGAAGTAATTTTTTTGGAGTATCGTATTTGTAATAAGCGCCATAGATCAAATTAACGCCAAGTATCCCTAAAGTTTGTTGCTGTAAGATTGCGTCATTTTCGTGAAAACGAATATGTAGTGCTATTTCATTATATTCTTCGTTAGGGTCTACTTGGTAGCGAATTCCTAACCAACCGTGTCCTTTGTATTTCTTGGCAAAATCAATAGTAGCTACTGTGTTTGCATACGCAAAGAATAATTTTTTAGGATGTTTTTCTCTTATAATTCGTTCTTCTATTAGATCGATTTCATGAGAAAGCATTTTTTTAAGTCGAGACTCGGTGACATATCGGCCATCTTTTTCGATACCATAAATGGCATCGCTAAAATCCTTATCGTAAGCCGACATTGTTTTCGCAATTGTACCAGAAGCACCACCAGCTCTAAAGAAGTTTCTAACTGTTTCTTGCCCAGCACCTATCTCGGCAAAAGTCCCATAAATATTCTCGTTAAGATTAATCCGTAAGGCTTTACTCCTAATGGAAGGAATATCCTCAAATTCTTTATCTCCTGAAATGTGATCTGGCATAGCAGCGGGGTATTTTTTACTTCATACAAAGGTACTAAATACAATAGGCAAACAAAAAAAATACTACTATTTTTGTAGGGATGAATTCACCTCTTACAATTACATTTTTAGGCACTGGAACTTCGCAAGGAGTACCTGTAATAGGCAGTAATCACCCTGTGTGTAAAAGTTTAGATTCTAAGGATAAAAGACTTAGAGTATCGGTGATGTTAAGTTGGGACGATTGTGTTTACATTATAGACTGTGGTCCGGATTTTAGACAGCAAATGTTGCGAGAAAATGTGGAAAAAATTGATGGAATTTTACTCACGCATGAACACAGTGATCATACCGCTGGAATTGATGATATTCGACCCTTTAATTTTAGACAGGGGAACATTCCATTTTATGCTGAAATGAGGGTGTTTAAAGCACTTCATAAAAGGTTTTCTTATATTTTCGAAACAGAGAACCGATACCCAGGTGCTCCAACGATTGAGGAAATTGAAATTCATAAAGCGCTCACATTCAATCTTGGCGAGAAAAGCGTCATGACGATTCAAGCTTTTCATAATAAATTACCAGTTTTAGGGTTTAAAGTAGATGGGTTTACATATCTAACCGATGTGAAGACCATTTCTGAAAGGGAGATTGAAAAAATTAGACATACGGATGTCTTAGTAGTTAACGCATTACGAGAGGAAGAACATCATTCGCATTTTAACCTTTCCGAAGCATTGGATTTTATTGAGCAGGTTAGTCCTAAAAGGGCTTATTTAACCCATATTAGTCATTTGTTAGGATTTCACGAAGAAGTAGAAAAAACCTTGCCAGAAAACGTTTTTTTGGCTTACGATACATTAAAAATCACCCTATAGTTATGAGAAATAAAATATTTATGTACTTGTTTTTTTTCGCGCTGTTGTTTGTCATCTTTCAATATATGAATGAGAAAACAATATTCGAATCTCAAGAGAAGAAAATCAATGCAATTTCTGAAAAATTAGATAAGGCAAAAGATTCTTTGTCAAGTCTTGAAGATCGCGTATTAGACCTTAATTACTTTACATTGCAAGGGAATGAAAATGCGATGACTTATTTCGAAAATTCGGGTTACGACGCAAAGAAGGTAGAGGCAATGGTCTCTGATATTATTTATGATAAGAATCTAGAAGAAGGAGGGAATTCTTTAATTCCAGTTGCTGGAATGAATGGGGTTATGAGGGTGAATAAATTGAAATTTTTAAATCATAAATGGATACTAGCAGATTTTTCTGATGGTACCTATTGGGGAGAAATGATTTTGGAGTATTTCTTTGATGAGAATAAGGAATTGCAACTGCGAACCATAGGATCGGCATTGTATCCAAACAATTAACCTGAAAGTTCTATTTGGGTAAAAAATAGTTGCAGTTGGATCAAATCTAATACAAAACGATAGTTTATTGCTTTTCTAACCAACTTTTAAACTCATAGAAATTTTGAGGTGCTACACCATGTCCAACGGGAAATTCGGAATAAGCGCAATCAATATTGAGTTTTTCTAAAAAAGGTTTCGTTTTTCGCGCCCAATCTACCGGAATTACTTGATCCACACTTCCGTGTGATGCATATACATTGAGCTTAGAGAAATCATTTTCGGTATATCCATCTTTCAAAATGGCTTCATTAATATAACCACTCAAGCCAATCACATTTTTAATTTTTTCAGGGTAGCTTAGCGCCACAGCAAAACTTAAAATGGTGCCTTGGCTAAATCCGAGTAGGGTAACATTAGCGGCGTCTGTATGATATGCCTGTACAGCCTCATCAATACAATTTGCAATCAAATTGCGGGAAGCAATGGCTTGCTCATCATCACTAAACTTTCCATCATTATTGTCGAAATGAATGTTATACCAAGCGTTTCCGTAGGGTTGCATCGCAATTGGCGCTTTAAGCGAGACAACGGCGTAGGTGTCGGGAATTTCACTTGCAAATGAAAACAGATCATTTTCATCACTACCATATCCGTGTAACATAATAATTAGTGGAGTTGCTTTGGAAGTAGTGGCGGCTGCTTTATAATTATGTTCTAAGGAGAGCTTTTGTTTCATAGTGTTGTAAATAAATAATGTCGCTATGTACCGAAGTATTTTCAGTAGCTAGCGACATCACAAAAATAATATAATTTTAAGTTTTATCCTATGCCTTTAAACCATTCTTGGAATTGAGCCCCAAATACAGGAACTAATTTCTTTTCACCTTGAATAGCACCTATAAAAGCCAGTATCCACATAACAAATAGACCTAACTGAAGGATCCAACCTAACATTGGAATATTTATAAAGTACAGTACTCCCCATACGGCAATCCAAAGCCCAATAAGACCTACACTTTGTCTAATATGAAATGCTGCAAAGCTATTCTTTTTCTCATTGTTCATTAAAAGCGCAATAATAAAGCCAATAACGGAAAAATAAGAGATTATGGCAACAGTCTTGCCTTCTTCAACAGTTCCAGTTTCCATGCTACGATAGTTTTAATTGGTTATGGTATTAAAGATAACTCTTCTAATCTAAAAAAGTAAACCATTGTTGAAATTTTTCACTTAAAACAGGGATTCCTTGCTTTTTATTTGTGACTGCCATAAGAAAACAAAATCCCCATAACAATACAGATAACCAATAAACATAGAAACCAATTTCGTAGGCCTGTAGCGCCATAGCGGTAAATAAAAGTAGTAAGAGTCCGAACATGTTTTTAATATGCCAAGTGGCAAATTCATTGCGTTCTTCGCGATTCATATAAAACGCAACTAACAACCCTATAAAGGTGATGTACGCTAGTAAGGCAACTTTTTTTCCTTTAGAGTTTTGATTCATTAGGATTGAATTACTAATTGATTGTTTGCGTAAATCCCGTAGGCTTTTCCTTTTAATCTGCAATTTAATAAGGCTGAGTTTTTTGAAGTTGACCGGATATCATTTTCGCTAAAAGTCCATTCAATTTCTGGATTGAAGAGGCTAAGGTTTGCTTTTGAACCTTCTTTAATTTCTTCTGAAGGAATTCCGAAGCAATTTCTCAAATTTGTGAGCGCGGCTATTGTGGTTTCTAAATCAATGCGACTATTTAAAGCACCAAAGCAGCTTTCTAGACCAATACTTCCAAAATTGGCGTGATCAAATTCTGTTTTTTTATGTTCTATGTCAATTGGGTCGTGATCGCTAGTTACCCCATCTATAGTTCCTTCCTTTAATCCTTTAAGTAGTGCTTTTACATCTTCGTTGGTACGAAGTGGTGGTAACAATTTATAATTGGTGTCAAAACTTTCCAGTTCGTTATCTGTAAGGTATAAATTTGCCACAGCAACGCTGCAACTAACTTGTAATCCTTTCTTTTTTGCTTCTTTGATAAGGGCAACCGACTTCTTTGTAGAAATAGTAGGAATGTGTAGTTTACCCCCAGAATATTCCAATAGATATAAGTCTCTTGTAATCTGAAGTTCTTCGGCCAAGGCAGGTATACCTTTTAGTCCTAAACGAGTACTATTTACTTCTTCATTCACCATACCATTTCGGGCAACCGATTTTTCGAAAGGAAAAGATTGTATCATTCCGTCAAAGCCTTGTGCATATTGTAAGGCAATCTTTAAAAGATTTGCGTTTTCTATGGGGTTTTTATAATCGTAGAAGGAAATGGCTCCTTCATTTTTCATATCATATAACTCAGCAAGGTCAACACCTTTACTTTCGTTAGTTAATGCACCAACAGGATAGAGGTTTACAGCATTCCCATTAGCCTTTGATTTTAAGAATTGAATATTCGCCTTGCTATCTGTTACAGGAAAGCTATTGGCGTTTAGTGCAACCTCAGTGAATCCACTAAAGGCTGCTATTTTTAGACCGTTGCTTATTGTTTCTCTTTCTTCGAAACCCGGTTCTCCAAAAGAAACACTAGAATCAAACCAACCTTGAGAAATATGTAAATTGGGGAGCGAAACTTCCTTTGTTTTACCTTCCGAAGATATAGAGGCAGCAATTTTTGAAATTATTCCTTTCTCGATAAGCACATCTCTTTTTTTGAGATGGTGTTTGCTTGCGGGATCAACAATGGTAGCCGATTTTATTAGAATCTTCATTTATAGAATTTTAGAATAAGCATTTCAAATAATAGAAACAGCAAAGCAAAAATAGCAAACCATTTCCAAAAACTATTGATTGTATTTTCTTCAGCAATACTACTAAATAATTCATCCACACTGTTAAACACAGTAACCCCATCCCAACTCGAAGGATCTGCATAAAGCAATGTGCTCTCCTCACGACTATAATTATAGCTAACATTCTCAATAAATTCGCCCTTATTTTCAATCTGGTAGATTCCTGCATCTGCGGGACTATCGGTAGTGGAAATAGTAACTTTATTTGCTTTGGTCTGTTGTAGTGGGATAAAACTATTCAGACTGTCCTTTAAGGTTAAAATTTCATCATTTACCAGACTAACAGGAATTGAAAAATTATTTTGTTGCCCTATGTTATAATACAATTCTGGTAGGGGAAGACTCTGAATTGCCATATTGTACAAGGTTGGAACGATTAGCGGTGAACTTTGAAAATTTGAGTTTTCAGAATTTATAGCGGCCGTACATAGATATACATCTCCTTGCTGAACAATAAAGGGTTTACCATCTTCAAAAAGTAGGGCGGAAGTGGTATTAGAACTAAGGGCAAAGAATGAATTAACCTTTGGATATTGGAAATTTACGATACGCTTTTCAAATACGTTTTGGTATAAAGGATGATCGAAAATAATTTGTGTAATCTTTTTCTCAAATGGATTAATTTCTGAAAGACTACCCAATTGTAATGTAGCTAATAGACTATTGTAGCTACTTATATCCGCATCTTTTGAAGGGATAATAAATAGACTTCCGCCATTTTCCTTAAAGGATTTAAGCGCAGTAATAATGGATTGAGGAATGGTTTTAAGTTCGTTAAGAATGATAAAATTTTGTTCTGGAATTTCACTATAATTTAGATCTTTGAATGAATTTTGTTTGTATTCGAATTCTTCCTGATTAAAAATCCGTTGTAAAAATTGAGCATTCGCCTCATTGATAGCAAGCACTTTTAATTTCTTTGGAGTGTTTATGCTAAAGAACAAACTATTGTCAAAAGTAAGGTTTGGCTCAATGAGTTCAAGCCTTCCATTAAAACTTCCAGTGTTTTTTATATCGAAGCTAATGTTGGTTTTGTTGCCATTACTAAAATCAACCGCAGTTTTGGCTACTAGTGTATTTTCATTATATAGTGATACGGGAACATCTTTATTGTTCTCTCCTTGCGAAGAAATTGTGACTTCAAGTTTAAATGAAGTGGCGTTCTTAGAAGAAATAAACGCCGTATCGATTGCTATATTTGAGTTTATAGATGGTTTAAGATGTACTGCGTCTATCTTGAATTCTTCCCTAACTTCAGGAAATCGATCTTTCTGTTGAAAATCTGAAACATATAAGAGACGCTTAGTTGTCGCTTTATCTTTTGAAAATAACTGATTCCCTTTTAAGATGACTTCAGTAGGACTTAGTTGGTTTTGGCTATAAGTGACTTTAAGTAATGCATCTTTAAAATCGGTAACAGCGTCATTTTTGTGTATATCATTATTAGTAAACCAACTTATTTTTTCACTTCCAGATGATTGTTTGTAAATATCTTGAAGCGCGCGTTGAAGCATAGGACCTTTAGCTCCTTTTAATTCCATACTGAATGAATTGTCCAAATATAGAACGGTCTCTTTTTTAGTATCTAGCGCAGTTTTGGAAGCCGAAAAAGGTTGGGCAAAAGCAATAATTAGGCAAGCCATTGCCGCAAGTCTCATTAATAAAGTAAGCCACTTTTTGAGTTGGGAACTTTTTCGAGTTTGGATGGTTACTTTTTTAAGGAAGGCTACGTTTGTGAAATCTACTTTCTGAAAACGTCTCAGTTGAAAAAGATGAATAATGATTGGAATAACTAGCAGGAAAAGAGCGTAAAGTAATTCTGGGTGTTTAAAGTGCATTCCAATAATTATTTTTCAAAGATAACAATTGAAACAATACATTCGATTACCATTTTCGCAAATTTAAAAATTAGTGTTTAAAGTAATTTTAGCAGTACAATTTTTAACAAAATCTTTTGGATAAATATCGTAACATAACAGCATATTTGACGTCTATATAGTGTATTCAAAATAAATTTGTAAACAATGAAGTATATAACTTTCACAATATTAGCAAGTATTTTATTTATAAGCTGTAGCTCCTCTGGCAATGTTACAAATGATTTGGCGGTAAATAGTCCAATATCAACAGCGATAGATCTTAGCCAGGTAACAGATGATAAAGCACCAGTAATTATAAACCCTGGAAGATTTACTACAGAAACAGTTACTTACTTTTTACCTAAAGTTGTGCAGGGAACTTACTCTGTGAGCGATTTTGGAAAGTATATAGATGATTTTAAAGCTATTGATTACGATGGTAATTTGCTGGACGTTACTAAAGTTTCTACGAATTCTTGGACTATTTCAAATGCTACGAAACTGGATATGATAACATATTTGGTTAACGATACCTTTGACGTTGAGGGTGTGCAAGGACAAAATGCTCCATTCTCGCCGTCTGGAACTAATATTGAGCCTAGCAATTATGTTCTTAATCTACATGGTTTTATTGGTTATTTTGATTCATTGAAGAACAATCAATATTCGTTAGATGTAACTGCGGCGAGCGATTTGGTTCGTACTTCGGCTTTACAACAGGTTGGAACCAAAATGAGTTCAGACGGAAAAACTACGACTACTAGTTATTTCGCGCCGCGATATTTCGATATTACCGACAATCCAATGTTTTATGGAAAATTAGATGTAGAAGAATTTCAAGTTGGTGATATAAAGATTGTCTTGAGCGTTTATTCGCCCACTAAACTACATTCGGCACAATCATTAAAAGAAACGATGCAAACTATGATGCAGGCTCAAAAAGCCTATTTGGGAGACGTTAATAGTACCGCGCGCTATGATATTTATGTTTACTTGTCGGATGGATCTGAAACAGCACCTAGAGGATTTGGAGCATTGGAGCATCATACTTCTACAGTTGTGGTAATGCCCGAATCAATGGATGCTCAATCCTTGGCAAGTAATATGGTTGATATCGTTTCACATGAGTTTTTTCATATCGTGACTCCATTAAGTGTACATTCTGAAGATGTGCATTACTTCGACTATGATCAACCAACATTTTCGAAGCATCTTTGGATGTATGAAGGAGTTACAGAGTATTTCGCGTCTATCTTTCAAATTGATCAAGGTTTGGTTTCAGAAGAAGAATTTTATGCCAAGATGATGGGAAAGATCCAAACAGCTTCTGGATTGGATGATACTATGAGTTTTACTGTGATGAGCGAAAACGTTTTAGAGGAGCCCTATGCTTCAAATTATTATAATGTATATCAGAAAGGAGCATTAATAGGGATGTGTATCGATATTATGATGCGGGAAGAGAGCAATGGACAACGAGGGATATTATCGCTAATGAAAGAACTTTCTAATAAGTATGGTAAAAATAAACCGTTCGAAGATGATACACTACTAGATGAAATAGTTTCAATGACTTACCCATCATTGCGCAGGTTTTTTGACGGAAATGTTATTGGAACTACGCCAATTAATTATGGGGACTATTTCAATAAAGTTGGATTAGAAATGGTAGAAGGCAGAGTTGAGACTAATTATATTCAGAATGCAGGGGCCTTAATTGTTGGAGCAAATAGAGAAGAGGGTTACCTTTATTTCAATGATTTGGTTGCAGATAATAGTTTTTGGAATGACATAGGGGTTTTACCAAATGATATTATTCGAAGTGTAGACGGAACAGATGTCCGATTGGAAAATGCAAATCACGTTTTTGGGCAAGTATTTTCTTGGCAGCCTGGAAAGGAAATAGATATGGTGTTGGAAAGAGCCGGAAAAGAAGTAAAGGTGAATACGACTTTAACACAATCCTACACTACGGGCAGAAGTCTTAAAGAAAAAGAAGATGCATCCAATGCTCAACAAGCCTTGCGAAGCGCATGGTTGAAAGGTTAGAAGCATAAAAAAAAAGCCACTTACAAAGATGTAAGCGGCTTTTATAGTGATTTTTTTACTTAATATGGTCCACCACAACCAGTAACACAATAGTCGAAGAACATTGCCCAGCTATTGCCTGGTAATTGTTCTCCTGACGCCCATCCAGTTTCATTCTGAGTTCCGTTTCCAGTTTCAAGACTTAACTCAGCATGTGCCGCTATACAACCGCAAGTTGGAAACTCAGAAACAGGAATTGTCCAAACAACTTCAGTTGTTCCTGCAGCTTCGGTAGATTTATAAGGAAATTGACCCACTCTAGGGTTTCCAGGTCTATTGGTTGGAATTGCTTCACAATCACCTACATAAAGATGAGTAGCATCAATTTCCCATCCACCTGAGGTAGTATAGGTTACTACTAATTCATCATTTACAATTTGATAGCTAACTATTCCAGCTACATAGTTTTGTCCAGCAATAAGCTCTACTTCAGTGTAGCAGTTTTCTGCATTTGGATCCAACCTTCGAGATTCGATAGTTATAATTTCCGACTCCTCTGTTAGAAGTAGTTCTTCTTGGTTTTCTGTTGAACAGCCTATCATAGTTAAGCAGATCAATAGAATAGTGTAGATTTTTTTCATAATTTGTTTGTTTAGTAATTAAGCCGCCAATGTAGGAATAAACTTACAGTAAACCAAATATATGTTAAAATTGGTGAAGCCCAAAATTTATGTATGTACCATATTTACAGGGAAATATTACTAGAAACTTTCAAAAACGCCTAGTCCAAAAAGCGCAAAATCATATTTTACTGGATCAATAGGGTCTAGTTTCCTCAAGGCTGTGTCGAGTTCAAATAATGCCTTGCCATCGTTTTGTTTACGACTAAGAAGATTGAGTTTTCTTGCAATAGTACCGCTGTGTACATCAAGAGGGCAGGAGAGCTGAGAAGGCGAGATCAAATTCCAAATTCCGAAATCTACTCCCGAATTATCTTTTCTAACCATCCAACGTAAGTACATATTAATACGTTTGGCCGCTGAATTTTTAAATGGATCACTAATATGTTTTTCAGTTCTAAATAGGTGGGGGAGCTCAAAAAAGATCTTTTTAAACTGATGGATTGCTGGTTGCATTGAATTCGCTTCCGAATTGTCTGCAAATACTTTCTCAAGACCACCATAATTTAAGTAGATATGCTGAAGTGCTTTAATGAAATACGCAAGATCCAACTCATTAAAGGTTCTATGAACAAAACCAGAAAACCTTTCGTTATCATTTTCAGAATAATTTAAAACAAAATCATATGGTGACTGTCCCATAATCTGAAGCAGTCGTTTTCCATTATTTATAATACTTTTTCTATTGCCCCAGGCGATTGTAGCTACAAGGAAACCTGCGATTTCGATGTCTTCTTTTAACGAAAATTGATGTGGAATTTGAATAGGATCACTTTCTATAAAAGAAGTGTTATTATAAAGTAGGACTTTTTCGTCTAGGAATTCTTTGAGTTCCGTTTTGTTCATCTTTTTCTTTCAAATCCTCAAGGTGCTGTGAATTTTTTATAAAACAATTTTGCCATCTTGCATCACTAATTTTCGATCTGCCATAGCAGCTAGTTCTTCATTGTGAGTTACAATAACAAAGGTTTGTCCAAATTCATTTCGCAGTTTAAAGAATAAATTGTGTAGGTTTTCGGCGCTTTCAGTATCTAAATTTCCACTAGGCTCATCGGCTAGAATGATTGCTGGATTATTAATTAATGCTCTCGCAACGGCCACCCTTTGCTGTTCACCGCCGGAAAGTTCGTTGGGTTTATGTGATTCTCGATGTGAAAGTCCCAGAAAAGCCAAGAGCTCCTTTGCTTTTTTTTCTGCTTCAGACTTTGCTGTGTTTTTAATGAAAGCTGGGATACAAACATTTTCTATAGCCGTAAACTCTGGTAATAATTGATGAAACTGAAAAATAAATCCCAGATTTTCATTTCTGAATTTAGCCAATTCGTTTCTTCCTAAACTAGCAATGTCAATTTCGTTGATACTGAGGGAACCATCGTCCATTTTATATGAATCAAGGGTGCCTAGTATTTGAAGTAAGGTAGTTTTTCCTGCACCCGAAGCGCCAACAATAGAAACGATTTCCCCTTTCGAAATTTTAAGATCAACACCTTTTAATACGTGAAGTTCATCATAATACTTGTGAAGGTTTCTTGCTACTATCATGCAGGTTTGTTTATACTGTGAAAGTAGTATTTTCGACTTTATTAAACAATAATTCTTAACTCGCCTTTTTAACAAGCATGCTTTTTATTGTATTATAGTCGATATAATATACCAATCGAAGCGAGAAAACATGTTCAATTGGCTCCTTAAACAGTGTATCAATACTGTCAAAATAGGAATCTTCTGATCGGGTATCAGAATTAAACAAAGAATTTCTGTACAAGGCCGTTAACTGACTTCCAGGAGCGAATTGCCATGAATATCTAAAATCTAAATTCCAAGTGTTGAAATTTACATTTGGATTGTCATCCTCAGAAAGATCAGCGGAAATAGAATACTCTTTTATAACACCGCCATCTTCCTGTAGGGTCAATAAATCGTCGTTATAATCAACAGTCGCCCAATAGTTTCGAAAGGTTAATCCAAGTGCGTGATAAGAATTAAAATTATAACTCGCTGCAAGACCATTTACCAGTGTGAACTGTGTTCTTTCTCCAAAAATTATGTCATCATCGATATCGGTTACATACCCTTGACCACCTTTTCCTTTTTCATAATCAAGCTCATAACTAATAGTAAACTTGTCACTCAAGCGAACTCTTGGGTCCATTCCCCACCAAAAATAGAATACATCTCGATCTTTATTAAAATGAGTTGACATGCCTGAATAAAAGTCAAAAGCAAACGTTTTGTTGTCGTTAGTTTCGAACCAACCGTTAATGTTTCCTGTATTCTTAAACTTAAAATAATTGCCGTCTGTTTTAGGATTGGTTCTAGGTTCCCAATAATCGTATTGATTTCCTATGGAGGCGTTAATATTCCCTCCAAATTCAAATAGTTTTTTTGTTTGTGCATAAAATGAACCTCCAACGCTATTTCCAGTATAAGTTCCTGGGTCAAGAAGGCTGTTGTAATTAGCCCAGACGCTCACTTCAAAATTGTTAAACGAATCGGTTGGTTCAAACATTATGTAAGATCCACTAAAAGAAAAGTTACTATAATTGTTTCTAAATTGTATGCCTAGATCATTAATATTAAACTTGTCATCAGCCATTTCATAAGCTATTCTAGCTCTGTATTTCCCAGATACTTTACCAAGTGTAAGCCGGGAACTAAATCCGGTTTCTCTTGTGGTACCAATATCATTAATTGCACTTATCTTTCCTTCACCACTAATATTATATTTATTCGATTTGTTTGATATATCGAAAAGCGCAGCGGTAACATTTGCGTCTCTAAAATAGCCATCTCTTGTAACGTTTGTGTTTACTAAGCTCACAGACGAATTTTCCATAAACTGCTGATCCAATACAAGGATATTGTAGTTTGAAAATGGTTCAATCACTTTTGAACTAATTTCGTCTGTTTCTAAATTCCTAACCTCAACCTCAGTTTTTTCGGTAATAGCATTAAAAAAACCAATCCCGAGTCCTTTTTTTGTACGTCCAGAAACTTTAAGTGCATTCAACATGGATACTTTCTGAGGCGTTTCATCTAAAACTTCATATACATCTTCATCGATTGACGTAGAAGGGCGCCCACCAATACGTCTAGAGTAAAATAGGTTTCCTTTATTAAACAAATCAACACCCTCTTTAAAGAACTGTCGTTGCTCCGAAAATTGCTGTTCAAAGGGGCCTAAATTTAGTTGTACATTATCAAATGCAGCTTGACTAAAGTCTGGTATTAGGGTAACATCCAGGGTAAAGTTTTCGGTTATTCCATATTTAACATCCATACCAATGCTGTAATCATCTTCGGTCTCTCCATCAAAAGTTTTTACATTGGCCGAAGCAAAGGGATAAAAGCTTAAGCGAGTAGGGGGCTCGATATTTTTAATTCCCGTGACAACACCAGAATAGCTTCCAAAATATCCTTTAGTACGATCAATTGGATTCCACGCATATTGCGAATTATTACTTCTAAATCTTCGGTGAAATTGAAATCCCCAAGTTTGTATTTCCTGATTTGAAAACCTCAAAGCGGAGTATGGAATTTTTACTTCCACAATCCATCCATCGTCAACAATTTTTGTAGCACTATCCCAAACAGCATTCCATCCAAAATCCTCGTTGCTACCTGGGGAAACCACGGCGTCTGCCTGTGTTCCTGATGGAAATACAAAGAATTCAGTGTCGTTTTGACCGTCATTGTTTGGATTGATTACAATTCCGAAGAAATCTGAAATACCAAAATTATCTCTACTGGTAAATTGTTTCATAATGTCTTCTGGCTTATCATGCAAATAAGCGGATACAAAAATGGCATTATCATTATACACCATTTTTACAATAGTCTTTTGATGATCCAGCTCTTTAACGCCCATTTCCGGTCTAAACTGAACAAAATCTTTAGCTTCTTCTGCATTTTCCCAAGCTACATCATCTAATATACCATCAATTTTTGGAGCAGTAGTAGTTCGGTTTATATTTATGGTCTTTTTCTCTTGAGCGAAGAGGATACTGGAAATTAATAAAAGAAGCAATACAGCAGACTTTTTCATAAAGTAAATGGTTCTTAGTTTGTTTAAAGACTTATCAATACTTTACATGTTACAGAAAAGGTGAAAAAAGTTAGACTCCCTTACTTAAAAAATGGCTTACATTGTTATAATCAATAAAGTAGGTTATCCGCAAAGACAGTGTGTTTTGCTGTGAATGTTTAAATAAGTTGTTTAGACTCTGGCCATAACCTAAGGCAGATTGTTCATCAAAATTAAATATTTGGTTTCTATAGAGTAGTGTCGCCTCACTACCTGGAGCAAATCGCCATCTAAAGCTCAAATCTAAGTTCCAAATATTAAAATTTGCATTTGGGTTATCTTCAGAGATATCGTACTCTGCAGTACTTAAGCTGCCATTGTCGTTTAGGCGAAAGAATTTATTTTCACTATAATCTGCCGTACTCCAAAAATTTCGAAATCGTAAATCAATGGCCTTATACGGATCGAAATTATAGCTTGCTGTAATTGAATTTTCAAGATTAGTAATATCGCGCTGTCCAAAGTAAACCTCTGTGTCTGTATTGTTCACATAGCCATAGTTCTTATTCCTTGTTGATAATTCTGAAGTAAGGATTAGTAAAAAACGATCTGAGAATCTATAGCGTGGTGAAAATCGAATATATAAATTTTCTTGCGGGGCGTCAAAATAGCTACGATACCCAAGGGTAGCATCTAGGGCAAGTTTTTTCCGATAATCTGATGAAATCCAGAAATTGGCCCCTAGATTTTCACTAAAGGTCACGAACTTTCCTTCAACACGGGGCTCAAAATAGTCTTCATCCTCACTATTTAAACTTCCATTAACACCAAATGCAAAACGCGTCTTTGTAAGTAAAAAAACATCAAAACTTAAATTATTTGAAGTTTGAACACTCGGTTTATAACGCCGATTATGCCTCGCAGTTAATTCAATCTTGTAGGTGTTAAAAGTTTTTGTTGGCTCGAAGATTTGATACCATACTCCAGCGACAAAATTATTATAATTGTTCGTGAAATTCACCCCAAAGTCGTTGATGTCTAGGGTAGTATTTGCAAAATCATGGCCTATCCGATATCTAAATTTCCCTTTGGTCCTGTAAATATCTAATTCAGATAAAAAACCGGTATTCTTACCATCCGTACTACTTACATTGCTCATTATAGCTCGACCAGAAGATCGAAAGCGATTTTGTTTATCGGCAACATCAAACACAAAGGCTGAAGTATTTGCATCTCTAAAATCTCCTTCTCGAGTAACATTGGTATTTATTACTGAAATAGAAGAATTACCATTAAACTGTTGATCCAAAACGAAGATATTGTAATTACTTAGCGGTTCCACCAGAACTTTACGCGAACCTTTGGTAATGGTATCTTCAATGGTGGCATATGTTTTTTCGGTAATAGCATTGAAGAAACCTACACCTAGCTCACTTTTAGTCCTACCTGAAACTTTAATGGCATTTAATAAATTCACTCTATTAGGCGTTTCAATTAGCATTTCGTTATCATCTAAAAACTCTTCAGCATCTACCGAGGGGGCACCACCAACACGTCGTGAAAAGAAAATTCTACCTTTATTAAAAAGATCAACACCTTCAGTAAAGAAAGACCTATTTTCATCGAAAGTCTGCTCAAACGGGCCTAGATTTAAGGTCACTTCGTCAAAAGCGGTCTGTCCAAAATCTGGTATAAGCGTCGCATCCAGTGTGAAACTATCACTCAGCCCATATTTTAAATCCATACCTGCACTGAAGTCAGTTTCTGTATTTCCATCAAAATTAGATACGACTCCTTGAACAAATGGGAATAGCGTAAGGCGCACTGGAGGATCAATGTTCTCGACCCCTGTTAATATACCGCTGTATTGAGAATCGGATCCGGTACTTTTATCAATACGACTCCAGGTATGTGTTTGATTCTCTGTATTGATTTTTCGATAAAAATTGACTGCCCAATTTTGTACATCTGCTTCAGGAAATCGCAAAGCATTATAAGGTATTTTAAATTCTGCATACCAACCCTTCGAATCTTTTGATACTTTACTATCGAAAACTACATTATAACTCATGTCAAAATCATTCTGACCTGCTCGAGCATCTCCAATAGTTCCTGCGCTGGTGACAAAGAAATGAGTTTCGTTTATTCCATCATTATAGGTGTTTAACGCAACTGAAAAATGATCGGCTTGTACAAAGACTTCGTCTCGTTGTGAAAACTGACTCGCTATATTGTCAGGTTTGGGATCATACATATAAGCGGCCACATAGATTGCCATATTATCGTAAGCTATTTTTACTTCGGTTTCGTAACCTTTGGTAATTGGCACATCATTGCCAGGCTCATACATATTAAAATCGGTGGCGATTGGTAATGACTCCCATAAACTCTCGTCTAAAATACCATCAATTTTAGGAGGGGTGTCTATTCTTGTTGCTTCAATACTTTTCTTTACTTGTGAGATGCCCATTGTGCATTTCAGAAACAAAAGGATTACCAAATAATTTTTAAGCATATTGAAGGGAATGACTATATTGAGTTTTCAAATGAAAGGGATAAGAACAAATCTAATATTCTGAAAGTGTCGGATATATTAAAAAAAAGTTAAAAGAATATTTTTACTAGTGCAAGGAGTTTTCAGAAATACAAATAAAACATACAATGGGGTCATATAAGTCTTTTGAAGAATACGATTTTGAGGTTACAGACGGTTTAAAAACCAACTTTACTGAAATCCTAAAAGGAATAGGTGAAGACGTGACGAGGGAGGGAATAGTAAAAACCCCAGAACGAGCCGCAAAAGCCATGCAGTTTCTCACTTCGGGGCATTGTCAGGATCCGGCGGAGATACTTAAAGGAGCTATGTTTGCTGAAGATTATAATGATATGGTAATTATAAAGGATATAGAGCTGTATTCGCTTTGTGAACATCATATTCTTCCCTTTTTTGGTAAAGCTCACATTGCTTATATCCCAAATGGTCAAATAGTTGGTCTAAGCAAAATTCCGCGAGTTGTGGATGTATTTGCTCGTAGATTACAAGTTCAAGAACGTCTAACGCACGACATTTTAGAATGTATTAACGATACATTAAAGCCAAAGGGAGTGGCAGTTGTGATAGAAGCGTCTCATATGTGTATGATGATGAGAGGGGTTCAAAAGCAAAACAGTGTTACAACCACTTCAGGATTTAGAGGACAATTTGAAAAGATAGAAACACGTAATGAGTTTCTTAAACTGATTAGCAATGATTTGTCATAATTTTGGTATGCTTCTTGCGTTATAATTAAGGTATTATTTATTCAAATTAACATGCAAAATTCAAAATATAAATTACTTAGAAGAGGTATTGTATATGACGTAATAGGAATGCTATCTATGGCGATACCAGTAGTTGGTCCTTTTCTTGATATTCTTTGGGCTCCTTATGCGGCAAAGAAAATGTCTAAAATGTATGAGGGAAAGGAAGGGAAAATAGCGTCTTGGATCGTCTTCATTGAGGAGTTGCTTCCAATGACAGATTTCATACCAACCTTCACTTTAATGTGGCTATACACCTTTGTGTGGAAAGGCGAGGAGCAAAGGATGCAGCCAATTAAAGTTAAAGTAAATGATTAAGAAAAACCCTCTAGATATTGAAACCTAGAGGGTTCTTTTTTTTTAAATGGTAAGCTTGATTGAAAAACTAATGTTTCTACCAATATTACCAATTCCATCTTGTTTCAATCTAGAGAGATGAGAAACATAATTTTGATCTGTAAGATTGGTGACATTTACCCCAAAATCTAGATTCAGTTCGTCAAAATCAAGACTAGTTCCTGCACCTAAGCTAAGTAGATTGTATCCTTTTGTTTCAGTTTCGAAAGCACTTACTTTGTTTTGTTTGAAGGTGTTATCAAGTTTTATAAAAGCGTAGTTTCCTTTGAGTAACTTTCCTTCATTAAATTCTATTCTGAAGGTATTTCGAAGCACATTGGCAGGAATTAAGGGAAGATTACTTTCATCCTTTAGAGTTCCTGTAACGGTTTCAAAACTGCTTTCAAAATGAAGCCAATCCAATGGGTGGGGGTGAATATGAATTCCAAATTCTCCTCCATAGAGCTGTGCATTGTCCTGAAGATAATCGAACACAATGTTTTCATCAATCATTTGACCTGAGGGACTTAGGTAGATATAATCGCCAATCGTATTGTAAAACCCGTTAGCCGAAACTTCAAAGTGCTCGTTTCTGAACTCCAATGAAACATCAATTTGAATATTCTGTTCATTGTCTAGGAATTGATTTCCAACCTCATATCTATTTGTACCTTCGTGTACTCCGTTTGAAGCTAACTCTGCAAGATTCGGTGCTCTAAACCCGCTCGCTAGATTCAGTCTGCCGGTTATTTCTTCTGAAAGATTCATTTTCGCTCCAAGCGCTGCGTTAAAGCTACTGAAACCTCTATCAATAGCGGTGATGTAATCACTGTCTGAGGGATCTCTTGCAGCTTCACTTTCTATTTTCCTGTAGTCAAACCGCATTCCTGCCTGTATGTCTATTTTGTCGAGATGATAGTGGGTTGTTCCCATAAGCCCTACATCTTTAATATTGGCATCTGGGATAAGAATTTCCTCTCCAAAGTTTTCATTCTGCTGAAACATTCCTTGGAGCCCTAAAATGGTTTCAAACCTACCATACTCGGCTAGGTTATATTTTAGATCATAATTAAATGTAGATAGCTTCATTTGCAATGCTGGATCAATTTCAGATTCTTCAAATTCCCTCCTATCATTAAAAATGTAGCCAGTTTTAATGTCTAAACTCGAGTTATTCAGAAATAATTTGTTTTCCCAACTTAAAATATGATTGTCAATTTCCTGAAAAGGAGAAAGTAAACCCTTGGAAGTACTTTGTACTCCCAACTCTTCTGGAATCCCAATATTTGCCCTATTGTAATTATACCTGAGGGTTGACTTCAAAATAGAACTTTGAAATCCAGCTGCCGCTTTAAAGTCTTTTTCGTTAAAACGAGTATTGGTGACTCTAAGATCCGCCCCATTTTTATAATCGCTATGCAAGTCGTAAGCACCTCTAACTAAAAATCTTAGCTTTTCAGAAGAAGCCTTTACGCCCAAATTAGTTGAAGAACCAAGAGTGTTCGAGAAATAGGTGCTACTAACATCTGCTTTCATTGTTTTTGAAGGTGCAAATTTCTCAGGATTAATATACAATACACCGCCCAGTGCATCGCTCCCATAAAGCAAGGATGCTGGTCCTTTTATAACTTCAACACTTTCAATTCCTGCGTTATTTATTCCGAGACCATGCTCGTCTCCAAATTGTTGATTTTCAAGTCGAACACCTTGTGTATATGTTAGGACACGATTAGAGCTTAAACCTCTAATTACAGGCTTTCCTATTCCCACTCCAGTTGAAATAGAATTGACACCTGCTATGTTTGTGATTCCTTCAGAAATAGTAATAGCTCCATTCGATTTTAAATCGGAAATAGCAATGCGTTCCACTTTCATTACGTTATCACTCTGCAGTTTATGAAAGGGTGTAGATATAATCACTTCCTCCATTTCTACGGCACTTTCTTGCATCTCTATATCTTGGATAATTGATTTGTCATCATTAAAAGTGATTTTCTTAGAGATGGTGCTAAAACCTAAAAGTGAATAAATCACTTTATAGGTGCCTTGTGGAATATTTGAAATAGTATAAGTTCCCTCAAAGGTAGCAATTGCACCTTTTTCCAGTTGAGGAAAGTAGATAGTAGCTAAGAGTGGATCGTTGTTTTCTTTATTGGTTATTGTCCCCGAAAGGATATTTTGTGCTACTGCTTCGGAAATGAATACACATCCAAAGAGTAGAAGGTATATAATTTTCATAACTTCTTAATCTTAAATAATTTAAATAATATAATTTGAACTTAAAATTTAAGATATACAAGGCGGTCCTCGTAGGTAAAAGCTATGTGAAATTTGATTTTTTTCCGAAGAAATAATACCCGTCTGAAGCTTCAGAAAAAATTCTGAAACTATAAAATTCTCAAACGTAGTGAAGTCATAATGAAAACTAGAAAAATGAAAATCGCAAAGAGAACAGTCTACGTTTTTTTCATGAATATGGGTTGCTGTATTAGTACATGTGGCGTGCTCATGTCCTTCTAAAGTATGGGCCAATTGTAAAACAGAAGGAAAGAGCAGGGTGAGCCCGAATAGAACTGCAAAAATAGAGGATTGTATGTTTTTCTTTAAACCCACTAATCTTTTATTAAAAATCCAAGTTTCATTCGCTTGAGCATCTTTTTTTCAAAATTCCAAAAAAAGCGAAAGTGCCCAAATAACCATCCATAAAACACAAGTAAAATTTGATAGAACGGGAAAATAAGCAATAAACGTAGGGGTCTATAAATCCAAGGGTTTGTAGCTTCTTGAGAAAGACCTACAAGGCTTAGAATAGGTTTTGCAATCACCAATGATGAATAGCCAGTAATGGAAAATACCAACAAAATTACTATGACGTGCCAGTTGTTATCAATTCCCCAGCGTTCTTTTAATTTTTTCAATTCCGGCCTCCTATAAATTTTTGTTTGTACTTCTGCTGAAAATAGATAAAGTAGTTATAGAGCATATAATTTACTTCTAGTCCATAGTGTGTTCCTAGGTTATAATTTATCTCTTGCGGATATAATATTCTAGAATATCCTTGAAAATTCCTAACTCTATTATTATACTCTGTGACGAAAACACGATTCTTGCCTTCTAAAAATGATTCTCCATAAAAGGATTGTTTTGGTTGGGTTGCCAGCCAAGAATTAAAACCAGGCTCAATTATTATGATTTCATATTCTAGTTCTTTATTCGCAATGCGAATGGTATCATTGGCCGTAGTAACAACGTCCTTAGTATTCTTTATTGTCGATTTTCCAGAATCACAGCTATATAAACTTATAGCTACTATTAAAATCAATGCTATATATTTCATAATAGTTTTTTATAAAATTACTAAAAAGTAAACTCGAATAATTGATTTTAATATCATTTAACAATAAAGCCATCCAAAACAAGTATGGATGGCTTTAAATTACTTGTTTATTCGCGCTTACCTGCCAAACAGACCTCCTAAAAGACCACCAAGGCCTCCTTTTTTCTTAGAACCGCCTAATACCATGCCCGCAACATCATCGATAATGCTTCCATCTCCATCTGCATCTAACAGGGACTCGATAAAACTTTGGTCTTGAGAAGCTGCTTGACCTCCCATCATACTTCCTAAAAGACTTCCTAAGCCGCCAGAATCACTGACATTGCTTTGGCGTGTTTGTTTACCAAGAACTCCCATTAAAATAGGTGCTGCCACTTTTAAAATCTGAGCTACCGAAGCAGCATCCATCCCAGATTTTTGACTTAATGCATTTTCTATGTTTGATTGACTTCCTCCTAAAATGTGACCCAGAATTCCGGCACCATCTTTTTGCACGGCATCGTCAACGCCTCCGTTAAACAGCCCTCCAAGGTTATCTAAAATGCTTCCGTCGTGCTTCCCATGTAAAGCATTTAATAAGCCTGCCGCTCCATCTGGAGTCGAGGCATTTTTTTTCATTGCTCCTATTAAAAATGGTAGCGCCATGCTCAATACATTGGAGGTTTTATCTGCTGGTTGTCCAGTTTGTGCACTTGCGCCATTAACAAGTTGTTTTCCAAGGTCGCTGTTTAATAAATCTAAAATTGAAGCCATTTTGTGTTTTTTTTAAAATAATGTTTTAAATATAAGTATTAATGCTAAGCATTAGTAAGAATGCTAGTAATTTGATTGGCAAGTTCTGTGCCAATTCTGTCTTGAGCTTCATTTGTAGCTGCTCCAATATGAGGGGTTAGCGATATTCTATGGTTCATTAAAACTTTTATTGCTGGGACTGGCTCATTTTCAAAAGTATCCAATCCAGCAAAAGCAAGTTTTCCGCTATCCAAGGCTTCGACTAGTGCTACCTCATCAATAACACCACCTCGCGCTGCATTAATAATCCCTACACCGTCTTTCATTTGTTCTATTTCCAATTTCCCAATAATATAATCTTTCTGTGCAGGAACGTGAAGTGTTATAAAGTCACTGTGTTTGATTAATTCTGAAACAGGCTCGGTACTTATCTTCAAAGTTATTTTTTGTCCGTCATAGAAATCTAAGGTGATATCCGCCTCACCAACAAATTTATCACTTGCAATTACCTTCATTCCGCAGCCTAAGGCTATTTTAGCGACTTCTCGTCCAATACGACCAAAACCTATAATGCCAATAGTTTTTCCTCTCAACTCACTTCCACCAGCATAATTCTTTTTCAGGTCTTTAAAACGAGAATCTCCATCCAACGGCATGTTCCTGTTCGAATCGTGTAAGAAACGAACCCCTGTAAATAAATGTGCAAAAACTAGTTCCGCCACCGAAGCCGAAGAGGCCGCTGGAGTATTTATAACTTGAAGTCCCTTTTCTCTTGCATAAGCAACATCTATATTATCCATACCAACACCACCGCGTCCTATAATCTTAAGACTAGGACAGGCATCAATCAACTCTTTTCTCGCTGTCGTAGCGCTCCTTACCAAAAGGACATCGACTTGGTGCTCATTGATATAGTTTATCAATTGTTCCTGTGCTACTTTAACCGTAATTACTTCAAATCCTGCTTGTTCTAATGCCGCTACACCTGATTTCGAAATTCCGTCGTTTGCTAATACCTTCATATTTTTGTCCGCGAAAGCGGGAATCTTTTAATTAAACTTACTTATTATCCTTTTCTTTCCAATTCACTCATTACATCCACAAGTACTTCCACACTTTCTAATGGCAGTGCATTGTACATAGAAGCTCGATATCCTCCAACACTTCGGTGACCGTTTAAGCCATTAATTCCTGCGCTTTTCAGCATCGAATCAAAGCTTTCTTTTAACTTATCATCTGTCAAGGTAAATGTAGCGTTCATTTTTGACCGATCTTCTGTGTTTGATACAAACCCCTTAAACAATGGATTGATATCAATTTCTGAATACATCAGTGCAGCTTTGGCCGTATTGATTTTTTCTATTGCTGAAACACCACCTACTTCCTTTAACCACTCTAACGTAAGCATAGAAACATAAACAGGAAATACAGCAGGCGTATTGTACATACTATCCTTAGAAATATGCACTTTATAATCTAGCATAGAAGGAATGGTACGAGAGACTTTACCAAGAATCTCCTCTTTTACTACAACTAGTGTGGTACCGGCTGGACCCATATTTTTTTGTGCTCCCGCATATATCAAGTCGAATTTCGAAAAATCCAAAACACGCGAGAAAATATCACTGCTCATATCGCATATAAGTGGTATTTCAGTCTGTGGAAAATGTTGCATTTGAGTTCCAAAAATAGTATTGTTACTCGTGCAGTGAAAGTAATCAGCATCGGTAGGAATTGTATACTCTTTTGGGATATAATTAAAATTGTTATCCTTGGATGACGCAACAACATCTACTTCACCAAATAAACGAGCTTCTTTAATTGATTTATCCGCCCAAGTACCTGTATTCAGGTACGCAGCTTTTTTCTCTAATAAGTTATAAGCAACCATTAAAAACTCTAAGCTAGCGCCACCCTGTAAAAACAATGCCTGGTATCCTTTGTTTTGTAAGCCTAAATGTTCTAATGCAAGAGCACGAGCATTTTCCATTACATCTACGAAATCTTTGCTTCGATGAGAAATTTCAATTAATGAAAGATCCAGACCATTGAAGTTAGTAACCGCATTTGCAGCTTTTTGCAAAACAGATTGGGGTAAAATACATGGTCCCGCGCTAAAATTGTGTTTCTTCATAATACGACTGATTTTCAAGTTGCAAAGATGTGAATAATGTGTCTAATTTGACTAAAGATTAGGTTAATTTATTAAGAGAGTTTCAACAAAAAATCTAAAGTGTCTACACCATCAGCATAGTCCCAAAGTTGAGGTAATTGGGCAGCTCCAAATTCAATTTCGTTTTCAATTCCCGATTCTGAAACTACGCATTGAATATTTTCAGCGTCACGCGATAGTTTCGCCTTTATGTCATTGATATTTTTATATGTCTCATAAAACACGACCGAAATAGGAGAGGAGAAGCCCGTGTCTTGTTTCAATAATAAAAATTCGTTATCCAATAAATCGAAACTACTCATAAGATAAACAGCCTTGTTATAATCGTAATTGTTAATGTACTTATTGCTGTTTATGATGTGTTTCCAAGAAAACATTCCGTTGAAGAAATGATCAAAGTTATACCCTTCAGGAACATATATTTTTGAAACATTGCGACAACCCAGCCCAAAATATCTGAATATATCATCCGCTAAAGCCTCCATTTGTTTTGGAGTTTCATTTCCTGTTAAAACCGCAACAGAGTTTCGATTGTTTCTAATTATATGCGGATACTTCCCAAAGTAATAATCGAAATAACGAGCCGTATTGTTACTTCCAGTTGCAATAACGGCATCGAAGTTTTCTAGCTTCTGTTCAGTAAAAGTGATATAATTTGCAAATTTTGGTTCAATCTCAATCAGGTATTTCGCCAAATAAGGAAGTAATATTTTGTCGTTTGAGGAAAGTTTCCCAAGAACTTTATTTCCGCTAATTAGCACTGAAACAAAATCATGAAAACCAACCAATGGAACATTTCCTGCCATAATAATGGCGATTGTTTTTTCTGAATTATCATCTAAGTTATAGGATGAAGTCCATTTTTTGAGATTTGCTTCGGAAAGGGCTTCAGACCAACATTTACAGCTGTAGGTTAGATTCTCAGAGGTAAACCATCCATTGTGATTTTTAGCAGTTTCCAACTTCTGAAGCATTTCTTCAAAATAATCATCGTTAAACGATAGATTTTTGTTTTTTTCTGGGTTTTCAGAAGAAAACTGCCCTAGAAATTCACCTAATGCTACAAAAGCGTTAATTCTTTCCTGTAAATGCATACTTAGTTTGGAGTTGCCCTTTTTAGGCGTTAAATTTGTGCAAAGTTAGAAAAAGAATAATCGATGGCAATTATTATAACAGACGAATGTATTAACTGTGGTGCGTGTGAACCTGAATGTCCAAACACTGCTATTTATGAAGGGGCTGACGATTGGCGATATGCTGATGGAACCGACTTAGAAGGGAAATTAGTTCTTCCTAATGGAAAATCGGTGGATGCTAACGAAACTCAGGAACCTGTTAGCGACGAAATCTATTATATTGTTGCTGATAAATGTACAGAGTGCAAGGGATTTCATGACGAGCCACAATGTGCAGCTGTATGTCCTGTTGATTGTTGTATTCCAGATGAAGATAATGTGGAGACAGAGGAAGTTTTATTAGGAAAGCAATCATTTATGCATCATAAATAGTGAATTCTATTATAAATAAGAACCGCTTCAATATTAATTGGGGCGGTATTTTTATATCCCATTGCTAAAGAATTTTTGTACTTTAGTTCAATGCCAACTTGGTTACACATTGCAGTTTGGGTTTTTGTCATTTATATAGCAATTAGTATTGTTTTATATTATCTGCAGGAGTACTTTTTATTTAAGCCAGAGAAATTACCAAAGGATTTTCAGTTTCTTTATGAGAATCAGTTGGTAGAGGAGTACAACCTAGAAACGAGAGATGGAGCAATCATTAACGGGCTTCATTTTAAAGTAAAACAACCAAGGGGTGTGGTACTGTATTTAAAGGGGAATTCAAAAAGCATAAAAGGTTGGGGTAAATTTGCTGTTGATTTTACGCGTCATGAGTATGATGTGATTATGGTCGATTATCGTGGCTTCGGAAAGAGCACAGGAAAACGATCACAGAAGGCAATAAAACACGATCTTCAATTTATTTATAATAAAATTAGAGAACGTGTTTCTGAAGAATATATAATTCTTTATGGAAGATCAATGGGGTCTGGTTTTGCTACTAAATTAGCATCAATGAACAGTCCAAAAATGCTTATACTAGATGCACCTTATTATAGTTTAACGAAGGTGACCAGTAGGTATATGCCATTTATGCCATTATCGGTAATTATTAGATACCCAATGCCAACATACAAATGGCTTAAATATGTTAACTGCCCAATTCGAATTATTCACGGTACTCAGGATAAATTAATTCCATTTAAGAGTAGTGTGAAACTTTCTCAAATTAAACCTAAGATTACTAGGTTGTACCCTGTAATTGGTGGAGGACATAAAAACATGAATACTTTTGAAGTATACCATAAAATACTAAGTGAGATTATCACTTCAGAAACGAAAGAGATTGATTTATCCACTACAAGTATTGGCGTAAAACATTCATATAAAAAATAACATGCGTATTTCTAAGAAGGTCGTAGTCCTTATAGTCTCCGCTTTTGTATTTATAACATTAGGATTTTACTTTATGCAGGAAAAGCTCATTTTTTTACCTACCAAGCTTTCACAAGAATACATCTATCAATTTTCAGAACCATTTGAAGAGTTGTTTTTGGATACGGAGGATGGCGCGCGTTTAAACGCAATTCACTTCAAAGCTAAAGATTCGAAAGGTGTCATTTTGTATTTTCATGGAAATGCTGGGGACTTATCGAGGTGGGGTGAAATTACGTCGCATTTTACATTTTATGGATATGATGTTTTGGTAATGGACTATCGTACTTATGGTAAAAGTACTGGTGAGCTCTCTGAAGAATATTTATATGAAGATGCTCAAATGTTCTATGATTATGTAAAAAAAATGTACGCGGAGGAAGATATAACTGTATATGGTAGATCTATAGGTACTGGCCTAGCTACTTATGTTGCATCACAAAATACACCAAGTAAGTTAATATTGGAAACACCCTTCTACAACTTCGCTGAAGCTGCAAAAAATAGAGTGCCAATACTTCCTGTGAAATATTTACTAAAGTATAAGTTTCCTTCAAACGCTTTTATTGAAAAGGTGAGCTGTCCAGTACTGATTTATCACGGCAAAAAAGATAGGGTTGTACCTTATAAATCGGGAGTAAAACTTTCGAAACTACTAAAAGAAACACAGCTTACATTTATATGTATACCTGAGGGAGAGCACAACAATTTAATGTCTTTCAAAGTCTATAACGAGGCTATTGAAACTTTCCTAAAATAAAAAACCCTGCTAAAAGGCAGGGTATGAATTTGTGTTACAATTAAAAACTAATTGTCTTTTTTTACAGAATCAGCATCACTAACCGTAGTTTTTGCAGATTTTTTAGGTGCAGCTTTTTTACTTTTTGTCGCTGGAGTGGCTTTCTTCGCTACTTCAGAATCTTGAATTGTAGCAGCTTTAGCATCTGCTTTCATTGCTGCTTTTTTCTCAGATTTTCTTTGTGCTTCCAGTTTGTGAGGCGCTCTAACTTCTTCTTTTACTTCTTTTGAGACAGTTGTTTTTGTCGCTGTAGATTGTGCATCTGCATCCTGTTGAGCCGTCATTGTAAATGCCGAAAGCACAACAGCAACTAGTGTAAGTTTTAATGTTTTCATTTTTAGTGTAGATTATTTGATTATTCGTTAAATATACAGTCTTTCTGTAAATCCGAGAAAGAAATAACAAAAAGTATTCCAAAACGCTTTTAGTAGATATTTTAGTTATCCACTTTCTTGGTTACTTTTTTCTTTTCGTTACTTTCTGCTTGATTGGCCTTTTTAATTGCTTCAACATCAGAGTCTATTCGTTTCTTTTCAGCCCTTTGAGCATCGATAGCTTTTTGGGTCTCCGCGTTCTCTTTCTTCTGATATTCGTCAACCATTTTATTGTTAACTTCATTCGTAACAACAGTATCGACAGCAATTTCGGTCATTTCATTGGTTTCTGAAACCACGGTGGGCACCTGGTTTACAGCATCAGTTTCTTCCACTTTAATAACATTTATTTCTTCAGTGACATCATTAATAACTGTAGTTTCAACTGTCGTTCCCTTAGTCACGACCTTTTTAGTTACAGTTTCCTTTTTAACATCTACATTTTCTTGAGCATTAATCTGTATAGTAGAAAGAAGAAGAACCGCTAGGGTAAAAGTAATTTTTTTCATCATTGTGAGGTTTATATAGTTCGTTTTAAAGATACTTATTTTTGATGAGGTAATGAAATTCGAATCAGAATAGATTTTACTATTTTCTTTAAAACCTAAAGCGTAAAATATCGTACATGTTTGATTGAAGCTGTATATTTGCAATCTCAAAAATTTCAGAAAAATGAAAGCAGGAATAGTAGGATTGCCGAACGTTGGAAAATCAACTCTTTTTAATTGTTTGTCAAATGCAAAGGCGCAAAGTGCGAACTTTCCGTTTTGTACTATCGAGCCCAATATTGGCGTGGTAAATGTACCAGACAATAGGTTGTTAAAACTCGAAGAATTGGTAAACCCAGAGCGAGTATTGCCTGCTACGGTAGAGATTGTTGATATTGCTGGTCTAGTAAAAGGAGCAAGTAAAGGAGAAGGTTTGGGAAATCAGTTTCTTGGAAACATACGAGAAACTGATGCGATTTTGCATGTACTCCGATGCTTTGATAATGACAATATTGTTCACGTAGATGGGAGTATTGATCCAATTAGAGATAAAGAAACTATCGATATTGAGCTACAGCTTAAGGATTTAGATACCGTGGATAAGAAGCTCGAAAAAGTTAAAAGAGCTTCTAGAACTGGAAATAAAGAAGCACAGAAAGAAGAGACTGCTTTGTTGAAAGTGAAAGCGGGGCTTGAAGCAGGTGTTTCTGTACGGGCAATTGATTTGACGGATTCTGAAAGAGAAGATTTCATTAAACAAATGCAGTTTATAACAGACAAGCCAGTAATGTATGTCTGTAATGTAGATGAAGGTGCAGCTGTAAATGGTAATGCATATGTAGATAAGGTAAGAGAAATGGTTGCGCCAGAAAAAGCTGAGGTAATTGTGCTTGCTGTTGGTACGGAAGCCGATATTACAGAGTTAGAAACATTTGATGAACGTCAAATGTTTTTGGAGGATTTAGGTCTTGAAGAGCCTGGCTCTGCAAAATTGATTCGCGGTGCGTATAGCTTGTTAAATTTACAAACTTATTTCACGGCAGGAGTAAAGGAAGTGCGAGCTTGGACAATTCCGGTTGGAGCTACCGCCCCGCAAGCGGCTGGAGTAATTCATACCGATTTCGAAAAAGGATTTATACGCGCTGAGGTTATTAAGTACAATGACTACGTGCAATTTGGAAGTGAGGCCAAGGTTAAAGATGCTGGTAAAATGGGTGTTGAAGGAAAAGAATATGTTGTTAACGATGGCGATATAATGCACTTTAGGTTTAACGTATAAAAATAGTTAAAAAAGAATATTTTAAACTAAACGCCTTTAAATCAGAGGTGTTTTTTTATAGTTTTGCATCACGGTTTCTAAGAAAAATCTTACTAACAATAGGCTCTTTTTATTGTTAATTACTTTCCATCATTTGGGTTTCTCATTTTGCGCGATAATTTTATATTCGTAGCTACACCCTATACTTTATGGCAGAAACGAAATATACCGAAGATAATATACGGTCCCTCGATTGGAAGGAGCATATCCGTATGCGTCCAGGTATGTATATTGGGAAACTGGGGGATGGTTCATCGTCGGATGATGGGATTTATATTCTGCTTAAGGAAGTGCTCGATAACTGTATAGATGAATTTGTGATGGGAGCTGGAAAGACTATCGAAATTCGAATCAAGGATAGAGAAGTTAAAGTTCGTGACTTTGGTCGTGGTATTCCACTTGGAAAGGTTGTAGATGTAGTATCCAAAATGAATACGGGTGGGAAATACGATAGCCGCGCCTTTAAAAAGTCGGTAGGATTGAACGGTGTTGGTACCAAAGCGGTGAATGCACTTTCATCTTTTTTTAAGGTGGAATCTATTCGTGATAGTCAATCCAAAATTGCTGAGTTTTCAAAAGGGGAGCTAACGCTCGATGCGAAAGTAGAAGATAGCTCCAAACGAAAAGGAACAAAGGTGACCTTTGTTCCAGATGAGGCGATTTTCAAGAACTATAAGTACCGCACTGAGTATATCGCCAAAATGCTTAAGAACTATGTGTATCTAAATCCTGGATTGACCATAGATTTTAATGGCGAAAAGTATTTTTCTGAAAATGGACTAAAGGATCTGCTCGAAGATAATATGTCGCAAGAAGATATGGTCTACCCAGTGATTCATTTAAGAGGGGATGACATCGAAATTGCAATTACACATAGTAAAACACAGTACAGTGAAGAGTACCATAGTTTTGTAAACGGCCAGAATACAACTCAAGGTGGAACACATCAAGCGGCTTTTAGAGAGAGTTTGGTGAAAACTATCCGAGAGTTCTTCGGAAAGAATTACGAGGCTAGTGATGTCCGTAAATCGATTGTGTCAGCTATTAGTGTCAAAGTAACAGAGCCTGTTTTTGAAAGTCAGACGAAAACCAAACTCGGTTCGACAGATATGGGCGGTGGATTACCCACTGTGCGTACGTTTATTAACGATTTTATAAAAACACAATTAGATAATTTTCTACATAAAAATGCAAATGTGGCCGAAGCCTTGCAGCGTAAGATTATGCAGGCAGAGCGCGAGCGAAAAGAACTTTCGGGAATACGTAAGTTGGCAAAGGATCGCGCTAAAAAAGCGAATCTTCACAATAAAAAACTGAGAGACTGTAGAATCCACCTTGGCGATACAAAGAAAGAACGGAACCTAGAATCAACACTTTTTATTACAGAGGGAGATTCAGCAAGTGGAAGCATTACCAAAAGTAGGGATGTTAATACACAAGCTGTATTCAGTTTAAAGGGAAAACCACTTAACAGCTATGGTCTTTCAAAGAAAATAGTATACGAGAACGAAGAGTTCAACCTACTACAAGCGGCATTAAACATCGAAGAGTCTATGGAAGATCTTCGATATAACAATATAGTAATTGCAACAGATGCCGATGTGGACGGGATGCACATTCGGTTGTTACTAATCACATTCTTTCTTCAGTTCTTTCCTGAATTAATCAAGGAAGGGCATTTGTATATTCTACAAACGCCTTTATTCAGAGTAAGAAATAAAAAGAAAACAATTTATTGCTATTCCGAAGAAGAGCGTATAAGTGCAATGGAAGAGTTAAAGCCTAAGCCAGAAATTACTCGATTTAAAGGACTTGGAGAAATATCTCCCGATGAATTTGTGCATTTTATTGGGGCTGATATCCGTTTGGACCCAGTAATGCTTGATAAATCTATGAGTATTGAGGAATTACTTTCGTTTTATATGGGTAAAAATACACCCGACAGACAGAAATTTATAATTGAGAACCTTAAAGTTGAATTGGATAAAGTTGAAGAGTAATGACTGAAGATCAAGATCCAAACGAAGAAGAACTGAATCAAGGTCCCGATTATCTAGGTGATAATGAGGATACTTCTGGTGATACCATAACGAAAGTTACTGGTATGTACCGCGATTGGTTTTTGGATTATGCGAGTTATGTAATATTAGAGCGAGCCGTACCGGCAATCGAGGATGGTTTTAAGCCCGTTCAGCGACGTATAATGCATTCTCTTAAGGATCTCGATGATGGGCGTTATAACAAAGTTGCAAACATTGTAGGGCATACGATGCAGTATCATCCGCACGGTGATGCAAGTATCGCAGATGCCATGGTGCAAATTGGACAGAAAGATTTATTGATTGACACCCAGGGTAATTGGGGAAATGTCCTTACTGGAGATCGTGCTGCAGCATCGAGGTATATTGAAGCACGACTCTCAAAATTTGCATTGGATGTTGTGTACAATCCTAAGATTACTGAATGGCAGGCGTCTTACGACGGAAGAAGAAAAGAACCAGTAAACCTTCCGGTAATGTTCCCTATGCTGTTAGCCCAGGGAGCGGAAGGGATCGCTGTTGGACTTTCAACCAAAGTTTTACCTCATAATTTTATTGAATTGATAGATGCTTCAATCAAGCATTTACAGGGAAAACGTTTTACTGTTTATCCCGATTTTCCAACTGGAGGAATTGTGGATGTCACCAACTATAATGATGGATTACGCGGTGGGAAGATTAGAAGTCGAGCGCGTATCAATCAGTTGGATAAAAACACCTTAGTTATAAACGAGATTCCTTTTGGGACAAATACGTCTTCACTTATTGATTCTATTCTGAAGGCGAATGATAAAGGTAAAATTAAAATCAAGAAAATTGAAGATAATACAGCTGCTGATGTTGAGATATTAATACACATTCCAAGTGGTATCTCTCCAGATAAAACGATTGATGCACTCTATGCTTTCACAAATTGTGAGAACTCTATTTCCCCATTAGGCTGTGTAATTGAAGATAACAAGCCTTTGTTTATTGGGGTTACCGATATGCTGCGTCGTTCTACAGATAGGACAGTCGCTCTGTTGAAGAGTGAGCTTGAAATCCAATTACACGAACTGGAAGAGCAGTGGCATTATGCTTCATTAGAGCGAATATTTATTGAAAACCGAATCTACCGAGACATTGAGGAAGAGGAAACTTGGGAAGGGGTGATTAAAGCAATTGACGATGGATTGAAGCCTCATGTCAAGCATTTGAAACGATCTGTGACCGAAGATGATATTGTTAGATTGACAGAAATTCGAATCAAGCGTATTTCAAAATTTGACATTGATAAAGCTCAGCAAAAGATTGATTCATTAGAAGATAATATCGCTCAAGTAAAGAATCACTTGAATAATCTTATTGAGTATTCTATTGACTATTTTAAGCGTCTAAAAAAGGATTACGGGGGTGGAAAAGAGCGAAAAGCTGAGATTCGAGTCTTTGATGATATTGAAGCTACCAAGGTTGTAATTCGAAACACTAAGTTATACGTAAACCGAGAAGAAGGTTTTGTAGGTACTAGTTTAAAAAGAGATGAATATGTGACCGATTGTAGTGATATTGATGATATTATTGTGTTTACCGAAAGTGGACAGGTAATGATTACCAAAGTAGACGCTAAAACATTCATTGGGAAAGGAATTTTACACGTGGCTGTTTTTAAAAAGAAAGACAAACGTACTATCTATAATCTCATATATAAAGATGGGGTAAAAGGGCCAACTTATGTGAAGCGCTTTCCGGTAATGGGCGTTACTCGTGATAAGGCCTATGATTTAACTAATGGAAATACAGCTTCCAAAGTGCTGTATTTTACCGCAAACCCGAATGGAGAAGCTGAGGTTGTTACTGTGTTGTTACGCCAAAGTGGAAGTATTAAGAAGCTTAAATTTGATTTAGATTTTGCCGATTTATTGGTGAAAGGTCGTGCTTCGAAAGGGAATATTGTCACCAAATATGCCGTTAAGAGAATTGAGCTGAAGGAAAAAGGACTTTCTACGCTTAAACCACGTAAGATTTGGTTTGATGACACGGTGCAACGATTGAATGTAGATGCAAGAGGAGAGTTATTGGGAGAGTTTAGGAAGGAAGATAGATTATTGATTATTAATCAGAAAGGTAAGGTGAAAACTGTAATTCCAGAGATAACACTGCGTTTTGATGATGATATGATAGTGCTCGAAAAATGGGACCCAAAAAAACCAATTTCTGCTATTTATTGGGAAGGTGAAAAGGAGTTATATTATGTAAAGAGATTTCTAATCGATCACCCAGACAAAGATGAATTGATTATTACCGAACACCCAAAATCTTACCTGGAACATGTTTTTACAGAGTATAGACCAATGGCTGAAATAGTGTTTGCTAAAAACCGTGGTAAAGATAGGCAGGATAACTTGGAGTTAAATCTGGAGGAATTTATTTCAGTCAAAGGTATTTCGGCCATGGGGAATCAACTTACTAAGGATAAAGTGTTAGAAATAAACGAATTGGAACCTCTACTGTATAATGCTCCGAAACCAGTAGCAGCCGAACAAATGGAAGTAGTTGATGAAGAGGATGTTGTTTCGGATGCTAGTGAAGCAACTTCAGAAGAGAAAGTCCAAAAAGATACTACTAAGCCACCCGACGATTCGAGCGATCAAGAGCCGCCAATAGATGGAGAAGGACAGACCCTTCTTTTTTAAGCGTTAAACAGGAGAAATTTTATTCAAGTAGTTTTTTCAAACCGAAAAAAAGTGTTTTTTCAGATTGATCAAAATTACCATCAGATAAAAACAAGGTTTTTACTTCACCAATTAAGTCATCTATTTGACCTTCAGAATAGCCAAGACGATCTATTGCTGTTTTAATTTTAGAAATACTCTGATAATCATTGTCTTTTTCAAATTCTTTATGGATAGACTTGTAGCTGTCTGAATTCACTTTTGCACGTATTAAGGCTATTTCTTCTTCAGTTTCAGAAAAGTTTACGTTTGCACAATACAATAATAGATAGGCGCTTAACTCTTGCTTGTTCCAACTAGTAGTATGATCATTCATAATTCAGATTTTAAGGTTTAATGTGTTAATCCTGCTCTTGTTCTTTATTTGAAACAATGGAGGAGGTTCTTTTTCGATAACGCATATTGATAAATTCAATAAAGAGCGAAAATGCGATGGTAAAATACAAATAGCCTTTGGGTATCGTTCCTACTTGTGAATTGAAAATTTCTAAATGAGAAAGATGCGCACCTTCGGCAATTAACATAAATCCTATAAGGATTAAGAACGCAAGTCCTAATAGTTGAATGGTAGGGTGTTCATTAACAAATCGTCCAACAGGGGCAGCAAAAATCATCATTACTAATACTGAAATTACTACTGCAATTACCATTATAATTAATGCGTCGGTAGGATTACCGCTAATACCATTTGTCATTCCCACTGCCGTTAAAATAGAATCGAACGAAAAAACAATATTAATAAGGCAAATTTGAATTATAGCCTTGGTTAAAGTTGTAGATCGTCTCTTTTTTACTTCTCTTTCGTCATGTCCTTTATCTTCCACTTTTTCATGAATTTCGCTAGTGCTTTTATAAAGTAGGAATAATCCTCCTATTATAAGGATAAGCCCTTGTCCACTAATGCCAGCTTTTATCCAAGGTAAATTGATATGCCAGAAAGGAGCTTCCATTGCTACTAACCAGGAAATCCCAAACAATAGAATGATTCTAATAATCATAGCTAAAAACAACCCTATGTTGGTTGCTTTCTTTTGATGTTTTTTAGGTAGTTTACTCGCGGCTAGGGAAATAAATATAATGTTATCTATCCCTAAAATAATTTCAAGAAATGTTAGCGTAAGCAATGCGATTAGCGCATCTGGAGAGGTTAATATGTCAAACATAGTTTTTTGTTATGAATCCCTTTAACTGAATTAATCATTGATTTTCTGAACAATGCCTTTCTTTTTGTTCGAATCCCCTACAATATTATATTCAAAATGATACTCGTTATTGGAGGTTGATAGGATTTTCATATGAATTGCTTTTTTCTCGGATCTATTTTTCGGATTTATCTTTGTAACGATATACTCACAATTGTTTATCCAGCGAATGGTCGAGGTATCCGCTTTGCCTCTAAAATAATCAATTTCTATGGAATCTTTACGAATAAAAGTTGTGGTCAGCACTTCTGCGCCTACAACTGCTTTAAATTCAAAGGTTCCAGTCTTGAAATCTTCGCAATTCCGTTCTGCATTATAACAGCTAGCAAGAGAAATTAAAAGAATAAAGTAGAGGGCAATACGCATCATACAATAAGTTTTATGCGAATTTCTAAAAATTTATGGAATCTATTCGTTTTCGTAAGCTTTAAAACTACCGTCTTTGTAAAAAATTACAATACGATCAATGGATTTGTCAGTATTCTGAGGTTTTTTCTCTAAAAGCGATACTAAAGAATTTGGAGGAGTTTCAGTTTTAGCTTTTTGAACTGAAGAGGATGGGGGGTGTTGATCGGTTGGAAAATTTCCTTTTCCATTTAAAAGCCAATACAATTCTACTTCTGGATATTTCTGAAGAACTTTTAAAACAAACTCTAAACTTGGTTTATTTCTACCAGATATGAGGTGAGATATAGTAGATCTGTTAAAGTCTATTTCTTCTGAAAATGCAGTCGCAGATACCCCGTAATAATCGAGTATTTTTTGAAGTCTTTTTGCAAAATCTGAAGTGTTTACCATTGTAACCTGTTGTTTTTTAGATTAACGTTTACAAATGTAAAATATTACCTTGTCTCTTGCAATTATTTATTCAATTATGCAATGAATACGTAGAATTATAACTTTATATAAATAGTTATAAATTACTGAAAATTAAAAAGATAGTTTATAAATTTTGAATATGTAAATAAATGCCCTTGTTTTGAATAAGATAATTCTTCATTTTGGTTACAATTGTACTCATTACTGCCAAATTATCGTGTTTACAAATGTAAACTAAGCTTTGTTTACCTTTGTAAATAGTTACAAATATTATGACTTATAATAGCTGGTATAAGGAACATTTTGAGTCTCGTTTAACGGGAAGATATGTTCGTGTAGAAGACCTAAATTCTATTTTAAATACATATAAAGATAATGTTGAAGTTTCGATTTCTGGATATTCAGAATTAGGGAATGAGATTCCATTGCTTAAAATTGGAACTGGAAAAAAGATTGTTCTTGGATGGTCACAAATGCATGGTAATGAATCAACCACGACCAAGGCAATAATGGATTTTTTGAAGTTTTTGAGTCAGAAGGATATTTTTCAAAAGGAAATAGGCCAGTTTTTAGAGCAATTTAGCTTTTATATAATACCAATACTCAATCCGGATGGATCTGCACTGTATACAAGGGAAAATGCGAATTTGGTTGATTTAAACCGTGATGCTAAGAATTTATCCCAGTCGGAAAGTAAGGTCTTGAGAGCTACATTCAATAAAATTAAACCTGATTTATGCTTGAATTTACACGATCAAAGATCAATTTATGGCTTTGATAGCGGCATTCCGGCAACAGTATCGTTCTTAGCACCTGCAGCAGATAAGGAGAGAAGCATCACAGCCTCTAGAAAGAGTGCGATGGAGCTGATAGTTAGAATGTATAATAATTTGCAAGAGTACTTACCTGGAGGAGTTGGTAGGTATGATGATGCTTTTAATGAAAATTGCGTAGGCGATACATTTCAGATGGCGGGAGTTCCGACCATTTTATTTGAGGCGGGGCATTGTAAAGACGACTATCAGCGAGAAAAAACGCGGGAATATATTTTTTATGCATTTTTAAGTCTGTTTGAATTTATTAACGAACCGAGTTTTAACGGAAAATATCAGGAGTATTTTAAAATCCCAGAGAATAAAGTCAATTTCAAGGATCTAATAATTAGAAATGTGAAACTTTCCGATACTAAGATTGCCGATATAGGCATCCAGTATACTGAAGTTTTGGGTAACAATTCTATTAATTTTGAAGCGGTTGTTGAATCAATACAAGAAAATCTTCAATTCTTCAGTCATTTGGAATATGATATGAAAGGAGAAAGTATTTTGATAAATTCTCAGGAAATAATCACTGTAGGGCAGAAGGTTTCAAATATTATTAGAAAAAGTGACTTTTCTGTACTAACTTTTCAGAAATAATAACATTTAACTGAAAGATTCGAATTATTTTTACCCTTTGTAACTTATTCATAAAAAATGGGAAAATTTAAATTGGACGATACTGATCACCAAATTCTTGATATGCTTATTGAAAATACGCGAACTCCTTTTACGGATATCGCTAAGAAATTGCAAATATCTGCGGGAACGGTTCATGTGCGGGTAAAGAAAATGGAAGAAGCAAGTATTATTACAGGGTCTTCCCTTAGATTGGATTACAATAAATTAGGATATTCTTTTATTGCTTATGTTGGGGTGTTCCTTCATAAAACATCTCAAACACAATTTGTTCTTGAGCGACTAAATGATATTCCGTTTGTTACCGTAGCACACGTAACAACTGGAAAGTTTAATATCTTTTGTAAAATTAGAGCGAAGGATACAAGTCATGCAAAAAATATTATTTATAAAATAGATGATATTGAGGGAGTTACAAGAACAGAGACTATGATTTCACTTGAAGAAAGTATCAACGATAAAACGCGTTTGATGCATTCTATTTTTAAAGATATTTAAACAAAGCTAAGTTGTCAATAACCATAAAACATTGTAGTTTGGGGATGGTTTTTTTATAATTTAGGAACGAATATTTAATATGAAGGCATCAGAAATTTTAAACACCGAGTATTTTTCATATTACAAGCAATATGTCGACTTGGTAGACGATTTCCCTTTGCTTAAGGCTTTCAGGGTGGGACTTACATCGACAAGTAAATTCTTCGAATCTTTACCGCAAGAAAAGCTGCTTTATCAATATGCTGAAGGGAAATGGACTCCTAAGGAAATCTTGCTCCATTTAATTGATACCGAACGTGTCTTTTACTACCGAGCTTTATACTTTGCCAGGCACGCTGGAAGTTCTCTTGAAGGTTTCGATGAAAATGTATTCGCTGCCAATGGTGGCGCAAATAAGAGAGCGTTGGATGATTTGATAAAGGAATATGTTTCAACAAGAAATTATACTATCGATCTCTTTACTAGTCTAAATAATGAAACCCTTAGAAATGGAGGCATTGCAAATGGAAATCCACTTTCAGTAAGATCAATTGCTTTTATAATTTGTGGACATGAAATCCATCATCGAAGAATTATCGAAGAACGATATTTATAACTACTCTTCTTCGTCCAGTTTGTCTTTTTCAATTAAATCCACAATTGGTTCTTGTGAATCTGAATCATCATAATCATCTTCATCAAAATTGGCCATACTTGTTTCTAAGCGAGAACTAACCTTGACAAGGTAAATTGAGTCCTCTGTACGAACTTCTACTGCTTCGATAGTTTCATTTTTAGCATTCTTAAAAACAATTACTTGATCGTCGTCATAACCATCTGGATATTTATCCACAAGCAATGATAAAATTTCTGGAGTTAATTTTTTAAAATCTACGATTATTCTTTTCATCGCCTTAATACTAATGTTTGTTTTATGTGGTTAAATCTAATTAAAAATAGATTAGTTTGAATAAATTTAAATTAATTTTTAAAAAATTCTATAATATCCGAAAGCTTTGTGAATAAGGCTGTTGGAAACTTTACAGTTTATTTTGTGTTCACCAGTATCACTTAATAACACAAAGTACACCTCCCCATTGCTGTTTTTCTTGTCATAAATAAGCAGCTTAATGATTGAGTCAATGTCTTGATTTGTGAAATTTACTTTTGGAAAACTTGATAGAATTGTCTTCGTAATATCATCAAGTTTGTCTTCTGGAAAATTAAATAATTCTTTAGATATATAGCTTGCGAGTATGATTCCCACAGCAATTGCCTCTCCATGTAATAGAGACGGTTTGTCACTTTGTTCAAGGCAATAAGATTCGATAGCATGACCTAAGGTATGGCCAAAATTTAATGTTTTTCGCAATCCTTTCTCTTGTGGGTCTTCAGTAACTACTTTATTTTTTATTTCGATTGATTCCCAAATGAGTTCTTTAGTTAATAGGTTGTTAGAAATATCGAATGACTTGAGCTTTTTCCAGTATGCTTCAGAATGAATAATACCGTGCTTTAGCATTTCTGCGAATCCTGAAGTTATTTGATTCTCTGGTAAAGTTTGCAAAAATGCGGTGTCAATGATGACGCATTTCGGATTTCTAATTATTCCAATCTGATTTTTAAGAATTCCTAAGTCAACACCATTTTTTCCACCCACCGAAGCGTCAACCATAGCCAATAATGACGTAGGAACATTTATAAATTCAATACCTCTCCTGTAGGTAGAGGCAACAAAACCACCTAAATCTGTTACAACACCGCCTCCTAGGTTTATTAATAAACTATCGCGGTCTGCTCCGTGTATTGAAAGTTCATTCCAAACTTTTGAACAGGTATTTATTGTTTTATGTGTCTCGCCACTTGGAATTACAATATTTTGTGGTGTATCATCAAGCTCCAATTGATATTTACAGTAAGAAAGGCAGAATTTAGTTGTGTTATCATCAGTTAGGATAAAAACTTTTGATGGTGCGAGATCTAGAATTAACGTTTTAATACTGTCCCAGGCATCTTCAGTGCAATAAATAGAACCGCGATTTTTAATAATATTCTGCATATTTGTGAAACTTGCTTTGTTGTATATTATGATGTCAAATCTAACTATATTTGCTTACATTATTTTTAATATATGCCATCAAAATCTCTTTTCGATAATACCGTAACCGCATTTAAACTAAAAAGTGATTCAGAACTAGATAGAGCGTATTTCCTTTTTAAAATGATATCTAAAGAACCATTGGTGCGAATTGGTACAGTAGCTACCAAATTCGCGTTGAACCTTAATTTGCCAGTGGAAGGCTTAATTCGTTCTACCGTATTTGATCATTTTTGTGGCGGTGTTAACGAGAAAGATTGTCTGTCGGTAGTTGATAGGTTGTACGCGGCTGGGGTGAGTGCTGTTCTGGATTATTCGGTTGAAGGAAAAGAGGAGGAAATCCAGTTTGATAAAACCATGGAAAAGGTACTTGAGTTAACACGTTTTGCTGAAAAAAAATCAGCTATGCCATTTTCTGTTTTTAAACCAACAGGTTTTGGAAGGTTTAAGGTTTGGCAAAAAATAACAGAGAATAAGGATTTATCTGAAGCTGAAAAGGCCGAATGGGATAGAATTAAGCTTCGTTATGAAAAAGTGTGTAAAACCGCTTATGATTGTAATATATCATTGCTTATTGACGGCGAGGAATCCTGGATGCAGGATGCAGCCGATGATTTATGTGAAGAGATGATGCTTAAATATAATAAGGAAAAACCTATAGTATTTAATACTCTGCAATGTTATCGCTGGGATCGGTTAGATTATCTAAAAGAACAACACAATAAAGCCAGGGTTAAAGGCTATAGATTAGGGTTTAAAGTGGTGAGAGGTGCCTATATGGAGAAAGAGAATGATCGGGCCGAAGAACAAAATTATCCTTCCCCAATATGTGAAAGCAAGAGTGTGACAGACGATAATTTTAATAAGGTAATGCAATACATCCTTGATAACCTTGATGATATATCATTATTTCTGGGTACACATAATGAAGAAAGTAGTATACTAGCAATGGAATTGTTAGAGCTTAAAGGAATTTCTAAAAACGATCCAAGAGTCTGGTTTGGTCAGCTTTATGGAATGAGTGACCATATAAGTTTTAATCTTGCCACTGAAGGTTATAATGTAGCTAAATATATCCCATTTGGCCCTGTAAAAGATGTGATGCCATATTTAATTCGTAGAGCTGAAGAAAACACGTCTGTTGCTGGACAAACCAGTAGAGAATTAACTTTACTTAAGAAAGAAAAAGCGCGTAGGGACATATAATTGATATTTCTCAAAGAATTATATTTTCTGTGCATATCTATAGGTTGTTATTTTTTTTAAAAAATAACAACCTATAGGCTTCGCTTGCATCAACTCCCCAGTTAATAAATAGTCAAAAGCCCCAAGGTTGCTTATTTTATCACTACAAATATTTAAGGATTTGTGGTAGCAAACAACAAGAGTAAGTCTCTATTCGTGAAATACTTGGTCTATATTCACGAATCACGACCATAAATCTGGGCTTTAATTAATTATAAGACAATGTGTTATGGTTTTGTAAGAGATTTTTACAGGACCTTTTCCATATTGTTCCATTGACGTTGAAATTTTTAATAGCTTTAAGTATTAATCTATACTATGAAGCATAATTTTCTGATTCTATTCTTATTAATAAATACATTTGTGTGTGCTCAAGAATTTTCCTTAGAGAATTTATTGACCATGGGTGATGAGGATTTGTTGTCACTTTTCAATAAAGTGAGTGAGGATTCTGTAATGGCAGAACGTGTGGCAAGAGTTTATCTTCAACGTGGTAGAAAGGAAAAAGACACTATTAAAATGGCAAGAGGATACGATCGATTAGCAAGAATTTTTCATCCTAGAAAAAATATAATGTTTGCCGATAGTGTTATTGAATTGACGAAGAATATAAATCATAAAACCTATCCAGCACTTGGATACATATTAAAAAGCTATGAATATCATAGATTAGGGGATCTCAAATTAAGGACTGAGAACGAATTAATATCCTACAAACTTTCTCTAAAAAATGATAATCTGAGTCAACAACTATATATTTTGGATAATTTAATTGCATCAAAAGGTCTCTGGGGTGATAAAAAGGAAGCGCTGCGATTGCAAATTGAACGACATCGCATTATGACAAGAAGCGATTATATTGAAAAAATAATTGAGTCCACTAGAAAGGATGCTTTTGATTATATAGATGAAATCTATAAGGAGAACGAATTACTGTCCATACAAAATTTTGTTTTTTGTTACCTAAGTTTAAGAAAGATGGATTCGGCACGAAGTTATTTGTTAAATGGAATAGAAAAAGTAGAAAATTTTAAAGGATATAATTATAGCAAAGATTATTTCTCCAATTGGTTTCAGGAGGCCTCGGTTGAGATTGATTTTTATTCAGGAGATCTCAAAGGTTCAATCGAGAAGAGCAATACTCTTTTAAACGATTCGGAACGAAGTCTACCTAATTCTACAATTCTTAATTTAAATTTTTATAAAGGGCTTTCATTGATTAATATAGGTGAAGAGGAAGTTGGCATTAATTATTTAAAAGTAGCAGATTCTATTTTTGAAACTGGGCATATAATAATATTACCTGACCAAAGAGTTTTATTTGAACTACTTATGGAGCATTTTAAGTTAAAAGGAGAATTAGAAGAAGAAATTAAGTATTTAAATAAGATGATTTTTACGGATAGCATTTTTAAACGAAATTTTCAGTTTTTTGAACCAGACCTTATTAAAAATTTTGAAAGACCCAAGCTTCTACATGAAAAGGAAGTTTTAATAGAGGAGTTAAAAAAGAAAAATAATAAAGCCAAGAGCTTTGTTTGGTTTGGAGTTGCCTTATTGTCATTGTCTTGTTTAATAATTGGATATTATTTCAAAAGACAGCAACTTTATAAAAGGAGGTTTGAAAATTTAATTACTGAAAATTCAATCAAAAAAAATAATGATCGTAAAAATTGTTCAAAAAGTTTAGAGATTCCAACAAACATAATAGATGAGATAATGTTGAATTTACATCATTTTGAAATGAATAATGAATACTTATCGCAAACTATTTCCTTATACGATTTGGCAAGTTCATTTAAAACGAATCCTAGATATTTATCAAAAGTTATAAATTTTCAAAAAGAGAAGCATTTTCCCTTGTATATCAATGATTTAAGGGTTGATTATGCACTGAAAGAACTGTCTAAAAGCACTAAATTTAGAAAATTCACTATAAAGGCAATTGCTGCTGATAGTGGGTTTAAAAGCTCAGAATCTTTTTCCAAGGCCTTCTATAGACGCCATGGAATCTACCCTTCGTACTATATTAAAAAGCTTGAAGCTTTAAAAAACTAAATGAATCATCAATTTGTTTCAAAAGAGACAAATTCTATTATAGTAGCTTGTATTTCACAATTTTCTATTTTCATTTTTAATTTTTTGTTAGATACAATACCTACAATCATATACTGTTTACAAGAATCTAATTTGGTATTACTCTCTGAAAACAAAACATCCCCATTTCGAAGCAAAATAGATACCACAGAGGTGTCCAAGTTTTCCTTTTTCAAAAAGGTGAGTGATTTTTCAGAAAAGCCCCGGGATTTTATACGAATATTTTTGAGTGTTCTTGCCTCAGGACCATAATCGCAGGAGGTTTTTTTTCCGCCAAGAATGAAAAAAAGAATGATGATACCAATAGTAAAACCACCTAAATAAAAACCCAAACGATAAATAAATTTCATAAAATAAATTGTAGAATTAAAAAATCAAAAGGTTCAAATCACTATGAGGAAGGTCGAACCAATCCCCAATAGATTTATTAGTTAGAATACCCCGGTAAAAATACAAACCATTTTTTAATCCACTGTCAAATCGAATGGCATTTTCTATTCCGCCACATTCTGCAATATTTAAAAGATAAGGTGTAAAAATATTACTAATTGAAATAGACGCGCTTTTAGGATAACGAGCAGGAATGTTCGGTACGCCATAATGTATGACGCCATTCTTAATTACGGTTGGCTTATCGTGAGAAGTCATTTCAGTTGTCTCAAAACAGCCGCCCATATCAACGCTTACATCAATTATAACTGCACCATTTTTCATGTTTTCAACCATGGTTTGGGACACGACGATAGGGGAGCGGTTGTTACCTCTAACCGCTCCAATTGCGACATCACATCTACGAAGGGCTTTCATTAAGTTCTTGGGCTGAATGGTAGAGGTATATAATGTTCTTCCTAGATTCGTTTGAAGTTTCCGTAATTTGGTAATTGAACTGTCAAATACTTTTACATTTGCCCCCAACCCAATTGCAGACCGTGTGGCAAATTCTCCTACTGTGCCAGCACCAATTACAACCACCTCAATAGGAGGGACTCCACTTATGTTGCCAAAAAGCAGTCCATTTCCTTTCTCTGCATTTACCATAAGTTCGGCTGCAATAAGTACAGAAGCAGTACCCGCTATTTCACTTAAGGCCTTGACTGCAGGATAACTATTGTCTTCGTCTTTAATAAATTCAAATGCTAGTGCTGTAATTTTCTTTTTAGCTAATACCTCGAAGTAATCCTTTTTTCTTGTTTTGAGTTGAAGCGCAGAAATTAAAACCGTTTTTTGATTAATAAATTTTAATTCTTCAATAGTCGGAGGCTCAACTTTTAATAGGATAGGACAACCAAATACTTTCTTTGTGTCATCAGTTAGATGGGCTCCCGCTTCACTGTAATCAGCATCGCTAAACCCAGCTTCATTTCCCGCCCCCTTTTCTAATAAAACTTTATGGCCATTTGCAACAACAGCGGCAACAGCGTCGGGTGTGAGACAAATCCGCTTTTCTTGAAAATAAGTTTCTTTAGGAATTCCAATAAATAGAGATCCTTTGTTACGAATAATTTCTAACGTTTCTTCTTGAGGTAGTAGTTGAGCTTTTGTAAATGGTGATTTGGACATTGGTAGTTGGTTAACTGCACCAAGTTACATATTTATTATTAAAAAGTGGAGTAATTAAATTAACGGAATAAATCCTTTATCTGTTGCCAAAATGTCTTTTTCACTAATAAATCTTCTTCAAATGACCTTAGATCCGTTCCTCTTACACTATTAAAGATTTTTGCTCGAATTAAATAGACAGCTGGAACTAATATCATCATAAGAGGTAATATGTATATTAACTCTAACTCATCCAGATTTTGGCTTTCATTTATTACACCCCATAGCTGAAATGAGTACATGGAAATTGGAACCAATATTATCCAGTGCCACCAATGTTTACATGTAAAGAACCAAAATAAAAGGAGATAGAGTGGTACAAATTTACTGACAAAATACCAAACATAGTCAAACCAAGAGTAGAACGCGGTCTCAATAGAAAAAAATGAAGTTTCCCAAACTTTGACGTCCGGGAAACTTTTATAAGAATAGAATATAAGAGGTGAGGCAGAAATTAAAATTACAATGATCCCACCTACAAACAGAGATTTTTTATCCGTTTTGTGCTGGACGGTTTCTGTCTCTGTCAATTTGCTGTTCTGTTTGCCCATCTTCTATGTTTTCAGGAGTACAGGATGCGAATAATCCCATTCCAAAAACTGCTACGATAATCAGGTTTCTTGCTACTTTCATTTTTGTATATTTTGTGAGGTTAATAGTACAAACCTAACACGAAAAAACACAAGTATTAAAATAATCTTCGCCGTATCTTTATTAGTTATCGTTTAAGTAAAATTATACTTAATTTTTTCTAATTAAAATTGTGACTTTTTTTTTAAGAAATACAAGAAACACGGTTGTTACCGAAACATTTTTAGCTCACTTATATTAGATTTAGGGTTCGACTTCCGTTTATATTTTTTATCAATTTAATCTCTGTTTTTGACTCTGGTAATATACTGGTTATTTTTTCTGGCCATTCTATTAAGTTCCAATTTCCAGAGTCTAAATACTCTTCAATTCCTATATCCATAGCCTCATAAATATCTTTCAACCTATAACAATCGAAGTGATTTAACTTATCGTTGTACAAAGAATATTCATTTACAATTGAAAAAGTGGGACTGCTTAGTGTATCAGTAACTCCAATTTTCTTAGCGAGTTCTTTTATTAGTGTAGTCTTACCAACTCCCATTTCACCATAGAACAAAATAGTCTTATGTTCCGTATTATTCAATACAGCATTTGCAACTTGGGGTAAATCTTCTATGATGTAGGTTAGACGCATAGTATATACTTAAAACAAATATAGTATAAAATTCGGGTAATTTGCAAAAAGCATCGATAAACGGTTGTAATGTAGGAATAAACTTACTTTTATCTTGGCTCTAGGACAGCAAATGGGATTATCATTTCTTCTAACGACACACCACCATGTTGGTAAGTGTTTCTGAAATAGCTCACATAATGATTATAATTATTAGGATAGGCAAAAAACATATCGCCTTTTGCAAAAATGAAAGAACTACTCATGTTAATTGTAGGTAAATGAATACTTTTCGGTTCTTTTGCCACCAATACATCCTTATCTTCATATGTCAGACTTCTCCCGGTTTTATATCTCAGGTTCAAACTGGTTTGTTTATCTCCAATTACTTTGGAAGGGTTTTTAACATTAATAGTACCATGATCTGTGGTAATAATTAATTTAAATCCCATTTGGGCTGCCTGTTGGATAATTCCCATTAACGGGGAGTTTTTGAACCAGCTTTGTGTTAAAGATCGGTAGGCTTTATCTGTTGAAGCTAATTCTTTTATCACTTCCATTTCTGTTTTGGAATGAGAAAGTATGTCTACAAAGTTATATACCACCACTGTAAGGTCTTCATCTTTATGACTTTTAAAGTTTTCTACAAGGCGCTTTCCTTGTTTGAGACTCGAAATTTTATGATAACTCCAGTTCAATTGCATTCCCAGGCGTTTTAATTGAGCTTTTAGGAAGGCTTCTTCGTGCATGTTCTTTCCACCTTCTTCGGTATCATTAAGCCATAGGTCCGGATGTATTTTCTCCATATCGCTTGGCATCAATCCACTAAAAATGGCGTTACGTGCATATTGCGTTGCTGTTGGCAAAATTCCGTAGTACATTTCCTCACTTGTTTTCTTATAGATATTTGCAATAAATGGTTCAAAGGCTTTCCATTGATCGTATCGCAAATTATCAACAACTATCATTAAAGTAGATCCGCTATTCTTAATATGAGGTACTACTTTTTCCTTGAATAAGGTATGCGACATTGTTGGAGTATCTGCCCCGTTCTCAAACCATTTGGGATAATTTTTATCAATGAACTTACAGAACTGAGTATTTGCTTCTATCTTCTGAGATTCTAGAATCTCGAACATTCCAGAATCTTCGATACCTTCTAATTCAAGTTCCCAATACACAAGTTTTTGATACATATCGGCCCATTCTTCATACGTATTTACCATAGATAAGTCCATGGCAATCTTTCGAAATTCCTGCTGATAATTGGAAGTCGTCTTTTGAGAAATTAATCTAGAATGGTCCAGATTTTTCTTTAGGCTAAGTAATATTTGATTCGGATTCACAGGTTTTATGAGATAATCGGCTATTTTAGAGCCAATCGCTTCTTCCATAATATACTCTTCTTCACTTTTTGTTATCATTACTACAGGCAATGAGGCTTCATTTTCCTTAAGTTCAGCCAAAGTCTCTAAACCTGTCAACCCAGGCATATTTTCGTCAAGAAAAACAATATCGAAGTTTTGCTTTCTTATTTCCTCTAGAGCCTCTGTTCCGCTTTGGGCTGTTGTAACTTTATAATTTTTCTTTTCAAGAAATAAAATATGCGGCTTTAATAAATCAATTTCATCATCTACCCAAAGTACTTTTATGTCGCTCATATATGTATATTTGTTTATTGTTAGTTGAAGGTTTTTCCAACTTCGGAAATAAGTTATTTATTTATCAAAGTTAATTCCGAAGTCCTTCAAAAGTGAATCTCGTTGTAATAAATAAAAGTTAAAGTTTGAATCTGAGAAACAAACTCAAAATAGTTAACGACCCTATCTATGGTTTTATTACCATACCTAGTACTCTTATTTTTGATTTGCTGGAACATCCTTACTTTCAGAGGTTGCGTAGAATTTCACAAATGGGGATGTCTTACCTAGTATATCCAGGAGCCCATCATACTCGTTTTCATCATGCACTTGGTGCGATGTTTTTAATGCAAAAAGCAATTAACACTTTACGTTTAAAGGGTATTGTTATTTCTGAAACTGAAGAGGAAGCCCTCAATACTGCTATCTTGTTGCATGATATTGGTCATGGTCCGTTTTCACATGCGATGGAGCATAGCATTGTTGAAAATATAAGTCATGAACATATATCGCTGTTGTTTATGGAAAACCTTAACAAACAGTTTGATAATCTATTAGCCTTAGCAATTACCATCTTTAAAAATGAGTATCACAGAAAGTTTTTACATCAGTTAATATCGAGTCAGTTAGACATGGATCGATTGGATTATTTAAGACGAGATAGTTTTTATACTGGTGTCTCGGAAGGGGCGATAAATTCGGAGCGCTTAATCGCTATGTTAAATGTGAAGGATGATAGTTTGGTTGTTGAAGGAAAAGGGATCTATTCAGTAGAAAAATTTATTGTGGCTCGAAGACTTATGTACTGGCAAGTATACTTACATAAAACTGGTCTTGTTGCGGAACAGTTATTAACTCGTGTATTAAAAAGAGCAAAGGAACTAACACAAGTTGGAATTGTACTTCCTGCGAGTGATTCTCTATCTTTTTTTCTTAAGAATCATATTTCTCTTGAAGATTTTTCGGAAGAAATTCTTGATACTTTTTCGAAATTGGATGATTATGATATTATATCGGCAATGAAGTCTTGGGTGAACTCTGAAGATTTTGTTTTGAGCAACCTTTCAAAAATGCTATTAAATCGGGATTTATTGAAGATCAAGTTAAAAAGCAAACCTTTTACTTCAGAAAAACTAATTAAAAAGAAGAACATTGTCATGGAAACTTATAAGCTTTCAGAAAGTGAAGCGTCCTACTTTGTTTTTGAAGGAGAGATATCTAATCAAGCATATAATATGAATAAGGAGACAATAAATCTTCTCACAAAGACAGGCAAGGTCGTTGATGTAGCTAAGGCTAGCGACCAACTTAACTTAGAGGCGCTGTCAAAGGAGGTGGTGAAATACTATCTCTGCTATCCAAAAACCAATTACTAATCCTTTTTTTCTATTTTTGCAGGTATGAGAATAAGTTGGATGTAATTATTATCATAAGATAATTCTTCTATTTGACTCGTTAGCTTTCAAACCAACAACAACCAATGAAATTTACAGCAGCTCAAATAGCAGGCATTTTGGAAGGTGAAGTAGATGGAGATGAAAATGTAGAAGTGTCTAAACTGGCAAAAATTGAAGAAGGTAGTGAGGGAACATTAACCTTTCTTGCCAATCCAAAATACACTCAATATATTTACACCACACAGGCATCCATTACCATAGTGGACAAGGAGTTTGCGGCAGAAAATCCCATTACCACAACCCTGATTAGAGTAGACAATGCTTATAAGTCATTCTCTAAATTGTTAGAATATTACAACCAGGTTAAAATGAATAAGACAGGAATTGAACAGCCCGTTTTTATTTCTGAAAGCGCAACTTATGGTGAGAATATCTATTTAGGTGCTTTTTGTTATATAGGAGATAACGTAACAATTGGTGATAATGTAAAAATATATCCTAATGTTTATATCGGAGATAATGTGACAATTTCAGAAAATGTTGTGGTTTTTGCCGGAGCCAAAATTTATTCCGAAACAGTTATTGGAAAGAACAGCGTTGTACACAGTGGTGCAATAGTTGGAGCAGATGGATTTGGTTTTTCACCGAATGAGAAAGGTGAATTTGTAAAAGTACCACAAACAGGAAATGTAATTATTGAAGATAATGTGGATGTGGGGGCTGGAACAACCATAGATCGAGCTACTCTTGGGTCTACAATCATAAAAAAAGGTGTAAAACTGGATAATCAAATTCAGATTGCACACAATGTAGAAATAGGAGAAAATACTGTTATTGCTGCCCAAACTGGAATAGCTGGTTCTACAAAAATTGGCAAAAATTGTATGATTGGGGGACAGGTTGGTATAGTGGGTCATATCATTATTGGCGATAATGTGAAGATACAAGCACAAAGCGGAATTGGAAGAAATGTGAAGGATAATGAAACACTCCAAGGTTCACCAGCGTTAAACTATGGCGACTATAATAAAAGTTATGTTCACTTTAAAAATCTACCTAGAATAATGGATCGATTTAATACCTTTGAAAAAAACCTTAAAGATGAATAGTTCTATGGGAAAGCAATGTACCATTGGTAATGAAATTACACTTACAGGTGTTGGTCTGCATACAGGAAACGAAGTCTCTTTAACCTTTAAACCGGCTCCTGAAAATCATGGGTATGCCTTTGTAAGAGTTGATCTTGAGGGTAGCCCTGTAATAGAAGCAGATGCTAATTATGTTGTTAATACACAGAGAGGTACAAATCTTGAAAAACTAGGGGTTAAAATTCAAACATCAGAACATGTGCTCGCCGCTTTGGTAGGAATGGGTGTTGATAATTGCTTAATGGAACTAAATGCTCCAGAACCACCTATAATGGATGGGTCTTCGAAATTTTTTGTAGAAGCAATAGAAAAGGCTGGTATTGTTGAACAAAATGCCGTTCGACAAGAATATATTGTAAAAGAAGTAATTTCTTATACAGATGAAGAATCAGGAAGTGAAATCATAGTGATGCCATCAGACGAGTACCAAATTACAACTATGGTCGACTTTGGGACAAAGGTTTTGGGTACTCAAAATGCCTCATTGAAACACATTTCAGATTTTAAAGATGAGATTTCAAACGCTAGAACATTTAGTTTTCTTCATGAGATTGAAATGCTTTTGGAACATGGGCTTATTAAAGGTGGAGATCTAAATAATGCAATTGTTTATGTGGATAAAGAATTATCTCCAGAAACAATGGAAAAATTACGCACTGCCTTTGGGAAGGATGAGATTTCTGTAAAACCAAATGGGATTCTAGACAATCTCACTTTGCATCATCCTAATGAAGCTGCGCGGCATAAGTTGTTAGATGTAATAGGTGATTTGGCATTAATTGGAACCCGGATTCGCGGAAAAATAATTGCCAATAAACCGGGACATTATATTAACACTGAGTTTGCTAAAAAGCTTTCAAAAAAAATAAAATTAGAAAATAGAAATAAAATACCAACTTTCGATCTTACAAAACCTCCCATAAAGGACGTTAATCAAATAATGCAGATGCTCCCACATCGTCCTCCATTTTTATTTGTTGACAAGATTCTTGATATGGGTGATGATTTTGTTGTTGGCTTGAAGAATGTCACGATGAATGAGCCTTTCTTTGTAGGGCACTTTCCAGGAGCCCCGGTGATGCCAGGTGTGATTATCGTAGAGGCAATGGCTCAAACAGGTGGTATATTGGCTTTAAGCATGGTGCCAGACCCACAAAACTATCTTACTTACTTTATGAAAATTAATAACGTAAAGTTTAAGCAACAAGTAAACCCCGGTGACACCCTAATTTTTAACTTGAAGTTAATGTCGCCAATTAGAAGAGGGATTGTACATATGAGCGGTAAGGCGTATGTTAATGATAAATTAGTTACTGAGGCAGAGTTAATGGCGCAAATTGTTAAAACAAAAAATATATAGATGAACCAACCTTTAGCTTACGTACATCCAGGTGCAAAAATTGCAAAAAATGTAGTAATAGAACCATTTACAACGATACATAATAATGTTATAATTGGTGAAGGAACCTGGATTGGTTCTAATGTTACCATAATGGAAGGTGCACGAATAGGTAAGAATTGCAACATATTTCCTGGTGCAGTAATTTCTGCAATTCCTCAGGATTTAAAGTTTCAAGACGAAGACACCACTGTGGTAATTGGAAATAATGTTACCATTAGGGAATATGTCACGGTGAACCGAGGGACCGTGGATCGTGGCAAAACAGTTATTGGTGATAATTGTTTGATAATGGCTTATTGTCATATTGCACACGATTGTATTGTTGGTAATAACTGTATTTTTTCAAATAATAGTACATTGGCAGGACATTGTACCGTTGGAGATTTTGTTATTTTAGCAGGGATGACCGCCGTACATCAATTTTGTATGATAGGGAATCACGCTTTTGTTACTGGAGGGTCTTTGGTACGTAAGGATGTACCACCGTTTGTAAAAGGGGCTAGAGAGCCACTTTCCTATGTTGGAATTAACTCTATTGGCTTACGCAGGCGAGGATTCACATCAGAAAAAATTAGGGAAGTACAAAATATATATAGATTACTTTACCAGGGTAATCATAATACCACTCAGGCTTCAGAAATTATTGAGGCTGAAATGGAGGCAACTCCTGAAAGAGATGAGATTCTTCAGTTTATTAAAAATTCGAAACGAGGAATAATGAAAGGCTATTTCGGTAGCTAGTTTCTTGGAAAGTAATCAAATTTGGTCGAATAGATTGACCTTCAGTACTAAAATTAAATAATAAAAATGGCTTCAAGCTCAGATATTCGAAAAGGATTGTGCATTAAATATAATAATGATATTTATAAAATCATTGAATTCTTACATGTTAAACCAGGAAAAGGGCCTGCCTTTGTTCGTACAAAACTAAAAAGTGTCACCAGCGGGAAGGTAATTGATAATACATTTTCAGCCGGCCATAAAATTGATGATGTTCGTGTTGAAACTCATAAATTTCAGTTTTTGTATAATGAAGGTGAAACGTATCATTTTATGAATACCGAAGATTATTCTCAAATTCAATTACAAAAAGATGCCTTAGACACGCCAGAGCTAATGAAAGAAGGAGAGGTTGTAACCGTAATTATTAATTCTGAAGATAACGCTCCACTCTCTGTAGAAATGCCTGCACACGTGGTTTTAGAGGTTACTTCTACCGAACCTGGAGTTAAAGGAAATACGGCAACCAACGCAACCAAACCAGCTGTTGTTGAGACAGGCGCCGAGGTAAATGTTCCTTTGTTTATAAACGAAGGAGATAAAATACGTATTGATACAGATAAAGGAAATTATCAAGAACGAATTAAGGAGTAGGTAAAACCATGAAATTTAAAGAACCCCAAACATTAAAGGGTATTGCGGACATACTTAGCTGTAATTATGTTGGTGATGCAGGTTTTGAAGTTTTAGGAATGAATGAAATTCATGTTGTTCGTCCTGGGGATATAGTTTTTGTGGATCACCCAAAGTATTATGATAAAGCTTTAAATTCGTCTGCGACAATTGTATTAATTAATAAAGAAGTTGATTGTCCTAAGGGAAAAGCATTACTTATATCCGATGATCCCTTTAGAGATTTCAATAAATTGACCAACCACTTTAATCCTTTTATAGCAGCACGTGCGGCGATTTCAGATTCTGCCTCGATTGGAAACCATACAGTAATACAGCCAAATGTTTTTATTGGAAATAATGTGATCATTGGTAATGATTGTATTATACATTCTAATGTGTGTATTTATGATAACACTATAATTGGAAACAATGTGACTATTCATTCTGGAACTGTGTTAGGTGGCGATGCTTTTTATTATAAAAATAGGCCTGAGGCCTTCGATAAATTAATTAGCGGAGGAAATGTGGTGATTGAGGATGATGTTGACTTAGGAGCGCTTTGTACTATCGATAAAGGAGTAACCGCTTCTACAACAATACGGAAAGGAACAAAATTAGATAATCAGGTACATGTTGGACATGATACTATTATTGGCGAGCGTTGCTTGATTGCTTCTCAAGTTGGGATTGCTGGTTGTGTTTTGATTGAAGATTTTGTAACTATTTGGGGACAGGTTGGAATTACAAGTGGTGTTACAATTGGTGAGAAAGCTGTAATTTCGGCTCAAAGTGGCGTGAGTAAGTCATTACCAGGACATAAATCCTATTTTGGCACTCCTGCAGACGATTTCAGAAAAAAATATAAGGAATTAGCATCAATAAGATTAATTCCAGACATTATTGACAAATTAGATAAATTGTAATGGGAAAAAGTGCAAAAGACATAGTAAGAGGTTTTTATAAGGCTGATATTCTTAAAGATAATACCTTATTGGAAGAGTTTTTCCACCCGGATTTGGTTTTGATTTGGAACAGTGATGATGGTCTTACGATTATGAATACAGAAGATTTAATAGGCTTCTTTTCAGAAATAAGACGTACTTATTTTGATTTACGAATTGAAGTAAGTCATTTATTAGCAGATGACAATCACGTAACAATTCGTTACAAATATTATGTTAGGACCATTGAAAACCCGGATGAAGAGTTAGGAATAGCGCATTTCATTGCAATCTGGGAGGTTAAGGATGGTAAATTGTATAGAGGATATCAAGTAAGTCAGCCAGTGACCGATAAAGATGACACCAATGAATCTTACCATCGGGTTAAGGTTTAAAAAAGGGTAAGTTTTTATCGAAATAAAGTATCTTTGTAGCAAATCTTCAAAGTTTTTTCAGCAAAATTCTTAGGTTTAAAAAAATAGTAATAATTATAGAAAGTAAACTCAATGAGTGTTTTAGTAAATAAAGATTCAAAAATAATTGTTCAAGGCTTTACAGGAAGTGAAGGGACTTTTCACGCAGGACAAATGATAGAATATGGAACCAATGTTGTTGGAGGTGTAACTCCAGGAAAAGGTGGGCAAACACATCTAGACAGGCCTGTTTTTAACACTGTGGAGGAAGCCGTAAATAAAGCAGGAGCAGACACGACCATTATTTTTGTGCCACCAGCTTTCGCTGCGGATGCAATTATGGAAGCTGCTAATGCCGGAATTAAAGTGATTATTACCATTACAGAGGGAATCCCTGTTGCTGATATGATTATGGCTGCAGACTATCTTAAAGATAAAGACTGTCGCTTGATTGGACCAAACTGCCCAGGTGTAATAACCCCAGGTGAAGCAAAGGTTGGGATTATGCCAGGATTTGTTTTTAAGAAAGGAAAAGTAGGTGTTGTTTCAAAATCTGGAACATTAACTTATGAGGCAGCAGACCAAGTTGTAAAACAAGGTTTGGGAATATCAACTGCAATTGGAATTGGAGGTGACCCAATTATAGGAACTACTACTAAAGAAGCGGTTGAATTATTAATCAATGATCCAGAAACAGAAGCTGTTGTAATGATTGGTGAAATTGGAGGTCAGTTGGAAGCCGATGCGGCCCAATGGTATAATGCAAGTGGAAGTAAAAAACCAATTATTGGTTTCATTGCTGGTGAAACTGCACCAGCTGGTCGTACAATGGGACATGCTGGAGCGATTGTTGGAGGAAGTGATGATACCGCGCAAGCAAAGAAAAAGATTATGAGAGAATGTGGGATTCACGTTGTTGACTCCCCTGCGGGAATTGGTAAAAAAGTTGCCGAAATTCTTGGATAATTGAATCTTAAAAATATTTTGGAGCCTTGTGAAATTCACAAGGCTTTTTTTATTGAGAACCCGTAACGATTTGTTATATTTGATTTTGTTCCAAAAAAAATCAAGTAATATGAAATTATTAGAAGGTAAAACTGCTATCATCACAGGCGGAAGTCGTGGAATTGGTAAAGGCATTGTTGAAATATTCGCTAAGCATGGAGCAAATGTGGCTTTTACTTATAGCGCTTCTTCAGAAGCGGCTGAGGCACTTGCTACCGCTGTTTCTAAATCTGGGGTGAAAGTACGGGCGTATCAAAGTGACGCCGCAAGTTATAGCGATTCAGAAGCACTTGCTGGTAAAGTACTAGAAGATTTTGGAAGCATTGATATTCTCGTCAACAACGCTGGTATTACTAAGGATAATCTTTTAATGCGCATGTCTGAGGAAGATTTTGACAAGGTTATAGAAGTAAATTTAAAGTCTGTATTTAATATGACCAAGGCTGTGCAACGTACTATGTTAAAACAGCGCAAAGGCTCAATAATTAATATGAGTTCGGTGGTGGGAGTAAAAGGAAATGCTGGACAAACTAATTATGCCGCTTCTAAGGCTGGAATTATTGGTTTTTCTAAATCTGTTGCCTTAGAGCTAGGATCTAGAGATATTCGTTGTAACGTGATTGCGCCTGGTTTTATCGAAACGGAAATGACTGGCAGGCTAGACGAATCGACAGTGCAAAGTTGGAGGGAGGCTATTCCATTAAAACGCGGAGGATCCCCTGATGATATTGCTAATGCCTGTGTATTCCTAGCTAGTGAACTATCTGCCTACGTTACTGGGCAAGTTCTGAACGTGGACGGAGGAATGCTTACCTAATACCGAATTTACGATGTTAACGCTACGATTCATTAAACATCGTAAAGGCTTATGACTGCAGAAACTATTCTATACATTGTCATTGCTTCGATAATCGCCTTGGCGGCCTCATTGTTCATGTATGGTTATAAAACTAAGTATACTGGTGCCTTAAAATGGATATTTGGAATTCTTAGGTTTTTGACGCTTTTCGGAATTTTACTCCTTTTAATAAATCCAAAGTTTAAGAATGAGTCTTATACGGTTGAAAAACCTAAGTTGCCTGTGCTTGTGGACAATTCTGTTTCGGTCAATGAATTATCTCAAGGAGCGAATGTTCGAAAAATTATTCAGGATTTAAAGGATAATGTTGCCCTTAATGATAAGTTTGATGTTTTCTATTATTCCTTCGGAACCAGTTTTAATGCTATTGATTCTTTATCTTTTTCTGAAAAAAGCACCAATATTTCTAGGGCATTATCCTCTGTAAATGACTTGTTTAAGGGGGAAACTGCGCCAACACTTTTAATTTCTGATGGAAATCAGACTTTAGGTAGCGACTACGAGTTTTCATCAGCTACTTTTAAAAATCAAGTTTTTCCGGTTATTCTGGGAGATTCTATAAAATACACAGACCTCAAGATTGAACAACTCAACACAAATAAGTACGCTTTCCTGAAAAATCAATTTCCAGTGGAAGTGATTTTAGTGTATAATGGTACCAATTCTGTTAGCTCGCAATTTCTAATAACACAAGGAAATGCGGTGGTGTATCGAGAAAATGTAGTTTTTTCTGAGAAAGATAATGCCAAAACCATTTCATTAACCCTGCCAGCATCTGCTGTTGGAATGCAGCGTTATACTGCGCAGATCATTCCTATGGATGACGAAAAGAACCGTATAAACAATACAAAACAATTTGCTGTAGAAGTGATTGATCAGGCGACCAATGTTTTAATCGTCAGTAAAATAACACATCCTGATATAGGAGCTCTTAAAAAAGCGATTTCGTCCAATGAGCAGAGACGTGTTACTATTAAGACACCTTCTGAAGCCGTTAATTTGATTAACGATCATCAACTTATCCTTTTGTATCAGCCGGACCGAAGCTTTAAGAACGTTTATTCAGAAGTATTAAAATTAAAGAAAAATACATTTGTAATCACTGGCTTGGAAACCGATTGGAATTTCTTGAACTCTGTTCAGGAAAATTATAATAAAGAACGTTCTAATGAATCTGAAACCGTTTCTGGTTTTGTAAATATGAATTATGGAACGTTTGCTTTGGGTAATATAAATTTTGAAGACTATCGGCCGTTGAAGACACTCTTCGGTGGTTTGAATATTTCGGTTCCTCATGAAGTGATTTTAGAACAAACTATAAATGGAATCACAAGTGAATCACCTATGCTTGTTACAATGGATTTAAATGGAGTTCGCGATGCTGTTTGGGATGCCGAAGGGTTATGGAAATGGCGTGCTGAATCGTTTTTACGGAACAATAGCTTTGAAGAGTTTGATGATTTTACAGGAAAGTTAGTTCAATATTTGGCGTCAAATAAGAGGCGTAGTAGACTAGAAGTAGACGGTGAAACCTTTTATTACAATAATAATGCGATGAAGATTTCGGCTCAATATTTTGACCAAAATTTTTTATTCGATACGCGGGCATCATTGAATATGACCGTCATTAATCAAGAAAATAATGAACGGATTACTTTTCCGATGCTCTTAAAGAATAATTATTACCAGGCGGATTTAAATTCTTTGGAAGCAGGGGATTATAAATATACTATTAGTGTTGTAGATGAAGTTGTGAGTCGCAGTGGTAGTTTTACCATATTAGATTTTAGTGTTGAACAACAATTTTTAAACGCCAACGTAACAAAGCTACAGAGGGTTGCGACTAATACCGGTGGAAAGGCTTATTATGTTACAGAAACGCCAACGCTTATTAAAAGTTTGATCGAAGATAACAGCTACCAACAAATCCAAAAAAGCGAACAAAAAGTAGTACCTTTGATTGATTGGAAATATTTACTTGCCTTAATTGTCCTTTCCTTATCGGCCGAGTGGTTTATTAGAAAATACAACGGACTTATCTAACATTAAAAACATAAAAATGGAAAAATTACCAAAAATTGGAATACCAGTAATCATTATTTTGATACTATTTGTCATTTTGATTGCAAAGTCGGCAGTTACTATCGACTCTGGAGAAGCGGGTGTGCTTTTTAAAACCTTTGGAGAAGGTGTAGTGGTTGATGAGCCACCAATGGGTGAAGGGTTTCATATTGTAGCCCCTTGGAATAAAGTGTTTGTTTACGAAGTACGACAACAAGAACTTTTTGAAAAATTAAAAGTATTGTCCTCTAACGGATTGGAAATTCAAATTGATGCATCAGTCTGGTATCAGCCTGTTGTTAAAGATTTAGGGAATTTGCATCAGACTTTAGGTGAGAATTACTTACAACGTGTAATTCAACCAGCGATTCGCAGTGCTGCGAGAAGTGTTGTTGGTCGTTATACACCAGAGCAATTATATTCGAGCAAACGAGACGCTATTCAGGATGAAATCTATGAAGAAACCAAGAAAATATTGACAGAACAATATGTTCAATTGAATGAAATTTTAGTGCGTGACGTTACGCTTCCAACTACAATTAAAGAAGCTATTGAGCGTAAACTGAGACAGGAACAAGAGTCATTGGAGTATGAGTTTAGATTAGTAACAGCTTCAAAAGAAGCGGAGAAAGTTATTATTGAAGCAGAAGGTAAAGCGGAATCAAACCGAATTCTAAGTGCTTCTTTAACAGATAAAATTCTTCAGGATAAAGGAATAGATGCTACTTTAAAGTTATCAGAGTCTCCAAATACCAAGGTCATCGTAATTGGTGCAGGGGATAGTGGACTGCCTTTAATATTGGGAGATAATTAGAAACTTCTTTATACATTTTTAATAAAAAACCACTTCAGAAATGAGGTGGTTTTTTATTTCCGTCTCCAGAGTTTAAAAATGATTATAGCTGAAATAATTGTTATTGAAATAAGTACAGTGGCTCCAATTAAATTGCCATAAATGACATATCCTGTTGCGAATAGCGCACAATAAACAGACATAATTCCTAGTAACATTGAAGCTAAATCAACTGTGAATGCGTCATTAGTGGTTTTAAGGTTGATGTTTTCCTTGGCTGCAATCTTTTTAAATGGTTTCCATCCGTTTCCATAGGGTGTAATAGCATTATAGAAACTTGCTAAGGTATTGGTGTCAGTAGGACGAGTTAAGAGTGTAACCGTGATCCAACTTGCTGTTGTAGTTGCCACACCGTAAATAAGTTTCTCGTAATCTTCTAATCCCAACTCGGTAAACTCAAAAAATAATGCCATTACAAAAGAAACAATCATTCCAGTGATCTCACTATACGCATTTACACGCCACCAGAACCATCTCAAAATAAAGATTAGACCTGTTCCTGCACCAATCTGCAATAGAATGGCAAAAGTGCTTAATGCGCTACTTAAAGCCAATGCGAGCAGAGCAGCTAATATCATTAAAACAACAGTGGACAAACGACCTACCGCAACTAATTCCTTTTCCGAAGCTTCAGGTTTCATAAATCGCTTGTAAAAGTCTAAGGCAATGTAAGACGAACCCCAGTTTAGATGAGTTGATATGGTACTCATAAAGGCAGCAATTAAGGATGCAACGACTAAACCTAAAAGCCCAGCGGGTAAATTTGTAAGCATTACTGGATAGCCTAAATCGTGCCCCAATACTGCATTCGGGAATTCTTTTCCAATATCAGATAATTCAGGATATAGAACTAAGGAAGCCAATGCTATTAAAATCCAAGGCCAAGGGCGCAAAGCATAGTGCATGATATTAAACAAAAGTGTTGCTCCGATAGCGTTTTGCTCATCTTTTGCAGAAAGCATTCGTTGCGCAATATAACCACCACCACCGGGTTCTGCACCTGGATACCAAACACTCCACCATTGTACTGCTATTGGAATAATTAGTAATACGAGTAATGATTTAGTATCGTTGAAATCTGGTAAGAAGTTTAATTTATCTGAAACATTTTCATGTTCAAGTAAGTTTTGTAATCCACCAATTTCTGGTATGTTCAGTATATAGTAGGCTGCCCCAATAGAACCAACCATTGCAACAATAAATTGTAAGAAATCGGTAAAAATAACACCCCGAAGTCCTCCAAACGAACTATAAGCTACTGTAATAATGGAAGCGTACAATACACACTCCCAAGGTGCTAAATCAAACAATATTCCCCCAATTTTAATTGCCGCCAAACAAACCGAAGCCATAATCATCACATTGAAGAAAACTCCTAAATATATGGCTCTAAAGCCTCTCAAGAAAGCGGCTTCTTTTCCACTATAGCGCAATTCGTAAAACTGAAGATCGGTTAAAACCTTGGAACGTCTCCATAACTTTGCATAAACAAATACCGTAAGCATACCGGTAATTAAGAAAGTCCACCAAACCCAATTTCCCGAAACTCCATTCTGACGTACAATATCAGTTACTAAATTCGGAGTATCAGCCGAAAAAGTAGTGGCGACCATTGAAATTCCTAATAGCCACCATGGCATATTACGACCAGATAGAAAAAATTCCTGTGTGTTTTTACCTGCTCTTTTTGCTACTAAAACACCAATTATGAGGAAGATTACAAAAAATGAAACAATGAGAATCCAATCGAGTGTAGCTAATTGCATATAGTGTTGTTTAATGGACTTTAAGCGCTTTCGACTGGCCAACCCAGTCATCACGTTCAATTCTTCCTGGAAAGAAATCTATTAGATCAGTTACAATTCGAATATCAGACTCTTGGAACTTACTTATTTGGTCATAATTGTAAATACCAATTTCATTTAATTTTTGCTCAATATAAGGTCCAACACCTTTAATAAGAGTTAAATTGTCCTTGTTGTACTTGTCTGCATAACCAAAACTATCAAAATTCAACTTTGGCTTAGATTTATTATAAGACACATAACTAGTTCGTGTTCTTTCGGCAATTTTTTGCGGAGAGGAGGAGACTAATATTTCTTGCTGGGTATTCTTTACCACTTCAATAATTTTAGGTCTAATTTCAGTAAATATGGTTTCAATGTCTTTGATGTTTTTAAACTGAATTTTAGACTCATTTACTTCCTCTTTAAGTTTATCTACTCGAGAAGTGTATTTTAATTTTTGAAACCACCAAGCTGAAAAATAACCAATACAGAATGTACTTAGCATTAAAATAAATATTCCTAAGAATTCTGGAAGACTATTAATGAATTCTGATAGTTCGTTCATGGGGGTTATTTTCTATAAAATACTACTTCGATTCTCCTATTTGCAACACGTCCTTGACCAGAACTATTATCAGCGATAGGCTCACTTTCACCCTTTGAAGATGCTTTTACCTTTGAGTTTTTAATTGATCCTTTGCTCACAAGATACCATTTTACTTGTTGTGCATAGTTTAAAGCCAACTGAAAATTGTCTTGACTGTTGCCAATATTGTCCGTGTGACCTATTAATTCTATTCTCACATCAGGTTGCTCCTCTATCAATTCTTTTACCTCTTTCAATAAATCCTTCAAATTATTATTAATTAGGATGCCAGTATTCGAAAATTTAGGATACAAGATTCTCGATAAAGGGAGCTCTTTTTTTAAGCTTTCAATCCTTTCTAAGTCTAGTGGTTTAAAAGTGAGCGATATACTATTATTATAAAATCCTTCTTCATTGAAATCAATTCCCTTTATAACTGGTTTTATAACAATTTTTTCCTTCGGGACACCAGCATTTATAAGTATATCCTTTATCTTTCTTCCTCTAAGAACACCTAGATTAGGAGTTTCAAAATTTTCTGAAGCACTATAAATTGAATTGATATGTACCTCAATATCTGGATGTTCTAAGAGGTAGGCATTCGTTTTATAATCAAAATCTGTATTTGTTTTAGGTAAAAATATTTCACTGCTATTTTTCAGGATAGAAACCCCTTCTGGCAATATAAAAATTAAGTCACCTTCACTGGTACTTGCTCTTAACCCTGCTAACGTAGTCTTATTGTTAAGAGAAAGAGTATCCACCTTAGGAAGTGAGTTGGTTGTTGTAATCACTTCTGACGTATTTTTAGCAGCAGTAATTTCTTCAGAAGCAATACCTGATGTGTCTATAGGAACGATTTCAGCTAATTCTGTATTTAATTCTGAAGTTTGCCCTTCCTTCTGAAACCAAGAATATAGCCATAATCCAAAGAAGGACCAGACTAAAAAAACGGAAAGCGCAATTAAAAATTTTTTCATTAAAGTAAGCCCCAGATATGCAGTGAATTGTAGATAGGCAGTCCACATCAAACAAAGCTATGAAAATTCTTACTTTTTTCTATGAATTGATATACTTGTTTTCAACATAATTCTTAACAAAATTATTGATTGTTTCTGCGGCAAGATTGAAAATAAAAAAGGCCAGATTTATCTAAATCTGGCCTTTAATTTTTACAATTAATTCAGCCACCCATTCGCTGTTGATTTTTTGCTATACCAGATTAAAAACAGTCCAATAACCAATACCATTATTGGCATTATCATTCCTCCAGGTCCATAAACTTCCATGGCACCACTCATAAATAGATTATAAGAAAGTTGTACTAGTATTCCTATAAATGAAATAATAAATAGTGGTGTAGCCCATTTCTTCCTTAATAACAGCGCAAGACATCCAAGCAATCCTCCAAAAACTGAAATTGCAAAGGCAGCCGTAGCCCATGCTGGGACATCGTTATATAATGCTTGTTCTGCTTCAGGTAAAAGGGCTTTGGCTTCATCGGTCATATAGGCTTGAGCGAGATATGCCATAACGCCAAGGCCATTCCAAATTAAAGCAATTAGTGAGATGATCCAGAAGGCCACACTCGGTTTGTTTGATGTTGTCATAGTGATTGGTTTTTAGGTCCGTTATATCTAACAGACAGGTTGTTGTGAATAAATATACATATTTTTAATAGTCTTTTTAAAATAGAAATTATGATGGCTAGCAGGTAATGGTTAGTTTTTGTAATTTCATAGTATTAATTTATCAAGAACTTATAATGAGTATAGTTATCCCTAAGGATTGTTTTGAATTTCTTAAAAAGCTTAAAAAGAATAATGACCGCGATTGGATGCAAGCGCATAAGAAAGAATACTTAAATGGGGAAAAATCATTAAAAAATTTTTATTCGCAAATTGAAACTGAATTAAATGTAAGTGACGAGATTGCAAAGCTGAAAGTGTTTCGCATTAATAGGGACATTCGATTTAGTAAAGATAAAACTCCGTACAATGTTCATAGAAGCGCTAGCTTTAGTCGGGCAGGAGCACATAGAAGAGGTGGTTATTACCTGAGGTTAGAGCCAGGAAATTCTGCAATGGCGGGCGGATTTTTTAGTCCGGAGCCGGCAGATCTGCTTCGGATTAGACGCGAGTTTGAAATGGATGCTTCAGAAATCCGCGCTATTTTAGCTCAAAAAGATTTTCAAAAGGCCTTTGGAGGTTTTAATCAGGAGTATGCGGTAAAAACAGCTCCGAAAGGTTTCAGTAAAGAAGATCCTGCCATAGATTTAATCCGATTAAAAAGTTTCTTTGTGGTCCATAAGTTTAGTGATGCTGAAGTTTTTTCCGAAGATTTTAGCGATAAACTCCTATATCACTATAAACTTCTTCGTCCCTATTTTGACTATATGAGCGAAGTCGTAACAACGGACCTTAACGGAGTATCTTTAATTGATTGATAGGTTGCGACTTGTGTAATATTTATTTGATAAAATTTGTTTTTATAAGCCTTTTAACTTATAATTGTGCTTTATAAGCCTGTAGTATTATAATAGTGTTTTATAAGTGTATATTATTATAGTGCAGGTTAGAATTGAAAATCATGAAAAAAGTGGCGATTTTAAGTGGCGACTTGATTAATTCAACAGAATACAGCGCCAAGACGTTAGAATCTGTTTTAAAGGTCTTGAAAAAGGAATTTAAGGTGCTTTCGAAGCAATACCCAAACGAAAAAATGTCATTCTTTATTTATAGAGGGGATAGTTTTCAAGGCGTTGTCGAAAACCCAGAATTAGCATTGTCTATTGCTTTGCAAATAAAGGCAGCGGTATCCAGTTATACAGATGTTGAAGACCTTCCAAAGAATGCATTGCCCTCTGCAGATATTCGTATTTCAATTGGAATAGGGGAGGCCAACTATAAAAAAGAGGCATTGGCCGAAAGCAATGGAGAGGCTTTTCAGTATTCTGGAAGAACCTTAGATACCATGAAATCTGAAGGAATAAAAATTGCTCTAACCACTGCAAATAGTGAGATTAATGCCGAGTTTAAAGTGCATTTAAAGTTTTTGGATGCAACTACAGACCGCTGGTCGGTAGCCTCGTCTGAAGTAGTTTACTTTTTAATTAAAGCATATAAAGAACAGGATATTGCCAAAGAATTAGACCGAAGCCAAGCCGCTATAAATCATCGCAAAAAGGCAGCAGGATGGGACGCAATTAAATTATTATTGGAACGCTATAAAAATGTAGCTCTAAACCATTTTGTATGAACCCAGAACTAACCTTAGCATTGCAATTATTACTGGCGCATTTAATCACCGATTTTGTCCTACAATCGCAAGAATTAGTCGATCAGAAGCGTCAGAAAAGAGCGAAAGCCCCGTTTTTATACATTCATTCCATCTTGGCGGGTTTGTTAACCTATGTAATTGTACAGGATTGGAGTATGTGGGGAATCCCAATAATAATTTGCGTTACCCATTTTTTTATCGATTTATGGAAACTAAATAAGAAAAGTGATTCACTTGGCTATTTTTTACTAGATCAATTGTTTCATCTCCTTGTTTTAATAGGTGTTTGGTTGTTTATTACTGAAAATTTTTCTGATGTAATTCCGTTTATTGCTTCGATTTTCGCTTCAGAAAAACCCCTTATTATTCTCATAGGATATTTAATGGTAATTTTTCCATTAGGGTTTATAATTGGAAAGGCAACACAGCGTTGGCAAGAAGAAATAGCCGGAGACGAAGGTGAATTTCCGAGCTTAAAAAAAGCAGGACGCTATATCGGTATTTTTGAACGTGTCTTGGTGCTTACTTTTATCTTAACCAACAATTTTGCATCTATTGGTTTCTTAATTGCCGCCAAATCTATACTTCGCTTCAGTGATAAAGGAAAAAGTGGTGCAAGAAAGCAAACAGAATATGTTCTAATTGGTACTTTAATGAGTTTTTCACTCACAATTATTATTGGATTTCTAATGCGCGTATTCGTAAGCTAGCAATTGAATATTACTCTTAATCCGCTCCTTAACGATATGCATCATCCGCTTGTTTAAGGCCGAAGAATTTTGAATATACTGCTCGTATTCCTCAATTGTAAACTGTCCAATTATAATTCCCTTTAAAGAATTTCTAAATTTCATATCCTTATGGATAGCATTTTCTATATAATCCATTCTTTTATCGATGGGTAGGTCATAAAAAACATTTTTATGTTTCCGCGCATAATTTTTAAAAACGGCCACCAAGAGGTCGTTTTGCATTTTTATAATAGGGCGGAGCGTTTTGTTCTGAAAAAATTCATCTCCAGTCATTAATTCATTCACAGATGCAGAAGGAATTTCTGGACGAAGCAATAGCAGTGCAATATCACGCGTTTCCATAACATTGGGTTTTATTAAAAATAGAAAAAAGGTCTCTTTATTCCCTGTGTGCTAGAATTAGTTATAAACCTGTTTTTAACAATCATTCTTTACGGAAAACCATCTTAATTTTTTTTCAAAAATTCTTCTTTTGACTGTATTATAGGAAGTGCAATATTATTTTTTTCTAGTATTGAGTAGAACTTCTTTCCTTCCTTCTGCATTATAGATTCATAGCGCTTTAAGGCTTGATTAAAGTCTTCAGAAATCAACTCAAAATTCTGTTTATGTGCCCCTGAAACTCGATCGTTAGCAGAAGCCACATTGCTGTATAAATCCCCCATTTTTTCTCGTAATTCAGGCTCGGCGGATGCCACATAATTGTCTCCAGAAGTCACCACTAAATCTTTTCGAAGCGTTTCCAACGCATTGAAAAGTTTTTTTGCCTGCTTCTTTCCGTTAGCGTTAGTGTCCATTATGGATTGGGTCAATGTTTGAGTTTCACCCAATTCGTATACTATATACGCTAAATCTTCAACCATGTTGAATAAAGTGGTTGTCAATGCTTCTTGCTCTTTACGGTCGGCCAAGGTGGTAATTGAATTCTCATCATATCGAGTTTCTATGATCTGTTCATAGGATTCTTTTCCTTTGTTTATCACAATTTTATAGTTGCCAGCAGGAACTCTAGGTGAAATAAAACCACCAAAAGCAATCGTTTTGGCTGCTGCCATTTTCGGGTTGAATGTGTTAAAATGCCAGTTTACCACGTTTATTCCCTTAGATTTTCCAGGGTTTAAGGAGGCAATTTTATTCCCATCCATATCTTGAATTTCCATAGTCATTTTCCCAAACGTATGCCGTTTTTTAAGGTAATAGACTATTCGAGCTGCATCGCTTTTGTTCTGTCCTACAAATTGCGTCTCGGCACCAAAGCTGCCGGCAAAACCACTCTCCTCAGTCATTGTATATGGTTTGCTGTTAAAAAAGTATAAATCTTGAGCAAGTACCTCTTGATTTATTTCTCTCAGTGGACTGATATCGTCAATAATGATAACACCCCTGCCATGAGTTCCCAATACAATGTCGTTCGTTTTTTTCTGAAGCTCTATAAAATGAACCGCCACAAGAGGCATATTTTTGGTGAAAAGTGACCAGTTTTCGCCACCATCAATAGTTACATACAAACCAAATTCAGTTCCTAAAAATAATAAATCCTCATTGACATAATCTTCTTGAATACTCCTTACAAACGCTCTCGGATCTATATCTTCGGAAGTAATCGATTTCCAAGTTTTACCATAATCTATAGTCTTCATGGCATAAGGTTTCATATCCCCAGTAGAATGACCATCGAATACAGCATAGGCGATTCCTTTTCCATGAATACTTGCTTCAATATGGTACACCCATGTATTTTCTGGAATTCCAATGAGATTAGGGGTAACATTATTCCAAGATTTTCCTCCATTGGTAGTAATTTGAATATTGCCATCATCTGTACCTACCCATAATAAATCCTTGTCTAATGGTGACTCGGCAATGGTAAATATTGTTGTATGATTTTCTGCACCACTATTGTCAACTGAAAGTCCTCCAGATTGCGACTGATCCTGTTTGGATTTATCGTTGGTAGTTAGGTCTGGAGAAATTATATCCCAATTGTCACCCATATCGTCCGATCTATGTAAAAACTGACTACCCATATAAAAACGATCGGGAATATGAGTACTAATCGCCATTGGCGTATTCCAATTAAAACGAAGCGCCTCCGTATCACTTTTCTTAGCTAGTGGTTGTATAGTCTTTGTTCTGTTTTTATCAACGTCATATCGCCACACGTTTTCTGCACCTTGCATTTCAGAATAAATAATATTTTTGGTTGGATGTTTTAATACTCTAAATCCGTCGCCATATCCAACGCTATTCCAATCACGTGCATTTACACCTCCAGGAGAGGAGGAAGGACCGTACCAAGAGCCGTTATCTTGCAATCCTCCGTACACATTATAGGGTTCTGCATCATCAACACTAATATGGTAAAATTGAGAAAGAGGGAGGTTTTCGACTATTTCAAACGTAGCGCCTCCATTCCAAGAACGATAAACGCCTCCATCTGTTCCTGAATAAATTACATCACTGTTGTTAATATCAAAAACGATATCATGGATGTCACTATGCATATTCCCAAGGTTCTTGAACGTTTTTCCACCGTCTCGACTTATAGAACCACTCAAGCCTCCTTTTATAACGATATCCGGGTTTTTTGGATCAACCGTAATTCTTGAAAAATAAAATGGGCGTACAACCAATCCAAAATCACTATTTAAATGTTCCCAGGATTCTCCAGAATTTGTAGATTTCCATAAGCCATTTTTCTTTTTGTCTTCAGTTTCCAGAACCGAATATAAAATATTGCTATCACTAGGAGCTAGTGCGACGGCTATTCTCCCAAGTTTCCCAGATGGAAAACCATTGTGTATTTTATTCCAAGTGGCGCCACCATTAATCGACTTGTACAACCCACTATTAAGTCCTCCAGAATTAAAACCCCACGGACTTCTTCTAAATTGCCACATAGAGGCATAAAGAGTATTGGGGTTCTTTGAATCCATGATAACATCTGCAGCTCCTGTGGAAGCGTCTAAATATAAAATTTTATTCCAAGTTTTTCCACCATCTAAAGTTTTATAAACACCACGTTCTTCACTATCACTCCAAAGTGCTCCCAACACTCCAACATAGATTTCATCGCTATTTTTTGGATTAATCGCAATAGAGGCAATACGTTCGCTATTTTCGAATCCCATTTTCTTCCAGTTTGCCCCTCCGTCTGTAGAATTGTAAAGCCCATCACCAGTACTCACAGAGTTTCTAGTCCAAGTTTCACCAGTTCCAACCCAAATCACCTGATCTGGATTAGTTGGATCGAGCTTAACAACTCCAATTGATTGAATATGGTCATCAAAAATTGGATTGAAGGTAGCACCGCCGTCTCCAGATTTCCAAACTCCTCCACCTGCAGCACCGGCATAAATAATTCGGGCATTAGCAGGATGGCTTTCTAGATCATTAATGCGACCACTCATAAGAGCAGGACCAATATGTCTAGCATTCATATCTCCAAAAAGTTCTTTCCCTTTTAAGTGAATATCTTGGGATGAAACAGTTAACGGGATTAATCCAACCGTAAAAAGAGCAATAAGGATTTTTTTCATTTTAGATGTTGTTAGTTGTTTTTACTAAAAGTAGTATATAAAAAAATCCCCGACAAGCAGGGATTTGTTTATAGTATATTTTTGGTTAATTTTTTGAGCCTTCACTGCTTACTTCAGGAAATGCGAACATTGTTAAATCTATTTCTGGGTTAATTACGATCTCCTTAACAACAAGGTTTTGCCCCTGCATTCCCATATCAAACGGGAAGTATAATCCTCCAACTTCTTGGTAGTCACTCATTGTAGATTTACCCATTTGTCCCTGCATTGGTCCAGAAGGAATTTCAGATTCAACCACAATTGGAACAAAGTTTTCGCTATCAAAATAGTAAAAAGATACGTTGGGCTGTTCTTTACCATCAATCATCAACGGAGCTTGTGTAAGTTTAATTTTATACGTTTCAGTGCCTTCCATGGTTTCATTACCAATTAAATCAACTTTGAATCCTTTCTCTTTATAATTGTGAAAAGGAGAAGGAAAGTCCTTCATTTTTGTTTTCATGTTCTGAACAGTTTCGGTATCACTCTTCTCAGCTTGCATGGTCATAAAATTAGTGGTCCACATCGTTTCACCATCATAAGCCAGTTGGGTGATTTCCTGTCCTTGAAAATTAATTTTGACTAATTGCTTGCCGTTTTTTGTTTGATAAATATCTACCGGAATATCCATTCCCTGTGCATTTACCGTTCCGGTAATCTTTATGCTTTCCAAATTATTCCATGCATCCATTCCTCCTGTGTTTTCAAAATAGTTATTAATTATTTCGTCAGCCGTTTGGGCGTTTAGAGGAGTTATTGCAATAAGAAGTAATGCAATAAATAGAGTTTTTACTATTTTCATATGTTTTTATTTAACGATCTAATTTAATTGTGTTATAAAAGTAAGACTATAAGGGACTAATTTTGTTACAATCTTCATAATTTTTTTAACGAAAATAAAATTTATGAACCCTACCTTTACTAAAAACATCGTCTTATGAATTTCGGGAAAGTTTCTGATTCTTCAATAATTGATTTTAGCTTGCCAAATGACCATTTAGGAACAAAAAGGGTATTGTCCAGATCAAGTAAGGTCAGTAAACCAAAACTCTTCGTAGGCTGTGCCAAATGGAATAGGACAGACCTTAAAGGATTTTATCCGCGTGGCACAAAGGATGAATTGGCTTATTATGGGACACAGTTTAACAGTATAGAGCTAAACGCTACCTTTTATAGAATTTTTCCTGCTGAAACTTTTGCAGGATGGTATGATAAAACACCAGGGAATTTTCGTTTTTTTCCGAAACTATTTCAAGGGGTAAGCCACTGGAAACGCTTGAATGATTGCGAAATCTATCTAAAAGAATTTATTTTAAACGCTTCCAACTTAAAGGAAAAATTAGAAATGCCTTTTCTGCAGCTACATGCTAACTTTTCCCCAAAAAGTTTGGATCGCCTAGTTCCGTTTTTTAAAATGCTTCCTAAGGATATTAAACTTGCAATAGAATTTCGACATACAGATTGGTTTAATGATGATGCAATTTCAAGCAATCTTTATGCGCTATTGGAGGAATACAATGTTACCAATATTATAGTTGACACAGCGGGACGGAGAGATTTGATGCATATGCGAATGACTACAAATACTGCATTTATAAGATATAATGGAGCGAATCATGAAAGTGACTACACTCGTTTGGACGATTGGATTGATCGTTTGGAAGAATGGGTTTCTCATGGATTGCAGAATATTTACTTTTTCGTACATCAGAATATTGAAAAAGCTTCGCCTTTATTATCTGCACACTTTATAAAAAAGGCTAATGAACGATTTGGAACGGATTTACACATTCCAGTATTAGATAAACAAAACACTAAATTTTAACTATGAATTTTCACACTCGAAAATGGATTAAACCAGAGGACTTGAACCCAAACGGCACTTTATTTGGTGGACGACTTCTCGAATGGATTGATGAAGAAGCTGCTCTCTATGCTATTATTCAATTGGAAAACCCTCGAACAGTAACTAAATTTATGAGCGAAATCAATTTCAGAAGTTCTGCTAATAAGGGAGACATCATTGAGATTGGTTTGGAAGTTGTTAAATTTGGAACGGCCTCTCTAACATTGGCCTGCGAGGTTCGCAACAAAATGACCAGAGAGGTTATCATAACCATCGATGCTATTGTAATGGTTAGCTTGGGAAACAATGGTAAACCCAAGCCTCACGGCAAGTCCCAACTCGAGTTTGTGAAAGATAGACTTACAGATGACTAAAATCTTTTCCTGTAGGTAATTCAAATATTTCCAAGTCAAAATAGGAAACAGACGCAATCAAATGGTCAAAAATGTCTGCTTGAATATGTTCGTAGTTTTCCCAAGTCTTATCGTAACTATAACAAAAAATTTCAATTGGAATCCCTTTATCTGTAGGTGCCAAATGACGAACCATCAAGAATAAATCTTTGTTAATAGCAGGATTTTCATGTACAAACGCATCTGCATACTTTCTGAAAATACCGAGATTGGTTTGATTCCGACCATTAATCAACAGTGATTTGTCCACTTCATTAGCTAGATTATACTTTACCACATCCCTCTCGCGATGCTCGATATAAGGCTTGATTAATTGAATTTTTTTCAAGTTTTCTATTTCTTCTTCTGATAAAAACTTAATGGAAGACTGCTTAATAAAAATAGATCGCTTAATCCTACGACCTTTAGATTCTTGCATACCACGCCAATTCTGAAAGGAGTCTGAGATAAGACTATAGGTAGGAATTGTAGTGAAGGTATTATCAAAATTTTGAACCTTAACTGTTGCTAAATTAATTTCAGTTACATATCCATCAGCGCCATATCTACTAAAGGTAATCCAATCTCCAAGACGGACAATATCATTCACAGAAACTTGGATACTCGCTACAAATCCTAAAATAGTATCTTTAAATATTAATAGGAGTACCGCTGAAGCTGCCCCCAGCGTTCCTAGACTTACAAGCGAATAACCTGTTAATATACTTATTATTAAAAATATTGCAATACCCCAGCCAAAGATCATCAATACTTGAACATAGCTCTGAAGTGGCTTGTCGTGAAACCGATCTTTAGTTTGTAAATAGTTTCGTGTGGTTCTTAAAATACTTCTTAAAATTAATAGAGAAAGTACAATTAAGTATATATCAATAGTGCCTAAAAGAAATTTTGTAATACCAGCAAATTCAATAAATATAAATGGAATGAAGTACCATACAATTAGTAACGGCACTAGATGAGCAAGGTATTTTGGGAAATTACTTTTAACCAAAAAATCATCGAATGTTGTCTTTGTTTTATTACTGAAGGCCTTAAATGCTTCAATAATAAATTTTCGGAGAATTATGTCTAATATAAATACTGTAATGAGTAGGATTACAACATTGATCACAACATTTAAAAGAATGGCAAAAAATGGATTCATGCCAGAATCCATGAAGTACTCTTGAAACCAGCAGGTATAATATTTTATAGTTTCAGAAATCATTTTAAATAGTTACGTTCTACATAAAAAGGACCAAATGGAATTACCGAACAGAACACTGCAATTGCTAACATTTTTATAGACCAATTTAATTTTTGAGACATATAAACAGCACCCGCTATATAAAGCAAAAACAATACACCGTGAGCCATTCCTACCGTTTGTACCATCTGCGGGCTTTCCCATATATATTTTAAAGGCATCGCTATTCCTAACAATACCAAAAAGGAAATTGCCTCAAGCATACTAATTATTTTGAAAGTTTTTACCGAAGTATCCAATGTATTTTATTTTTTGGCAAAGATAGACTTTGTTTGTTCGTTCTCCTGACTTTAAGAAAATTTTAATCACATGGTAATGCTTCGTTTAAAGTAGGGTAGGACCAGTTTTTTCTGAAGCTAAAGTGCCACCATTCGGTACGCACGGTTTGAAATCCAAACTTCCGCATTCCTTCAAATAGCAACTTTCGACGTTCTAGTATTTCTTCAGAAAGATTATAATTGTCAATATGTGCGGCTCGTCCAAAAAAATCGTAATCGCTTCCCATTTCCAAGAAACAGCCTTCCAGCGTTTCCAAAGTCATATCGATAGCCGCGCCTTTATTATGGACGGATCCTTTACCATATGGATTGGCGACGTAGGTGGGTCTTGGTACTTTGGCCCACATCTTTTTTTGAACATCAAGAGGTCTGTAGCAGTCATAGATTCTTATTCGATAGCCTCTTTCACAAAAATATTGATTCGCTTTTAGCAATGCTTCAGAAACCTCTGGTTGCAGTAAACATACAGCACAGTCATAAAGGGTTTCGCCAATAAAGTTATTAGGTGTTGCGTATCTAATTTCATACGAAAACTCAGAAGAAAGCGTCGCTAAACTTATAAGTGAATTCTGAGAATATCCTTTCAATGAAGCACTTAGAAGTATGTACAATAACAGAAACGATAATCTCATTCTCATAGGCTAAATTTACTAATAATTTGATAGGATTTCATTCTACTACTTTTAAGCTTTAGCGTACTATTAAAAACTAAAAAAGCGACCTTAAAAAGGTCGCTTTTTTTAAATAGATGCAATGCCTTCAATTAATTGGCTGATAGCAATGCTAAAAACTTGTCTAAGTTTGGTAGAATAACAATACGTGTTCTTCTGTTAACAGCTCTTCCTTCTTTAGTTTCGTTTTCTGTAAGTGGATGAAAACTACTACGTCCAGCTGCAATTAATTTCTCTGGAGCAACACCAAATTTGTCCTGTAGCGTTCTAATAACGGCTGTAGACCTTTCAACACTAAGTTCCCAATTGTCTTTTACATAAGCTCCAGGCTTCATAGTCTGGGCATCTGTATGACCCTCTACCATTACTTCAAGAGCAGGCTCGCTATTAATAACATCTGCCAATCTCTGTAATAAATCATTCGCCTTTGGGTTTACGCGGTAGCTTCCCGATTTGAATAATAGCTTATCTGAAATAGTAATCATCACCACTGTTTCATTAATATCTATTTTAATGTCGTCTTGATCTCCTTCTTCTACGAAGCTATTGTCAAGATTCTTCTTTAAATTATAAGAAACAATCAAATTCATTGAATCCTGTAAAGTTTTAGCTTGAGAAAGTTCATTTTGATCAACATTTGCAAGAGCGGCTTTCATTTGCTCTTTATCGTTTTCAGAAATAACTACATTCCCAAATTGCTGCAAACGATCTTTACTAAGTGCTGTAAGTTCCGTATTTGAAGTAGACAGGGATTGAATTTTAGCATTGTAATTGGCAACGCGGTCTTCGATTTTAGCATATTTCGCCTCAATTTCCTCTTTTTCTAACTGTGTTTTAGATAGGGCAGAACGCGTGTCGTTATACTGTCCTTCTAATGCAACATACTTTTTTTTTGAAACACAAGAAACGGTGATAAATGTTCCTGCAAGTAGGGATAATACAATTAATTTTTTCATTATATGATAGTTTTATGGTTTGTATTACAAAGATAGACCCTCGTTCCCCCAAAAATATAGTTAACGTCTCCTATTGTTTTGTTAAATAAAAGCGGTTAATGAAGGAGTGCGTTAAAAAATTAAGAAAGCCCTTGCAAACATGGTTTACAAGGGCTATTATAAATTAATTCTGAAAAAGTTTTATCCTAAATAATTCTTTAGGATGTGACTCTTAGATTGCTGGCGCAATCTACGAATAGCTTTTTCTCTAATTTGACGAACACGCTCACGACTTAAATCGAAAGTGTCTCCAATCTCTTGAAGTGACATAGCTGGTTGCCCGCTAAGTCCAAAGCTAAGTTTAACAACATCCGATTCTCTTGGGGATAATGTATCTAAAGCTCTTCCAATTTCAATTCTTAGTGAATCTTGTAATAATTCTCTATCTGGGTTAGGGGATTCACCAGAACTTAAAACATCGTACAAGTTATTGTCATTTTCTCCTTCTTGAAAAGGCGCATCCATGGAGAGACTCCTTCCAGAATTTTTTAATGCCTGCTTTACATTACTAATAGACATATCAACTTCTAACGCAATTTCGGCAGCCGAAGGTACACGTTCATGTACTTGCTCCAAATGAATCGCAGCTTTTCTAATCTTGTTGATGTCTCCAATTTTATTAAGAGGAAGACGCACAACTCTAGATTGTTCTGAAATTGCCTGAAGGATAGATTGTCTAATCCACCAAACAGCATAGGAGATAAATTTAAACCCTCTCGTTTCATCAAAACGTTGCGCAGCTTTTACCAAACCAACATTTCCTTCGTTTATAAGATCCGACAGCGTTAATCCTTGATTCTGATATTGTTTTGCAACAGAAATAACAAATCTCAAGTTAGATTTTGTCAACTTATCCAAGGCCAATTGATCGCCTTCTCGAATGCGTTGTGCTAACTCTACTTCTTCTTCTGCTGTAATTAATTCAATCTTACTAACATCTTGCAAATAACTATTTAAAGATTTTGTCTCTCTATTGGTAACTTGCTTGGTAATTTTGAGTTGTCTCATGAGGTTTTCTTAGATATTTTTTTTACGGCTGCACATAGTAATACTTAGAATTAACATTTCCAAATTCTTAACACTATTTCTTTGTTTATTGTGAATAAAAAAGGGTTTTACCAGTTAAATGCATTGTTTTGAGAGATATATTTCTATATATCACCCTGAATTATTTACTTTAAAGTCTTACTTTTTAGAAACACCAAGTAATGAAAAATCTAAAAGTAGCTTTCCTTTATATAATGCTACCTTTGTTTCGTGATTGTAAAAGAGGTGTTTAAATCAAAATAAAGTGGTTCAATGAAGCTTTCAATATTTTTCCTATGGGTATTTATCGATCTTGTTTCTATAAATGCTAATTTAGTATATGCGCAGGAGCAAATATACAGTAAAGTTTCTGTACAAATAGATGACGTTTCGGAAATTCAACGCCTAATTGCATTGGATTTTGATATTGAGCACTCCGAAAGAGATTCGATGAATAATATTTCGTTTTATGTTAATTCTGAAGAAATTGTGCGCTTGACAGATTACGGTTTCTCCTTCGAAATTACCATTCCTGATTATTCAGAATATTATAGAATTCAGCAATTAGCGGATAAATCAAATCTCAAAGATATAGCCAAATCTGAAACCGTGGCCAATGGGTTTGATTTAGGTTCTATGGGTGGTTTTTATACTTTTTCTGAAGTGGAAGCCAAACTTGATGAATTGAAAACAACATATCCTAACCTCATTACAGTCAAAGAAAGTATAGGTACAACGTTTGAAGGCAATGATATTTGGATGGTTAAAATTTCAGATAATCCTGAAGTTGATGAAAATGAACCGGCTGCTTATTTTGATGGACTTCATCATGCACGAGAGCCTCTTTCCATGGCAACGAATATCAATTTTATGTTTTGGTTGTTAGAGCATTATGAAACAGATTCAAGTGTCCAGTATCTAATAGACAATAGAGAATTGTATTTTGTTCCGGTGGTAAATCCCGATGGATATCTATTTAATGAACAAACTGACCCCAAGGGTGGTGGATTATGGCGAAAGAATAGAAATACCAATGGAGGAGGTGGATGCATTGGTATTGACCTAAACAGAAACTATGGCTACGAATTTGCTCACGACGGATCTTGTGCAAGTAACGACCCTTGTTCAGGTGTTTATCATGGCACAGGTCCTTTTTCTGAGGCAGAATCGGCTGCAGTAAGAGATCTTATGACTCAAATAGAGCCAAAAATGGCCTTCTCAATTCACTCAACGGCAGGAACCTATTTAATGCCATATGGGTACGATACGACCCCGCCAGAGTATGAGATTTATTCAGAATGGGCCTCCTCTTTTTTGGATGAAGCTGAATACCCTTATGGAGTTACATATCAAATGTTAGGCTACACATCCTGTGGGACGACACGTGATTATATGCACTCTGAAGGAATTTATGGATGGACTCCCGAAATTGGAGGCAGCGGGTTTTGGCCAGAACAAAGTACTATATTTGATTTAGTTGGTGAGAACGTAAGGCCCATGTTTTATCAGTCGTGGTTAGCCGGAGCCTATTTGGATGTTCAGGATCACGAACAAGTGGGAGCCGCAATGCCAGGGGAATCCTTCGAACTTATTGTTGAAATAAAGAATGTTGGAGTAGGAGCAACCGCTGTGAATTCAAGTGTTATGATTGAGGCTTCTGTGCCAGAAGTACAAACTTCAACGGCAATTGCTTACGGAAATATCCCAGCTCGCACCAGACAAGGTAACAGCGCAAGCCCTTTTCCTATTGTAATAGATCCATCATTTACAGGGAGCTCCTTTACAATTTCCATATTCACTATTCAGGATGGTGTGGTGAATGAAACTTCAGAAATCACTATCTATATTGGTGAGAATGACACCATGTTTTTTGATAATGCTGAAACGGGAGGTTCTAGTTGGACCGCTTCGGGAAATGGTGTACAATGGGGAGTAGTAAGTGATGATTCTTATAGTGGTCTGGCCTGTTTTGGAGATTCGAACGGAGGAAATAGTGAGAATAATACTACCAATTTTTTCGAATTAAACGAAGTATTCGATTTAACGACTGCCACACTACCTTTGGTGAGTTTCAATAGTAAATATTCAATTGAAGTAGATGATAATGTTCAGTTTCAAATTTCTCCAGATGGAGGTGTGACCTGGGATGTACTTGAGGAATTTTCCCTCAATGACCGTTGGAATCAGCATATTTATATTCTTTCGAATTATAAAACTTTCAACGATGTTCGCTTCCGATTTCGTTTGTTTAATGATGGCGGAATTCCAGGAGACGGTTTTTATTTTGATGATTTTAAGGTGTCAGACTATGATACAATCTTAGGTAATGCTGAAAGCAATTTTTCTTCAGAATTACAAATCATTCCTAATCCTTTTTCAGAAAGTATTACAATACTTCATAATCAGCTGAAAATTAAGTCGATAATTTTAATAGACATAAACGGAAGAAATATCCAGATTAGTGTAAAGACATATCTTAATGAATTAGTTGTAGAAGGATTAGAAACCTTAAATTTTGGGGTATATTTTCTGAAAATTGAGAATGACACAGGGGAGCGTGTTATAAAAAAGCTAATTAAATTATAAATAACATATTTTGGTTTAATTCTTGCTAAATTTACTTCAGAAAAAAGAAAAAAATGAAAAGCTTTGTTATGAGTTGCCTTGCCCTTACTGTATCTGCAGCTAGTTTGGCTCAATTTGACAACCCGTCAAATAACTCTACTCAATTTGAGAATACGGACACTGATGTTGTTTCTCCAACGGGTTTAGAACTTCCGGCTAGTAAGAAACCAAGCCTCACCAATCCTGAAATTAAATTCAACGGAAAAGATTATAAAGATTTGGGTAATCCAGATAAGGAAGAGCTAAATATGAACAAGGGGGATGGTCTTTTAGAGAATAAGACGAGTACTGCTCCAAAATATTTTGTTAAGGATAAAGAAGCGAAAGAGGAGTACGGTAGAGATCAGTATTTGGGTGATTTTAAAACAAAGGCTTCTTATGTGAATGTAGTGTATCGAGATCACGAATATGTCGATGGAGATATGATTCGCGTATTTGTAAATGATGATGTAGTGCAAAGTAGCATTACCTTGGGTAGTTCATTTAGAGGATTTGATCTTGCCTTGCAACCTGGTTCCAACAAAATTGATTTCCAGGCTCTTAATCAGGGTGATTCTGGCCCCAATACGGCCGAGCTTCATGTTTATGACGATAAGGGGCATTTAGTTTCCGCATACGAATGGAATCTTCTCACAGGAAATAAAGCCACTGTAATTATTAATAAGGAATAGATTCAATAAAAAATTGATGAAAATTTTGTGTAATTTAAAATGTAAAGTATATTTGTCATATAGGAAATTTAACTTTCCATTTTGGAAAATAAACAATACTTAATTTAAATCAAATACAATGAATCTAAAGTCAATACAAGAATGTGAACAAAGAAAAGCAATGAAGCTTTTAAACTTTAAACTACCCACTTATTTTAAGAAGGTTGGCTGGATAGGGGTAGTAGCATCTTTATTAATTATTATGTCCACAAGTTTATATGATGGCGACCACGAATTGTTGAAGGATATATTGAGAAAACTTGTTTTGGCATTTCTATTTGTTGTTGTGCTATCAAGAGAAGAAGTAGAAGATGAGCGGATTCAGAATTTTAGAGCCCAATCCTTCTCATTTGCTTTTCTTGCCGGTGTGCTATACACCTTATTTCAACCCTTAGTGAACTGGTTTGTTTTTCTAATTGTTAAACCTGAAAAAGCAAATATAGAAGACTTAGGTGACTTTCAAATCTTATGGCTTATGCTAACAGTGTATTTGCTGTTCTATTATATCTTAAAAAAGAAAGGATAATGAAGAATAGACTTAAAGTAGAACGAGCAATTCTGAATCTTACTCAAGATGAACTTGCCAAAAAAATAGGTGTTTCCCGACAGACTATTAATTCTATCGAAGCAAATCGATATGTGCCATCAACGGTATTGTCGTTGAAGCTTTCGGTAGTCTTTCAAAAGCCAGTTAACGATTTCTTTAAACTAGACCAGAATGATTAAGTTACTCATTTATTTCAGCCTAAACATCACTCGTAATTTTATCCAACTATACGTAGCTTTGTTATAACCTTCAAATAGTTGTTATGCTAGAAATTAGACCCTGCTGTGAACATTGTAACAAAGATTTACCTCGCGCTTCTACCGAAGCAATGATTTGCACTTTTGAATGTACCTATTGTTCAGATTGCGCAGTGAATATTTTCGAAAATGTTTGTCCTAATTGTGGTGGAAATTTCGAAAAACGCCCAATAAGACCTTCAAAGTATAATGAGAAATACCCTTCAAGTGAGGAGCGATTGCATAAACCAAAAGATCTTTCCGAAGCAAAGAAAAATACCAATAAGTATAAGAACCTTGCTCCAGAAGACAGATAGATCTTTTTGTTACTCTGCAAAAACCCAAGTACCAACGTGGGTTTTCGATCCTATACTATACCCAATTTTATAGGCTCCTTTTCCCATAAATTCAAGTATTTTTCCAGGAGCGGGGATTGCGCCATATTTTAATAACAGCTTATTATAATTCGATACATCTCCTTTGCTCAGTGTTTTACCATCTTTTACAACGCTATATCCATTAATTTCGATACGTGTTTTGTCCTTAAGAGAGGAGATGATTCCTTTTTTTATTAATTCCTGAGCCAACCCTTCAATATCTACAGATTCGATAATAACTATATGATTACCTTCTTTATTAAATGTGAAATCTAAGTTTTTGCCAATCCCATTGCTTTCGAATAGTTTGGAATAACGAGATCGTTTTGATTCACTCATTTTTTCTCCATTTATATAATTCCCAGAATTATCCATCGCAAAATTGACCGTTCTTTCATTCGATATAAACCCGTCCGAAATAAGCATCGCGATTAAGGATTCCTGCACCTTTGGCCACACCCAATTGGCGCTTTCGTCTTGAGAACGCCCTTCATAGAGCGTTCTTTCATGTTTTAATAAGGTTCTCACGGTATTGCTTACACCTCCAAGATGTCTTGCCCTTACATCCATTTCATCGGCTTCCGAGGCAAGTCGTTTTGCCTCCTCCTTAAAACGCCTCGCATCTTCTTGATAACGAGTCGTATTTTCACTTTGAATTCTTTCAGCATCTCTTTTAATTCTTTCTTCTTCACGTTTCATTCTATCGGCTTCTCGTTGCATTCTATCAGCTTCTCTTTTTAATCGATCTGCTTCCCGCTGCATTTTAGCTGCCTTATCATGAACTTCTGTTTTTCCAGTTATAATTGTTCTTGCTGTCTTACCTAAAGATTCAATTTTTTCCACCAAACTAGGAGCCGCAATGTTTTTATTCACTTCCATTGTCAATCGCCCTTCTCTTAATTCAATTTCATATACTTCTTCCTTTCCGGAATTCGCAACCCATCTGGATTTTCCGTTCGAGTTGGTCAAATTATTAGCCCCCATTTCCTTAGTGATAAGGTCTTTTAATTCTGAATCTTTCGATTCTGAATAGGATGCTCTAAAGCTGTAGGAATCGTCTGAATTATTACTCGAGATCGATACATTGCCATTTTGGTCGTCCGAATCACTTATAGAATAGGAGTAGGAGTTTGAACTATTTTGCGAAACTGAAGACACATTTTGAGCCATTCCGAATTCAGTGCCACACAAAAACAACACTGTGCTAATTGTTACTATTATTGTACTCAAAAATTTGTTAGTTGTTTTTTTGAGTTCGATATCTTTCTTTGAAAAGTTCATATTATAAGTTTTAAAATGTTTTTATCAATTTTTAAATTCTAATCGCTCGCTATTTTGAATGTTAATCCAATTCCGCGAGTACTTTCAATGGTTATGGAGCTATCTTGGTTAAAATACTTCCGAAGCCTACTAATAAACACGTCCATACTTCGACCTGAGAAGAAATCGTCATTTCCCCATACGTTTATTAATAAATCTTCGCGCTTTACAAGCTCATTTTTGTTGCTGAATAAATACTGAATAAGTTGCGCTTCTTTTTCAGTAATACGCTGCACCTTGCCATTTAATTGCAATTGATGGTTTATTGGGTCAAAAACGTAGTTCCCAATATGAAAACTAGATGCTTTTTTCACTGAGACCGTTGTTCTTTGAACCCTCTTTAAAATATTCTGAAGCCGTAGTACTAGTATATCTGCTTCAAATGGTTTTACTATATAATCATCTGCACCTAGTTTTAAACCCTGTATTTTGTCTTCCTTCATTTTTTTGGCCGTTAGGAAAACAAAAGGTATTTCAGGATTCATACTGATTACTTTTTCTGCCAAGGTGAATCCATCCATCTTAGGCATCATAACATCAAATACACAAATACTAAAGGGTCTAATGGTACCATCTTGTGAACTTTTGAAATTGTCAAGCGCTTCTTTTCCATCTAAAGCCCAGCTCACATCAAAATTGTGAATCTCTAAGTATTGTTTTAGAATACTTCCGAAGTCGAAATCGTCTTCAGCCAATAAAACACGAATCTTTTCCATTAGTTTACAGGTATTTTTATTTTAAATGTTGTTCCAATATTTGGTTCACTCTCAACAGTAATCGAGCCTTGATGCGCATTTATTATCTGATTCGTATAATACAATCCTAAGCCCAAACCTTTTACATCGTGCACATTACCATCTATGACGCGATAAAATTTTTCAAATATGTATTTTTGGTTCTTTTCTGAAATACCTTCGCCATTGTCACCTATCTCAATACAATAGTTGCCATTTTTTAGTTCAGTCTTAAGTGTGATTTCTATTTTTTCATTTCCGTACTTCACGGCGTTTTCTAGAATATTGAGTAGGGCCGTAGTGAAATGAAACTTATCAATTCGAAGCATAACTTCAGGAGCATACACCTCGTTCTTTATCATAAGATCTGTATGTTGAACCGATAATCTAAAATCTGAAATAAGGTCTGTAAAGTATTCATTGTCTACAATATGCTCTTTCGATAGCACCAACTCTTTTGAACTTAGACTATTAGTCAAAACCTGATCAATCAACTTTTGAAGCCTGTTGTTTTGACGTTCAACAATTTCGATGGTATTTGTAAGGGCATCTGGTGCATCCAGAATACTTTTGTTCTTCAAACTTTTTGTTGCAATACTCAACGTTGCCAGAGGAGTTTTAAGCTCGTGAGTGATATTGTTGATAAAATCGGTTTTCACCTCTGTTATTTTCTTTTGGGTAATTAAATTTTTAATGGAGTAATACAACAATCCAATTACGAACAGAAAGAGTAGTAATGAAGCAAATAAAAGAAGTGTCATTCTCTTAAAAACGATACTCTTCCAGTCCTTAATTAAAATAAGCTGCTCGGTTTTTACTTCCAAATTATACGTAGATGTGGTTACAACTTCTCCAATAGGTTGAATAAAATCATGCTCAGAAAACCAACGTGATTTATTGATTGTAATAGCTCCCTTAGAGTCAAATTCTTCTCCAAACAAACGGATGTTGTTTCCTGTATTTTCTACAATGGTATCGCGCTTAGTTCCTTCAATGATTACAATATCTTTTATAATGGTTTTGTAGTTCACATCATAGCCAAATGCAAGTTGCTTCAATTGTTCTTTATAGTATCTATTGTAGGCTATATTGTTGCCTTCTGCTTTTGCTTTTAGGCGTCGTATAACTTCATCTTTTGAAATCCGATCGTTTTTATAATCTGCCAAATGATTTTTAAGATCTTCTCCCCAGTCATCAAATAAATTACCAAGTGGATTTTGAGTATGAATATTCGACATGGCATCGCTCGTTTCCTCAATAAAAGCGGTCCTTTTTAATTGGTAGGTATTATAAATCAAATATCCCTGAATCGAAGACAAGGCAATAAGCGCTAAGATTGAGGTTATGATTAATATGGTTATTTTATTCTTCATTTTTGGTTGCTTGTTCTGTTCAAATTTAGGAATAATGCTCTATGCCTTAGTAATAAATTCCTTCGTTAACCCTTTGTTAACCTTAAAACGCTTTGTAATTACCAGTTTCGCTTGGTTTCTTTTCGAATGTTAATGGTCCAAATTTTACCTCAAATTTTATTAACCACTCTTTAACCATTGGCTTAACCTGAGTTTGTGGGTATGGGTAACATCTTTGCTACAGAAAACCAATCCAAGCACTATGACAACCATTTTAAAATACCTATTCGCTATTGTACTCTTTATTATCGCAACAATTTTTTCTGAAGCAATGGCACAGAAATCTATATCGGCTTATCCAATTAATGAAGCTATTAAAATTGATGGAGAGCTTTCCGAAGCTATTTGGAAAGAAAATTTAATCGATGGAAGCTTCATCCAAACAACGCCAGAAAACGGTAAACCATCTACACGAAAGACCGAAATTGCCGTACTTTACGATCAAAGCTATTTGTACATAGCAGCTTCTTTATTTATAAATAATAAGAAAGAAATTAACAGCCAGCTAACAGCACGCGATGACCTTGGGAGTTCAGATTTTTTTGGAATTCAAATAGACCCCTTTGGAGAGGCCCGTGAAGGGTATGATTTTTCAATAACTGCGGCGGGTGTTCAATTTGATGAAAAGATTACTGAAAATAGCGGCTATATCAACTTCAATGTAGTTTGGATTAGTAAAGTAAAGATTTATGATGATAAATGGGTGGTTGAATTGAAAATACCATTTAATAGTGTTCGTTTCCCTAAGGAGGATATGAGTAAATTCAGAATTAATTTCCAACGATTTTCAAGTCAGTTAAACGAAGAATCATTTTGGAGCCCAATCGATCCAGAAAAAGATGGCTATCTGGCACAATTTGGAAAGCTTGAAGGACTTCCTATTATTGAACCGCCACTTAATTTATCATTTATTCCCTTTGTTTCGGCAATCAATGAAAAAAGCCCTGATGGAATTAATAATACCACACTGAATGGCGGAATGGATGTAAAGTACGTTTATAATAATGCCTATACTTTAGATGTGTCGTTAATACCAGATTTTAGTCAGGCACAGAGTGACGACCAGGTTTTCAATCTATCCCCCTTCGAAATTAAATTTGATGAGAATCGGCAGTTTTTTGTTGAAGGAACAGAAATTTTCGATAAAGGAGGCTATTTGTACACCCGCAGAATAGGAGGGAGTCCTATTAACAAAAACAAGGTTGAAATAGCCCAGAATGAAGGAATCATCAGCAATCCTGTATCCTCAAATATTTTGAATTTAGTCAAGGTTACCGGGAAATCGTCCACGGGTTTCTCAATTGGATTGCTGAATGGTTTAACAGCTAAGAGCGAGGCCAAATTTTTGAATACAGAGACTCAAGAATTTCGTACAGTCGAAACGAATCCGTTGACCAATTACAACTCTTTGGTACTTGATCAAGCACTAAAGAATAATTCTTCTATTACCTTGATAAACAATTCGGTGTTGAGAAGAGGAACAGACTATGATGCAAATTTAACCGCGCTGCTGTACCGCTGGTATAATGCTAAAAGAACCTATACAATTTCGGCGAAAAAAGCGGTTTCTCAACAGTATTTTTCAGATGAAAAAGATAATATTGGCCACGAATATTACCTATTCTTAGGAAAGGTAAGCGGTAAATGTAGAGGCGCCGTTTCTACAAGCCTATACGATAAAAACTACAACCCAAATGACTTCGGATATCTGTCTCGAAATAATAGGCTGACCTTTACGGGAGATGTGTCATTTTCAGAAAATAACCCAATTAAGGTCTTCGCTAGGTATCGGTTAGGGCTTATCCATCAAAGGATATATTATCACAGTTTCATGGAGCAAGAATTGGCTTATTATAAGTTACAGAGCAGTGGAAACTTCAAAAAGAATAACCACAGTTTCTTTGCAGATTTAACCTATGTTGAAGAAGGAAAGAATTTTTATGAAGCGCGAAAGCCAGATCGGCCATTTCTAATCCCAGCACAAACGGAAACCTTTTTGGAGTATCAAACCAATAGAAACAGAAACATTTCCTTTTCTGGCTATGCTGTTTATGTCCAATACCTCGACTCAAAAATATTTGACAGAGAATTTATAGCGGGTTATGGAGTACGTGCCAGAATTGGACAACATTTGTTCGCCTATTTTTCTCAGGCATATGAAAGTAAACCAAACAATGCAGGTTTCCTTACTACGGAAGGAGATACTATTCTCTTTGGACAAAGAAGCATTGATGAACTAGTGAACACATTTCAACTTGAGTATTCGGTTAATTCAAAAATGAGTATGAATATGAGACTTCGTCATTATTGGATACAAGTAGATTATAAAAAACAATTAAGTCTTCAGGAAAACGGTAGTTTGATTGATAATAATCTCGATATTGCTGTTACCGATTTTAATGACAACTTCAATCAGTTTAATGTTGACATTGTAGCGCGTTGGCAGTTTGCGCCTGCAAGTGAAATCAGTCTTGGTTATAAACTAGGAGCAAATGCATTCGATACAAACGTTAAGTCTTCCTATTTTGACAACTTAAGTGATGTCCTAAAAAGTGATAATAGTCAGACAGTATCATTAAAGATGACTTACTTTTTAGATATCAATAGATTTCGTAAAGTGATTTAAATCTAGACCTTAGCATCAAGGTGATTACCAAGATTTGCGAGTTTGTCATCCCAGAATTTGTCGTAAAAATTAATCCATTTTTTAACTTCGTTTAAAGCTTGAGCGTTAGCATTGCAATAACGCTCCCTACCTTGTGAATTAATGCTCACTAGACCAGCCTGTTCTAAGGTTTTTAAATGTTTTGTTATGCCTTGCCTAGTCATTTCAAACTGACCCGCAATTTGAGTAATTGGCAAGGCTGTACTTGCTAAAACTAAAGCGTGAAAAATTTCACGCCTGGTTGGATCAGCAATTGCTTTAAAGACTTTAGTGATTTTATCTTGCATTGATTTCAGTTTGTAAAAGTTTAGAAATGCCATCAAGACAACGTTTCCAGCCACCTGAAAAACTATTGAACATGGCGATGGCATCTTCACCTGAATAACTTGCAATACCAGAATGTTCTAAATATAACTTAGTACCACCTTCAACTTCTTCAAGTACCCATTTAACTATCGTCTCGACTGGATTGGCCTCGATAATCCAAGAATATCTAAGCGTATATGGATCTGCTTCTAGGACTTCACCTACTATAGGAGGGCAGTCACCCGCCTTGGCATTTATAACATATCTAAAACCTTTTACAGCTTTAAAATTTGTAGGTTCTAGCCAGATGGATATTTCTTCTGCCTTTGTAATGGCATTCCAAACAACGTCAATTGGACTTTTAAATACTTGTTCTTTACTAATAATATCATTCATAATTTTTGGTTTTTGATCAATATGCAACTTAACGGTTGCTAATATACGTATAATATTTAATACGCTACCATGTGGTTGCATATTTTTTTATTGTGAAGCTAAAGAGGAAGAAGAAGAAAGCGAGTTTGGAACGTGGTTATGTAAAATTTTTAATTTCCAGTACATCTCCAGAACCCAAGTCATTTAATTTAAAATTCCCAACTCGAACCCGAATTAGCCTTAGTGTTGGAAAGCCTATGGCAGAAGTCATTTTTCGTACCTGTCTAAATTTTCCTTCAGTAAGGGTGATAGAAACCCAAGAAGTAGGGCCGTGTCGCTCATCTCGAATCCTTCTACTTCTTTCTGGGAAGTTTGGATTTTCGATAATTCTTACATTCGCTGGTTTGGTACTGTACTTTCCTCCGTCCAGACCAATTTCCACGCCTTCATTTAATTTCAATATGGCTTCGGAAGTAATTAAACCATCTACTTGAGCATAATATTCCTTTTCAACTTCGCCACTATTAATTGCGGTGCTCACCTTTCCATTGGTTGTTAACAAGAGTAGCCCTTCGCTTTTTTCATCCAATCTTCCTATCGCCATCGTACCTTCAGGAAAGTTGTAGAGTGCCCCGAGAAATTTCTTTTTATGGCTTTTCACATCATTACTAATAAACTGACTTATATAGCCATATGGTTTATGGAGAAGAAAATGACGATGTAATTTTTGTTTTTGCAACAAATGATAGATTTTTCAGAATTTATGAGGCAAAATTAAACTAATCTTCGGCTTGAGAGCTATAAAACGTACATTCCCAAATAATAAAATGTGAATTCCCATTTAATAAAACGTACCTTTGCACAAAATAATTCTAAATTTTAAAGTTAATGGCAGGATCACAAGAGACCTACGGTAAAAAAGAACGAGAAAAGAAGCGCTTAAAAAAGCAGGAAGACAAGAAGAAGAAAGCAGCAGAACGCAGAGCTAATTCAAAAGGCGGAGGTCTTGAGAATATGCTTGTATACGTTGACGAATTCGGAAGATTTACAGATACACCACCAGATCCTTCACAAAAGGTAAAAGTAGATGCCGAAAGCATCGAAATAGGTGTACCTAAAAGAGAAGCTGCAGAAGAAGTTGATCCTGTACACGAGGGAAAAGTTGATTTCTACGATAGTTCTAAAGGTTTCGGATTTATTATCGATTTGGTTGATCAAGAACGCTATTTCGTTCACGTTAGTGGAACTACCGAAGATATTACCGAAGGGAATAAAGTGAGTTTTGAACTTGAAAGAGGTCAAAAAGGCTTGAATGCTGTTCGTGTTAAGAAAATATAGTTAGAATATACATATGTCAACATTTCTTGAATTAGGAGTTCGAAAGGACTTCGATAAGGGCTTGAAGGAGTTAGGTATTAACCATCCAACCGAAATTCAAGAAATTGTAATTCCAATTTTACTTCATTCCAAAACAGACCTTATTGGTTTGGCACAAACAGGTACTGGGAAAACCGCAGCCTTTGGTTTGCCACTCCTGCAACAAATTGACCCATCGAATACCGACATTCAGACCCTAATCCTTGCGCCTACCAGAGAGTTGGTACAACAAATTCAAAAGCAGCTTTTTAAGTTTACAAAATACTGTGATGCTCGAATTTTTTCTGAAGGTATTTATGGAGGTGAGAAAATTGAAAAGCAAATCAATTCCTTAAAGCGTACTACACATATCGTTGTAGCAACACCGGGAAGACTTTTAGATCTTATTGAGCGAGGAGATATTAATATCAAGAATATTTCCACCTTGGTATTGGATGAAGCGGATGAAATGTTGAGTATGGGATTTAAGCAAGATTTAAATAGAATCTTGAAATATACAAGCGGTACGAGAAATACTTGGTTGTTTTCTGCCACCATGCCCGAAGAAATTAAAAAGATAGTTCGAACCTATATGGCTGTCGATGCGGCTAGGGTGGAAGTAAATAAAGATGCGTTAGTGAACGCAAATATTACCCATCAATACATTAAAACAACTATTAAGGAGAAAGTCGATTTGCTTTCCAAACTAATTGAAAGCCGTGGTACCGAAAGAGGAATTATTTTTTGCAGAACCAAAGCAGGAACTCAAAATTTAACGACAGCTATGAAGGACAAAGGCTTTTCAGTAGAGGCCTTGGAAGGAGATATGCAGCAAAAGGAACGGGAAAAGGTAATGCGTGCCTTTAAAAAAGGAGTGCTCCAAATTCTGATATCTACAGATGTTTCGGCCCGAGGAATTGATGTAAACAATTTAGCCTTTGTAATTCATCATCAGCTACCCGAACAAAACGATTATTACACCCACAGAAGTGGAAGAACCGCACGAGCTGGTAAGACAGGGGTATCGTTAGCGCTTATCGTTCCAGGCGAATTACAACGCATCCATGAGCTTCGGAAAGCCTTGGGAATTCAATTTAAAGAAGTTTTCTTATAAATTATTCTCAGAAAGTTCTTTAGCTATAGCTTGAACTTCATCCAACACTCTAAGTAAATTTCCGCTCCATAATTTGCCAATCGCTTCTTCTGAATACCCTCTTCTCACTAATTCTAGGGTTACATTAAAGGTTTCTGAAGCGTCATTCCACCCTTCGACTCCACCGCCACCATCAAAATCACTACTTATACCAACGTGATCAATTCCAATTTTTCCAATTAAATAATCGATATGATCCACAAAGTCTGATACATTCACAGCAGGAGGGAGGTCAGTTCTAGATTTTAATTGCTTCGTTCGCACTCTCGACATGGCGTCAAAATTCTCGTAGAAAGCTTCTCTTTCTTCCGAAGTAAGATGTTTAAGTTTATTCCATTCATACCAAGTCCCACCAAGGGAGTCCATAATTTTTTTACCTATCTCAGTTTCAATTTCAGAACGAGCATCATTTTTTTTAGTATTTAAATAATGTTTAAACGCTACAGTTTGTACTACGCCACCATTGGTTTTCAACCAACCTAATTGTTCGTCATCAAGGTTACGACTATGATCACACAAGGCTCTGGCTGAAGAATGTGACGCAATTATTGGAGCTACGCTTAATTCAATCATTTGGCGCATCGCTTCTTTTGATGGGTGGGACACATCGACCATCATTCCAAGTTTATTCATCTCAACGATTACTTCTTTCCCAAGATCGCTTAAACCATTATGCAACCAAATTCCATCCTCTTCTCCTGTATTGCTATCGCTTAACTGACTATGTCCATTATGGGCTAACGACATATACCGACCTCCCAAATCATAAAATTTCTTTACATTTCCAATATCCATACCAACGGGATAACCATTTTCAATCCCAATCATAGCCACTTTTTTACCAGTAGCAGCAATACGACGCACATCGGCAGAAGTTGTCGCTAATTCAATTTTATCTGGAGCTATATCTGTAACAAGACTATGAATCGCTTCAAATTTGGACATCGCATTTTCAAGAGCCTTTGCATAGCCTGTAGTTGTTAGGCTATCTTGACCTGTATAGACAATAAACCAGGCAACATCGAGACCACCTTCCTTCATTTTAGGTAACGTAACCTGACTTTCTAAATCTTGTGTATAATTAATCGAATCTGTAAAATTTTTAACGTTGATATCGCAATGTGTATCCAGCGTAATTACACGCTCGTGAATTGCTTCAGCCTTAGCGATGAGTTGATCTTCGGTCATTTTAGTTTCTTTTTCTTGACAGGAAAAAAATATAATGGTTATAAAGAGGCTTAAAAATAAGAGTGTTTTGTTTTTCATTTTGGTTGAATTGGTTGAGTATCTCAAATATAGGCATATATTTTTCTGTTTCAAGTTGTTATTTATTTCTGAAACATATTTGGAAAGGGCTTTACCTTTAAACTCTCAGGATATTACCTTTTATTTTTGGGATATAAGCCTACCTAATATGGGGTTTTTTAGTAAGAAAATAAGGCTCGTTAGGTATTAATTTTGAACGCGTAACGAAGTAAATAAATTACATGATTACTTCATAAAATTACTATCATGGCAACTAATACTACTAAGAAAATAGCAGATGTACTGTTTTTAAAAGATGATGATTTTGGAAATGAATCTCGTATCTATTTCGAAATATTTTCGGAAGAATTTAAAATGAAAAATGACTTCATATTAAAAAAAGGCAATCCACTTTATTGGGAAAAAACAGACGAATTTGAAATTTACGAATAAAAAAACCAGATTTTATACAATGTAAAATCTGGTTTATGGGTGCTGTTGGTGATTAGTTAACTCGCAAAGCGATTAAGCTTTTCAGTCATAGGGTCATCAAAATTGTTCAAGATATTTGTTTCAAAGTACAAAAGTGAATGCTCCCTTTTCTCTCTACAGCTTCTGTTTTCTTTACTATTTCGTATAATTCTCATAACTGTTCGTTTTGATTGATTGATTGATAAATTTTCGCTTATCTGTAGCGTCTCTTTAAGTTCCAAGTATATCCTTTTGATGTTGATACTCTTTCTGTTAATTGATTACTGTTTAATGTTCTCATGATTTTTTAGTTTTTATTGTTTTTTGATATTGTTATCTATAACGTCTTTTAAGGTTCCAGTTGTAGCCTTTAGAAGTTTGAAATTTCTCTGTTAATTGATTACTATTTAATGTTCTCATAATTTCTAGTTTTTTGTGGTTGTTACTTAATAGACGAGACTATTTCAAAAATGTTACAGTACTTTGTTAAACATAGTACTGTTTTAACACATGTTTAACAATACACAGACACAGAAATAGGGTGTAAGCGCCTGTTATTACTTGGATTATAGTAGAATGATACTTTTTTTAAATTCTTTTGTTAATATTCCTGAACAATTTTGATTAAATATTTTTCATAACCCTCTTATAGGGGCTATCTTTGCACGTCTAAAAAAATTGAATGTCTAGAAAAGTCTCGGTAACAGAAATTGAAGAAAGGAAAAGTGGGAAGGATTTATATAGCTACCAGAAAGGGGCTATTAGTAAGATTTTTACAGCTTTTGATGATGCCCCAGAAGACTATCACCTGCTTTATCAATTACCAACAGGTGGTGGAAAGACAGTTATATTTTCTGAAATTGTTCGTCAATACCTAAAAAATCATGACAAAAAGGTATTGGTGCTTACCCATCGAATTGAACTTTGCAAGCAGACTTCTTCTATGCTTACCGAGTTTAATGTAGTTAATAAGGTAATAAATAGCACAGCGAATCTTGATGACCAATCGGAATATTCTTGTTTTGTAGCAATGGTAGAAACTCTTAATAACAGGCTTCAGGAAGATAAATTAGATATTTCTGATATTGGACTGGTTATTATTGATGAAGCACATTACAATTCGTTCACCAAACTTTTTAAATTTTTTGAAAAGTCATTTATACTAGGCGTAACTGCTACACCACTAAGTTCGAATGTTAAGTTACCAATGAACGAAAACTACAATGAACTAATTGTAGGTGAGTCAATCGAGTCCTTAATCGAAAATGAATTTCTTTCCAGCGCCAATGTGTTTTCTTATAACGTTGGGCTAACCACCTTGGAGGTAGGGGCAAATGGTGATTATACGGTAAAATCATCCGATGATCTATATATGGGAACCGATATGCTAAGTAGACTTCTACAGGCGTACAATGAACGATCAAAGGGAAAGAAAACCTTAATCTTTAACAACGGTATTAATACCTCACTTTATGTTTATGATGCCTTTAGACATGCAGGCCTTCCAATTATGCATTTGGATAATACAGCGACAAAAAAGCAACGAAAGCAAATTTTAAGTTGGTTTAGAGAAACCCCAGATGCTATCCTAACTTCGGTGAGTATTTTAACAACTGGTTTTGATGAACCTACTGTAGAATCTATTATTCTTAATCGTGCTACCAAGTCATTGACCTTGTATTACCAAATGATTGGTCGTGGCTCCCGAATATTAAAAAACAAGAACAGCTTCGACGTAATTGACCTTGGAAACAACTTCCATCGATTTGGACCTTGGGGTGCCGATTTAGATTGGCAACGTATTTTTAAGTACCCAATGTCATATTTAGATAATCTAATGGATGATGAGGAAATTGAAAGTTTCTTCAAGTATGAAATGCCAGAAGAGTTACGTGCGGAATTTGGCAAGTCTAAGGAAGTTTATTTTGATGTAAAGAAGGCATACGTCGATTCGGTTAGGCGTGGAGAAACTTCAAAGGTTATTTTAGAACGTTCTATCGAGCAACATGCTTATATATGTATCGAAAATAGTGAAGATGTTTACGACGCCTTGACGTTAGCGAAAATCTTGGGTGATGATATTGATTTTAGAATAGAGCGCTATTCAAAGTGTATTAGCAAAAGCACACATAATTTTATTACTTGGCTTAAAGATGATTACCGTTTAAAGCTTCGAAATTATTTACGAGAGAATTTTGATCGCGTATTCGAAGATATTCACGGTCATCCACCAGAAGAATAGGCTATAGAAAAGTCCAAGCAACAAATCGACTATCTTTATTCCCTTGTTGCATTTTGATGGTTTTATGGGTTGCCTTTAATTTATCTAGTTGCTTATAGATTTTATTCAAATTCTCTTTTTTTGAAACTAAGCTCGTAAACCAGCCAACTTGATCTTTAAATTGAACACTTTGCTTTACCATCCTTTTGATAAACAGAGCCTCGCCACCATTACACCACAGTTCATTGGCCTGTCCGCCAAAGTTTAGACTTATCTCTTTTTTAGTTTGATAGCTTCCGTCTTTTTGTTTTAGGTTTCTTAGTTTTCGAAGCGTTCCTTTTGTTGCTTCTTCTTCGGAAGCGTGAAAAGGTGGATTACACATAGAAAAGTGAAAGTATTCACCTTCAGCTATAACCCCTTCAAAAATGTTTGCATTTGTTTCCTGAAATCTAATTTCAATCGAATCTTTCAATCCTTCCGAAGCCTGTACATTTTTTAAAGCAGAAGCAATAGCCGCCGCATCACTATCTGTACCAACCATATTCCAACGGTAAATTCGTGAACCAAGAATAGGATAAATACAATTTGCACCTACTCCAATATCGAGCCCTCGTATGTTTTTTGTTATTCCAACATCAGTTAGTAAATCGGCTAAATGATGAATATAGTCTGCTCTACCAGGAATAGGGGGACATAAATAGTGAGGAGGAATTGACCAATCCTTAATCGAATAATGTCGCTTTAACAACGCTTTATTTAAATGGAAAACTGCATCGCTATCCGAAAAATCAATCGTTTCATTTTTATGTTCGTTAATTATTACGAAAGGCGCGAGTTCAGGATAGCTTTCAGTGAGTGCATCAAAATTATAAGAATCAAGGTGGCGGTTGTTTGAATGCAAAGCTGAAACATTTATGAGTTATCGGGCAAAGATACAAGTGTTATTTGGTTAATTGATTTTATGTGTGTTAGCAATTATTAAAAATGTAGTGGACGCCTACATTCAATGTCTTACCTTTGCCCAAAATATATATAAATGAAGACTTTCCAAGACCTTAAACTATCGAGTCCATTGCGCAATGCAATTGATGATTTGGGGTTTGAACATCCTACGCCTATCCAAGCTGAGTCCTATTCTGTGGTGCTTTCGGGAAAAGATATGGTAGGAATTGCTCAAACGGGAACGGGAAAAACCCTAGCATATATGCTGCCAATTCTTCAAAGCTTAAAATTCTCCAAAGAACCTAATTTACGAGTCTTGGTGATGGTTCCAACCCGGGAGTTGGTTTTACAGGTTGTAGAAGAGATAGAAAAATTCTCAAAATACCTTAGTTTACGGGTTCTAGGCGTTTACGGAGGAACAAATATAAATACGCAAAAGAAGGCCCTTGCTGAAGGAACCGATATTGTAGTTGCAACCCCTGGACGGTTGTACGATTTGGCACTTAATAGGTCAATTCAATTAAAAACGGTTCGGAAATTAGTAATTGATGAAGTAGATGTTATGTTGGACTTAGGTTTTAGGTTTCAACTCACTAACATATTTGATTTATTGCCAGATCGTCGCCAGAATATTATGTTTTCGGCAACTATGACCGATGACGTAGAAACACTAATAAATGACTTTTTTATAAAGCCTTCTAAAGTCTCTGTTGCCCTTAGTGGAACGCCCTTAGATAATATTTCTCAAGCCTGTTATGCGGTACCAAATTTTTATACCAAGGTAAACCTGTTAATACATTTGCTGAAGGACAAAGAGGTGTTCAGCAAAGTTTTAGTTTTTGTTTCTAATAAACGTAGTGCCGATAGACTTTTTGAAGAGTTGGAAGAACCTTATGGCGAAGAGAGTTGTGTGATTCACTCCAACAAAACACAGAATTACAGAATCCGCTCTATCAATCAGTTTGATGAAGGTAAGAATCGGATTTTAGTAGCTACAGATGTAATGGCACGTGGATTGGACCTAGAAAAGATTACGCATGTTGTAAATTTTGATACGCCCGATTTCCCTGAAAACTATATGCATCGTATTGGTAGAACAGGACGTGCAGAACAGGAGGGAAGGTCACTTCTTTTTTATACTGAATATGAAGAAGCTTCAAAAGATAAAATTGAGGCATTAATGGAATATAAGATTCCAAAACTTGAAATGGCTTCAGAAATAGAAATTGCAAAAAGACTTACACCTGCCGAACAACCAGCTATTGTTGAGATTAATAATCCTCATAAAGCCTCATTAGAACAAGAACGAGGCGCTAGTTTTCATGAAAAGAGTATAAAAAATCAGAAAATTAACGAGGGTGGGTCTTATCGTCGAAAAATTGAAAAAAAATACAAAAAGCCTAAAACTCGAGGCGATAAAAACTACAACAGAAGAAACAATAAGAAATAAGTTTATTCCTCTTTCATCATTTCTTCAATCAATTCCTCATAACTTTTAACTTTCGGAAACAAAAGTCCTCCTAGACTAAAAACTGGAGTTATTAATGAATCTAAACCTGGAATTGCCATTCTCAATTGTTCTGCAATAATTGGTTTTTCAGCCAAATTGTGTTTTGTATATACCCATTTACTGTTTTCCAAGGGTTGTATTATACTATCACAACTCGTGCAATTTTCTGTAACATACACAGTGATAGGTTTTACAGGATTAATTCTAACCTTTGTCCATTCCTTACGCAACGCACGACGAGAAAGACTATCACTAACAACCAATTTATAAGTGTAATTGGGTTCCTTCCCTTTGCTAAGCATAATACGAGCCACATTTTTAACTTGAGAAGTGGCAGGTACTCTAATAAGTCGAGGTTTGGCTTTACTCTGTCTAAAATCAGTACCCTCAATAGTAATCAACATATCATAATCAGTATCGGTTTCATTTAAGGCGTGAAACATCATTCTATTGGCTACTTTTTCTTCTATAATTTGAATAGGATCTTCTTGCGCATAAACTGAAAGATTACATAGAACAACTAAGGTAAAGAGGGCTAATTTTTTGAGCATTTTTTTATTTTTTTATGAGACGAAAGTACTAATTTTTTTATTATTTATTAAATAAGCTGTCATAGTCTGGTAAATCAAATTAATGAATAAACAAAATCGCTTTTACTTAGTTGATGCTTCAGTAATTCTAAGCGGATAGGCTAATTGTACTTTTTTCATTCCTTCTGAAGAGAGTGATGCCACATCAGTTTTCAAGCTATTGATAACATAATTTTCTCTTAATTGATAATACGCCTTAGTTAGTTCGTCTTGCACGCTAATAAAAGTTTCGTAAGGTGAGTTTCGATCGGCCGTAAGCGATATAGTCGCTTCCTGAGGGTTTTCTGAGGATTTACTTAATTTTTCACCTGCGCAGTATGTACAACGAGTATCACCATTGTTATCGATAAAACTTTTTATAAGAAGGTTCAATTCACTAATCTGAGTTGGTACATCATTGATAGAAACCTCACCATTCTTATTGATGGCTATTCTTAATACATTTCGCTATTTAAGTTCAATACTACAGTCTCCTGTAACACAAAGCGGCGGAAGCTTCCTTATAATCCCTTTATCGTTAGAAATCGTTGTGGTTACTAAGAAGAAAATTAGAAGTAGAAATGCAATGTCTGCCATACTACCTGCATTTACCGAAGGCATTTTTTCTGAATATCTCATAATGCTAGGATTAAATTAATATTGATGAAACTTCAAAAAGAATGCCAGAACAACCTAAAACATACGAATTGGTAAAGGCCGATGTATTTTTACCAATTTTCTACCCTATTGAATGTGAAGCTATTGAATTTGTCAAAGTAAATTGTATTTTTAAAGTAAATCTAATCTTGATATGTTATGAAAATTTCATTAAGACATCATTTTAAACCTATAACACAATATAAAACCGTATTCCTTTTTTTATTCCTTCCCTTGATCAGTTTTGGTCAAAACCTTAGAGAACGCTATTCAGAAACAGAAGACGATCCCTATGTTTATGTAGATAAATCAACTATGGAGCGCGGTCCTTCTTACCGCTTCGATGGCTCCGATTATTTTGTACGTCAAGTTAATGTTGATATAAACGGAAATGATATCATTGGTGATGCGGGAAATGAACCGTCCATAGCGGTAGATCCTACAAATCCAAATAGGATTGTTATAGGTTGGCGTCAGTTCGATACGGTAGCTAGTAATTTTAGGCAGGCCGGAAATGCATATTCCTTAGACGGAGGACTTACTTGGAATTTTCCAGGTGTTTTAAACCCTGGTGTTTTTCGTTCGGACCCAGTTTTGGATTTTGATGCAGAGGGTAATTTTTACTACAACAGTCTTCAAGGTGATTTTGCTTGTGATGTCTATAAAATTACCGATGGTGGTACAGATTGGGGAGCGCCTTTTCCTGCTAAAGGAGGAGATAAACAATGGATGCGAATTGATAGAACAGGTGGTATAGGTGATAAAAATAATTATTCTTATTGGAATTCTTCTTTTACTACCTGTGCTCCGGGCTCTTTTACTAGATCCACCGATGGAAGTACAACTTTCGAAGATTGTTTGGTAATTGATGGAGACCCTTATTGGGGGACATTAGCTGTTAATGCCGACGGAACCCTATATATGGTAGGTCAAAAAACAGGACAAATTGTACTAGTAAGTTCCACAAACGCCAAAGATCCATTAGTTACTCCAACCTGGGATTCTGTAAAAGTGGTAGATTTAGATGGCCTTTTAAGTGGTTTTGTTCCAATAAATCCGCAAGGATTACTCGGACAAGCTTGGGTGGATGTTGATATATCTGGAGGAGCAGGTCATGGAAATATATACGTACTGGCCTCAGTGGATCGAATCTCAAATAGTGATCAAGGAGATGTGATGTTCGCAAAAAGTAGCGATGGTGGCGCAACATTTTCAGCCCCAATTCGAATTAATACAGATGTTGGGGCAGAGGCATATCAGTGGTTTGGTACGATGTCCGTAGCACCCAACGGACGCATAGATGTAGCGTGGTTGGATACCCGGAACGCCCCCGCTGGAACCCATATGTCAGCCTTATATTTTACATATTCTGAAGATCAAGGGGAAACCTGGTGGCCTAATACAAAGCTTTCACCCGACTTCGACCCTCAAGTAGGATACCCACAACAAGATAAAATGGGAGATTATTTTGATATGGTATCAGATAATAATGGAGCGCATCTCGCCTGGGTAAACACTATTAACGGCGGACAAGATGTGTACTACAGCCATATAACCCCATCACTTCTAGGAGTAAATGATATTGCTTTAGATGGAATCACTGACCTTAAGAATTATCCAAATCCATTTAGTAATGAAATAACTATCGAATTTTTTAGTAAAAATCATGAGAAAGTGACCATTGAGGTATTCGATTTATTAGGTAAAAAGGTAAATACATTAATGGATGAAGATGTTCAAGGCAAACAACGACTCGTTTGGGATGGAACGAATGCTTCAGGAGTAAGATTAAGTGCTGGAGTTTATTTTATTCGACTTAATTCTAATGGCTCAAATAGAATTTCGAAAGTAATATTAGAATAACGCTAGGAGATCCTTTCATTTAAATTGAATTGAAACCACTTCCGAAGAAATTTGGAGGTGGTTTTTTGTATCTTTCTAAATAGATTGCTTTATTAGTGTAGTGTAAGTTAATCGTCTTTAGTGCGACCAACCTATGCTTACAATAAGTAATCAATTAATAATTAAAAGAACGAAAGGAAACCTATGTTAACTTGGAAAAAAGTTATTGATTTTAGTGTAAATGGGAATCCAACCCCAGACAATCGAATTGAGAAATCTGAAGCAGAATGGAAAAATGAATTGACTCCAGAACAGTTTCGGGTAACTCGTTTAAAAGGGACGGAAGCGCCTCATAGCGGTGCGCTATGTAGTATATACGATGAAGGACAATACAATTGTGTTTGTTGTAAAACGCCGCTATTCGATTCCACAATTAAATTTGAATCAGGTAGTGGTTGGCCAAGCTTTACACAACCGATTAAAGAAAATTCTATTAAATATAATCGTGATACAGCCTTCGGAATGGTTCGAGTAGAAGTGATGTGCAATACCTGTGATGGGCATTTAGGTCATGTATTTCCAGATGGTCCAGCCCCAAGTGGCTTACGCTATTGTATTAATTCAGAATCAATGAAAATAGAAAAGGAAGGGGCTATAAATGAAAAATAATAATGTAGAAGTTGCCACTTTTGGTGGTGGATGTTTTTGGTGTATTGAAGCGGTAATTTTAGAATTAAATGGTGTTGAAAAAGTGGTCTCAGGTTATGCTGGGGGAAATGTTCCAGGAAAGCCAACCTATAGGGAAGTTTGTTCAGGGTTAACAGGTCATGCAGAAATAATTCAAGTAACATTCAATCCTTTAGTATTGACTTTTGAAGACCTTTTAATAGTCTTTATGACGAGCCACGACCCAACAACTTTAAATAGACAAGGAGCAGACGCTGGTACTCAATATAGGTCGGTGATTTTTTATCACAACGAATCTCAAAAGGAAATTGCTAAAATCGTTTTCAAAGAGTTAGCTCCATATTATCAAAGTACGATAGTAACGGAATTGAGTCCTTTGGTTGAATTTTTTGAAGCAGAAAGTGATCATCAAAATTATTATGCTAATAATAGCAATCAAGGCTACTGTAGAGTGGTAATCGAACCTAAACTTGCTAAACTTCGTAAAATGCACGCTGATAAACTTAAGTAAGCTACTTAATACATGTCAATTCGATTGTTTTTTGTGCAGTGAATCGGTTTAACCTATTCTAATCAAATGCAAGGAGAAAGAATAAAATGAAATTAAAAATAAAAGACACGTTTAATAAATTATTACCAGCAGATCCAGTTCTTGAAAACTCAAGAAGGCAGGTGCAAGAGGCCTGTTATTCGTTTGTATTGCCGGCGAAAACAAAATCAGCAGAAATGATTCATGTTTCAAATGAGATGCTTGACGCTATTGGACTAAGTAAAAAGGAAGCTGGTTCTAAGGAGTTTTTGGACATCTTCTCAGGCAATGAAATTCTTGAGGACACCAATCCTTATGCCATGTGTTATGGTGGGCATCAATTTGGTAATTGGGCAGGACAACTAGGTGACGGAAGAGCAATTAATCTGGCGGAAGTTAAACACAACAATAAAACATGGGTATTACAATTAAAAGGGGCAGGAGCAACACCCTATTCTCGTACTGCAGATGGGTTGGCGGTTTTACGCTCCTCAATTAGAGAATATCTCTGTAGTGAGGCGATGCACCATTTAGGGGTGCCTACTACACGAGCTTTGTCTTTAGCCTTTTCTGGTGATCAAGTACTCCGCGATGTGATGTATAATGGAAATCAGGCCTATGAAAAAGGTGCGATAGTTTGTAGAGTCGCCCCCTCTTTTTTGCGTTTTGGGAGTTTCGAAATATTTGCTTCTAGACAGGATGCTAAAACACTAAAAACACTCTTAGATTATACTATTAATCAATTCTTTCCGCATTTAGGGGAACCCTCAAAGCAAACCTATGTCTCCTTTTTTAAGGAGGTGACTACATTAAGTTTAAAAATGATCATTGATTGGCAGCGAGTGGGTTTTGTTCACGGAGTAATGAATACAGATAATATGTCAATCTTAGGATTGACTATAGATTATGGTCCGTATGGCTGGTTAGAAGGGTATGACCCTGATTGGACACCAAATACTACCGATAGTCAACACCGAAGATACCGCTATGGAAATCAACCAGATGTTACGCTTTGGAACCTATACCAGTTGGCAAATGCCTTATATCCTTTAATTGAAGTTGCTGAAGGCTTAGAAGCTGTTCTTGAACGCTATAAAACGGATTTCGAAAAACAATACCTTACAATGATGAAGTCTAAAATTGGGTTGGTTTCTGAAGTGGATGGTGATTCAATATTGATAAAAGATCTGGAAGAAATTTTACAGCTAACTGAAACAGATATGACATTGTTTTTTAGAAACTTATCTAAGCTTACAAAAAGAAATACTTCAAAAGGAATTAAGGTAATTTATGAAGCTTTTTATAACCCTACTGAAGTTTCAGATGTAATAAGACAACGATGGAATGAATGGTTCGATAGCTATACTATTCGTTTACAAAAAGAACAAATTTCAGATTCAGAAAGAAAGACGTTAATGGATAAAGTCAATCCCAAATATGTCCTTCGTAATTATATGGCACAATTGGCAATAGATGCTGCCAATAACGGCGATTATAGTGTTGTTGAAGAACTTTACACACTTTTAAAAAAACCGTATAGTGAGCAACCAGAAAATGAAAAGTGGTTTGCTAAGCGGCCAGAATGGGCCAGAAATAAAGTGGGATGCTCTATGCTATCTTGCAGTTCTTAATTTCTAGTATATCAGTTTATTAGTAAAACGAAACATCTATGAAGAATACAAAACTAGATATTGTCAATAACAAAGGACATAAATTACAGGCCTACTTAGAGCTTCCCGCAAATCAGAAGCCGAATCATTATGCAATTTTTGCCCACTGCTTTTCTTGTACAAGTACTTTGAGTGCGGTTAAAAATATTTCTAGGGAGTTAACGAAACATGGTTTTGGAGTGATTCGTTTCGATTTTACCGGTTTGGGACGGAGTGAAGGGGAGTTTAAGGAAAGTCATTTTTCGTCTAATGTCGAGGACTTATTAGCGGTAGATGCCTATTTAAAGGAAAATTATCATGGACCAGCTTTGTTAGTGGGACATTCTTTGGGTGGCGCTGCTGTTATTGTGGCGGCTTCAAAATTAGATAATATAAAAGCCGTAGCTACTATTGGCGCACCAGCTACCATTGATCATGTAACGCATTTATTCTCACACGGCATTTCCGAAATTCAGGACAAGGGAGAGGTCGAAGTAAACATAGGAGGACGACCTTTTAAGATAAATGAAGCCTTTGTGAATGATTTCAGTAAAACGGATTTAGCCGCAATTATCCGGGAGTTAAGGAAGCCTATACTGGTAATGCACGCACCCTTCGATAAAATTGTTGGAATTGAAAATGCCCAGAAAATCTATCACCATGCAAAACACCCTAAGAGTTTTGTAAGCCTAGACAATGCCGATCATTTATTATCCAATCCAAAAGATAGTCGCTATGCAGGTAATATGATAGGTGCCTGGGTGCAGCCATATTTTGAAACCCAGGATAATGAAATGATTTCAACAGAAGGGGAACAACTTGTTGCTCATTTGAATTTAAATGAGGATAATTTTACAACTTCCATACAAACAACAAAACATTCCTTCATCGCAGATGAACCGGAAAGTATAGGTGGTGATGATTTTGGGCCTTCACCTTATGATTATCTTAGTGCAGGATTGGCGGCCTGTACTGTGATGACATTGAAATTATATGCCGAACGTAAGAAATGGGACCTACAGGAAGTATTCGCCTATATTACCTATTCTAAAAAGCATAGTGACGACCTGCAAATTGATGTTGATACCCCAACACGCTTCGATCATATATCTAATCGGTTAGAATTTGTTGGGAATCTGGACGATAAGCAAAAGCAACGATTAAATGAAATAGCCTCAAAATGCCCTGTACATAGAACCTTACAGAGTAAAATTATTATTGAAACTGAATTAGTTTAATAATTACGCGCCTTATATTATTGCTGCTTAATAATTTTTAACTGCCCTGTACCGCTATCCGAAGTCAAAGTTATAACATAAAGTCCATTGGCTAAAGCGTCGCGTAATTCGAAATTAAATTCGTTTTCTCCTGCAATAAGTTGTAGTTTTTCTTGTGAAACTAAAGTTGCATTAAGTCCATAAATACTTAGTGTAGCCTGAGAAGGTTTGTTGGTTTCCACTTTAAGCTTGAAGTATTTCTGAACCGGATTCGGATAGGCGGTTAGTTGAATGTTTTTAATTTCAGAAAAAGGAAACAATTCCACCGCCAACTTACCACGAGGCTCTGCAATAAATACATTTTCTTGTAGTGATTCGATTTCTGTGTTTCGAAGAATAACTTCCGAAAGAGTTGTGTTTTTCAAGACCGTTATTTCATCGGAAGAAAATGCAGGGTCATTTTCATAATAATACCGATCTCCATCACGTAAAAAACCAAATTGCATTTTTAGAATGGTTCCCAACCCTTCACCAACAATAGTATTAGTGCCGTGATCTTCACTCATAAATCCAATCCAAGGATCCACTTTGTCTATATCACCATAGACTTGTTCGAGTGCTGCACCCAGTATTGGGTCCGAAGTTAAACTGTTAAAGTCTGTATGTGGAGTGAGTGATAAATCCTCTCTTATTGAATTATAGTCGGGCAAACCTCTTTCCCTTGCGCGTTCTACATTGATAGCAAGAAGGTCAATTCCACCAGCCCCTGGAGGTCCAAAAAGAAAGTTTCGAATATCATCCATTATAAGAGGGTCTACCATTTGATGTTCTTGAGCTGCAAGGCCACGGAAAAAAGGTGCTACACCACCTTCATCTTTCAGGATTATTGGATTAAAAAAAGCATCCCGCAAATCTACCGATCCAAATTCCCAGTCAGTACCATCCTCATTAAACCGAACAAGCCTACCGTTTACCATAGTATGCCCAAATCGATATCCAGCAGCCGAAAATACGTTCAATATATTTGGTTCTACAGCACTAGCATAACCTGAATAAGTTTCTAATTCAACACCCATTGTTGGGAGAAACTCTTCATAAGTAATAGCTTCAATTAAGGCTCCTACAATTTTGCGAGCACGCTGAAATAGAGCTTCATCTGTCCATGAGGGATGTTCTGCTTTTAATTCGTCACAGAGACGATTGTGCTCTCTAACCCAAAGCGTATGGAAACAAGTTAGTCCTGGTTGCTCATTCACCCTCACATCACCACCAACATAGTATTTTTCAGGAATTGGAAACCCATCCAAAACCATAAAAGGGGCATTTGGATCTATTGCACTGTTAAATTCACCATCAATTGTATTCCAAGGAAGAAAATTACCATCAGATGTTTTTAGTTTTCCGTCTATATTCGTCCGAAGCCAATTGGCTCTATCTTCATCACTTCCATATACAGTAGAGCCATCAATAAAGCTGGTGATTTCATTAATGTGTTTTCGAGGATTGCTAATATCTGTTCCCGTGGTTGGGTCCGATAAAGACCTGAACATTCTAATTTCAACAACACCTGTGCACATAGGGTCGAACTCAGGGTCACAGTTAGGAACTAAAAAGTTATGCGTCTCATCAAAGTTGTCGTCATTTAAATTGATATCATGATCAATAAATTGACCCCAGCCCCAAACAAAATCACTGAGTTCTAATTCGTTTGGAGTAAATTCTGTCTGACTCCCAAGTACATTGCTTACTGCTCTTGGGTTTTCTCTATCCTGCCCTCCAGGTTCACTTATTAAATCTGAAAAACCATTTCGAACATAGTTTCTGAAGTGCTCCTTGGCGGCTCCCCAATTGGGATTAGAAATATTGTTTTCAGTTCCGTTGTAGCTCCTGTTCTCTTGAGCATTGCTGAACTGAAAGACGATGGCTAAGAGTATAGGTAAAAACTTCTTCATGATAATTTGGCTTGGTTAATCGTGCTTGCTTATCAAATGTACAAAAGATAGCATTATTTTAAAACCACCTTTATATTGGGTTATCTGAATTAATCATTTTTATTTATCTTTAGAAAGTTAATCTAACCAAAACTTCCTAGAATGAACAACAACCGATTTCCCTTACTTCTTTTAGTTTTTTGCTGTTTTAATTTTACAGTCCTTCAGGCTCAGGATGATATTCTTGAAAAACTAGACGCTATCGCAATTGTTGACCAAAAAGTGATGGTTCCTATGCGAGATGGAGTACGCCTTGCTACCGATATTTATCGTCCTAAAAATGTAGCAAAAGCACCTATTATTTTTTCAAGAACTCCTTATAATTTCAATTCTTGGGGTGATGGAGAACAGAAAACGAGAACAGCTCAAAGAGCATATGATGCAGTTAGCCGTGGGTATGCCTATGTTGTACAAAACGAGCGTGGACGGTATTATTCTGAAGGGGAATGGGATATTTTAGGAGTTCCATTAACGGATGGATACGATGCCTTTGAATGGATGAAAAAACAATCTTGGTCCAATGGAAAAGTAGGAACATTGGGTTGCTCCTCTACGGCCGAATGGCAGATGGCGGTAGCGGCTTTAGATCATCCTTCTCATGCAGCGATGGTTCCTCAAGGTTATGGAGCAGGAGTAGGGCGTGTAGGAGAATATATGGAGCAAGGTAATTGGTACCGTGGTGGTGTTGAACAACTGTTGTTTTTTTCATGGCTGTATAGCGTAGAACACGACAAATTCAAACCTAGAATTCCAGCTGGCGCTACTCAAGAAGATTTAATTCGTATTTCACGATTTTATGACCTCGCACCAGAAAACCCAGAAATTGATATGGCAGAGGCTTTACAACATCTACCTATTAAAGATATGCTTCAAAATATGAACGGAAAGCGAGAAATCTTTGATAAAATGGTAGTTCGTAAACCGAATGATCCCGACTGGTATACTGGAGGAATCTATCACGATAATATGGAAATTGGAGTACCTAGTTTTTGGTTTGCTTCTTGGTATGATGTGTCTATTAGTCCCAACCTGGCCTTGTTCAATCATGTTCGGAATAATTCAAAAAATAAAGAAATCCGTGATAATCAATATTTGGTGATAGCACCTACGTTACATTGTAGATATACCCGCGCCACTGAAAATACAATTGTTGGAGAACGTAGTGTTGGAGATGCCCGACTCAACTACGACGAACAGATTTATAGCTGGTTTGATATGTGGCTGAAAGGAGAGCAGAATGAATTTAGAAGTAAAACACCTAGAGTACAATATTATACCATGGGTAGTAATAAGTGGCAATCTTCGGAAGAATGGCCTCCAGAAAATACTGAAATGACAACCTTTTATTTAAATAGTGGAGGTAGTGCAAATAGCTTTTTTGGTGACGGAACCCTTTCCGAAGCAAAAGCAACTCAAGACAACCCAGATTCATTTACCTACGACCCAATGAATCCTGTGAAATCACATGGTGGAAATGTTTGCTGTACAGGAAATGCTGTTCAAGGAGGTGCCTTCGATCAGCAAGAAATGGAAACCCGAAATGATATTCTGGTGTATACCACGGACGTATTGAAAGAAGGCGTGGAAGTTTCAGGCTTTATAGAATCCACTCTTTATGTTTCTTCAGATGCTAAGGACACCGATTTCACTATCAAGTTAATAGATGTCTATCCCGATGGACGTGCGTATAATCTTGATGAAACTATTCAGAGAGTTCGTTATAGTGAAGGCTATGAGAAAGAAGTGTTTATGGAAAAAGGAAATGTTTATAAGCTTGATTTAACACCTATGTCTACTAGTAATTATTTTGAAAAAGGACATCGCATTCGTATTGAAGTATCGAGTAGTAATTTCCCGCGTTTTGCACGAAATCTAAATACTGGAGGCAATAATTACGATGAATCTGTAGGCGTTGTTGCTCACAACAAAATACATCACTCCAAGAAGTATAACTCTCAAATTAGATTGCCAATCCGCAAATAATTAGGCCCTACTATTTATGTTATTTCATTCGGTGAATTTCCGAATCCCCAGTCATGCTGCTGCGTTTCACAGCTGGGTTTCCAGAATAACGTACAATACTATCACCACTTGCAACAGCAGATAAGCTAGTGCTTACATTAATCCATGCCTGACTATCACCAGAAAGATCGAGGTCGGCATTTTCTATGCTAAGTTCTTTTCCTTTTAAAATGCTATCTGAAGCAAGCAAAGCTTTCAATTCACCAACACTACCGCTAAGAGAAACTATTGAATCTCCCTTCGCCATTAGTATAAGTTCGTTCGCTTTTACTTTAGCATCTAAGACGCTATCTCCTTTTAGATATAACTCCAGAGAATTTGTATTTATTGGGTCATGCACACGAACAACTGCATCTCCCGAAAGCTTAAAATTGTTAATCATCCCTTTCGTAGAAATGTCCACTTTAAGAATAATCTTCCCATTCCAGTTCCAATTGTGTTTGAGCTTAAGCATTAAGGTATTTCCATCTTTATAGATATTCACTCGTTCCATAATGTTACTATTGGCCTCAAGAGTAATGGACTCTTCACTATTTGAAAAATTTAAACTAATTTCAAAATCCCCGGACACCTCAATAGCGCTGTAATCTGAAAAATTATAAGAAGTAGTAGTGGTTTTACTGTTTAGATGTACACGTTCTTGAGCGTGAGTGATGATCGAAAAGCAAAGAGCTAGACTGGAAAGAATGAGAGTTTTAAGTTTCATGATGTTGGTATTATAGTTTCGTTTTAGTAAAGACTGAATTAAACAAGGATTGTTACAATCAATTTTCCATTCTAAGGAACATCGTTAGTTCAAAATATTAGGAAAAGGTTAATCTATCCTGAAAAACACGTGTTTATACGATTAGGAATTGGCTTTTCGGTGATTGAAATAGATGAATCCAGTTTTACCGAAATTTTTATGAAGTTTCAAATGTAGAATCTTAACCAAAATAAGTCTGGCCGATGGAATAGGGGGCAGTCAATTTTTATTGATACAGTTTGTTTCCTTTTTTATACTTTCCTTCAGTGCACGGGCAATCACTTATAGACTGAAACAGATCAACTCCAATTGTTATTGCGTGAGTTCCTGAATTATACCCAGTTAAATCATTGAGCGTTAGCTGGTATGCGTATGAGATATAAAACACCGATTTTTTGAGACCCGCCATAGGACCAACATTTAAAGGAGTCATTATTTGGTCATTTAGGAATCGATAGGAGGCACCAATCCAATAGAAATCATTATCCCTATTGTATTTCCTGTATTTAAAATTAATATCGGTACTAGATCTACCATCACTCGTGAAATATTGTATAAATGCAGAAGGCTCTACTTCGGCATGGTTGCTTGTTTTAATTACATAGCCAGTATAGAATTGAAAGTTCAAGAGTGAGTTTGGTTCTACGTCCGAAAAAGAGTCTATGTCTTTCAACAGGATGTTATTTGCATTAGCGCTCAACCAAAATTCCTTAATCCTATAAAGCGCTCCTATATCGAAGTTATGATTTACGATACCGCGGTCGTCGGTCACACTTGGGTCTATTGTTGGATTTTCATAAGTGGTGTTAAAATTTTCAATAGCAATCCTAAAACTATTAACATTGTAAGACAAACCAAGGGATAAATACTGCCTGCTCTTATAATCTAATATAAGATGATGCGCAAATGAAAATTTAACTCCCTGCTGTCGTGTATTTCCGTTTCTATCACTAAAGGCGGATATTCCAACTCCAGAGCGATTAGCGATTCTAATATCTGCGTACAACGCCATATTTTGTGGCGCATTTTTAATTCCCACCCATTGTGTTAATCCGTTGAGCCTAATTCTAAAATTATCACCAATTCCAGCAAACGTAGGAGATACCACGAAGTCATTATCCGCTAAATACTGGGTAAACACTGGTAGGTTGAGTTCTTGACCGTAGCTTTGAGTTACGATTAGTATGAGTAGGTATTTCAGTAATTTTTTCATAAGATAGGTTTTGGGCAACAATTAAGACAAGGGTGGGGCCTTATCTGTACAATGTAAAATGACCTACAAAGTCACGCTTATTTTCTATATCAGTTTCTACAACAAACCAGTAATCACCAGTGGGCAACTCGTTATTTTTATAGGTGCCATCCCATTTCTCTCCGGCACGCAGGGTTGCTATTTTTCGACCATATCGGTCATAAATAGAAAACATCAGATTTGGATAATTGGGAGCACATCCTATGGTCCATCCATCGTTTACTCCATCTCCATTAGGTGTAAAATAGTTAGGAATACATATATCGATAAAATCTGATGTAATTACAGCAATAGCTCGACAGCCATTACTATCCGTTACGGTGACTTCATAGGTTCCAGACTCTGTAATTGTGAAGGTGTTTGTACTACCATAATTAGAGCCATTTAAGGTAAAATCATATTCCTCAGTACCACCACTTGCTACAGCTACAATTTCATTTAATTCACCTTCGGTCAATACAAGATCAACTTCACTAAAAGTATATATGTCGAAAAACTCTGTAATTTTAGTACAACCATTGGCATGTCGTACGGTGATATAATTATCTGTGCTTGGTAATAAGTTTGTGAACTCATTGCTAGTCTGGAAAGGACCATCGTTCAATGAATATTCTAATAGTGATGTGTCAACAATACTTTCATCTACCGTAACAACAATCATATTTGATGTTACATTATCTACACATACAATTTCTACTGCAACATCAGGGTTAATGAATACCGATTCTGGAAAAGTAATGTTCCATTCAGATTCGCATCCTAAACTATCTCTAATGTAGACTACGTGATCACCACCACCCAAGTTGTCAAAATCAAAGATGGTTTGGTCCAGTTCTCCAGTGATATAGGTTCCGTTATAATCGTCTAAGCTTACACTGTAAGGGAGAGTTCCTCCTTCAATATCGATACTGAAAAAACCATCTAAGTCTCCTTCACAAATCTCTGGTATGATGGAATCTTCAACTATGGCAATTAGCACCGCAAGCGGTTCTGAAACTTCAAAATTGAATAGAATAAAGCAACCCAACTGATCTTGAACTATCGCATCATAAACACCAGGGGCAAGGTTTTCGAAAACACTAGTTTCAAAAAACTGATCTAATTGAGGCGAAATAGCGTACTTGACAATACCCGATCCGCCATTGGCAAATATTTCTAATCTACCATTGTTTTCACCGTTACATAGCACATCTGTTACCACAAAGGTAGTGTCTAAAGCAGTATCAGGCTCTGTAATTGTTATTAGTTCAGAAGTAGTTAGACAATCACCACTTTCAACAAAGACTACATAACGACCCACTGTAAGCCCTGTAAATACTCCTGGGCTATTTTGATCGGCTGGTATGGTGTTTCCTAATACATCTTTTAAAGTGTATACATAATCACCAAGCCCTCCTGTAGCTGTTGCCTCAATAACTCCTGTATTATCGCCAACACAGTTAATTACTGGATCGGTAGAGGCTAAATCTATCTCTAGAGGTGGTAGTTCATCGATTGTAATTTCGTTTGAGACATTGTCAGTACACTCGTTGACATCCCTTACAAAATAGGTATAAGATCCTGGTAAAACAGGAAAGCTTACTGAAGTAGTAAAGGTTCCTAAAATCTGAGTGAAATCTGAGACAGCACTATATTCGTATGCTCCGGTTCCACCTGTTGCACTCAAGGTTAGTTCTGCGTCAATCAAACAACTTGGTGTAGTTGATACCACTAAGCTTGATACTATTGGGTCAGGTTGGTCAATAGTAATTGGTAATGAAGTGAAAATACAGCCGTAACCATCTGTAATAGTTGCGGAGTAAATTCCTGCTCCCAGTCCTTCAAATATATTGGAAGTTTGGGGTCCAGAGGTCGTTTGGCCTGGAGACAGAGTGTTTAGGGTATAGGTGTAGTTTCCTCCTTGACCACCAGTTACATTTTCAATTGTAAGTATTGCGTCCTGATCGTTAAAACATGACAATAGGGTGGTGTTTGCAACAAAATCTGCATCAATTGGCTCTGGCTCTAAAAGTGTAATGGTTTCGGTTTCAATACATCCATTAGCGTCTCTAGCATTTACAGTATACGTACCTGCGCTTAGGTTTTCAAAAGTGCCATTTGTAGAATATGGAACTGTTGCATCACCCGTAAGTTCATATTCATAAGGATTCGTTCCACCACTTGCTATTGCTGTTATTACGCCTCGGTTGTTCGCACAGCTTACATTTGATGTTTCAGAAATAACTAAGGTTAATGGCGTTGGCGGTGATCCAATAGTAACAACATTAGTGGTTGTGATACAATACGGGCTGTCTGTTTCAACAATTTCCACCGAATAGTTGCCAGAAGACAATCCAATAATGGGTAGTGGGTTTGTTGAAGTGTTTGCTACAACTGGACCTCCTATAGGGGTGCCAGTTCCATCTCTTAATTGGTAGGTATATGCACCAACATATCCCGTAATTGTTAATGCTAATTCACCATTGGTATCACCAAAACAATCATTCACTTCGGTGGCAGTTAAAAAAGCATCAATTTCATCAAAAGGAGGAGCTATAAAGGGATCGGTTAAAAAGTAACAGTCCGTATCCAAATCATTTACCTGATAATAATAAGTGCCAGGTCCTGCGATGTCAAAAATATTAGAAGCTTGTGGAATGCCATCTGGAAGTAGTTGGTAGGTGAAATTTCCTGACCCTCCCATAACATTTATAGAAACAGTTCCTGTTTGATTACAATCAATAGGGGAAACAACCGTAGCCGAAGACGCTGTAATTGTTGGCAATGGATCTAGAATGACTGTATTTGTTGCGATACAATTATTTACATCCTTGACATAAACTGAAATAGTCTGAATAACCCCTGTATCAAGAACTTCAAACACATTCGTATTAAAATAGTTTGTTCCATTTATACTATAGGTGTAAGCTGGAGTCCCTCCAGTTTCAGTAATTGTTATAGTAGATGTAGACGGTGTATTGTCAGGCGTACAATAGAAAGAGGTCGCATCGGCTGTCACTTCCAATAATGAAGGCTCAGCAATAGGCACGTCTGCGGTTGCAATACATCCTCTTCCAGAAGTAACCAACACCGTATAAGTGGCAGCGGCCAATCCTGTAAAAATATTACTAGTTTGGGCTGGAATAATTATAGGAGCTATTATTTCGTAAGTATAGATAGGATTGTTATTGCCAGGTAGCAATTCAACTATAATTTGTCCATCACTGCCTCCGATACAATTTACGTCTGTAACTTCAGTACTGAAAGTAACCGGAATTGCACTTTCTAAAGTAACTGAGATGTCTTCAGTACATAAACTTACTGTGTCGATTAGAGTAATGATATAGGTTCCTGAAGGAACACCCGAAAATACATTCCCGGTTAAAACTATCGAAGGTGGGTTTGGGTTTATAGAATAGTCATAGCTACCAGAACCTCCAATTGCTGTAACCGTAATTTCTCCGTCATTGTCATCACAACTTGGTAAAGCCGTTACTGCGGGACTAAACCCTAAAGGTGACTCAATAGTAACCGATACTAGATTTCCACAACCGTTGGCATCATTCACCTCAACGGTATGCGTTCCTGAAGATAAATTTGAGATTGTAAACGGTACATTTTGAGTTTGAAAGCCGCCACCATCTATACTAAAACTATAAGGTGGAGTTCCTGCAATGGTCATAGTGACATCTATTTCAAATTGCCCTTCAACCGTAGCACATTGATTTGTGGTTGCTGCAGCTATAACTGGTGAAGCATCCATACCAACAACTTGTTCCGGACTTGAAACAATACATCCGTAGGCATCCAATGCATGCACATAATAGCTACCTGCATTTACATTAAATGTACTTGTCGAATTCCAAGCTGGGTCAGTAGGACCAGGGGCCACAGGAGAAGTCGTTAATTGGTATAAGTAAGGTGCTGTTCCATTTTGTGCTATGGCGCTTACAACACCTGAGTTCAGATTACAATTTGCATTCTGATCTACAAAAGTAGATAGGCTAAGCAAAATGGCAGATTCAGTAATAGAAAAAGGAGCTGTTACAACCCCACAACCTGCATTAGGACCAGACGTTTCTTCTATCAATACAAAATAGGTGCCGAATGGTAGTGGACCCAAATCCGTTACAACCAACGAGCTTCCAGCTGGTATTGTGGCTATACCAGAGATTAATGTAGAGTTTAGTGATAGTGAATCAAAAATTTCATAGCTTACATCTACTGGCGATCCATATACGCTATTTACTGTAAAAGACACATCTCCATCATCACTGCCAGTGCATGTAACATTGTCAGAGCTAACGGCCGTAGCATCTAGGGTCGAGCTTGTTGGTATCGGTACTGATGCTGGTTCATAGTAACTGCACATGGTAGACTCATCATATACAATAAATGTATAGGAAACACCTGGCGTTAAATTAGTAAACTTAACAGACTGACTCCCAGGCGGATTTTCCGCTAACCAGGCACCAGGAGGGAGAGGATATACCGTTCCAGGACCTCGATAAATTGCAAAATGAAATGGGCCTGTACTTCCTAATAATGAACTTACAGTTATAATGGCCTCACCTCCTAATACACAGTCTACTGTACTTAAAATGTCAATATCTAAATCGTCTGGTGGAGATGCAATTAGCACATCCTGAAAGAGCACAGAGCAACCATTTGAATCGACTATATTTATTTCATATAATCCAAAATCAACGATATCAAAACTAACCGATGTTGATCCTGTAGCGTTTAATTCAGAATTAAAATATCCATTTGAACTTGATACGAAATAGTTGTAAGGTGCAACTCCGCCTACAACACTATTAATTATGATCGATCCTTTTGAAACACCGCCAATACCGCAAGTAATATCAACAGTATCATAATCCACAATAATTGGGTCAGGTTCGTCTATTGTAATTGTACCCGATCCTGTACAAGAGTTAGCATCTGTAACAGTTATGGTATACACACCTGCCGGCAATCCAGAAGTCTGAGTTCCGTAGTCCGTACCTGTTGTATCATTTGTAACATTTATTTGAAACGGAGGCGTACCCGAAGTAGGATCAATAGTTATATCAATAGCGCCATTTTCATCACCATTACACAATATAGGTTGCGATTGTAATATAATAGCTATCGCAGGTAGTGAAATAGGATTAACAGTAATGATTGGTGACGTAGCAATACAACCGCTCGCATCCGTAATTTGAAACTGATAGGTGCCAGCTGTCGCCGTAGTATAAGTAAAGGGTGTCCCAGTTGCTCCTAGAGCAACAAAGGGAGCCCCGTCGATAGACACTGCATTCGAATACGGTATTGTGCCACCAATAATGTCTCCGGTAATTATTGCGTCCGATGAAGCGGTACAATCCAAGCCCTTGGTTAAAACTGCATTTACTAACAATTGCGGAGCAATTATTTCAGCAGGCAATGTTACTTCACATCCAAAAGCATCTCTAACAGTAATAGTATAACTTCCAGGGGTTAAATCTGAAAATATATTGCTCGACTGAAACGCCCCTCCATTAATACTGAATTCAAAAGGTGCTTCCCCCGAAGTAACCTCAACCTCAATAGTGGCATTGTTACCTGTGTCATAGCAAATATCAGATGATGTACTTATAGTCGCAGTCGGTAGTGGCGGAATAATTAAACTAAACGCATCAGTGACTATACATCCATTTGCATCTTCTACCGAAATAGTGTAGGTTCCCGTCTGTGTTAAGTTCGTAAAGGTATTGGTTGATTGTGTAGGTAAAACTGTGGTATCAGGCAGTGTGAGTGTATACATATATCCACCCCAACCTCCTTGGGCTTCAATTATGGCACTACCACTTGAAATACAAGTAATTGGAAATGTTTCAACAGTTATTGTGAGTGGATTGGTAGGCTCTTCAATAATAGCTGTATCGGTTGCCTCACAGTTTGTGTTAAGGTCTGTTACTACAATCGTGTAAACACCCACCGTAAGACCAGTTAAAACAACTGGAGAAGTTCCTACCACAGGAGAATTTCCGTTGACGCTGTATTCAAAAGATGTCGTCCCCGAAACAGTAAACTGAATAGTTCCATCGGCAGCGCCAACACAGCTAACATTATTCAAGGTTTCACTAAAAACAGTTATCACCTCTAATGGTTCAATTGCGTAAGATTCACTATAAGTACAATCATTTGCATCCTTCACTTGAAACGTATAGATATCTGGAACTAAACCTGTAAAAACTGTTGAGCTCTGATAAGGAGTAGCGGCACTGGCTGGTGCAATAATTTGATATTCTAATGGTGGTACACCTCCTGTGGTTCCTGTTATAGTTACCGAAACTGTATTAGTTGGACAGGTCAGAGGAGTGTTGCTAAAAAATAAATCGGTAGGTGGATCTAAGGGCGGAATTGTAATTTCATTTGTAATGAATGTACAATCATTCGCATCTTTAATTACAACGGTATAAGTTCCATTAGTTAGATTAGTAAAAGTAGGGTCAGTTTGAAACGTAATGCCATCTATACTATACATATATGGAGGTGTTCCTCCGGTAACATTCGTAACCGTTATAGTTCCGGTGGAAGTACAGGTATATGGAGCAATTAATTCTGCAACACCAGATATTGCGGTATTCGCAACGATGGTAACTACCTCTGGATCTGTTAAACACACGGATGCACCTAAGCTATATTCTACCACAACATCATAAGTTCCTATACCGAGTCCTGTGAAGACTGGGGAGTTAGAAAATGTAGCTCCGCCGTCAATACTAAATCGAAGACTATTACCATTTGGGTTGGTTACATTAATGGTTATAGTTCCAGTATTGCCAGCATCAGCACATAAAATATCCGTTTTGCTAACATTGAATTCTGGTTCTGGAGTAGCTTCTATGGTAATACTAGTATTAGCAACACAGTTGTTAGAATCAATTACCATAATATCATAAACACCTGCTGTAGTAACAACATACTCTGGATAGGTTTGAAAATCAGTAGTACTATTTATGAAGTAAAAATATGGTGCAGTGCCGCCTAGAGGATAGATGGTAATTTCACCATCTGTACAGGTTAATGGAATTGTAATTGCCGCTGTAACGGTTAATAATGGGGGGTCAATTATAATAACATTTTCTGTGTGTGTACAGCCATCTTCGGTTTCTACTACGGCAGTATAGGTTCCAGGGTTTAAGTTCTCAAATGCGTAGTTGTTTTGCACAATTGGACCAACACTATTGACTAAAACACCACCTAAATAAAGACTAAAGAAGTACTGTGGTTCTGCATCATTGGCAGCTAGGTAAATACTACCCAAGTCACCATTGCAAAGTGGTTGACTAATAATGCTTGAAACTGTAAAATCACGGGCTCTAATCAACACATCAGGAACTGTAAATACACAGGCTCCTGCAGGCACGCCTAATTGTCGTATATAAACAGAATATAACCCAGGAACAGTAACCTGAAATACATTACTGCTTTGATAATTTATTCCATCAATACTATACTCATAATTGCTTGGTACATTTCCCACGGTAATACTTCCAGGTGTTGTACAGATAATATCAGTTGCCGTAACAGTTGGCTCTAGCAGATTTTTATAAACATTAAAATAAAATTGGTTGAAACACCCACCTTCATAATTAATGGTTAATCTATATTGTCCAGCTGTATCGGCTGTATAGTCATCGCCAGTACCCACTTGATTCCAAGTACAAGTACTGTTTTCGTTTGCACAATCATTATTTGAGACAGGAGGACAGCTAGCTTCATTTAGTTTTTCCCAAATAATTGTTACCGCGCTGGCGATGTCTGTTGTTATCTCCCTAAAATCATCTTCTCCGCACAGATAAATATTTGGTAATAATTTTCCATTATCTGGACAGATAACCACTTCATCCGCAAAAGGAATTACAGGGTTAGTAATACTACCGCCATAAAGTGTAACTATATATTCCTGCACAATAGATCGACAGGGGGCAAGTGCAGTATTAAAAGAATAATAAGTTCCTGTTTGTGTAACAGTTATCGATTGTCCTGTACCTATTACTGGGGTTCCCGTTGGACTTGTAGACCAAGAATAAGAATCATATCCATCTGCGGCTGTCAGTACCATACTGCTACCACACAGGATTTCGTTCTGTGAGAATACACAGTCGTCAAGATCTGCTAAGAAATTAGTAGCTTGAGGACTAATTAGACATCCTGTATTTGTACTAATACTTGGGTCATCTGTAATAATGAAAGTTGGATTGAGCGTTCCTTGATAGGTTGCAAATGCCTGATTATTTATTATGTCTGAACAAGCCTCAGCCAATTGCTGACATGTATCTACCACTTGAACCTCGATTCGGATTTCGTACACTGGGTCATTCTCTTCAACCAAATAGTTCTCAATAGCAAAAACTAGTTCTCTTGTGGTAGGATCATAACTCACTACCGATACTCCCGGCGGCAAGACTAAATCTCCAGGATAATCGAAAATGATATTAATTGGTAGTATGTCCCTTATCGTGAAATTTGTTGCATCGTCGTTTCCTGTATTTTGAAACCCTATCACATAATTTAATTCCTGACCTAGCGCAACGACTTGTCCACCAATATTATTTCCAAACTCATCTTCAACAATTTTAGTCAGTACAATATGCGGTTCTATTATTTCTACTGCAAAAGCAAAAAAGTATTGAAAAAAGGTGTCTCCACTTGTCTCCAATCGAACAGTAGCAGAGGTTGCATCATTTGCAATTATGGCATTTCCTGGGTTGGGAACACTCATGACCCCTGTGTCAAAACCAAGCGTATTTGTACTATTTGGGTTTCTGTTATTAACGGGAAGCGCACTAATCTGAGTGACCGAACTGTTAAAAAAATTAGTAGCTGGACGGTCAACTGCAGAAAGCATTGTTCCATTTAGTCGTAAGCGGTCACCAAGAATGGGTTTATCTCCTTCCAAAGTAGCAAATGCAAAGTTCGCTCTCACTGGTGCTGGCGCGGGTACTGTTCTGAATCCCGAAATAGGAATATCTAAATTTGGATTATTTCCAGGAACACTAATTGCACTGAAACCGTCAAAACTAGTAATGGACTTCCCAGGAACTGTTGGATCTTCATAAACAATAAAAAGTGACCAACCCGAAGAATATCCTGTACCATTATATGGGTTGAAAGTCCCTGTTTCACCTAAAGCACTCGAAACATTGGCAACGGTATATGTCCCTAAGTTAGGAGTTAAATTGGTTAAAATTGAAGTAACATCAGCATAACAAGCATAAGGAAAACTGTCTCCTCCATCTACAGAAGTTCCGTTAGCGTCAAAAATTACGGTCCCCGTTATGTCATGATAACCTCCCGTAGGTCCCTTTAGTTTCACGGATGTAAACGGCTCACTCCCTTTAGTTACGGCACCCCAATATAGACTGGCATGCTTTATAATATAGCAATTTGGATTCGGAATTTCCAAATCGGCACTCGATGAACTAAAGGTGGCTGGGTCTCCATCAATGTCAATATACCGCATATCTACATTGTGATTGTAAGTAGAGTTGTCGTTGTAGGGGTTGTTGTTGGGCCCTAAAATATTATTTCCGATCAGGACAATATCACCTTTTAGATCTTGATCGAATCTAGGTGTAAATGGAACAAAATTTTGGGCAAAAGATTGTAGACATAAAAGTAACAATATAAGAAGCGTGGGGATTCTTTTTATACTAGGCTTGTTCATGATGACTTAATTTTAAACTCTATACCTTCAATCAATTTAGAAGGCGAGCATGTGAGGGGAGGCTGTATTCTACTTATTATTTATTAGTCAATTTTCTATTTTAATTAGGGTTACTTTTTCATTATAGGGTTTGTTTTTATTTGTCCTTAAAGCAATTTCTGCTTCTTGAATTGAATTAAATTTCTTAGAGTATATATAATACTCACTTGTACTTACATCATAGAAAAAATCCACTTCACTATAGCCTGATGAAATCACCTGTATCAAGAACTCATCTCGTTTGTTTACATCACTATGCGTAGCGAGAACCAGATAATAACCACTTTCTGTATTCTTAACCTTTTTGAGAATTTGAATATTGCTACTTCGCTCTTTACCAAAGTCAAAATCATCTTTCGTTAAAGGAGTTTCACTTATAGCAATATTTTCCCTCAAATTCGTGAGTCTAATTCTGTCTTGTGAATATCTGTCTTGATCATTATTAAATGCCGCACGTTTTATCCTTCGTTTGCGCTCAAAATCAGTAGCGATAGAAATTTGTTTTAATGAAGAAACTAATGACTCTCGACTCCTCAGTGCTTTATCTTGTAATGTTTTAAGATTTGCTATTTTATCTAAATAGTATAGGTTTAATTCATCATTAGGATTGTTGATGGTGGCTACTCGCTCTTTAAGCAAAGATTCCAATTGTTTAATTTTTTTCCTTTGTCTCAATAGGACCGTATCCAGCTGTATTTTTAAAAGCTCAATTTCCTCATTTTCCTGACTCACACTTTTAAAAGGTTTAGGCGCTACATAGATATTTTGATCACTAAGATCATTTTCTTCCTTCAGCTCTTTTAAGTCTTTTTCCTTGATTGCAACTGCGGTTTCGAGCTTATCTAAAAATTCCTCCTGTGCTTTACTTGAGTTTTCTGTTTGCTCAGTCAATTGGCTTATAGACTTCCCTATATTATCTGTTGGTGTTTTAATTAAACGCTCATTTGCCTGTACTTCAGCTGCCAATCGTGTTTGCTCTTCTGCAGCGAGTCTTACCTGTTCTTCTGTGGCTACACGAGTTTGTTCCTCAGCTGCTAATCGTGCTAGTTCCTCTGCAGCTAGTCTTGCCTGTTCTTGTGCGGCCAATCGTGTTTGCTCTTCTGCAGCGAGTCTTGCCTGTTCTTCTGCGGCTACACGAGTTTGTTCCTCAGCTGCTAATCGTGCTTGTTCTACTGCAGCGAGTCTTGCCTGTTCTTCTGCGGCCAATCTAGCTTTCTCTTCTGAAACTAGTCTCGCTTGTTCCTCTGCGGCTAATCTTGTTTTTTCATTTAAAACTAATCGTGCCTGTTCCTCTGATGCTAATCTAGCTTTCTCTTCTGAAGCAATTCTTGCTTGTTCTTCTGCGGAAGGTTCGGTAGGGGTTTTAGCTATTACCTTTTTCTTTTTCTGAATTTTCTTTTCAGTACTGAATAAACCTGCTAATTCGTCATCCTGACTATATTTAAAATAATCCTTGTTCTTAAACCTATAAGCAAGTGTAATCTCATGGGCAGCACCTAAATTTGTTAGTCCAGCAAATGGTTTTTCATAATTATATTCGATAGCAATTTGAGGGGTAATGTTAAGGCCTATACCGCCAGAAGCCCCATACATAGTGTTATAACCTCCTTGAACCCAAATTCCTTTCGGTACGGTGAGCATCACAACTCCCGAAATAATCGTAGCATCTTTTTGGAATTCAGATCTTGCTAGAGCAGAAAATCGGCTTTCGCCAAAAAAACCGTAGCCACCAAAATACCCAGTGTACATCATGTGTCCCTGCAATCCTTGCTTCGGATTCTCCGCCACCAATGCCGAAGCGTTGAAGTTATAGGTTACTATATTATTGTAAGAAACACCAAAATCCATAAATCCAGTACCATAGTTAAGCCCAGGGTTTATTGTAAGTAGAAAGTTTGAAGGTATTTGATCAAGCGCTGGATCATCGAAATTAGTAACAACTTTCCCAGTGTTTAAAGAACTTTTATAGGCACCTACATTGATTCCAAATGTAAAATTACTGTCTTCTTGTATGCGAGCGTTATATGCAAAATTGAGAATTCCCCCGAAAGTAGTTAACACCCCATAGTTCTGCTGATAAACACCAATCCCTGCGCCAATATTTTCTTTTATACGTCCAGAATAATTAAAAAGGTAGGTGAGTGGGGCATCTTCTACCGCCACTAATTCTCGTTTGTTGGTTACCGTTATATATTTGCTTTGTTCTCTTACAAAACTGAAAGTTGGATTCGCAACATACCTATTGAACATTAAGGAGTTTCTAGCGGGAATATCAAAAGCAACCACCCCATCCTCGGCCTGAGAATAGGCTATCTGTACGAAACAGAAAATCAATATAATATGGATGGTCAATACTTTCATTCTATTTTAAAACGGTTATGGAACCTTTTTTAGGCTCTAAGTCTTGGGGTATGATTAAATAATAATAGATCTGATTTACGCTACTTAAATTAAGCTCATTCTCTGGCCAATTGTTTAAGTATTCCTTGGTACTCAATACTTTTTCTCCCTGACTCGAAAAAATGACAACCTCAGTATTGCTTCCACTAACATAGGTAGCCGGAATAATCCAGGTGTCATTAATACCGTCGCCGTTCGGACTTATAATATTTGGTATATTTTCGACTTCAGGAAAAAGGTTGATTAATTCTTCTACCTGAAAAATAAGTTCGCTTGTGGTAATACATCCCGTCGATTGTGTGATGATTACGCTATAAACCCCAAAATCTATCGCCTCAAATGTGCTTTGCGTTGCATTGGGAATTAACTCATCGTCTAAAAACCATTGAAACTCGGGGTTCATGGCAGCAGTTGTCACTGTTACACTAAGACTGTCTCCTGCTTCTAGCATATTGTTGGCAGGAACATCGATGCTGCTTGTAAAATCACCCGCGTCCAAATCAATAGTTCCGGTAGCTTCACAACTTCCATAATTTACAATCACAGAATAGGTACCGGAAACAGACGCCTCGTAGGTCTGACTTGTAGCTCCAGAGATAATAGCTGCCTCTTTATACCATTGGTATCCATTTCCTTCAACAGTACTTAATGTTGTTGGTCCATTGTCCGCGCAAAACGGATTTCCTAAGCTAGAAACTATGGTTGCAGTAACTTCATCTTCAAATGTGGCTTCAGATACAGTTACTCGGTTCGAAAAGGAGTCGGAAGTACAGGTTCCGTAATTAGTCTCAACAAAATAAATTCCCTCTTGTGTTACTGAAAGGGTAGGACCTTCAGCTACAAAAATGGATGTTGTAGGATTAATTACTTTGAACCAACTAAAGGATAAGGAAGGATAATGTAATGGGGAATCATTTCCTCCCGTACCTGGGTTGTCTATAGTGAGAAGATAACTTCCGCCAGGACAAAAACTGGCTAATGAATTAAGTTCGTTGATAGTGAAAGGACTATCCTGTATTTTATAATAAGCTGAAAAACTAGCGGACGGGGTACTAGAAGCAACGGGTTGGGTGCTTTTAATTCTAATTTTATATCCCTCACCCGCAGTAGTTATTGGCAACGCAAAGGTGGCCGAGGCAGGAGAAGTAGTTATTGCTCCAGGATTTGATGTAAATACAATTTTTGGATCAGTAAAACTGCCGTCTTGATCGGACATCTCAACAATAAATTGATTGGATGTACCGATGCCAGATTCTGGATTAAACACAAAGTTTGTGGTAAACGAGTTAAATGATTCGTTAGCACAGGCCTGAGTAAACTGAAGATCTGGAGTTCCTATAACAATCTGAGCCTCGACTTTTTCTGTGTGGGAAACAAAGAAAAAACCGAAAAAGAGAAATAAGAATTTTAGAATAGTAGTTTTTGCCATTCAGATTTTTTTATGTTAATAATCAATTCGAATTAGTTGCCTTCTTGAATTAAGAGATTAAGGTAGTAAGTCAGAAATAGTCTTAATCACGCTTTAGTACTCCTCAGGGACACTACTAGCTATAATTCTGTTGATTCGCAATCTAAAATCTGGGTTTTCCAAATTATTCACGTCGATAAAGGTCTCTGAATCCAATCCTCGAGAGTATACATTTCCAAATGCACTGCTACCATACCAGTTCTCTAAATCTTCATTATTTGGTGCGTTTTCAGTAAATATGTTTCCATTACAATTATTGAAATACATATTGGCAAATTGCATATTGGGAAGGGTCTTATTGTTGATTGCGATATTAACGTCTAAATTAACCGCAGGATTAAAACCAGAAAAAATGCTTTTTCCTATAGAAAATGTGGCTCCTTCTTTTACATACATTGCTTCATGAACCAGACCAACTTTAAGATCTTTCTCTAAATTATTACTCAAAATAAAGAGAGTAAGATTTTCTGCATAAAGATTAGTGCCTTTTTTGGCTGGATCTACTTCCTCTTTTTTGTCATAAGACGCTAAGTAAATGCTGCTAGCTCCTCCTGAGGCGGTATGATATGGTGACTTAACGGCTAAAGAATTTGTGAGTGTAGCTTGTGCACCATAATTGAATGTAAAGTCATTTCGCTTAGATCGAAAAGAAACTAATTGATATAATCTGGTGTTCCCTCCAAGAACATAGAAAGAACTTCCCTCACAGTAAGAAACCATTATATTTTCTATTAAAGTTTCATTTCCAACTGCTGCTAAGGTGAGACCATTGTAATAACCGTAATCCTTTGTTCGTTTTCCAGCGTACTCAATTCTAATATACTTTAAGATCCCAGAATTACTGGTTTCATTATTTCCTCCATACCGCAGTATGTCAGAATAGGGGGACTTTAGTCCATAATCCAACTTCAATTCTTCATCTATCTTATTTATAGGTGCGTTGCCTAAAATGAAAATGCCACCCCAGTCTCCTTTTTTCTTAACATCTCTGTTCGAAGAAAATACAATCGGATCTGTTTGGGTTCCTTCGGCAATAATTTTAGAGCCATTACTAATAATTAACGAAGCTTTAGATTTATAATCAGCAAGTATTAAAGTACCGGGTTCTATTGAAAGGGTTGTGCTATCTGTCACAAAGACATTCCCTAATAAAAGATAGGTTTCCTTTTTAAATAATTTGGTGTCTTTCGTTATCATTCCCGAAAGAATTTGAGTAGGTTCGGGGTATTGGATTGCACTAGAATTAAATTCGGTCCAAATATTTAGCCAATTTTCATTTCCATAAATTCCTTTTTCTTGTTGTGAAAATAAACAAGAATAGGAGAGAAGGACTAAGAATGTAAGTAGGGGATGTTTTAGATTCATAATGAGTTGATTATGTTAAATACTTCATAAAAATAAATATAAATATACATAAACACCTATAAAGTGCAAATAATTACGATGAAATACATAAAATTTAACAAAATTGTATTTATTTATGTAGGAAAAACTAAAATGTATGATCTTGTATAATAAATCTGAATTAAGAAAAAATATACCAAATAGTGCTAATGAATGCAATAAGTAATATGTTTCAACTAATAAGTTTTAAAAATAGTAATCAAAAATAGCTGAAATGAATTATTCTTAAACTATAATAAAAATTACATTTTATCGTTGAAATTTGCATTTGATGGGATAAAATTGTAAAATTGACCCAGAAAGGCTTATTGCCCCCGAACCTATAATCTAGATATTATGACTTTAAAATCTAAATTTAACCTGCTTACTATTGTAGTATTACTTTTTACAACAATTTCATTTGCACAAAAAAGTAAAGGACAACCTTCTATAATTGAAGGAGACGTTGCTATTAACAAATACCATGACCGAGATGACCTGGAAAGAATGGGAAAAGGTCAACTATTGAGTTTATACAATTCGCGTATTGAAGTAATCATCAAGATTCTACCTAATATTGCCTTTGCAACTAAACCAGGAGTTACCATGAATTCTTTAGGTATTCCAGATACGAAGGAAAATCGTAGTGCGTTGCAGCAAAACAAAGATGCTACTACTACTTATTTTTCGAACACCGTTGAGTTTCAAAAAATTGTACTGCCTTATTCAGATAAGAGTGATTTGATTTCTGCCATATTATTCTATGAAGAAACATTGAAATCGTTGCACAACTACGATGACTTCAACTAAGTAAGCGTCGTGGACAGTCTATCTTTTATACCACTGGGAAATAATAAATTTTTCTGGTGCTCTAATATTTGAGAAATCTAAAATTCACAAATCCTGTAAACACTGGTGCTAAATTACTTTTTTAGCAATGAGGAACAAAAGTGAGCAATGTTTAAGAACACAAACAATCTATGATAAAATCGTAGATTGTTTTTTTATACCTTGTAATTTGTAAATTAAAAGATTGCTCCATGTTAGTAAACAATTTTAAAAAGCATCTTATTGATAAAGGTGGTTTGACAGAGGCAGACATTGTCAAAATTGAACCATTTATAAAAACTAGACACGTAGCAAAAGGTGAGTTGCTCCTAAAACAAGGAGATATTTGCTCACATTTCTTTTTTGTAGAAAAAGGTCTCTTACGCTTTTATGCTTTAAATGAAGAAGGCAAGGAGAGTATACTACAGTTTGCTACCGAGAATTGGTTGGTAAGTGATCGAGGGAGTGTTTATTTTCAGGAGCCTTCTACTTATTATATAGATGCAATTGAAGATACACTCACCGTTTTAATGGATGAAGATTTTATTGACAAAGTTTCAGAAGTAAATTCAAATTTCAGAAAGAATAATGAACGTCTACTACAAAATCACATTCGGCATTTAAACAAACGTATCAGTCAATTATTAGGAGCCTCCGCTAGAACTCGCTATTTAGATTTTGTCAAAATGCACCCAGATATTCTGCTTCGGGTACCACAGTGGATGATTGCTTCCTATTTAGGCGTCACCCCAGAAAGCTTAAGTCGGGTGCGTAAAACTTTGGCTCAGGAAAATTTTAAGTCCTACTAATTCCTTAAATCGATACTTAGACTTCTTATCATAGGTCAATGCACACCTTTTACTATTGCGCTAATTTTACAATAATAAAAGAAAGGAATATTATGAAACATTTAGAAGTGTTGGTGCTTACGTCAAGCACCTCAGTATCAAAAATTTTAAACTGGAAAGTTTCTTCCGTGAATAATGTCGAAACTGCCATTGAAAAATTACAACAACGACCCTATAAAGTGGTGGCAATTTCGAAAGAAATTTCCAAAACAGACAGAACAAAGTTAAACCGAATTACGTCCGTATTATTTGACGAACTCATAGTTGTAGACTTTAAGTCTGATTCGGCTTTAGCTGAAACCGTTAAAGCTGCCTATTGGTCAAAAAATAAACCAGCTGCTACACCTAATTATTTAGACAATTCGTTTGAAATAAAATTAGCAAATAGCATCAATTTAAAGTAATAGTAATAAAGGAAATTAAAATGAAAACAAGAACAATAGAAAAAGTAACTCAACCAGGCACCCCGCATTTTGTGGGTGATGGATTTAGAGTACACAATTTTATACCAGGAACCTCTACAATGAAACGTATGGATCCATTTATCATGTTAGACTACAATTCAAAGTATAGTTTTCCGCCAACAGACACCCCAAAAGGGGTAGGGGTCCATCCTCATCGAGGTTTTGAAACAGTAACCCTTGCCTACAAAGGTCGTGTAGAACACGGCGATAGTGCAGGTGGTGGTGGTATTATAGGTGAAGGAGATGTACAATGGATGACTGCAGCCTCAGGTGTTTTACATAAAGAATTTCATGAAACCGAATGGAGTAAAACGGGAGGTGAATTTCAAATGGTACAGCTTTGGGTGAACCTACCTGCAAAAAATAAAATGAGTCCACCAAAATACCAAGCCATTTCAAATGCAAATATCACTAAGGTTGCATTGGCAAACAATGAAGGCGAAATTGAAGTTGTTGCAGGTGAATACAACGGACTAAAAGGCGCAGCTTCAACATTTTCACCAGTCAATATGTATAATGTACGACTTAAAAAAGGAGCAAAAATAGAGCTCACATTTCCAGAGAACTTTACCACAGCAATGCTTATGGTGGAAGGAGACTCAAAAGTGAATGAAGATACCTCTGCGCCACAAGATCATTTCGTTATGTTTAACAACGATGGTACCAACTTTAGTATTGAAGCGCTAAATGATACTTTAATCTTGGTATTAAGCGGAGAACCCATAAATGAACCTATTGCGGCACATGGTCCTTTTGTAATGAATACGCAAGAAGAATTGATTGAAGCATTTCAAGATTTCAACACCGGAAAATTTGGGTATTTAGAAGACTAATATTTAATAAAAAGCGGTCCATAGAATGAACCGCTTTTTTTATATCTTTAAGAAATGAGAGAACAATTTGTAAATATCCCGCTTCGTAAAAACGAAGCCAAAAAACGTTTCGAACTAGAAATTGATGGCAATTTCGCCTTTATTGATTATAGGGAAACAAACAATCAAATTGCTTTGGTACATACCGAAGTAGATCCCGCCTTAAATGGGCTAGGGGCAGCAGCTGCAGTAGTTGAAAAAACCTTAAAATATATAGAAGAAGCTAATATAACACTAATGCCGTATTGTCCTTATGTATTTGCTTACATTCAAAAGCATCCAGAATGGAAGCGGATTGTTGATAAAAGTTTTGGAGGATATGATAAACTATAGCAGATGTCTAATACTAAATTAATTATTGAAGAACGCGCTGCCAATATTGGCAATTTTTTGGTAGGACGTTTGCTGCCTTTCAGACAAAAACGAATGGTAGGGCCATTTATTTTTATAGATCATATGGGTCCAGTTTCTTTAAGCAGTCAGGAAAATATGGATATCGCCATGCATCCACATATTGGCTTGTCCACACTAACCTTTTTGTTTGAAGGTGCCATTGTACATCGGGATAGTCTAGGAACTGAAATGGAAATCACACCGGGCGCGGTGAATTGGATGACGGCTGGAAAAGGCGTTGTGCATACAGAAAGAACACCAGAACGCTTAAGAACTTCTAAAAAGGAGCTACACGGTCTACAAATATGGGTGGCTTTGCCGATAGAAGAGGAGCAATGCAATCCCACTTTCACCCATGTCGCCGCAAATGAAATCCCAAGTTGGCAGGAAAAAGGAGTTAAATTCAAACTCATCGCAGGCAAAGCTTTTGGAAAACAGTCCCCAGTTCCGGTATATAGTCCATTGTATTTTTTAGAATTGAAATCTGAGGAAACAAAAACAGTATCTATAGGAGATTATTTATTCGGAGAAAGTGCCTTGTATATTTTGGAGGGTAGTATAAAGAGTGACGGACATACCTATGGATCAAAACAGTTGTTAGTCGCCAAAGACAGTTCCCTGTGTGAGTTTGAAATACAGGCCAATTCAATCCTTTATATTTTTGGAGGAGATGCTTTTCCTGAAGAACGCTTTATTGAATGGAATTTTGTATCTTCAGATAAACTTCTAATTGAAAAAGCTAAAAAAGATTGGCAAAGCAATAATTTTCCAATGGTTCCAAATGAAACCTTCAGAATTCCTTTACCAAAACCAAGATCGAAACCGTTTGATGGATAGTTCCTATAAAGGCGTTTTAAACTATAAACTAATCAAGTAAATTATGAAAACAGGCAGATTAGAAGCATTCAGCGATGGTGTACTAGCTATTGTTATAACCATTATGGTGTTAGAGATGAAAGCACCTGAAGACACTACCTTTAAGGGTTTGCTGGCCGTAGCTCCAGTATTTGTAAGCTATGTATTGAGTTTTATCTATTTAGGAGTCTATTGGAATAACCACCATCATTTAATGCAGGTTACCCAAAAAGTAAATGGAAAAATTCTTTGGGCCAACTTACATCTGCTATTTTGGTTGTCCTTAATCCCGTTTACCACAACTTGGATGGGAGAGCACGACCATTACTATGAAGCACTGCCAGTGGCAACCTACGGTTTTGTACTGCTTATGTCTGCCCTTGCTTATTTTATTTTAGAGTACCTTTTAGTGAAACATCATGATGACAATTTTGCATTGACCCGACTTTGTAAAAGCAACATAAAAGATTATATATCCTTAGGAGTTTATATAATAGCCATTTTATTGGCGTTTGTAAACACCTGGCTGGCATTGGCTTGTTATGTGATTGTAGCATTGATTTGGCTCATGCCAGAAAAGAAATTGGAAGAGTTTATGGAGGATATAGAAGGAAAGAATAATTAAAAACTGTAAGATGAGAGATTTTGACACATTAAGCGAGGCGATGAATGCCCTTCGAAAAGAAGGTTATGTTGAAGATTTTAATCTAAAGCAAAATTGTTTAGAATGTAGAAATGGCGCATATAAAGTGTTCCATGATGAATTTGAAATTGATGAATTCTTTCGGTTTGAAGGAATGAGCGATCCTGGGGATTCAAGCATTCTTTACGCTATTTCTTCGCATAAGTATAAATTAAAAGGACAGTTAGTAAATGGATACGGAATTTATTCAGAAGATATTACTGACGAAATGCTCGCCAAGCTAAAAACACATTAGCACAAATGAATTGTACTATAAATTGGCTAACCAACTAAAGTTTAAGGAGATTGGCTCTTGCACAATACAATTATTTAACACCCTTTTCTAAATTCCTGCACCAATTTAGTATGCCATAAACGTATAATTATAAAACCTTTGTAATTTTCCTACATTAAGCGGAAGCTTCCTTTGGCCAATTCCAAGCATACCAAACAATTAGTAACGTAACAATAGCCTCTAAGGCCGCATAGAAAACATAGAAGGTGTACCAAGTATAAAAAGAGGTACTCCCTACTATTACTACCACCAACGTAAAGAAAATTCCAAAAATAATATTAAGCCGCTTACTTATTATAGGCTTTAAAAGCACCGATAAGGCAATCATTAAGGCTGGAATGGCCAATACAAAGGATGCTAAGAACAATTTTGCTGGGCTATCTAGTATAGCGGTTCCATTAAGCAGATTATCAATTTTGTTTGGAGCATATAATTCAAAATAATCTCCATAGATATATAGCGACATTAAGGATGCCCATAGTACCGATAATTTAATTCTAATATTGATTTTAGGATCTTCTAACATAATAGCTTTAATATTCTAAGTGAAACTAATTCTTGAGTGCTATATATAAAGACGCACAAATTAGAAAAAAGGTTGCCTATACGACTTCTATGAGTGAAATAATTGATTTTTTCTAATTAAGTTTTTGTACTAATAATAGTAACTAACCAATTAATTAAATCTCACAAATACTAGTATATTTATGAAAACAGTAAAAGCGTATGGAGCCGATTTAACGGTATCCGATTTAAAACAATTTGATATTAATAGAAGAGGTGTAACTGCAAAGGTGATGAAATAGATTTTCTTTTTTGTGGGGCTTGTCATTCAGATTTATACTTCGCACGTAACGATTGGGGTATGACACATATCCTGTCGTAACAGGACACGAAATTGTAGGTAGAGTAACCAATGTAGGAGCTGAAGCCTCAAAATTTAAAGTAAGGGTTTTGGAGGCTGTAGTTTGTTTAGTAGATTCCTGTAGCACCTGTAATAATTGCAAAAATGATTTAGAACAATATTGTCCAGTATGGGTGGGGACCTATGGTGGCTAAGACAAACATATAGATACCACCATGCATGGCGGCTATTCTGAAACCGTTGTCGTATATGAAGCCTTCGTTTTACGTGTACCTGAAAACTTAGATCAAGCAGGTTAAGCAACCTGTGTATTATGTGCAGGAATTACTATTTGGCCACCTTTTACCACACTGGGTAGAAGCTAAAATATGCTATGAGGGTAATACTAGCTGTTTAATTTATTGTTGGTTTTGCGCCTACTTAGACTTATCCAAGCAAAAGTTTATTGATTTACCTCTGATTTGCATTTTTTTGTTAACTTAGTTATTTTCAACACAATACAAGGGAGTTTCAGCATAAAATTTTTACAAAATGAAAAAATTCATATTTCTTTTAATATTAGTTACACAATTAGCGTGTAAACAGAATAACCCATTTACGTACAGTTTAGTAATTGAAAACGTGGGTTTATTTGATGGACATGAGAATCTCGGAATAGTAAACATTGCCATTCAAGGGGATTCTATAGCCAACATCTCAATAGAGAAAATAGAAGGGGATTCTATTATAGATGGAAGTGATAAGTTTATAATTCCTGGCTTAGTCAATGGTCATGTACATACTTGGAAGCCAGAAGATTTAAAAGAGAGCTATGATTCAGGAATACTAACAATGGTAAACCTTCATCAGGTGAACGAATCTATTGATAATGAACTTAAGCAATATCGGGATTCTATAGGATATGCACGATTATACAGCGCAGGTATCGCAGCGACTGTTCCTGGAGGTCATCCAACTCAATATGGGAATATTGAAACTATCAATGATACTACATCTATAAAACAATTTGTTAAAAACCGAATTGAAAATGGAGCCGATTTAATTAAAATAATACGAGATAGTTCTGCCTATCCACCAAATTTTAAAATTTCACCAACACTAAGTTATCTTCAAATTAAAAATGTAATTGATGAGGCACATCGTAATAACAAAAAAGCCGTTGTGCATATACAGAATCTAAAAGATTTAATTAATATCTCTAAGCTAAAGCCTGATGGATTTGTACATATGTGGTTCTTTAAAGCGGATCTTTTAGTCAATGACGTAAATATTATTAAGAACGCTAAGACTTTTATAATGCCAACTGCATTGACGCAAAAAAGAACAATTGAATTTGCGAAAAAAGATACAACAGGCATTAAAGAATGGGCATTAAATAGTTTTACTTCAATGGAAACTATGAAAAAAGAAATCAGCAAACTGTATCAAGCTAATATTCCAATTCTTTCGGGAACAGATTCGCCAAATTTAGGTATAAATTACGGTGACGATTTGATTAATGAACTATTGATTCTAAAAGATGCCGGCTTACCAAATATCGCAGTCTTAGAAACTGCGACTGGAAATGCTGCTAAATATTTGGATATTGAAGGTAACGGACAAATAGACATAGGTAGCAAAGCAAACTTTTTGATACTAAATAGCAATCCAATTGATAATCTTGAAGCGTTAAGAAATATACATTCTATTTGGAAGAATGGAAAAACAAAGTAAATATGTTACAACATAGTATAAATTAATAGATGGTGTGAATCTACCCAATAGTCCCGGTAATTATCGGGACTATTGGGTTTTGCTACCTATTGTTTAATACAAAAATGTGTATTCGATTTGTATTTGCTAAATCAGTTACATGTTCTGTGAATACATATACATTAACCCCTCTCCCTTCATTATTTCAGAATGAATTAAAAACAATATCTTTAGAAAAACTAACCGCTTGTGATCAAGTTCTTTCGAAAAATTCGACAAAAAATGCTCAGTGAAAATAAATACAGCAAATATCTTATTTATGCCATAGGCGAAATTGTACTAGTCGTTATAGGAATATTGATTGCATTACAGCTTAATAACTGCAATAAGAAAAGATATAATGCCATTTCTGAACAAGTCATTTTAAATGATTTAAATACAGAAATTAAAACAAATATCGCGGCTTTAGAAAATATTATACACGAGCATACAAAGTCTTTAGATGCAGCTATCGAGGTTAAAACTATAATAAAAGACTCACTTAAACTGAATACGATGTCTATGGAAGATTTGGCTTCCATTTTAACTACTATGAATTTTAATTGGACCTATGATCCTAAATTAGGAATTTTAAATTCAACAATAAATTCAGGGAAAATGGATCTAATTCAAAATAAAGAAATCAGATACCTGTTGTCATCCATTCAAGAATCCATAATCGACGCAAACGAATCTACCCATTTAATAGGAAAAATTAGAGCAGAATACTACTGGCCAATAATTGCTTCAACACGAGAGGTTGTGGATTACGAAAAGCTAACGGTTGATAATAGAACATCGTTTCATGATCCGCAATTTATATGGTGGGTGAAATTTAATACCGCAGTTAGAAAAGAGGGCTTGGAGGAAGAGAATGAACTATTAAAATTTCTAGAAAAGATCAGTATGCTTATAGAATCTGAAATAAAAGAATAACGAAGGCACAACAAAAATACTGAGCTATAAAGCAATGATTAATAATAAAAATCAAGGCTAAGAAAGCCAGACAATAAATCAAAGCTCCTTAATAGCTACTCCAATGCTCCTTCGTGTCTACTCCAAGTCTAGTCCAAGTGAGTCCAAGTCAAATGTAAGCCATAAAAACCCCCGTTGTAGTGATGTATGGTCCATCTATAAGCGGATATAAACAAACCATTCAGAAATAAATAAAAATGACCTGCTAATCGGGTAGTGGTACACCGTATTATAGTTAGATTTATATACTTAAATTACTTGCTATGAAAATACTTTTATCGCTTGCTTTTTTTGTGTTATTGCTGAGTTGTACCGACAAATACGATAAGTTTAAACAAACACCAGAGTATATTACAAAGGCACCTGCTTCAAATACAGCCTACTATAAGGCCTATGACGAAACTTTAAAACTATGGAGTGTCTCTTTTGAAGAATTATATATTCCAACAACCAACGGTGTTGCACACGTGATTGTAAGTGGTCCAAAAAATGCAGAGCCAGTGGTATTACTTCACGGAATGAACGCTAGTTCTACTATGTGGTACCCAAATATTGAATCCCTTAGTAAAAGCCATCGCGTGTTTGCTATCGACTTTATTCTTGAACCAGGGAAATCGTATTTGTACAACGATATTGAAAGCGTAGAAAATGTTACCGATTGGTATAAGGAAGTACTATTTGCTTTGGAACTAGAGAGCTTTCATATAATTGGTGCTTCTCGAGGCGGTTGGTTGGCTGTGAATCTTGCATTAAAAAATCAGAAAAGTATAAAAAGCTTAATATTATTGAGCCCTGCGCAAACCTTTACTTGGATTAAACCAAGTACAGATTTATTTAAAAATATCGTTACCTTACTTTCTTCAAAAGAAAAACAAATTGAACAAAGCTTAGAAAGCTTGTCTAGTAATGTACCCAATATTAGCGATCTATACCTCAAACAGTATAAAATAGGCTTAGAAAAAGAATCTGACAACAAATTTGTCTCTAGTATGCAACCTTTTTCTAATGATGAGCTAAAGTCCTTACAAATGCCTGTTCTAGTATTAATTGGTGATGACGATATGATTAATGAAAAAAGAACAGTCCATATTGCGAATAAACTCCCAAAAGGGAAAGGGGAAGTTATTCAGAATGCCGGCCATTTTTTATCGATCGACCAAGCAGAAACAGTGAATCAAAAAATGCTAGCCTTTTTAATTGAATAATATAGTGTACAATGTTTGAAATTCATTATAAAGAATACGGAATGCTGGAAACCGATTTGAGAAAGTAACTAGCTAACTAACTCGATATCAACCGTTGTAGGTTATGTAAAATAGAAACCAAAAAATGAAGTTAAAGCGTAGAAGAAAATTAGTAACCTATTTAAATATTTTAGACCAACCTGTCCGATTTAATCCCTTCGTTTTCAGTCGGACCTTTCTGTTGTGGGCTCTTCTTGGATTAATTGGTGGATTAATTGCAGGGGTCTATTGGATTGGACTTGAATTTTTAACCCACCAATTAGCCTTTTTTAGTGGCTGGCAAGTAATTCCCGCTATGGCGACTTGCGGACTTTTAGCAGGTTTAATAATTCACTTCATTGGAAACCCAGGAGAAATCCATTTAATTGTAAACAACATCCGATTTAACAAAGGGAAACTTGACCCGAAAAATAACCCATCAATGGTTCTTTCATCCTTATTGTGTGTTGCGTCAGGAGGAAGCCTCGGTCCCGAAGCACCACTAGTGCAGGTAACAGGTTCCACAGGAACTTGGATAGGAAAATTGTTCCGTCTTAAAGGCGAAGAATTAAGGTCTTTAAGTATCGCAGGAATGGCTTCAGGCTTTACCGCATTATTTGGAGCCCCTTTAGGCGGTAGTTTATTTTCTTTAGAAATACTTCACCACAAACACGCAGTTGAGTACTACAAAGCTATCATTCCTGCATTTGTCGCAAGTAGTTTTAGTTATTTGGTTTTTGCCTTAATAGTGCATTTGGGACTTGGCCCTATTTGGGATTTATCGGCTTACGAGTATTCAGGGATTTTTGATTTTGGCTATGCAGTGCTTTTCGCAATAATTGGCGCTGGTTTTGGATGGGGATTTATTTTCTGCACAAAATTCTTTAAAGCAGTTTTCGAGAAAAGACCAGCTCCCATTTATATCAAAACCTTAGTTGGTGGAATTTTACTCGGAATTATCGCTTTTTACTTTCCAATAACTAGATATTTTGGACATCACGAAATAAACGAATTGATTTCAGGAAATTTTCCCTTAACTTTATTATGTTCAATTTTAGTTTTTAAAATAATTGCTATTTCAATAACCGTCACATCAGGTTGGAGAGGCGGATTTATTATTCCACTTTTTTTCGTGGGAGCAACTTTAGGACTAATAATCCATCAATTATTTCCAACAATTAATCTAACGTTAGCAATTGTTAGCTGTATGGCGGCCATTAACGCTTGTGTAACTCGTACACCAATGAGTACAACAATTTTATTGGCAACTTTGACAGGATTTGGACATTTCGTTCCAATCTTATTTGCTAGTTTAACAGGCTATTTTTTAGCACCAAGAATACCTTTTATAAGTTCACAAATGGAAAAGGAATAAAAATATATAAACTAAAAAAACCAAAACATAATGACCAAAAACACGCTACTACTTTTAGTCTTTCTTATAACATCCTTATTCATAAATGCACAAACTACCATAATAAAGGCAGGTCATTTCTTCGATGCGCAAAATGGCAAAATGTTGGAGAATCAAATAATTATTGTTCAAGATGGTAAAATAACAGCGGTAGGGGCGGCCTTAAAATTTAACGAGACAGCTAAGGTAATCGACCTTTCCGATTCTTGGGTCTTACCCGGCCTAATGGATTGCCACGTTCATATAACGGCTAACTTACCATATAGAAATCTTCAGATGGAACAGATGTACGCAAGCGAAAGTACATCGCTACGTGCAATAAGAGGGACCGTTGTTGCCAAATAGTTTTTAGACAATGGATTTACAACAATAAAAGAAATAGGGAATGATGCAAACTACGCCACTGCCGATATCATCAAGGCAATTAAGAAGGGTTGGATTCAAGGTCCCAATATTATATATGCGGGTAAAATTATTGCGCCTTATGGCGGACAGTCTAGTGGTGTAAACCCTGAACATGAAGGTATTTGGAATTTAGAATATATAGATGCCGATACTCCCGATGAAATAAAGAAAGCGGTAAGAAAGAATATGTACAACGGGGCAACAACAATTAAAATGGTCACTCAAGATAATGGAATTTATAATGCAGAAGATATTAAAGCAGCCGTTGACGAAGCTAAAAAATACAACCTAAAAGTTACTGTTCATGCACAAGGCGGCCTAGCAGCAACTAATGTGATCTCAGGAGGGGCAGCAGCTATTGAACACGGATTTGGACTAAATGACGAACAGCTGCAATCAATGAAAGACAAAAGGATATTTTTAGTGGGTACCGACTTTTCTTATGACAATTGGTATGCTTATGGTATTGACAATGAGAGAGCAACAGCATTAAATAATATGCTAGTAGATAGACTTAAAAGAGCCTACAAAATAGGAACTCCAATGGCTTTTGGGTCCGATATCATTGTTGACCTCCCAGAATTAAACCGCGTACAAACAAGTCTTAAGGTATTAGAAACCTGGAAAGAAGCAGAAATACCGGCTTCCTATATTTTACAGACAATGACTAGTAAGGCCGCTGAATTGTTAGGAATTGAAAATGAACGAGGTCTGATACAACCATCTTACTATGCGGACATAATTGCGATTAAAGGCAATCCGCTTAGTGATATTAAAAATATTAATACAGTACATTTTGTGATGAAAGAAGGTGAAATTATTAGGAATGATAAATAATAATCACGCACAAGCACTATAAACAGAACTAATACAACTTTATATGGAAAATCCAACCAAGAATAAATTTAGCCCAGTCCTATTATTTCTTTCAATCACTCTTGCCTTAAGTGCAATTTTCTATTTCTTAATAATATACTCAGGAACTCTTGGTGGAGGTCGAGGACAATATGTAATGGGACTCATGTGGTGTCCAGGAATTTCAGCCTTGATTACAATGAAAATATTAAAAAGGAATATTTCTGACTTAGGCTGGAAATGGGGTAAATCTAAATATCAGTTCTGGAGTTATCTCATACCTATTTTTTATGCATTGATAGCCTATTTAGCAATTTGGGTTTTCGGCTGGGGAGGATTTTACAATAAGGAATTTGTAAATACACTTACCGAATCTTTTGGTCTTGGTCCAATTGGGAGCGGTTTTACAATAGTATTTTATGTACTTCTATTAGGAGTTTTCGGAACAATTAGAAGTATGGCAAGTGCCTTAGGAGAGGAAATTGGTTGGCGTGGATTTTTAGTGCCAGAACTTTATAAAAAATATGGCTTTACAAAAACATCTTTGATTTCGGGTCTTATTTGGGGGGTTTGGCACTTGCCAATTCTACTTTTTGCCGATTATAACAGTGGTACTCCTTCCTGGTATGCTATGAGCTGCTTTATGATATTAGTTATAGGTATTAGTTTCATTTACACCTGGTTTCGCATAAAGTCAGGGAGTTTATGGACAGCAGTATTACTACATGCAACCCATAACCTTTTCATCCAAGGAATTTTTACACCTCTAACTGAGGATACAGGAAATACAGCCTACTATATTGATGAATTTGGAATTGTTTTACCAGTAGTTACAATTGGTTTTGCTGTCTACTTTTGGATAAAGCGTAAAGAAATAGAACCGCTGCCTAACAAAGAACTGAGTTAATAAACGACCCATCTAAGTCAGTTTCGGCTTATGCACTTGTCTTCACTAATTCATATATAACATTGAACGCATCATTTCTAAATTATTGATGCAATTGCTCAAAGGCAGTTTCGTAATAAATTAAAAATAATATCTTTAAGAAAACTAACCTCAGAAGATAAAACTCTTTCGTAAAGTTCGTCAAAAATCGTTAGCAGAAAATGAAAGACTCAAAACAACCCACATCGCTTTTTTTAAGATGGTTTGAGGAAGAATTAAAACAATCAAAAACCCGAATCCCTTCAGCAGTTTGTTTATCTACTATGGGCTTAGATAATTTTCCAAATGCAAGGTTCGTATCCTTTAAAGAACTAAAAAACGATTGCTTTGTTATTACTGGGCCATTAAATTCGAGAAAAGGAACTGAAATTCAAAACAATGAGAATGTGGCATTAACTTTTTGGTGGACAGAAACAGAAAGGCAAATAAGAATTCAAGGGACCGCTGCAGCAATATCCGAAGAACTTGCGGACAAATATTTTGAAGAACGTAGCCTAAATTCCCAAGCGGTATCTTCAATTTGCGAACAAGGAAAGGAAATTGATAATCTACAAAAACTGAAAAAGCAGGTGCTGGAAAAAGTTTCAGAGAAACCCAAAATTACAAGGCCGAAAAACTGGGGTGGATTTGCAATTAAACCCATACGAATCGAATTTATGGAATTCAAAGAGACTAGGTTTCACGATAGGAAATTATACGTATTTGAAAATAACAAGTGGAATATAAAACAAATACAACCGTGAAACACGAACAATCAAGGGAGTTTATCGATGATTTTTAAATGCTATTTATGTTCCTAAAATATTGTAGCATAGGGAATAACTTCGGTTTTCATAGTTGTATTTTCGACTAGTTCGCTTTCTTTTACTAATTTAGACATAGCCAACTATCTCGCATGGTTTAATATAACTACCTATGAAAAAACTGCTCTTCTTATTAGTTTTAGTCAATTACAGCCTTTCAAAGGCTCAAGAGTTTAGCTTCGAATTATTCTTTGAGGATGCCGTTGGAAATACGGACGTTATTATTATTGGATATGACGATGCCGCCACTTTTGATATAGACAATGCATTCGGGGAAATAAATATCATAGATGTACCCTATAACACGGGTCTGGACGTCCGAGTATCTGATGAATGGTTTAACAGGGAAAATACAATTCCACCTACCTTTCATACTAAAAAACAAATTTATGGGAAAGCCTGTCCTAACGGCTTTCTTATACCTGTGATTGACATAATAACTGATAATTGGCCAGTTACAGCAACTTGGGACAGTTCTCTTTTTGATGATGTATGCAGAAATGGAAGTGTTTTTACAAGTATTAACCCTGGTGGCTGGTGGGATACAGCAAGTCCTAGTAACTTATATCGAATCGTTTTGAATGATGTCAATAAAGCAACTTTTACATCCAACTATGATGGTGATTTTAATCCGGCCTATGCCTATATGAATGATAACGGGGACATAATACCCGTATTCTGGCAAACTTTTGGAGACCTATCTATTATTTTGGGTACTCATGAGGAGAACAAAACAGACCTAAAAATATTTCCAAATCCCACGAACGATTATCTTTATTACGAAATAGATTCCCCCAGGCGTATTTCTGAAATCAATGTTTATGATATAAACGGAAGAAAACAAGACCTTCAAGAATCCAACAATTCGCTAGATTTAAGAAAACTCTCTAGTGGTATTTATTTCATTGAATTTCTGTTTACAGATTTGAAACGAGTAGTACAACAACTTATCAAACAGTAGGGTATAGACTGTAATACAACTGTTAATAAACTTATATATAGAATAACTCGCATAATTAAACCTAAACAATGATCTATTATTGGCTACATGTGATTTACACCTTCATAGGATCTCGCTTTTTTTGGAGTCGGGTGAAGCCAACATCGGATATTACAAGAACACGAAGGGTTAGTTTTTTAGATTGTGAATCCTTTAGATATATGGCGAATTCAAAGTATTTCTATTATATGGACTTAATAAGATATGAAGTGCTTTTTCGTTCAAAATTATATAATAATACGGTAAAGAAAGGAATGTTTGGGGTGCTGGCTTCTCAAAAAATAATTTACATAAAACCTCTGAAAATCTGGAGAAAATTCAATATTATTCTCAAGCTGGAAGGCTCAGATGAAAAATGGGTATACCATAGACAGATTTTTGAACAAAACGGTCAAATTTGTGCAATAGGATTTACCAAAGCTGGTTTTTGGAAAAATAAAAAAGCGCAAAACATGAGAAAAATATTAATAAATAGCGATGCTGAAAATGATATCAAAACTCCACCAGATGAAATATTGAATATATTCAATAATGATTATGAAATTCTGAAAAACCAGCTGTAATTAAAAGCAAAGCATTTAGATAAACTAACTTCATGTTATTAAATTAAAATAAAAAAACATTCTACACACGATACTAGCCAATTATAATCCTGCGCATTTCTTAATAATTCGTTTTCTTTCGTTAATTTAGACCTAACCAACTCAACATAAGCGACCTACAAAAACGTGTATCACAAAAACCAATAACGAAATAATCTAAAATATGAGAACTTTTAAAAATGTCAGTACACAAGTGACCTCATTCCGACTGTTACTAATAGTGTTATCTAGTTTTTTGTTTATTCAGTCCTGCAAAAGCGATAAGAAAGAAGCCCAAGAAGAAACAGTTGAAATAGTAAAAGAAAATGTTATCGAAATTATCACAGAGAACATGGATTTTCAAATGCCAGATACTATAACCTCAGGATGGAATACCTTTCGCTATAAGAACCTATCAACACAAACTCACTTTTTCCTTTTTGATAAGTATCCCGAAGGAAAGACTTCAGCAGATGCAGAAGAACTAGTGGCACCCGTATTCGATAGCGCTATGAAACTAATTGCCGAAGGAAAAACAGAAGAAGGTTATGCCGAGTTTGCAAAACTACCTGAGTGGTTCAGTGAAGTTGTGTTTGTAGGTGGTTCTGGACTACTTTCACCAAACCAAATAGGGGAGACCACCCTAAACATTAAGCCTGGTAAATATATTGTCGAATGTTATGTTAAAATGAGCAATGGGGTTTACCATACCTCTATGGGAATGACAAAAGATCTCCTTGTGTCCAACACAGATTCTGAAAATAAAGCATTGATTTCAGATATTGACATCGTTATTTCAAGCGCCGACGGAATCGTTTTTAACGATTCTATTAGTTCGGGAAAGCATGTCTTTTCAGTATTCTATAAAGATCAAATCACACACGAAAACTTTGTCGGTCACGATATAAATCTGGTTAAATTGGAAGAAAATGCCAATCTCGAGGAGTTAGAGAATTGGATGAATTGGGCCGATCCCAAAGGATTAATGGAACCTGCACCTAAGGACATTATTTTTATGGGGGGAGTTAATGATATGCCCGAGGGAAACATTGGTTATTTCACAGCCAACTTGGAAGCGGGAACCTATGCGTTAATCGCGGAAGTGCCAAAATCACTAAGCAAAAACATGCTAAAAACGTTCGTAGTGCCTAACTAGTACCCTTTATAAAATACATATAAAACAAACAAAATGCTTTCGCTTCGGTATTTTTTCTTTACTCTTAACTTTTTTAATTGTCGGCTGTAATAATGAACCTATAAACAAGATTACAGCAGAGAAACAAATAAGGGAAATGGAGAAACTACAAGTTCGAGGTATTCTTGATAAAGATTCAACCATCATCCGAAACATATTGGCAAATGATCTAATTGTAAATGCACCTACAAATACCGTGGTCGACCTAAATATGGCGCTGGAAGCTTTAAAACTTGGATATATCGACTATACATCCTATGAACAAAAAATAGATGAGATCAAAATTATTGATAACATAAGAATAGTAATGGGATTGGAAACAGTCATACCAACCGGTTTAACGGGTATCGCTGGGACTATAGAAAAAAGGAGGTTTACAGATATTTGGATGTATAAAAATAACCAATGGGTAATGATCGCACGACAAGCAACCAATATTGCTATTGAATAAAAAAAACTCCTGCCAAAGCAGGAGTTAAAATCATTAGAAAGTTAAACATCATTAATGACACCCAATAGCTACCGATAAGCGCTTTTTAACGATAGCTTCCTGTATTGGTGATAATGTGGTAGAAAAATAATCATTATTCATAATTGAATTTTCCCATTCTCTCCAATAACCCGTTGGAACATATCTCCCACCTTCAACCCAACCAGAAGAGGCATAGGTACGTATGTTTAACTTAGGAGTAGGAGGTAAAAACCAAGGTTCATAAGAATTGATTGCACAATTAGTGTCAGGATCAATATATTCATCATCCATATTCCCAAAAGAATGCCCAAACTCGTGCCGAACCAAAAACTTAAAGTAAGCTCCGCTAAGGTATTTCGAAACAATCATATTGGAAACCTTAGGATTCGCTATAGTGTTATACTCTGTAACACCAGGAAATTCTGCACCACCAAAGTACTCTGTGGTATTTGCTATAATGATCGTGTATGCATAATCACCTGTGGCATATCCACCATATAAATCTTCAAGATAATCCCGCATCGCCGACTTCATACCTACATAACGTTCAAGACCAACTCTATTTGAATACACAGACCAAGCTGTACGGCTTGAGGTATTACTTCCGGTAGGTGTCCCACATCTACTTGTAAAGGCTATGGATCGAATCCCAGACGTCCTAGAGGGTGACTCTACCCGATAAAAATTCAGGTGATCGGTTACATAAGAATAAGGAGCCACGTCTAATATCGCTTGTTTTGCTATATCACATAGATCTCTAAATTCGGACATTTGTGATTCCGTAAAGCCTTCAGCCAAGAATATAATATTGGCTACACAACCCGTATTTTCATCACCTATAATAATAGGGTCAGGAAACGTAGGGGCTCGTAAATCAAGCTCCGTAGTACTGTCGGTCGTAATAGCTTCTTGAAACTGCTCGGTTTCCGAGATACTTTCCTTGTTACAACTAAAAAGGATAGCTACCATTAAAATGGATAAGATACTTTTTTTCATAATTAAAAGTTTTGGATGGTTAAATGCCTAGGCATCAGACTTTGTCTGAACACTAAGATAAGAAAAAAATAGTACCTATTATAAAGAGGCATAATAGCAACTTCCTTAAGCAAAGTCTCATAACGGTTTAGTATAAATTTTTTAGCGACGACTCTATCCACTAGACATTATTCCTTAAGCCTTAAAAAATGCTGTTTCTTTTGCTGTCAGTTCGAGCGCAGTCGAGAACAAGGCAAAAGGTTCTAATTTCAGAGCGAAGCGCATCCCCCTTTTCATTAGAATACGTACTCAAGAACTCCGCGATTAATAAATTTAATAATTTAAAAGAGTAAATAAATAGCTTCTTGAGTTTTCCCGCCCGAACGTGCCCCGCCAGAATGACTTGTTGGGCTGGCGTTAGGTACGGGCAGGTTGGTTCGTCATCCTGAGCTTGACGAAGGGGGGGGGAAGCCAAAAATGAACAGAATAGAAAACCGCAACACCCCTAATAAGAACCTTAAAAAACCTTATTCAAAACTATAGCGCTGCTCTTCAGTAGAAGAAGCCTTCAACAATTCATTAAAGACCCGTATTGAATTAAAATCCTTACTAATAGCACTAGACACTGCAACACCAGAAACCCCTGTTCCTAGGATAGCGGTAACATCTTCCTTAGTGATACCTCCCACACCAATAATAGGCGTTTTAGTTTTTAAAGCGTCAACAATTGCGGTATAACCGTTTAAACCTAATACTGGTGGTAAGTTATCTTTGGTAGTGGTAAATCGGAAAGGTCCTAAACTAATATAATCCACTTCTTTTTCAATCAGCGCTTCACAATGGTGTAAGGTATTCGCCGTTCCCCCAATGATTTGCCAAGTGTATAAATATGCTCTAGCGTCAGTAGGGCAGTGGTCAGAGGGTCCAAGATGCACTCCGTCTGCCTTAACTTCTCTCGCTATTTTATAATGATCATTAATAATTAATCTAGTCTGAAAATGTGCAGTGATTTCTCGAGCTTCTACGGCCAATTTTAATAGGTCTTCTTCTGATACGCCCTTAAGTCGCAATTGCACCAATTCTGCCCCAGAGTTACAAGCATTCTGAATATTAACCAGCTGTTCGGCTGGAGTACTTCCTTGTGAGATATAATGTAGTTTAGGTATCATACTGCTAGTTTGTTAGGATAATTACTTCTCACTTTTCACACTTTTAGAATACTCCATAAAATGAGACTTGAAACGTTCCAACATAGGGTGCATTTTTTCTACATAAATCACATACTGACATTTTTTAATACTCTGCGTGATCGACATAATCGCGGCATAGGCCGACTTCTGTATAAGGAACTCGGCATCATCGATACTAAAGATTTTTAACTGAGAAGTATTCACGCCATTTACCAGGAACAGCTTATTCATCGACTTAGGTGTAGAAATAAGAATATCGATACCTTCAAAGATCTCCGATTTCTGCACATCGTAATGCAGCTCCTCATAGCCCACATATACGCGCAGCGAATTGTATTTCGTATAGGCCAAAAAGGTATCATACAATTCCATAGCCTTTTCCTTATTTTCAACAAGAATCACCGCTCGAGGAACATTCCCAACCGCTTCACATTTCAATCGTTGTAAGGTAGTAAGGATAATAGTGGTCGTTTTTCCACTATCTTTTGGCGCTGTGCAAAACACATTAACCCCACTTTTTATTACAGGAATACTTTTGCTCTGAAAAGATGTAGGGGTACTTATTTCGAGTTGCGCAAGCTTCTCTTTTATATCGGAATGTAATTTTTTAAAAGGCATTTGGCAAAGATACCACCTCCAAACTAATTATATCAAAGATTCTACAACTCAATGAAATAAACTTCTTCCAATCAACCAGAAGACGTTATACCTTGGACCATTTAAAAAAGGTGTTGCTTTTGCTGTCAGTTAGAGTGCAGTCGAGAACAAGGCAAAAGCTTCATAAACTCTTAGACTCTGAAGCTTTGCGACTCTGAAACTCTGAAACTTTGAAACTCCATAACAACCAAGAACCATCCCCAAATCACCCTCTGTTTTTATAATAAATTGAAAACAAGTCAATTAAAGTGTTGCCAGTCCCGAAAATTGGCACCATCTTTGTATTTCAATAAATAATTATAAATTAAATTACATTACAATGAATAAAGGAACAGTAAAATTTTTCAATGAGACTAAAGGATTTGGATTTATCACTGAAGAAGGAGTTGAAAAAGATCACTTTGTACACATTTCAGGATTAGTAGACGAAATTCGCGAAGGCGACCAAGTTGAATTTGATCTTCAAGAAGGAAACAAAGGCTTAAACGCAGTAAACGTAAAAGTTATCTAATACATATACTTCAAGTTTTATAAAGCCCATCTATTGATTTAGATGGGCTTTTTTCATGGAACAAAGCGCACCCTCTCTTAATATTAGTATAAATTCGGAAAGCGCCAATATTTAGCACAAATCTTAAATCAACAACTATATTCTAAAATAGAACAAAAACTAAAGCCATTAAAAAATGCTGTTTCTTTTGCTGTTGGTTCGAGCGCAGTCGAGAACAAAGCAAAAGCACCAAAAGCCCTGCAACTTTGAAACTCTTAAACTCTGCGACTCAAAAACTTCAAAATACCGACATAAGGTAAAAAACATAGATTAAATACATATTTTAGCCAGAATAACCCTACTAATACATATATTTGTTCTAAATTGCTTTTGTTGAATGCATTATAGTTTGAATTTTAAAACATCCCCATGAAAAGACTGATACTAATAGTCGCCATACTAGTAGCAATGCCGACTCTTAAAGCCCAAAAAAAAGAAATAAAAAAAGCCCACCAGGAGATAAACGCTGGAAACTACGCTAGTGCCACTTCTTATTTAGGTCAGGCAAAAAGAATCTTTGCAGCAGCCGACCAAAAAACGCGTGCAGAATACTACGTGGTTGAGGCCGAATTAAATCTTGCTCAAAAGAAATTGGACGTAGCACAAATAGAGTTAATTTCTCAATCCTTAAAACGTGCACATAGTTATGAGGTAACTTCATCACTTCAGAATAGAATTTCAGAAATCAATTTAAAAATTAATGGCCTTTCAGAAACTATTGCAGCAGGTGAGTTAGCAAAGAAAAACTATTCGAATGCTGCTACGCTCTACAAAACAGCCTATCAATCTTCGCAAGAAGACACGATTCATCTTCTCAAAGCTGCTAGATGTCATTTACTAGCAAAAGAGTATAATGAAGCTTTCAATACATATAGAGATCTATTTAATATGGGATATACCAATGCTAAGACCCAATATGTTGCCACTAATGTGAAATCCCATAAGAAAGATGCCTTTTCTTCGATATCGAAGCGAAATGAGGCCATAGCAGGAGGTTTATACAAAAACCCTGAAATTATTACAACCAATAGCAAACTTCCTGAAATATTACGCGGACTAACAATGGCATCCATACCTCTTCAAAAAAATCACGAAGCTGTGGCTTTTATAGATAGCGTTGTCGCTAAAATGCCTGAAGATAAGATGTTACTGAAACAGGTTTCTCACCTTTATAGACAGTTAGATGCAAACGATAAATACAATACTGTGGTAGATCAACTTATTAAAGAAACCCCTAACAACCCAAACCTATACTATAATGCTGCGCTAGCCAGTGTACAAGATAACGACCTGGATAGGGCGAAGGGCTTTTTCAAGAAAACGATAGAGATAGACCCTAATTATGTAAATGCCAAAATAAACCTATCCCTTCTGCTCTTAGAACAGGACAATGGTATAAAAGATGAAATGAATGAACTAGGGGGGGAGTCTGCAACCGATAATGAACGTTATGAAAAATTAAAGCAAAAACGGTACAAACTATACTATGAAGTACTTCCTTACTTAGAAAGTATTGTAAAATCACAACCCCAAAATAAAGAGTTTGCTAAAAAGCTAATGAATATCTATGGCTTTATAGGCCAGGATACTAAGCTAGCAATTCTACAAGAAAAATTAGACGATTAAGCAATTAACTGTATTTGTTCCACTGTCCGTCCAATCCCAGTCAAGAATAAGATAAAAGGAGCTGCTGTCAATTCGAGCGCAGTCGAGAACAAAGCAACTTTAAACCAAATACACAAAACCTATCCAGATCATTATAAGAAGTCCTAACCCTTTTCATTAGAATATGCACTCAAGAAAACCGAGATTCAGCTCGCCTATGGCGGGCGCGGAGTTTTGAGTGCGGTTTTCAGCTCGCTGAAAAATTCCTGTAAAATCGACGAAGGAGATTCACGAACACCTATCTATAAAATAGAAACATTGTGAGTAAAAGGTGTCTTTTCTTTTGGATCGTTTTCTTTAGACAAGTAAAGAAATCGACGAAGGAGATTCACGAACTCCATATTCATAAATATTATAACGTGAGTAAAATGAATAACATGAAATGAAAGAGAAAAGAATAGCTGTCAATTCGAGCGCAGTCGAGAACAAAGCAACTCCTTAAATCTTAAACATTCAATTAGCAAAAATAGGAGGGAAGAAGAATCCAAACCAGCCATACCACTAAGAACCCCTTCAGAAGAAAATGGAAAAACTACAATCTATTGTTAATTATATTTAAGTACTTGCTTAAATACGTAGTTAATTATATATTTGTTCCTATTAAACAAAACGTATGAAATTAGAAATAACCTGTACAAGGGCGGAAGCCAACCATAGTCAGTTACAAAACTGTATGGAGACATTGGATAAAATGGAAGGAAGTTTTCAAAAACTAACAAAACTTTTGTCAATAGCTGGGAACGAGGTAAGATTAAAAATTCTTTATCTCTTAAATACAGAAAATGAACTATGTCCTTGCGACTTAGCCGATATCTTAAAAATGAGTGTACCCGCAATCTCTCAACACATACGTAAAATTAAGGATGCTGGAATTATCTCTTCAAGACGCGACGGTCAAACGCTTTACTATTCATTAAATAGAGATGAAACAGAGATATTTAGTAGCATTTTTAAATCTATAGAATTAATTAGAAAAACAGCATAATTATTAGAAAGATGAACCGAGCATGTTAAATATTTTTCTCACCCTAAAAGAAAATTAATAGCGAACAGCATGTGACCTTTAAAATTCAATAAATATAAACACATGAAAACAGATAAAACATCAAAAAAAGCAGCATATACTGGTTTGTTCGCTGCAATAGCGGCATCATCTTGTTGTATCCCACCTGTTATCGCATTAATTGCTGGGGTAGGAGGAAGTGCCTCTGCGCTATCTTGGATGGAACCTTTTAGACCCTATTTAATTGGCTTAGCCATTGTCGCAATTGGCTATGCCTGGTATAATTATTTAAAACCGAAAAGTGCTGACGATTGTGATTGTGAACTTGATGCAAAACCGAAATGGTTTCAAACCAAAGGATTTTTAATTGGTATTACATTGTTTGCTACGGTTTCGATATCATTCCCGTATTATTCGCATATTTTTTACCCTGACAATAAAAAAGAAGTGATCATAGTCAATCAATCCAATATTGAAACCGTTGATTATAATGTGAAAGGAATGACCTGTGCCGGATGTGAAGTGCATATTGAAAGTGAAGTGAACAAACTCGACGGAATCATTGAAGTGAAAGCAAATCACGAAAAAGGGAATACAATTGTTAAATATGATAAAACAAAAGTTAGCCTCAACGAGATTGAAGCTGCGGTAGGAAAAACAGGATATAAAATTATAGAATAATGGAAGTACTTTTAAAATCAACCCTCACTTGTCCAAAGTGTGCACATAAAAAGGAGGAAGAAATGCCAACAAATGCTTGTCAATTCTTCTACCAATGCGAGAACTGCAAAGAAATGCTAAAACCTAAAGAAGGAGATTGTTGCGTTTATTGTTCGTACGGCACCGTTGCCTGTCCGCCAATTCAAGAGAATACTAGTTGTTGCTAAATTAGTAGGCAAAATAATAGCTACCAGCTCAATGCCCTCTATAAATAGGAAAGAGTAGTTGCTGTCAGTTCGAGCGCAGTCGAGAACAAAGCAACTATTAAGTGCATACTTAAAAATAAATCGAGATCATTATTAGAAGGGGAAACCCTTTTCATCAGAATACACAATCAAGAAAACCAAGATCATAAACCTGCCCTCCGATTCGACTTCGGGCCCCGTAGCTTGAAAATGCGTGAAGAACGAAATTCTGTCTGATTCGCCAGCAGGCGAAGAGTTCATTTCGTTTAGCATTGAAAGCGTTACGGGTGAATGAGAATCATCGGGCTAGACTTTTTTGGTTCTTTTTTCGGCAATGGAAAAAAGAACAGAAGAAAAAACATCAATACATTTCACTAATCACACAAAACCTATCCAGATCATTATAAGAAGTCTGAACCCTTTTCATCAGAATATGCACACAAGAACTCCGAGATTCAGTCCGCCTTTGGCGGGCGCGGAGTTTTGAGTGCGGTTTTCAGCTAGCTGAAAAATTCCTGTAAAATCGACGAAGGAGATTCACGAACTCCTCTATATAAAATAGAAACATTGTGAGTAAAAGGTGTCTTTTTCTTTGATTCGTTTTCTTTAGACAAGTAAAGAAATCGACGAAGGAGATTCACGAACTCCATATTCATAAATATTATAACGTGAGTAAAATGAACAACATGAAATGAAAGAGAAAAGTATAGCTGTCAGTTCGAGCGCAGTCGAGAACAAAGCAACTATTAAGTGCATACTTAAAAATAAATCGAGATCATTATTAGAAGGGGAAACCCTTTTCATCAGAATACACAATCAAGAAAACCAAGATCATAAACCCGCCCTCCGATTCGACTTCGGGCCCCGTAGCTTGAATTTACAGAAGAGTAATAATTATCACCCACAGCGCGAAGCGCAGCCCTTTTCATTAGAATATGCACTCAAGAAAACCGAGATTCAGTTCGCCTATGGCGAGCGCGGAGTTTTGAGTGTGGTTTTCAGCTTGCTGAAAAATTCCTGTAAAATCGACGAAGGAGATTCACGAACACCTATCTATAAAATAGAAACATTGTGAGTAAAAGGTGTCTTTTTCTTTGATTCGTTTCTTTTAGACAAGTAAAAGAAATGAATATATAAATCATTCGCTAAATACATCCAAAGGATACATTTTTAACGCTCTGTCGTAGAGGAGCAAAAAAAGGATAGAATAGAAAGATATAGAACTTTGAAACTCTGAAACTCTAAAACTTCAAAGAAAACCCCTCATACTCGTCAATAAGAGGGGAAAAATAAAACAAAAACTAAGCAATCACTGCAACACGCATAGCATTACCCTGCGCCAGCTCATAAAGTGATCCATTAGTCTCCTGATAGAAAACAATCCCAACAGCTGCGATTGCCGCAGTGGCAGGAGGTACAGCAGCACCCAATCCTAAGTCAACACTTAAAATCGTATCACTACCCACCATCCCGGTCAGCGGAATGTCACCACTAAAGGCAACACCACCAAGACCGTTCTCGTCCTCGTCTATCGGCTCATAGCTCTTCAGGGCATTCACCCAATCATACGAGCTCACCAAACCGGCAGCCAGTACCAGCCTAAAATGCGTCGCCCCTTCGGGAGCACGCACAAAGGAATCCGTGTCAAAATCAGGCACTGTCCAACTTGCAATATCCCTGTTCGCATTCCAAGCGGGTGGGGCATAGGGTGCAAAAAACTGCTGACTCATAGGCGCGTCCAAATTGAACTCCACACCTTCCAGCAGTTCACCGTTCGCTACAACATCAATAATGCGCTGTCCACGTGGCCCAAGGCCGTTTCGGTTTATACGCTTCATCAATCCTGTAAGCCGGGCTGTAAAGTAGGTGTCTGCCATAAGCTTTACAATCCCCGAAAACGCAGTGCGCATTGCCTTTCCGGCTTTCGCCGCTCCGCCAAACTCCTGCATATTCTCCCGTGTACGCCGAAACGCTGGGTCTGTAGCGATCCGTTTTTTAGAAACGCCGCCTTTAGTCTTAACAAAAGACTGTCCGTCTTGCTGATAGAAGGTCAACCCATCCAGGGTCCCTTCCAATTTTACAAATGATCTATTTCTAGCCATATCAAAATGGTTTTATGATGCCTTAGCTTTCACTAAAACAGAACAAAGCGTCAAGCATCTGGTTAATAAAGAAACATGCTCAGTCGTCGACAACTAAGTAACAACCCAAATCAATGGGTTTAAAAAAGTGGGAGTTGATGTAAGCATTCCAAGAAAGTAGGAATTGCTCAACAAACTAAAAACAAAATATTGATAAAAGCAAGAAATTTCTTACAAAATTGTATTTTTATTAGAATGGGTTACGTACTAAGTTTTGGAACTAAATCAGCACAGAAGGGGGAGAGTGGAACCCTTTTTCATTACAATATTCCCTCAAAAACGCGACGACTTTGATACTTTGAACCTCTGTAACTTTGTCACTTTGAGACTTTCAAACAACCAACAACGAGAAACTTTACGGTTTCCCTCAAATACATTCCTACAAAATTTACTATATTTAAACTCTCCCTTTTTTATAATTCATAATAATGAATAGTATTTTAATTACATAAATTTATGTAAGCCTGTTTGCCAATGGAATTAAAAGAAAAGTATAAAATATGTCTAAGTAAAATGAGTAAATCAAAAAATTTAGATTCTATTGATTTTCAATTTATTTCTGAAAAACCAAAGGATGGAAAACTACTGTTTGGTCATGAAGAAATTGTTAGTACCCTAGAGAAAGTTGTTTTAAAAAGCCCAGAAGCATTTACCATCGGACTTTATGGTGATTGGGGTTCCGGAAAAAGTTCAATTGCTGAAACTTTGCAAACTAATCTTAAAAAAAATAATGATATACCATTAATAATTTTTGATGTATGGAAGCATGAAGGTGATGCATTAAGAAGAACTTTTTTAAAGGATATTGATAAAAAATTATCTAGTGATTATTTCGGTAAGAACTATTATAAAAAAGGATTTGAATTAGAAAAAAATTTAGAGCATGAAATTAATATAGAAACTAAAGATGGTTACGAGTTTAAAGGAAAGAAGTTCTTAAAAAATATGCTTGTAATAACCCTATTCGCGATAATTCCTTTGATTCTTATTTTTAGTGGTTTTTTAGGAATTGGTAAGTTGCTTGAAATAGATGATTTTTCATTTGACAGTCTTTTTGATAAACTAGTCAAAATCATTGGAGGATTAACAATTCCAGTTGTTTTTTGGTTTAAATATTCCAATTATTTTATTGTAGAAAGGAAAACAGTAGTTAGAAAATCTAGAATTCAGGATCCAATTGAATTTGAAAAATCATTCAATAGAATATTAGACAATCTCTCAGATAAAGTAGAAAAAATTGTAGTAGTTTTTGATAATTTGGATAGAGTTAGTGGATCTAAAGCCGTTGAAATAATTTCAACAATTAAAACATTTTTAGAACCTGTAGATAAAGAAAATAAGAAAGATGTTGTTTTTATTATCCCCTGTGATGCTGTCGCAATTAAGAAGCATTTAGCGAATGTTTTTACAGTTAACGACACCCAATATGCTGATGAGTTTTTAAGAAAGTTTTTTAATACAATAATTTGGATTCCTCAATTTTATGATACTGAACTACAAAAACTTGCACATGATAAGTTAAAAGAAACCAATATAAAAGATTTAAACAATCTAAATCTTGCAGCATTAATTATTTTAGTTTTTGACCAGAATCCTAGACAAATCATTCAATTCATTAACATTTTGCTTGCTAATTATTTATTGCTGAATGAAAGAAAAATTTCAGGTTTTCATTTAGAAAAAAATGTCACACAATTAGCAAAGTACTTATTACTGATTCAAAAATTTCCAAGTATTATGGAAATATTCAAGAAGGAAATGATTTATGATTTAGAAGAAGAAGTTAATGAAATAATTATAAATAAAAACTATGAAATTGAGAATGATCTATTTGCCGACTTTAATGAATTTAGAGATTTAACGAGCCAATGGCATATAGAATCTCTAGATTTATTTTTCAAATTTAGGCTTACTGAATTTGAGTCTGCTTTTGAGAATAGTACAAGATTAATTGGTCTCTTACAATCTAATAGAATTGAAGACATCTTTACAAGTACATCTGAAAAAGAAAAAAATGAGAAAGAATATTTAGATTCTTTAGGCATAGAGGAAAAAACTAGAGAATTAAGCAATATAGTTAAACAAAAAATAATGAATAACAATTATCCTTTAATTGTTACACAATTTATTAATGGCCTATTAGAATTAACCAAACATTATAAAATAGAATTAAATGATGATGCTTATCGAGAAATTTATAACAGGTTACGAAAATCTAGTTTTAAGGAAGAATTATATAGAATAGACTTGAATAACATACTTGGTGAGTGTATTGATAAGATTAAGGACGAAAAATTAAAAAATAGTTTTTTATCTATGGCTAAGAGACAATGGATAAGTGATTTTATTAATTATCATAAAAGTGAAAATAATGAAGAATAATAAAAGCCCTTTAATGGTTTCCTTTATTGATGATTTTTTGGATATTCTATTAAATGAGAACAAGTCTAGTTTATTCAATGAAAAAGATTTAGGGGGAGTAAAAACTGTAATGGCTGAATCTTACTATAATAATCAACAAGTTCTTTTGAAAATTTCAAATAATGAATCATTGAGAACAAAACTTGGATCACCAAAATTAATTTCTAATTTAATTGATGACCTAATACAAAATGATATTAAAGAAAGCGATTTAGTAAATAAGCTAAAAGTCATTAACAAATTTGAAACCAATTTTTTTAATAATAGCATTTATGATACTTCTTTAAAGTTTATACTAGAATTTATAAAAAAAATAGGACCAAAATATAATCAAATAATAGGCAAGGAGGGAACTGAATTATATGAAGATTTATTTCCTATTCTTTATAAATTTTATAATGTTGTCATAGAAGAAATAGAAATTAACCGTAGTAATCAATCTCTTTTTGAACAATTATATAGAGAAATAAAAGCTTTGTTTATTGAACAAAATTATAAGAATGTATTAATCTATTTTAGATATTACTATTTATTTTCAAATAATTTAAAAGATAATATTATTAATTTTAATGATTTAACAAACGTCATATCTCAATATTTAAATAGTCGTCAATCCCCCGATAATATTAAGAAAACAATATCGACAATTACAAATACTAAACTACTATTCGTAAATTTGACTTATAGAAATGTAATTTTTAATCGATCAATAGCTGAGCATGATTTTGCTAAAGAATTTTATTTTGAATTTGATAAGCAAAAACAACAAGAATTAATTGAGCTATGGGTTCCTCTAAATGGTAAAAAAGATTTTAACTTATTTGAAGATATTCTCGAAAATATTGAGTTCAAAGTGCCAGAACCAAATAAATTAGCAAACAAATTACTTAATACTATAGGTTTATCTGACTTATTAGCAGAAAAGGATAAACTATTTAACTTATTGTTCAAAATAAATTTATCCAAAGATTTTAATTATTCTATTTATTCAAAACATGTTATTTCAAATATCTGTTCAACAAATATTGACTATCATAATTTAGGAATTAATCAATTGGAAAAACATAGAAATAGAGTTGTCGAATTTGATTTAAAATCGAATTGCGAAAAAACCTTGTTAAATACATTTTTGCCTAATGCAAGCAAATATCATCAACAAATTACAAATCTTTTGAGTACTTCGATAGGTATAAACAAAAAGGTTATAAATGATATTATAAAAGATAATCCAAGTATTAGAGACAGTATTGTTAATTATCTGTTGATTGCTGGCAACAATTTATTCTTTTCTGCACTTAAACCTATTTTATTCAAAAACAATTATTTATTAGTTTCTAAACAGTTTTTAAATACCGCGGCTAGTCAATTAAGAAATAATAAAGGAATGATAAATAATTTCAAAAGCATATTAAAGATTCAACTATCAAAATATTTTATTGATCTTGGTGTTGAATTTAAAATATTGGTTGATAGTTATAATACAAATTTGACTCAAGATAAAGATGAAATTATTATTGAAATAGAAAATAAATTAGGAAGTTAGATTCTTTAAACTAAACCTTATGAAATGTAGTAAACAACCGGTATTTAGAGCTTTAATTAATAATAGTAGGGAGATTGTTATCTGTTCGAGATGCTTAAGTCAATTAAAACTCAATAATGTAAATATTTCCATTCCATTAAACCCAGAACCAGAAAAACTTGTTACTTGTGAATGTGTTGATTGTGGACATCATTAATTACCAATATATTATGTAAACTAGTGCATCAATGATAAACTCGGTCTCAGAAAAAGCTTTATCAAAATAAAGAGCAAGCGTCTAAAAATAATCCCAGAACTTAATTATCGAAAGGGACCAGCTGGCAAATCATAATACACCCCAATAAACACCCCTAAAAACCATCTTAAATCAGTCCAGATTTTACTATTAGATACTCCATAGATACTCCATAGATACTCCATAGATACTTAATGTTTACTTAATGTATAGTCCAAGTCAAGCCAAGTGAAATTCAACCTACAAATAAGCTTCATAAAACTAAATCCTTAGTTTTAAAGAAAAGGACCTAATTGGCCCATATAAATATCCTTATTAGTTGTAAACAAAAAGGAGTTGCTGTCAGTTCGAGCGCAGTCGAGAATAAAGCAACTTTTAAGCGCATATTTCAAAATAAACCGAGATCATTATTAGAGAGGCAAACCCTTTTTATCAGAATATGCACTCAAGAACTCCAAGAGTAATAAATTGAATAATTCAAAATATACAATATAAAAGAGTAAGCTATTAAACAACAACACCGAAGGTTAAGCCAAAAATGAACAGAATAGAAAAATGCAGATCAAAGATTTGTCAATTGTAATTTATAATAAAGATTAGTTTCCAATCGCTTAGAATCCTCGTTAGGCAGTCTTGTTTCTTTGCTGTCAGTTCGAGCGCAATCGAGAATAAAGCAACTTTTAAGCGCATATTTCAAAATAAACAGACATTGGTGCAGAATATCAAAACTATGGGCATTGACGGCTTAGAATAAAACAGGGTAATAGTTTCGCTTGAACATATTATTTTATAGAATTTATCCAGTGGATGAATTTATAAAATACTGATTATTAGATGTACTGTTCAAGAAGGGAATGCTATTATTCATAGTTCCGAACGTTATAACACTAAAGTATTATAACTCAATTATGTCAAATAGCGCGAAATGGCGCTATTACGCTAATAATAGTAATATGTACTATAATTTATATTATGTAAAATAGAATATTCTAGAACCTACTCCTTTAGTACGGATCCTTATAGGTCTTATAGGCCTCATGGAACAGCTTGAAGGATAACATAGTCGCCAACAAACCTGCCGGTGGCATACTCACCCAGCCTGCAATAGCTACGCCTCCCAAAGCAACACCACCCAAAATAAACCATCCGCATTTGGCGGTCCAAAATCCTTTGTTCGAATCGTATTCTTCAATACCACGGTCTCTTCCGAATCTAGCACCGTTTTTTAGTTTTCTTCCGTAGTAAAATGCTAAAACTCCCGGTATAACCATTACTGACAGACCTAAAGCCATCTTTCCTAATTCTTTTTCCTCACCAATAGCATCTATCATTGATGTAATCAATATGATGGTCCATAAAGCACCGATTACCATTAAGAAACGTCCAAAATTCTTCATAGTTGAATAAATTATCTGTTTGATAGAATACTTAAAGCTACAGGAATTTTCTGGAAATCAAAAAATATGGGCGTATAGGCGTCTATTCTCAACCTGTGAAATAGAAACCCTCTTTTTTATCTACTGCAATAATATTGTTCTACTTTTGCATCGTGCAAAAAACCTCCAAATCATCACAGTTCGAATTCGTTGCCCTTATGGCAGCGCTTATGTCGGTAACCGCCTTATCTATAGATGCCTTATTACCTGCCTTAGACAATATCGGTATCGCCATTGGTACCCAAACTCCCGCCGAAAACCAGCTGCTTATCACAATGATCTTCCTGGGGCTTGGTATCGGTCCCTTATTATTTGGACCACTATCAGATGCCATAGGTAGAAAACCCTCAGTCTATATGGGTTTCGCGCTCTTTACCCTTGCAAGCATCCTATGTGTACAGGCAACCAGCCTCGAAATGATGGTCGCAGGTCGTATCCTTCAAGGTGTTGGCCTATCCGCACCACGTACCATTTGCATCGCCATTATTAGAGATCTGTACAACGGCGACCATATGGCGCGTATTATGTCCTTCGTTACTGTCGTCTTTATATTAATTCCAGTAGTCGCTCCAGCAATGGGAAAACTCGTAATGGAGTATTACAACTGGCAAGGGATCTTCTATATTCAGGTAATTATCAGTGTGCTGGTAGCAATATGGTTCTGGATGCGGCAAAAAGAAACCCTCAAACCCGAATACAGAATCCCTTTTTCCTTTCACCGCATTATAAATGGCTTTAATGAATCACTACATCATAAGAAAACCCTGGGATACACCCTTATTTCTGGCTTTATCGTGGGTTCGTTCCTTGTCTATCTCAGTGCCTCCCAACAGATCTTTGAACACCAATACGGCTTGGCAGATGAGTTCCCTTATATCTTTGCTGGACTAGCAATAGCAGTGGGTACCGCCATTTTCCTAAACGCTAGCTTCGTGGTAAAATACGGGATGGAAAAACTAATCACAAATTCCCTCCTTGGTTTCTTTGGGGTTTCGGTCTTGTACGTCGTCCTGTTTCACTCTGGCGTAAACCCAAGCCTGGGAGTTCTCTTAACATTCTTTGCGCTTCAGTTCTTCTTTATTGGTTTCCTCTTCGGAAACCTACGAGCAATGGCTATGGAGCCTGTCGGACATATAGCAGGGATCGCTGCCGCAATAACGGGCCTAATCTCTACCTTAATGGCAGTACCTATTAGCATTATCATTGGTCGTTATGTAGCACATTCCGTATTACCTATCTTTATTGGCTTTTCAGTTTGTGCTAGTATTTCTATCCTAATTCTCTTATATTTAAAGAGAAGTCGATAACGGCACAAATATTGAACGTATTGATATAAAGCCTACTACGGCACATTAGTTAAATCATTACATTATGAATAAAATAGTCCTGTTATACATTGGCTGCCTACTAACTACTATGGTAGTTGCACAGCCCATCACCATAGACCAAACCAACGCGAGTATCTCTTTTCTCTTCCTAGACGATGATGTGGACGGCACGCTTTCCGGCTTTAAGTTCACAGGGAGCCTAGATTTTAATGCTTTGGAAACATCTACCATCTCAGGAACCGTCGCCTCTAAAACCATAGACACAGACAACTGGTTACGAAACAGACACCTTCGTAACAAGTATTTTAAAACAGACGACTTCCCTACCATTAGTTTCAAAAGCACTAGCATAAGTGCTTCTGAAGGCTTCTACAGGGTTAACGGCACATTAACTATAAAGGGAATTAATAAGAAGGTCAGCTTTAAGTTCAAGAAAGCCACGAATAAACTTATAGGAACAGCCACTATCAATGCCGCCCACTTCGATATCTATATCCACGATGAAGCCGCTCGTAACAAGGTCAGCTTTAAGATACTACTCCCTTATTCTGAATAATACCTGGCTTAAACCCGCACCGATATTCATACCTCCATTTATAATCCAAAAATTATACTAAAAAGTTGTCTTGTTTTTAAGTCTGTCGTACCTTTAATAAAAAGTCCTAAATACCCCATATATGAATATAAACTTCGAGTATCACAACGTAAAAGCCAGCAACCGTTTAGAAATTCTTGTTGCCGAAAAGCTATCTAAATTACAAGACAAATACGATTTCATTATAAGTTCAGATGTATATTTAAAGAAGGAGAATACAAGCAGTGACACTTCTGGAAAGATATGTGGTATTCGTATCAACACTCCGGGTCCTACCCTTTTTGCTGAAGCTTCCAATGGTGTATTTGAAGTCTCAATTTCAGAAGTCACAGACAATCTTAAAAGACAATTACAAAAACGAAAAGATAAAATGCAGTCACATTAGACCTAGCATCTTTGCTGCATTCCTAGATCGAGAAGTAAAACTTAGTTCTTAGATACAGGCCTATCTGTATCTAAGACAACTTCTCCATCCCCAGAAATACGGAAGGCTTCCTTTTTCACTACACTACTAAAGTTTGAAGATCTACGGTACCGGTCTTGAAAATCGGCGTGCTTTTTAGAGGTGTTTGTATCTCCCATGACCTTGAGGTTTTTTATAAAAGTAATAAAGTCTTTTTGTACTGGATTACTTTTTCTGAAAAAAGACACTACAATAGCTTCATTTTAACAACTTAATAAGATTTTAAGGAAATAGTAAGGCTTCTGAAACAAAGATTACTTAACGAAGAACTCCACATAAAAGATAAAGATGGCCATCGCAAAGATGAAGTATCCAAAGTATTTCTTCAGTTTTACATCATCAATAAAGTTACTCAAATAGCTTCCTATAAAGATCCCAATTAGCGAAAGCCCAGTAAAACTAAGTAGAAAACCCCAATCAATTTCCATTTTAAGAACATCCCCAACAAGGAATCCTATCAAGGATTTAAAGGCAATAATAATTAGCGAAGTACCTACCGCTACCTTCATATCGGCTCCCATTAATAGCACCAAGGCTGGTATGATTAGAAAACCACCTCCCGCGCCTATTAAGCCAGTAATAGCTCCAACAACGAGACCTTCGGTAACAATGAGTGAATAACTATACGTAACCTTAACCGCAGCGCTCCCCGAATCACTTCGTTCTTTAAGCATAGAAAAACCTGCAGGAATCATCAAGCCCGCAAAGAGTCCAAACATTCCCATTCTACGGGTTATATCTAAGTCTCCTACGGTAAATAAAATATCAGGCAAGGCTGGAACAACAAAATGCCGCACTATGGAGACACCAATCACAGCAGGAATACCAAATAACACTGCCGTTCGCCAATTTACATAACCTTTTAAATGCTGTTTAACACCTCCTACTAAGGCACTAGCTCCAACTATAAACAAGGAGTAAGCTGTTGCAACTTTCTCATCTACGGTAAATAAATAGGCTAAAACAGGTACTGCTAGAATGGATCCTCCGCCCCCAATGAGGCCAAGAGAAATCCCAATGATAAAGGCACATAGGTATCCGAATATTTCGGCTAATGGCATAAGTACTGTTTTCTTTTTGGATAAAAAAAGCTGATGTATGGGGACTATACTTCAGCCTACTACAAACCTACATTAAAAAATAGGATTCCTAAAAAGTAATGCTAGTTTTATGCTTCGGTACGACTAATTAATTTTGTAATACCCACATTTTAAATAGGCGCCTTCGGGAAAACTAATAGGATGATCTAGGTCGTGCCCAGTGGTTTTAACTACACTAAACTGTCTTGCTTGCTCCTTTAAGGTGGTTTTATTTATAAGAAAAAAGGCTTCCGAAGAAACTCTGGAAGAACAAGATGCCAAGACCAGCATCCCTCCTTTCGCCGTTAGCTGAACTCCCAATCGTGCCAACTCCGAATACTTTTTCTTTGCGAGCTCAATCTCTTTCTTACTCTTTGCGAAACTTGGAGGATCAATAACAACAACCTCATAAGTTTTGCCTTCTTTAATCATCTTCTTCATCTGCTCAAAAGCATCACCTGCAATGGTTTTATGCGTTCCAGAATAGGCATACAGCTTCCCATTCTCCTTTGCCAGTTCCAAAGCCTGCTTGCTTATATCCAAACTGGTTACTTCTTTGGCGTTATTTGCAAGCGCATGCACAGAGAATCCACCCGCATACGAGAATACATCCAGGACACTCTTTCCGCTAGAAAGCTGCCCCACGCTCTTCCTGTTTGCGCGATGGTCTAGAAAGTAGCCTGTTTTATGCCCCTTAATAACGTTTGCAGTAAAATGAACTCCATGCTCTATAAATTGTACCACCTCATTGGTAAGCTCGCCATAAATCACCTGTCCGTCTTTAAGGTCGAAGGCATTCTTTAGTTGCATACTTCTACTTAATCGAAGTGCCACGCATTTGCATTCTGTCACTTCTATTAAAAGCTTCAGTATGGTTTCTAAGTACGGAAACCAAATAGCAGCATACAGTTTTACCACCATTACATCCGCATAGACATCGGCTATAAAACTAGGAAAGCCATCATTCTCCCCAAACAACAACCGATAGCTATTCGTTTTTGTTTCTAGAAGTTCTGTACGAATCGCAAACGCTGCGTTTAACTTTTCTGAAAAGAAGTCGGTATCGAGTTTTCTTCCCCCGCCACTATGAAGCATTTTGATTCGGATAGGCGAATCGGGATCGTACAATCCTACGCCAATGGCCTTGTTTTTTGTATGACTAAAAATAATAGCGATATCCCCAGACGTACCACCTTCACTTATCTTTTCAATACTATCCTCAAAGATCCAAGGATGGTTGTTTCTCACAGATCGTTCCCCTACTACACTTAGCTTTACAGCCAATATCTTAGGGCTTATTTCAGGAAAATTGATTGTAAACATTAGCCCTTTTTAGTTAACTTATTCTGAATAATATCGATAGCGTCTTGTACGGTTTGAAGCTGTTCCATATCCGCATTGGCAAAGGCAATATCGAAGGTGTCTTCTACGTCCAACACCACGTCCACCAAATAGGCCGAGTTTATATTTAACTCTGAAGTCAGATTACTTTCTATTGTAATAGCTTCCGCCGAAACATCCTCAGGCAAATACAATGAAATTATTGAAATTAACTTTAAGAAAATATCTTCCGAAGTCATAGTGCTATTTTTGTCTAAAGATAATACAGGCATTTACATCACCAAAGCCAAAACTCGCTTTTGCGGCAATATTAAGTTTTACGTCTATCTTTTTCTGCGGAATCCTTTCTGAAGCAATCAAATCTGTTACCTCGGGATGCAGATCCGCGCAATTTACATTGGGAAAAACAAAGTCGTGATGCATTTGTAAAACAGTAGCCACTGCCTCAATACTTCCACTTGCCGCCAAACAATGTCCTACCATTCCCTTTAAAGAATTAATATGCGGGAAATCGGAACCCGCTCTACCCAAGGCCGCACACCAGTTTTCAATTTCCAGAGCATCCTTTGTAGTAGCGGTGAGATGCCCATTGATATAATCGATATCCTTTCCAGAAACCCCTGCGTCTTCTAATGAATCTATAATGCATTTCTGCACTGCAAGACTATTGGGTGCTGTCATACTCCCCGCTCCTCTTTGCCCGCCACTATTTACAGAACCCCCTAGTACTTCGGCATAAATTCTGGCGCCTCTTTTCTCTGCACTTTCTAACGATTCCAAAAGCAATGCTCCCGCCCCACTTCCAGGAACAAAACCACTCGCCGAAGCACTTAGCGGTCGGGACGCCTTTGTTGGATCGTCATTGTGTTTATAGGTAATCACTTTCATAGCGTCAAAGCCACCCCATATATAAGGCCCATCTTCTCCGCTACTTCCGCAGAGCATCTGCTCTGCCTTACCAGCAGCAATCCGCTCATACCCCATTAAGATCGCCTCCGTCCCCGTAGCACAGGCAGCAGAATTAGTACTCACCTGATTCCCAGCTCCTATCATTCCACTCAAATAGGCGCTCACACCGCTCATCATAGTTTGTGCAACAGCCGTGCTTCCTAATCTGCGTACGTCTCCTTTATCTAGTTTGTATATCGACTCTCTAAACTTATCAACGCCGCTAGTCGCCACTCCGAATACAATTCCCAAATCCCATAAGGGAGCTTCGTCCTTAGGGGCTGGTTTAATATTCGCATCTTTTAAAGCATCCATTCCCGCAATTACCCCATATAAAATGGCGTTGCTATCAAAATTACGGAGTTGTAAGTCTGAAAAATAATCCTTCTTCTTTTCTTCGGAAATTGTTGGGATTCCTCCTACTTGGCAAGAGAAATTCAAATCCTCCAGCAGTGGCTGAAAACGAATCCCTGAAACACCTTCCTGAAGTGATTTCAGAAACGCAGGCACTCCAACACCATTTGGCGCTACTACTCCTAGACCTGTTATAACTACGCTTCTTTTCAATTTATTCTAATTTCAAATGATTGCTGAGTATTTACTTTTTTAGAAAGTCGCAAATAATTCTGGAAAGCATTTCTTTATCTACTAATTCTAACGGATGACGGAAGTTATCAATAACCTTTAAATTAGCATTTCTAAGGAAACTAACAGCCATTGAAGATTCTTCAACGCCCACCATTGTATCCTTTTCCCCTACACTTATTAGTACGTCGTTTTCAATTAGCATTAAATCTTCCTGACTTAGTTTTGAACCTGATGCTAGTGACAGCATTAAATTCGCTGTTTTATAAACAACCTCTTTCCAATTATTTGGAGAATGTACGTTTTTTAGAATCGCAGCATAATCAGGAATCTTTACTTCCATAACTTCTGGATTCAACATAGCAACCTCTTTATCAGTCGCCTCTTTACTCCAATCAAATTTAGTGCCTAGCGTAATTATTTTAACTACCAATTTTGGAGCCTTTAGAGCTAGCTTAAGAGCTACATACCCTCCCATGCTATAACCAAAAACATGAGTGTTCTCAACCTTTGATTCCTTAAGGAAAGAAATAACTTGATCGACAAATAATTGCATGCTAAATTCATTATTGGACAAGTAATCTCCATGCCCTTCAAAATTCATTGAAAGCACTTCATAGTTTGGTAAAAGGTATTCAGTTAGTTCGTTAAACTGATCCTTTGTTCCCAAGGCTCCATGAAGTAACAAAACATATTTTTTCATAACAATCACATTTATTATTTTGTGTTTCAGGTTTAGATGACAATTCCACTAATTGTGCCCTTGCATACAATTTCTCCTAATTCATTTTTCATTTTGACCTCGCACTTAAGTTTATTAAATCTAAAGTATTCCTTTTCAGAAATAACCATTACTTTTTCTCCTGGATAAACAGGTTTAAGAAAATCAACTTCTGTGCTGCTCAATGCAATCTTCATTTCTGAAACCTTATCAGAAACCAAATAAATCCCCAAACAAACCAAGCCAATTTGTGCCATACATTCAATCAAGAGGACTCCCGGTGTGACAGGATTGTCTTTAAAATGTCCCTTATAAAAGTCGGCATCGGCCTGAAAAGTATAGGAGCCTTCCACGCTATCTTCAGAAATAGAATGTAAACTATCAACAAACAAAAAAGGTTTGGTGTACGGTAAGGCGTCTAAAATATGTTGATATTCCGAATTCATTTACAGATTGCTTTCCCCTCCATCTACTTTTAGAACGGTTCCATTAATCCAATTTGCTTCATCCTTGCAAAGTAAATACACAGCATTGGCAACGTTTTCTGGTGTGGTTAATTGATTAAAGGGGTTTCTTTTCATAGCAAATTGGGCTAGCTTCTCGCTGCCAGGGATCATAGAAAAAGAAGGAGTAATTGTCGCTCCTGCCTGAATGCAGTTGGTTCTAATGCCCAAGGGAGCCAATTCTACGGACATAGACCGCATAAAAGACTCTAATGTTGCCTTTGCAGCAGATACGGCGGCGTAACCTGTCCAAACCTTGGTATTCCCTTCACTGGTGAAGGCTATATTTCGTCCATTCACTGCAAAGGATTTGTTTGTTATTAATGCCTGCGTCCAAATATACCAACTACTGCCCATGGCGTGCAAAGTGATATCGATATCGGTTTTCGATAAAATAGCTCCGTTAGGGTTAAGCAAAGGCTTTAAGCTTCCTTTGGCTATACTGTGCAACAAGAGTTTCGTTTTCTGTATTGGAATAACTGAAAGTACTTCGTTCATAGTCTCTGTCTGCAGCGCATCTTTATTAAAACTTCTGACTTCAACACCCAAGGCTTCTATTTGTTTAAAAGTGTAGTTTAATTGCTCCAAATTACTTTTCCTATCGCGATGTACTATGCAAATATTCATTCCGTAAGCAGCGAGCTTTTTTGCAGTTGCAAGCCCTAGTCCGCTGCTACCCCCTAAAATGATAGCCCAATATCCGCTAAATTCTTTAATGTTTTCCATTCTTAAAACTCTATCAATACTCTTTGTGCTGAAAATCCTGGACCAAAACTTAGCAACAAACCAATCTCACCCTTCTCTAGATTTTTGTCCATAAACCGTTCTAAAACATACAGAACGGTGGCACTACTCATATTACCATACAATTTAAGAACTTCTTTGGTATCGTCTATGTTTTTCCCAAGACTTCCAAATAATTCTTCCACAGTCTGCACTATTTTCTTTCCACCAGGATGAAAGATAAGATGATCTACATCGGCAATCTCTTTCCCTGACTTTTTTAAAAACGGATGAACAATTGCAGGAAAATGCTCCGAAATTTGTTGTGGTACACTTTTGTCCAATATCATTTGAAGCCCAGTATCAACTAATTTGAATCCCATCATATCGGTTGCATCATAAAAATGATACATTTCTTCAGCCAATATTTTAGCACCCTCATCCTCTTTATCAGAAGACAATAAAACAGTAGCCGCACCATCTCCAAAAATGGCGGCACTAACTATGTTCGCCATAGAGTAATCTTCCAACTGAAAAGTCGCAGTGGGTGCTTCTATAGCAATTACTGCAGCTCTTTTTCCTGGGTTGGCTTTCAGGAAATTGTTTGCATAAATTATTCCCGAGATTCCAGCAGCACAGCCCATTTCGGTAACTGGGAGTCTTACAATGTCTTGCCGCATTTTTAAGTCGTTAATAAGGTAGGCATCCACCGAAGGAATCATAATTCCGGTGCAACTTACCGTAATAACAAAATCCAAATCGGTTGGCGTCCAATTCGCTTTTTGAAGTGCTTTCACTAAGGATTTCCTCCCTAGGATTCGTATTTCTCTGGTATAAATATCATTGCGTTCGCCAAAACTGGGGTTGGTAAAAACCTCAATAGGATCCATTATAGAATACCGCCTATCTACACCGGCACCTTCAAAAATCTTTATGACTTTTCGCTTAAAGCGTTGCTCCTGCCCTTCAATCCACTGTTCCACGAAAGGAAGTATCTCTTCTGTGTTTCTAGTGTATTTAGGAAGTTGTTTCGCTACCGCTGTAATTTTTACACTCATTTATTATTATTTATAACCCATTGATATCTAAACGCCCATTTCCAGTTAATATGTGATTTTGTATTGCCTATTTTTTCAGAAAAAGAAACAATTTCATTTTTCCTAAAACCTCTTGCTACCGAAACTAAACCGTCATGTTTCGCTATACTAGTCTTTAAGAAAATTTGACTAAAAATTCTGAAAAGCCAAAATGCTATTATACTTCTTTGTAAGTCGTTAACCACTATACCTACTTTCGCAAGGCTCACTAATTTAGTCATTAACTTTATAATTTCCGGAAATGTAAAATGATGTAAGAATAAAGTACACAAGACAATGTCACAATTCATTGCTTTAAATTCTTCCGAAAAAATATCCATTTCAATATAATTAATATTTTGAAAACCCTCTGATCTATTTCTCGCCTCCTCCAGTATAAAGGGATTTGCATCAATTCCGATGAGTTGAAAATTAAATCCATTTGCCTTGCCGAATGCCGCACATTTCCGAAGTATCGCTCCATCACCACAGCCTAAGTCTATTATTCTAATCGTTTCATTCTTAGACCTACCTTTAAGTAAACGCTTCACTCCATTTATTGTAATTGAGTTTCCACCAAGCCGCCTATTAACTTTCCCAAGGTCCGTTAAGAGCGACTTCATTTCATCTCCTTTTAGCTGTAAATCATCCATGATTTCAACTTGTTTGGAGCGATATTTAGATGAAAACTCAATCATAATAGGGGTTTTCCGTGAGTTTTCTTAATAAGACTTGAGACAATTCTCGGAAACAACTTGGCGGTAGAAAAACCTAAAGACGTGGCCATTGGCCTAAGTAACATATTTTGAATCTTCCGTCCCGCCTTCAAACGTTTCGAAAAAGTGCGTTTCCATTCTTCCTCATACTGTTTTTCTAATTTTATTCTATTGATGTTTCCTTGTTTAAAGTGTTTCAGAAAGGTTTCAGAAAAAATCTTTGCGCTGTGAATTGCCATTGCCATTCCATTGCCGCAAAGTGGATGGATTAAACCCGCACTATCGCCTATCATGAAAATATGATTCTCAACGGGTTTCTTGGGTTCAAATGAAATCTGACTAATGGTCAGCGGTTTTTCAAATAGTGGTTTTGCTTGGGAAAAGAAATCCTTCAGAAATGGATTTTCCGAAAGCACCTTATTTTGAAATTCCTCAATATTCCCATAGCGCTTAAAGGACTTGTATGTGGTTAAATAACAGGCATTCACAACATTTCTTTCCGTTTTTGAAAGTCCGCAGTAACCGCCTTCAAAATTATGAAGTGCAACCGTATCATCTGGAAATTTAAAGTCATAATGTGCCTTTACGGCCAGCCAAGGAGAGCTTTGCTTAACAAAATTTCGATTTAGGTTTATGTCAATGTTTGATCTCTTTCCGAAGGCCCCAACAACATACTTTGCCTTAAAAAGTTCATTGTTCTGAGTAGAAACATTAAAGGTTTCTTTAGCAAACGATAAACTCGCTACAGTGTCAAAAACCACCGTTGCTTTATCATTTAGAGCATCGAAGAGCATTGCATCAAAAGCATAACGACTTATCCCGAAGCCTCCTAAATCTAGCTTAGATTGTAATAACCGCCCCTTCTTATTGCTTATTTCAAAGTTTGTGATTGACTTGGCGCCAGCTGTCATTGGATCAACACCAAGAGATTTCAAATAAGGAAGCACTTCATTTGAAACATATTCACCGCATACCTTATGGTGTGGATATTTATATTTTTCTATTAAAAGTACCTTACAATTACTTTTTTGGAGGTGTAAAGCACACGAAAGACCAGCGAGTCCACCACCAATTATTAGTAAGTCATATGTTTCCAACCGAATCATAATATAAAGTACGCGTTAATTTTTGACAAAAAAAATCCCGCAATGAAAACATTGCGGGATCTTAAGATTGTTATAATTAACTAGTTTCCACCAGATTCCTTTTCTGCATCTTGTTTCATTTTTTCATTTGGAACAATGGCAATATTTACTCTACGGTTTTTTGCTCTTCCTTCTGCTGTAGCATTGTCGGCGATAGGAGTTTGCTCCCCATACCAATTGGTTGTAAATCTACCAGCACTTAAACCTTTTGTTGCCGTAAAATAAGTAGTAACAGCTCTCGCTCTGCGTTCAGACAATAACATATTAGACTCATCAGCCCCAACACTATCTGTATGGCCAACTACTAGTACGTTGGTATCTGGGTATTCAACCAAAATACCAGAAAGTTTATCTAGGTTCGCCTTTGAAGCAGCATTAATGTTATACTTAGCAGTATCGAAGAATACACCACTATTTTCATCAAAAGTGATTACAATTCCGTCGTCAACTCTTTCTACAACAGCACCTGGAATTTCTTCTTCAATTTTCTGAGCCTGCTTGTCCATTTTATTTCCGATAAGAACCCCTGCAGTTCCACCTACCACACCACCAATAACAGCACCCATTGCACCATTACCTCCTTTTCCTACATTATTTCCAAGGATTGCACCTAATACAGCACCTCCTGTAGCTCCTATTACAGCGCCTTTCTGTTTATTGTTTGCGTTTTTAGTTGCTTCACAGCTTCCTAGTGCAAGAACCACTGTTAATGCTAAGCCTAATATTGATATTTGTTTTAAAAAATTTTTCATTCTTATTCAGTTTTTGAAAAGTTCATATTAATTGTAAAAGGTTTTCCATCAAGACTTACTGTTTGTTCCCAGCGCATTGAACTATCGTTCAACTGAGCCAATCTAAGTCTAAATCCTTTGTTGTCTTCTGATTTGTGTTTTTGATTTGTTGGTTTTAGTAAAAAATCATACAATCCTGTTGATTGATCCATCTCTTGTATTGCAAAGATAAAATCACGTTCTCCAGTTGGGCAATCACCACTATTAATGGTATATAAACCCGAATTATTATTAGGAATAAAACGCCAAGTACTTCCTTCAAAGCACTCTTTAGATGTATCATTAAATACTGTAATGTTAAAAGTTCCTTTTTCGCTATAAGAAATATCGTCTAACGTCCAATATCCTTTTAGTACTTTTTTAGATTCTATAACTGTTTTTGGAGTCCCACAAGAAACTAGGATCGCTACGATTGCAATTAATAAGGGTAATTTTTTCATATGGTTATAAATTTTAAGAGATTGTTGTTTAAAATGAAATTTATCTAATACTTAAATATAACTAAAATTAAAATCATTCCATTTTTTACTAGTAGAAAAATTAATTCTATGATACTATTTTCAAAGATAATGCCAATATTTACTATCTGCAGATATAATATTCAAATCAAGATTTATTTTTAACACAACTAAGCTTTAATTTACCTAAAGTCAAGTACTAATACCTCCTCGGCTCTAAAATTAATATGCTAATAAATTAGACAACTCTTGTTTGAATTTGTTCTTCGGAAGATATTGTGCTTCTAGTTGTACAACAAACGGAATTGGAGTTTCTAAACTAGCAACTCTTTTTATGGGTGCGTCCAATTGTTCAAAACAGTTTTCGGAAATTAATGCTGAAATATCTGAAGCAATCCCTCCAAACATAGAATCTTCCTGAAGAATAATAACTTTACCCGTTTTTCGCACCGAATTATAAATAGCCTCTGTATCCAAAGGAGCTAACGTCCTTAAATCAAGTAAATCGGCCGAAACATTGCCAAGCTCATCTAAAGTGTTTAAAGCCCAATGTACCCCTGCTCCATAGCTAATGATAGTTACATCATTACCTTCCTTCAATAAAGCAGCTTTCCCTAAGGGTAGCGTATAATAATCTGTTGGTACTTCCTGTCGAATACTACGGTATAATGCCTTATGCTCAAAAAACAGTACTGGATTAGGGTCTTCAATTGCCGTTGCCAATAAACCTTTTGCGTCGTAAGGAAAGGCTGGGTAAACAACTTTTAATCCAGGCGTATGTGTAAACCAAGCTTCGTTTGTCTGACTATGAAACGGTCCGGCGGCAACACCACCTCCACAAGGCATTCTCACTACTACATCGGCCTTTTCTGCCCATCTATAGTGTGATTTAGCCAAATGATTAATAATTGGATTAAAACCCGAGCTTGCAAAATCTGAAAATTGCATCTCCATCACTGCCTTGAAACCATTTATTGACAAGCCCATGGCAGCAGAAACGATTGCCGATTCACAAATTGGCGTGTTTCTTACTCTATCCTTGCCAAACTGCTCTACAAAACCTTCAGTAATTTTAAAAACTCCGCCGTATTCTGCCACATCTTGCCCCATAATTATAAGGTTGTCGTAACGTTCCATGGATTGTTTTAGTCCGAGGGAAATAGCATCAACCAATCGTAATTCCTCAGTACTGCTACTTGGGTTAGTTTCTTGATAATTAAATAATTGAAACACATCATTTAACTCAGTAGTTTCATTTGGAACAATTACTGGTTCTGCATACGCTTTGTCCAGGTTTTTATCAATTTCATTTTTTATTTCAAGCGTATATGTTTCGATTTTTTTTTCGGAAAGTAATTCTTCAGAAAGCAAATAATTTTCAAAGTTTACTAGCGGATCTTTTAGAGCCCAAGCTTCCATCAATTCGTCTGGAACATATTTGGTACCACTCGCTTCTTCATGGCCTCGCATTCTGAAAGTCTTGAATTCAACTAGCACCGGCCGTGGGTTTTCACGCATACTTTCTGTCAGCTCTTTTAGCTTTGTATACACCTCTAGAACGTTATTTCCGTCAATTATGTGAGCTTCCATTCCGTAACCTTTCCCGCGATCTGCTAAGTTTTCACAATTATACTGTTCATTTGTAGGGGTTGAGAGCCCATAACCATTATTTTCAATACAAAAAAGAACAGGCAATTGCCAAACTGAAGCTACATTGAGAGCTTCATGAATATCGCCTTCGCTAGTTCCACCTTCTCCAGTAAAAACAGCACAGATTTTATTATTATTTTTTAGTTTATTTGCCAATGCTATACCATCTGCCACTCCAAACTGAGGGCCAAGATGCGAAATCATCCCTATAATATTGAACTCTTGTGTACCAAAATGGAAACTACGATCTCTTCCTTTAGTAAAACCATTTGCCTTCCCTTGCCACTGTGAGAACAACCGATACAACGGAATCTCTCTTGTTGTAAACACCCCTAAATTGCGATGCATGGGTAAGATGTATTCGTCAGAATCTAAAACCGAAGTTACTCCAATTGAAATTGCCTCTTGTCCTATACCACTAAACCATTTAGAAATTTTTCCTTGTCGAAGAAGAATCAACATCTTCTCTTCGATCAGACGTGGTTTAAGCATCGCTTTGTATAAGGAAATAAGCGTATTATCATCCAATTTAAACTTTGAGTAATCAAAATGGATGTTGGTTCCTGACTGGGATTTCATAATCTTTGTTTACTGATTCCAAAAGTAGAAAAAAACCGAGTGTCACAAACTAATTAGAGAGTTTTTTTAAGCCAAAGAAAAACGAACCTATTTTGGTATATTTGTAGTACCAAAAAGCGTTATCATGAATAATATACCGAGTGTTGATCTTGCCGATTTCCTTTCGGATGATCTAAATAGAAAACAAAAATTTGTCAACGAAATTGGAAAGGCATACGAAGAAATAGGTTTTGTATCTCTAAAGAATCATTGCCTAGATGATAATTTGGTCGAGAAACTTTACGCCGAAATCAAATCATTTTTTGCCCTTCCTACAGAAACAAAGAGATCATACGAAATTGAAGGATTAGGTGGCCAACGGGGCTATGTATCTTTTGGGAAGGAACATGCTAAAGGTAAAAAGGAAGGGGATTTAAAAGAATTTTGGCATTTTGGACAAGAACCGGAACTGGATGCTAATTTAAGTGAAGACTATCCAAAAAATGTAATCGTAAACGAGCTTCCTAGTTTTAATGAAACAGGAATGGAAGCCTACAGAATGCTTGAGAAAACCGGGATTTATGTACTTCGAGCTTTGGCATTATATATTGGATTAGACGAGTTTTATTTTGATCATTGGGCGACAAATGGAAATAGCATCTTGCGACCAATTCATTACCCTCCTATTTCTGAAGAGCCTAAAGGAGCTGTTCGCGCGGGTGCTCATGGCGATATCAATTTAATAACCTTATTAATGGGAGCCTCTTCTGGTGGTTTACAAGTGCTTCGGAAAGATGGTAAATGGATTGACGCTATCCCTCAGGAGGATGAACTAGTAATTAATGTAGGCGATATGCTTGAAAGGCATACTAATAACAAACTGCGCTCCACTATACATAGAGTGATAAACCCGCCAAAAGAAGAATGGGGAAACCCACGATATTCAATTCCTTTTTTTATGCATCCTCGAGGAGATATGAAACTAGACTGTTTGGAGGCTTGTATCGATGACGATAACCCTAAAGCATTTGATGATATTACTGCAAAAGAGTTTTTACATCAGCGATTGGTAGAGATTGGATTGATTAAAAAATAACTAGAAACAGCATCAAATAACCTAGTATGGACTTGAAGGATCAACTTAAGAATTTATTTCCAGAACACGAGACCAACGATGAACCTCCCGAAAAGGAAGATACCACGCTTTGGTTACAGGACGATCCCCTTATCTGTAAATACGAGAAACGAAAAGGAAAACCCATTACAATAATAGAAGGATATACAGGTGCCACTACCGATTTTAAACAACTAGCAAAGGAGATAAAGCAACTTTTGAGCGTTGGCGGAAGCTTCAAAAATGAACAAATTATTATTCAAGGTGATTATCGAGACAGAATAATGGCCTTTCTACAAGAAAAAGGTTTTAAAACAAAACGTGTTGGAGGGTAAAAAAGCAGTTTTAAAAAACAAGTCCATTGCTCCAAGTGAGTTGATACTTAATCCTGATGGAAGTATCTACCATCTCAACTTAAAGCCGAACGAAGTTTCCTCAATAATAATAACGGTAGGTGATCCGGATCGTGTTGATGAAGTTTCTAACTACTTCGATTCTATTGAAATTAAGAAGCAAAAGCGCGAATTTAAGACACATACTGGTACACTTAAAGGAAAACGCATTACGGTAATTTCTACAGGAATAGGCACCGATAATATCGATATTGTTTTAAACGAACTGGATGCTCTAGTAAATATTGATTTTGAAACGAGAAAGATTAAAACTGAATTAACTAGGTTAGATATTATTAGAATCGGAACCTCTGGAGTCATTCAAGAAGGAATTGAGGTAGATAGTCTTCTAATGAGTGAAACGGCTATAGGATTTGACGGATTGCTTCAGAGTTATGGAAATACCGAATTTTTAGACACTGCTTTTTCCGAAGCATTTAAAAAACAAACGAATTGGAATACTGCCAAATCATCCCCGTATGTGGCTAGAGCCAATAGTGAACTTATAGATTTGTTTTCTTCAGAAGAAATGCAAAAGGGAGTAACTGCTACCAACATTGGTTTTTATGGGCCTCAGGGAAGGGTTTTGCGTTTAGAGTTGGAGGATCCTGAGTTAAATGGTAAAATCACGGCCTTCGAGTTTAACGGACAGAAAATTACAAATTTCGAAATGGAAACCTCTGGAATTTACGGACTGGCAAGATTATTGGGGCATCGTGCAATATCATTAAACGCCATACTTGCCAATAGATCCAATGGCAGTTTTAGCCAACGACCTTTGGAAACAATGAAAAGTTTAATAGAACTTACCCTTAGTACATTAGTAAAATGAAGAATTTTAAAATAGGTGGAGTGCCAGAACATTTTAATTTACCTTGGTATTTAACCCTTCGGAATAAAGAATATACAAATGAGGGTATTAATCTTCGTTGGAATGACTATTCTGGCGGTACTGGACAAATGTGTCGAGCATTGCGGGATAAGGAGATCGATATGGCAGTGATTTTAACTGAAGGCATTGTAAGGGATATTGTAAATGGAAACAAATGTAAGATCGTTCAGGTATTTGTAGAATCACCATTAATTTGGGGGATTCATGTTGCAAATGATTCAGAATACAAAAGTGTTAAAGATCTTAAAGGAAAGAATGTTGCTATTAGTCGGTTTGGCTCTGGGTCACATCTAATGGCATATGTAAATGCCGAAAATAATGGATGGGATACTGAAAAAGACCTTGATTTTACCGTGATTAAAAATCTTGAAGGAGCAATAGAAAGTTTGCCAAAAGGGGATGGAGATTATTTTATGTGGGAAAAGTTTATGACGAAGCCTCAAGTCGATAACGGAACTTTTCGCATTGTTGGTGAATGCCCTACGCCCTGGCCTTGTTTTGTAATTGCTGTTAGAAATGAAGTGCTTCAAAAAGATCCGGAATCTATTAAAAAAATCCTCGAAATAATAAACACGACTACCTCCGATTTTAAAGAGATTCCATCTATAGACCAGATGATTGCAAATAGATATGGCCAAAAATTAGAAGATGTTCAAGAATGGTTGTCATTAACCGAATGGAGCCAAGAGCAATTAACACTTGAACAAATCAATAGTATTCAAAACCAACTTATAAAGTTAAAACTAATAGAAAAGAAAATACCTGCCCAAAGCTTGCTTGGACAGGTATAGTGACTCCTATTTTTGAATTATTATTTTCTTCGTTAAAGATTTATTTCCATAAAATACCTTAACAAAATAGATTCCCGCATTTACGTATGAAATGTCGATCGTATTTTTATTTGATAACTCTTTGTTTTCAAACTCTGAAATCATTTTTCCATTCATATTGTAAATAGCTATTTTACTACTTAACTGCTGCTCCGTATCAACAATAAACTTCCCTGAAGAAGGATTCGGAAAAATGGTAAAATTGAGCTCATCATTATTAAATGAATCTTCAAAATCGTTATAACTCAATATTATTTCATTTGCACCAATAGGATTGTCACCGTAAGAAATCAAATGACTCGCTACAATAAGGTGTGGGTTAAATCCTGCGTTACAATCGGAACAAGTAGTTCCTGTAACACAATCAGGATTATTTGGGTGGCAGAAATCAACATAGTCTTCATCAAATATATAGTTGAGTTGCATATTATTTGATGTGTCTATAGAAGCGAAATCGAAATCAAACCAAGGAGCAATAGATCCTGGACACCAACCCGCTCGATCAAAACGCCAGGTACCACTTTGTGGTTGACACCCATCCGGATTAGGGTCACAATCTGCCCAATTGTCTTGCTCGAAAGTACTTTGTCCGTCAACCCAAATATTGTGAATATCGTGGTGAAATTCAGCCGCATTTCCCGTATTTAAATCACCCCAACCATGGCCTGTTGAAACTAGTTTAATTCTAGCAGCTTCCACATTTTCATCATAGTCAATCTCAATTTCTTCGCAGGGTTGAAGATTACCTAAATCACCAAAGGCATAGGTCTCGTTCCAAAGATTATCTACTGTAGAATAGTTATAGGTTGGAGGTCCCGCCTGATAGTCTAAATTGAGACTGTATAAGAACCCATTTCCCTGTGTCCCTAAAACAAATCTAAATTTCACTGTACCTTGCAATAAAGATGTAAAATCGGTAAGATCTACTTGATGATCACAAGCAACTCCATAAGGTGTGATATATCGTATTATTTCGTGCCATTTTCCATCGTGCCCCTGTAATTGAACATGAGATATTCTATCCCAAGGATCACAACCACCGGATGGGCATTCGATAATTAAATTTCCAATAATACTATCGTAAGCTCCCATGAAACTAGGTAGTGTAACCTCTACTTCTTCAGAAAAAATATCCCCGTTTAGTAAAACATCGGTTGCTGCCACTACGGTAGAACTTGATGCATTGTTTATAATATTAATAGAAACATTCTCAACACTAGAATGGCCGAAATTATTAGTTCCAGTTATTTCAATATCTTGATTTCCATAAAGCGTTGGTGTCCACCAGCCCGTGTAGCGTCCATTATTGTGATCTAATAAGGTTACTGACTCTCCATTAACTGTCACTTCCAAAGCATCTATAGAAAAAATATCTGGGAATTCAATGGAAGCATTAACAGCAATAGGTATAGGACCCAATGACGGAACCATTACATCTCCGGCAGTTGGATTTAAGAGTGTCAAGTTGGGTAATACTAGTGTTTCGTCCAAAACTTGAAATGATGAAAGCACATCTTCAGCTGGGTCATAATCCCCATTTCCAGCCTGACTTGCACGTACTACAACTTCACCGGCAACACCATTTAAATTGATTGTATTTCCTGAAACGCTAGCCGGTCCAGATTCTATAGCATATGTTACCGTTAAACCAGAACTTGAATAAGCTTCCAAATTAAATGGAGCATCGGTCCTAGTTTTATTTGGAATTATAGGAAAATTAATTGACTGAAAACGAGGTTCTAAAACACCTAAAAAATTTGAAGTATTTCCAACCAAGGCAAAATTATTTAAGAAACCATTTGTATCTTCTCCTCCGACTTCTGAAAAAGCATTTGTAATAAAGGTATTATCATCACCAGGAATTCCTTGATTGAATTTATAGTAGGCAACTAATCCTGTTTCAGAACCCGTCAATTCATTAGCCATCATATTCTGAACATCACCCTGACTCAAAGCAGTTGTCCAAAGTGAAACTTCATCGGCTCTTCCTTTAAAAATAAAATTTCCAGCAGAGCTAATTCCCTTTCCAATTGCAAATGGTTTATCGACACCAGTAAATGTTCCACTGGCGCTTGCTGAACCTATTGAAATTCCATCTATAAACAATTCTACAGTACTTCCATTGTACACCCAAGCAACGTGCTGCCAAGTCTCAGCTACAATACTTCCTGCTGGGGCAACCACCTCAAAAAGAGACGCACCAATAAATAAACGACATTCTATAATACCATTAGATAATTGAATTAAATACATTGAATCACCATCTCCACCACCTCTAAAGCCAATCATCCCGCCTCCATAAATTAAGGCATCTGTATAAAACCAACCAGCCATTGTGATTTGGTTGGCGTTATTTACGAGTGAAATACCATTTTCAACAGAAACATAATCATTGGTTCCATCAAAATGCAGGTACTGATTGGTCTGTGCATTTAATACTGTATTGAAAAGAAATAAAATTGCGAAAAAGTAAATTGTTTTCATAGTCAGATATGTTTAGTTGCAAAGTATTAAATATTTAGATTAAAATAATAACATGAGTCGCTTTTATCCTAAAGTCTAGGTTAGCTGTAATATGATTTAAAAAAATAAATATAAGAATACGCAACCCTATAGAAAGTCTTGCATCTTTAGAATATAAAAGTAAGTATTATGATGACATTTTTAATCATTTTAGGAGCTTTGCTGGTTACAAACTATCTGTTATTAGAGTTTAGTTGTAACGATGCTAAAGAAGCTGATATTCCTGAAGACGAATAAAGAAATAGTTCCTAAATTATTCCGCGTACCAATTTATTGGTTTTTTACCCATCCCCTTTAAATATTCATTCGTTAGACTAAAATGTCTATTTCCAAACCAGTAACCTCTATTTGCACTGAGAGGTGATGGATGTCCAGTCGCTAACACTAAATGTTTCTCATCATCTATTTTTGCTCCCTTTTTTTTTGCATATCCTCCCCATAGTAAAAATACAATTCCGTTTCTTTTTTCCGAAAGTTCTGAAATTACTGCATCAGTGAATTTTTCCCATCCTTTTTTTTGGTGACTTCCAGCTTCATTTTCCCTTACAGACAATGTTGCATTTAAAAGAAGTACCCCTTGATTTGCCCAAAACTCTAAGTTTCCGCTTTTAGGAGTTTCAATATTTAAATCTTCCCGGATTTCCCGAAAAATATTCACAAGTGAAGGCGGTATAGTAACTCCATCTGCCACAGAAAAACACAAACCATTGGCTTGCCCAGTTCCATGATATGGATCTTGGCCAAGTATCACAACTTTTACCTTGTCGAAAGGGGTATGGTTAAACGCTGAAAATAATTGATTCTTTGGAGGATAACAGCTATTCTTTTTATACTCATTATTTACAAAATGTTCAAGTTCCTTAAAGTAGGTCTTCTCAAATTCTTCTTTTAAAACTGCCTTCCAGCTAGGTTCTATATTTACACGCATTATTACTACTTTTGCTAAAGTAAAAATATCATTTTTTACCAAGTTAACACCTAATATTTCAACTGAAGTGTTCCTGAGTCTGATTCAGGTGATATTATGATTCGAATTGATAAAAAGACATTAGAAGATTTAGAATTTCCAGAAGTTCTACAGCAAGTTTCAAACTTTTGTATTACCGAGCCTGGAAAGGAAAAAGTACTTGAGATTGTTCCATTTTTAACTACTGAAACTATTTCAGCAGAATTACATCGCGTAAAGGAATTTGTTGCTTCTCTAAATGGAGATAATGGAATCCCAAATCATGGCTTCGATCCAATTTTTAGAGAATTGCGATTATTAGATATTGAAAACAGCTCGTTAGAGGCTTCTGGGTTTAGAAGGATTATATCTGTTTCAGAAACAACAGGTTTACTTTTAAAGTTTTTTAAGAAGTATGAGGAGTTTTACGTCTACTTGAACCATTTTTCGCAAGAAGTTGAGTTTACTAAAGTAATTTCCGAAGAAATTCTAAAAATATTTGATAAATATGGAGAAGTTAAGGACGATGCATCGCCAGAACTTGGTGTAATTAGACGACGTCTTTCATCAATAAAAGGACAAATTAACGCTTCTTTTACCAAGGCGCTAACTCAATATTCTCAGGCGGATTACCTAGACGAAATTAAAGAGTCAATTGTAGATAACCGAAGAGTTTTAGGGGTGAAAGCAATGTATCGAAAGAAGATTAGCGGTGCTGTTTTGGGAAATTCAAAAACTGGAAGCATTGTTTATATTGAACCACAAGAAACCTTAGAATTCACCAATGAACTCAGTAATTTAATTTACGAAGAAGGCGAAGAAGTAAAACGAATTTTAAAGCAACTTACCGAATTTATACGCCCATTTAAAGGTCTAATTGAAAGCTTCCAAGACTATTTAATCTCAATGGATGGATTGTATGCAAAAGCAAAATACGCTTTATTAATTAATGGGGTTTTGCCTTTACTTACTGAAACTAAATCACTGACACTAGTGGATGCTTTTCATCCGCTGTTGCTAGTTGCTAATAAAAAAAGGAAAGTGAAAACCTTTCCGCAGAGTATTAGCCTCAAACCTGATGGACGTATTATTGTAATTTCTGGACCAAATGCTGGTGGGAAGAGTATTACGCTCAAAACTGTTGGATTATTGCAGGTAATGTTACAGAGTGGGATGTTAATCCCGCTAGACCCACAAAGTGAATTTTGTTTTTTCGACAGAATCTTAACTGATATTGGCGATAACCAATCGATTGAAAATCATTTAAGTACCTATAGTTATCGCTTAAAAATGATGAATCACTTTCTGAAAAAATGCAATAAGAACACGCTATTTCTTATAGATGAATTTGGAACAGGTAGTGACCCTGAATTGGGTGGTGCTTTGGCTGAAACATTTTTGGAAGTGTTTTATGAACGGGAAGCTTTTGGAATAATTACGACCCATTATGCAAACCTGAAATTACTTGCCAATGAACTGCCCTTTGTTAAAAATGCAAATATGCAGTTCGACAGTAGGTCTCTGGAACCCCTATACAAGCTACATTTAGGCGAGGCAGGCAGCTCTTTTACTTTTGAGGTTGCACAAAAAAATGGAATCCCCTATAGTTTAATAAATAGATCTAAGAAAAAGATTGAACGCGGAAAAATACGGTTTGATAAAACAATTGCGAATCTCCAAAAGGAACGATCGAAGCTTCGGAAGACCTCTGAATCTTTAGAGACTTCAGAAAAAAAAGCAAGACAGGATAGCAAACAATTGGAAGCGATAAATACTAAGGTTCAAGAGAAACTTGAGAGTTATCAAGAATTGTATGATGCTAATCAAAAATTAATAAGCCTAGGTAAGAAATTTGATGTGCTTTCAGAAAAATACTTCAACAACAAACAGAAAAGGCAATTAGTTGATGAGTTGATGAAGTTAGTAATGGTAGAAAATAGTAAACGAAAAAAGATCGAACCTAAGGTTAAAAAAGTAGTAAAGGCTAAGGAACGAAAGGTGCTTCAGGAAGTAGAGAAGAAAATGGAAGTGATTCGTGTTCGGAAAAAGAAAGAAAAAGCCGAAGCTAAAAAAGCACCTATAAAACCTCAAGTAGAACTCAAACTAGGTGACAAAGTTCGTATGATTGACGGCAGAGCAATTGGAACTATTGATAGTATTGAGAAGAAAAAGGCAATTGTAAATTATGGAATGTTTACTACCAATGTTAGTATCACTGAACTAGAAAAAGTATAATGGATACAGATAAAAAGCAGAAGATAATTCTTTTCGATGGTGTTTGTAATCTTTGTAATAGCACGGTACAAAGAGTGATAACACACGATAAGAAAGATGTTTTTCGGTTTACTGCCCTACAAAGTGCCGTTGGCATGGTAATGGTTACTGAACACGGAATCGATACAGCAAAAACCGATTCAATTATACTTATCGACGATGACAAGCACTTTATTAAATCTACGGCAGCGTTAAAAATTGCAAAAGAGCTTTCGGGAGGGTATTCCCTACTCTATGTTTTTATTATTGTTCCTTCTGTAATTCGTAATTGGGTCTATGATGTAATCGCTAAAAACCGATATAACTGGTATGGAAGACAAGAAAGCTGTATGATTCCAACGCCAGAGCTCAAGAAGAAGTTTTTATAGTTACTTTAAATTATTTAGAATAAAGTCTAACGTCACGTCTGTATTGTCGTTCTTTTTGAAAGCTTTATTTTCATACTTAATTTTCCGCGCTAAGCCTTCTTCTTGCCATTTTGAGATTATATCTATATTCTCTAAAGACACTTTTCCTTTGAGTAGCACATCTAGACTCCCTCCAGAATTATGATAATTGTATACTTTTTTTAAACCCGTTAAATACATATAATCTTTCGTAAAACCACCTCCGCGATAGGCGCGAAGACTAATATTATAGGATTCCTCTCTATTTAGCTTGTATTGATTATGCAGAAGATCAAAGGTATCACAGAAACTAAATCCCTTATGAAGGCTATCCGCAGCAATTACACGATACGAAAGTTCTTTAAGCCTGTGTAAGGTAAGGCAACCACTCATATATTCGCTATAAACCGCAAGTCCTTCTTGAGTCTCAACATTATTAGGGAAACCATTATGAAAAATTTTAAGTGTCTGGTCCAAGCCATTAAACGTCGTCACTAGATGTACCCCAATTTCATGATTCGCTAGTACCTTTAATTGGTTAGCGCTAAATCGGTGATTCTTCTTTAACAGCAAGGTTTGTGTATTATTGAGTACCATAGCCGCTGCAGAAAGCTTTGTAGAAAGCTTTATATTCAGATTGAAGTCATATTGTTCTGAAAATTTCTTGAAATAATTTTCGGCATCCTGAGCATTAAAAACAGGAAACATTTCTTCATTGACGTTATTGTCTTCAAAATGCAAAATAAACTGAGCATTTTCAACATCTTTCTGCGTGGGTGTTCCAAATGATTTTAGAGCGTTATAATAAAATTTTCTTCCAGTTCCAATGGTTTCAATACACTGAATCAAACCCGAATAATCATAAATCACATCTCTAAAAAATGCTCTTGAGTCTTCATTCTTTATTGAATCAATATCTTGAGAGAATAAGTTTTGCTGTAGTTTATGAGCATCGAAGTCAATTTTCCGATACTTGAAATTTGGACTTAAGTTATATTTAGAAGCAAAAAAATTTCGCTTTTCTTGTTCAATATTAATTGGGTTAATATAATTGAGCAATTCTATTTTTTGAACCAATTGATTTAGATTAGCATCAATTTTACAAAGGTTTGGGTGTATATCTAAAATAGCTTCAGGGTAGGTCATTACTCAATTTTGTGGGAACGGTAAAATGCTTCTGCGTGTTCCTGTATTTTTTTCTGAAGTTGCTTCTCAATAGCCGAAACAACTTCGGGATAAATTACTTGACGCAATTCATCACAATAAATTTTTTTGAATTCAGTTGCCAAAACTAAGGTATTTCTAAAGTTTTTGGTAATATATTTCAAGAAATAACCATTTCCTTGGAAGGTATCATTGATCTTGGAAGTGGATTGTAATACATTAGGCAAAACCAATTGCGACAAGGATTGTCTCCAATCTTCTATTGTTTTTCCGAAACGCTCATTATCAACATTCGCCGTTCCTAAATTTATTACAGGTACTTCTCTATCCCAACGTTTCCAGTTATAAGAGTGCATATCGTAAACCACAATAGAACCAAACATAGATTCCAGTTTTATTATCAAGGCATATACAACGCTATAAAACGTAGTGTGTTTTTCAAGGCTTTTTTTGTGTTCTTCAACGTCCAAAGGCATTTTCCAAAGCTTTTTCCCCCAAGCATCTTCATAGATTGCATTCTCTGGATCTCTGTTTAAATCATACTCAAATCTACTGTCACAACCTGCAATTACTATAGGGTGAGTTTTTACGAATTCCTTAGTACAAGGGTCTTCTTCAAACCAGCGATCGTATTCAGTATGCAAACAATTCCCCCACAGTTCTTTTCTGAATTGATGTCCGTCATGTACAGCCCCACAAATATAAGGGACATACTTTTCGATTTTAAGGCTAAATGAATAATCTTCGGAAACAGTTTCAAAAGTTTCCTGATTTTCTATTTTTTGAATTATTTCCGAAGCTGATAATCTCTCCATTAAATCAAATTTTAAGCTTCGTCCACATGTTTTCGAAATTTATGTCTTCTTTCAAAAGCATTAACGCGTTCAACAACTTTATCTTCAATGAAGTCAATTATTTTTTCCTGAAGCCGCGTTTTATATACCTTATTAATATATGTAATTCCGCCAGGAGACATCACGTTAACTTCTACCAGCATCCCTCCTATCACATCGATACCAACAAAATATAGCCCATCTTTAACTAGCTTTGGTCCAATCCGTCTACAAAGTTCTTTCTCTTCTTTGCTAAGTGTGTGTTTTTTAACCGTTCCACCAGCACTTACATTAGAACGGTGATCTTCATCTCCCGGAACGCGTTTCATGGCACCTATTGGCTTGCCATTCAACATTAAAACTCTGACATCTCCTTTATCTGCTCCTTCAATATATTCTTGAAGAATCACATAATTGGAGGTGCCATCGTGATTGTCAATGTAAAAATCGAGTAACGAATTGATACTAAGCATGGCGCGTTTTTCTATTAAAATAACACCAGAACCTCCAAAACCATTTAATGGTTTCAGAATCATTTTATCGGGCCCTTCTTTAATCGTCTTCTTAAGATATTCTTTATTTTTTGTAACGTGAGTTCTAGGTAGAATTTCATTATTGGCATCTTCAAAAACCGCAGTGTATAATTTGTTATTTGCGCGACGAATTCCATCAAGATCATTCATAATAAAGACATCATCCTTCACCGAATCCAAGAAGTTCAGCATAATCATATCCAGAGGTGGGTTGCTTCGTAATATAATAACATCAAATCCTGCCAACGGAAGCATCTCGTCATAAAAATCTGATTTCAAATGAAACGATTTCAGTGAATTCGATATTTTATCTTTTCGCTTAATTACCTTAGAAAAAGCGAAGGCTACACTATCCCGAATCGTAAGATTGGCAGGAGTTGTAATAGCCAAACCATGGCCGCGTTTAACAAACTCATGGATCATTGCCAAAGTGGAATCATTATCTGGATCCATTTCCTCCCAAGGGTACATTATAAAACAAACATTCATATTGGTGGCTTTTAGTTCACAATAGTAGGTTAATTCTTGGTTAATTATAATCTTAAAAATAAGTTTTATTCTAATATCTATTATACTTTTGAGGGATTAAATTAAAAAACACACGTATGGATATTGAAAAAATACTAAGCAGAAGTATAGAATTGGCAAGTGATTATGGCTTAAAAGTTATTGGTGCTATTGTAATTTGGATAGTTGGTTCCTTCATTATTAGAAAGTTACTGAACGTTGTACGCAGAATTATGAACAAACGTAGTTTTGATGAAGGCCTTCAGAAATTTCTTTTAAATCTCTTGGGTTGGATATTGAAAGTCCTTCTTGTTATTGCCATTTTAGGCAACTTGGGCGTAGAAACCACTTCGTTTGCTGCCTTATTAGCTGCAATGGGTCTTGCTATTGGTATGGCACTACAAGGATCACTAGGTAATTTTGCAGGAGGAGTTATGCTAATGATTTTTAAACCATTTAAGATTGGCGATTTAATTGAGGCGCAAGGAGAAATTGGCGTGGTAAAGGAAATTGAAATATTCACTACAAAGATAGTAGCCGTAGGAAACAAGTTGGTTATTATGCCAAATGGTGCGCTCTCAAATGGAAATATAACAAATTATTCTGAAGAAGGAATTCGTCAAATACGTCATGTAATTGGTGTTTCTTACGATGCAGATATAAAACAGACAAAAGATGTTCTTATGAATGTTTTAACCTCTCAAGATTTAGTACTGTCAGATCCGGCACCAACAGTTGATGTGGCTGCATTAGGTGAAAGCTCGGTTGATTTTGCAGTACGCCCCTGGGTAAAGGTTGAAGATTATTGGACTATTTATTTTAATACACTAGAAAAGGCAAAAATTGAATTAGATGCCGCAGGTATTGAAATTCCTTATCCACATGCTGTTGAAATACAGAAACAAGGATAATTATAAATTGTTCTAATTAATTAAAAAACCGCTTCAAGTATTTCTTGATGCGGTTTTTTTGAAGGAACTATTCTCCATAGACTCGAAAATTATCGAATCCAGCGAAATCATCATTTCCATTTTGAGTAATTCCAACGATAATTCGAACGTTGGTTACCGAATTTGGAATATTAATGGTCATTGTTCCTTCCAAGCTCAAATCCCCTGAGCCATTTACAAGATTTATAACTCCCTGGCCCACATCATCATGAAATACTTCATATTGAACGTCATCACCATTGTCAAACTCAAATACATCAAAATCAAAAGCTACCCTAGCGTTGACAATACTGGAAATATTGACATTTACAAAGCTAATTTCATGAAGAAAATTTGTTCCGGTTAAAGGGTTGTCCAAATCTCGACATCCTAAGAAAAAGCTTGTAACAATATCAATTTCAGTAGTACCGGAACCCAAACTTGTAACGATATCCCAAATATCATTATTAGTATTGTAAACGGCCGGATTTAAGGAATAATTCCAATTAATATTGGTGTCAAAATCCTGAACTGCCAAAGTTATTGCTTGAGTTGTAAGTGTGTAAATAGTCTCCCAATAAATTCCATTCCAGATCTGAAATGTTCCGGTGTCTTCAATAAAAATCAACATTCCAACATCTGTCGATGTTATTGGAATTGCATCTCGTTGCGTTTGGGAAGGTACTCGAGGTGGTAGAAGTCCTCCATAACTTATCCCATTATTTGCCGTACTGCTAATTTCTAATATAGAAGCATTGCTTGGGTTAATAGTCCCAATACCAACCTGGGAAAATGTTATTAAACTAAATAATAGTGCGAAAAGAATACAATAAAACCGACTCATAGCTGCAAAAATTAATTCTTAGCCAAACCGGTTCAATTAAGTATTGATTTAAACAGAAGACCCAGCCAAGACAAGCAGGGAGTTGATGAAGTATTCTAAATTACTAAAAATATTTTAAATCGCCATGAATCTGATTGTTAAAATCAATTTTTCCTTGGGTAATCATCGTCCCAATCCTTAACATGAGGCTCTCCCAATTTACCTTGAGATTTCGCCACTATCATAGAAACTGTTGCATCTCCTGTTACATTAACTACGGTTCTACACATATCCAAAGGCCTGTCAACAGCAAATATCAAAGCAAGTCCAGCTTCAGGAATTCCAGCATAACCTAAAACACCGACTAACATTACCATTCCAGCTCCAGGAACAGCGGCAGAACCAATCGAGGCTAAAGTCGCAGTAGCAATGATTCCTAGTTGTGTTCCAAATGATAAGTCCATCCCAAAGGCTTGTGCAATAAACACAGCGGCAACGGCTTGATAAAGACTTGTTCCATCCATGTTTATAGTTGCACCAATGGGTAAAACAAAACTTGATACTTCTTCCTCTACTCCTAGGTGCTCCGTAACTCTTTCCATAGTCACCGGGAGGGTCGCAGCACTCGAACTGGTTGAGAACGCTAATAATTGAGCAGGAGCAATTCCGTTTAAGAAAAATCTAGGTGATTTTTTCGTGATTAACTTAACAAGTAATATATAGACTCCTATCATTAACAACAAGCCTAGTACAACACAGAGTGCATACATCCCTAAGGCCGCGAATAAATCGGCTGAAGGCGCTTCAACAACCAGGGCAGCTAACAATGCAAAAACACCATAAGGGGCTGCCAACATTATTAAATCTACCATTTTGAGTATGACTTCATTAAAACCATCAAAAAATCCTTTAACCGTTCTTGACTTCTCCTCAGGAATTAAAATCAGGCCAATTCCGAAGAAAACGGCAAAGAAAATTACCTGAAGCATATTTCCATTATTAGATGTCGCAGCAACTATATTACTTGGAACTAAGTCAATTAAAGCTTGTAAAGGGCCAGCGCTTTTTTGCTTTAAAGAGGCTTCTTTTTTTGCAGCAGCATCATTAGCATATGCATCTACTAGTTCGTTCCGCGTTTCTTCAGTTATTGTATTTCCAGGTTTTACAGTATTTACCACTAACAAACCAATAGACACCGCTAGAACAGTTGTTATCACATAAATAATAATTGTACGAGTCCCCATTTTTGAAAGGCTAGAAATATCTTTCAAATCCGAAATACCTTTAATTAATGCCGCTAATATTAAAGGAATTGCAATTAATTTTAAAGCATTTATAAAGATTGTTCCGAAGGGTTTAACCCAATCTCCAATCAATTCTGCTCCCCAACTAAAATTGGTCATAATCAAGGCAAAAACAACCCCAAAAACCATCCCTAACAATATTTTCCAGTGCAACGCGAGTTTCTTCATATCTACTATTTTCTTACTGATTAGTTAAAATTTAGACACTCTATTTAATAATAGAAAGTCAGCAAAAACAAGTGCTGTCATTGCTTCAACAATAGGCACAGCTCTTGGAACAACGCAAGGGTCGTGTCTGCCTTTTCCTTGCATAGTTACTATATTTCCATCTTTATCTATTGTTTCTTGTAACTTCATGATAGTGGCAACAGGTTTAAAAGCTACATTGAAATATACATCTTCTCCATTGCTTATTCCGCCTTGTATTCCACCACTATGATTGGTTTTAGTACTTCCGTCACTGTTAAAAACGTCATTGTGCTCACTTCCTTTTAATTCTGTACCAGCAAATCCGCTCCCATATTCAAAGCCTTTAACGGCATTGATTGACAGCATAGCTTTTCCTAATTCGGCGTGTAGCTTATCAAAAACTGGTTCTCCCAATCCTGCAGGTACATTTTGAACCACACAGGTCACCAAACCTCCTACCGTATCTCCTTGTTTCCGTATTTCCTTAATAAAGGATTCCATCTTGATTGCCAATTCTGGATCGGCACAGCGTACTGGGTTTTTCTCGATTTCTGAAAAATCTAATTCTGAATAGTTTTTCTGAAGTTTTAATTCCCCAACTCCCGAAACATAAGCCGTAATTTTAATGTCTTTCAATAATTGTTTTGCAATGGCCCCTGCTGCCACTCTACAAGCAGTCTCACGCGCCGAAGACCTTCCTCCTCCTCGGTAATCTCGAATTCCGTATTTAGTGTCGTAAGTGTAATCTGCATGCGAAGGGCGGTAGTTATCCTTGATATGTGAATAATCTTGCGACTTCTGATTGGTATTTTGAATAATAAAACCAATGGGGGTTCCTGTAGTTTTACCTTCAAATATCCCCGAAAGGAATTTTACAAAATCAGGTTCTTTTCTTTGTGTTACAATTGCAGATTGTCCAGGCTTTCTACGAGCCATTTCAGCTTGTAAAGCCTCAAAATCAAGTTCTAATCCAGCAGGGCATCCATCAATAATTCCGCCAATAGCTTCACCATGAGACTCTCCAAAAGTGGTGAGTGTAAAAATGTTCCCGAAAGAATTGCCTGCCATAGATTGCGTTTATAAGCCAATTTCAACAAATGTAAATCTTACAGCCGAATATTAAAAATTATCTGGGCCGAATTAAGTCTCAACGCAAAGCTCGTCTTAGAATAGTAACAGGATGAAGTGCTTCTCTACCCGTGCCATCCTTTATTTGATGACGGCAACTTGTTCCGTTGGCAGCAATAATTGTGTCACTAGCAACTTTTCTAACAGATGGGAACAACCGTAACTCCCCTATTTGCATACTAATTTCATAGTGTTCTTTTTCATAGCCAAAACTTCCTGCCATTCCGCAGCAACCAGATGCAATAATGGTGGGTTTATAGTTTGTTGGAACATTTAAAACGTCAAAAGTTACTTTCTGATTACTTAATGCCTTTTGATGACAATGTACATGTATCTTTATTTCCTTTGCTTCGGAAGTAAAGTCTGAAGCAGTTATAACCCCTTTTTCAATTTCTGAAGCTAAAAATTCTTCTATTAAAAATGTGTTTTCGGCAATTGCCTTTGCCGAATCCAAATCCTCTACCAATCGAAGGTATTCATCTTTAAAAGAAAGTATCGCAGAAGGCTCAATACCAACCATTGGTGAATCGTTTGAAACAATTCCTTTCAATTTTCTAACATTCTCAGTTGCAAGTTGCTTTGCTTCATCTAAAAATCCTTTTGATAAAAACGCTCTTGCACTGTTTAACGTATCAATTACCTTAATTTTATAGCCTAGCGTTTCTAGTAAAACAAAAGTGTCTTCAGCAATAGAAGCATCTAGGTAATTACTAAACTCATCAACAAACAATATTACTTTTTTTTTATTAGTAATTATTTGATTTTGTTTGTTTTGTGTCCTTTTACTGAAACTATTGATAGAATATTTTGGAATACTTCTTTCTGAAGCAATTCCACTTATATTCTTAATAATTTTGGAGGTAAAACCATTAGTAATTAGAGCATTCGTAAGTTTTGGAAATCGACTGGCTTGCTTGGAGAAATAACTACTTTTTGCAAACAATTTATTGGCAAATGACACTCCATTTACTTTATTATATTGATATAGGAATTCCGCTTTCAGAGTAGCTATATCAACATTACTAGGACATTCTGAATTACATGCCTTACAACTCAAACACAAGTCGAAAACCTCTTTAAGCTCTGCAGAATCGAAGTTATTTGCTGCTTCGTTGTTCGTCAATACCTCCCGCAACATATTTGCTCTTGCGCGTGTCGTATCTTTTTCATCCTTAGTGGCATGATAACTTGGACACATTGTACCTCCAGATTCTGGTGTTTTTCTACAGTCGCCACTACCATTACATTGTTCCGCCAATCGAAGGATTCCTTGAGATTCAGAAAAATTAAACAAGGTCTCAATTTCAGGTTCTTTACGACCTGTTTTGTAGCGTAAAGATTCGTCCATTTTATACGCATCTACAATTTTCCCCGGATTAAAGACATTATGTGGGTCGAATGTAGATTTGATACGTCTTAATAACTGATAATTTTGATCTCCAATAAGCGCAGGAATAAATTCTGAACGAACAATGCCGTCACCATGCTCTCCAGAAAAGGAGCCTTGGTACTTCTTTACAAGCTTAGCGACTTCTGTAGTAATTGTTCTAAAATAAGCAACACCTTCTCCTTCTTTTAAGTTGAGAATAGGCCTTAAATGAAGTTCCCCCGCACCAGCATGTGCATAATACACAGCCTTTTGGTCGTATTGCCTCATCAAAGCGGTAAATTCGGCAATATATGAAGGCAAATCAGGCAAAGAAACCGCTGTATCTTCAATACAAGCCACTGCCTTTTTATCACCAATCATATTTCCTAATAACCCTAAGCCCGCCTTCCGAAGTTCTAATGCTTTGTCAATATCATCGCCTTTCAAAACAGGGTTACAATAACTAAGATCTGTGTTTTTCAAAGATGCAAGTAACTCCGTGGTTTGTTTTTCTAGATCCTCTATAGTATCCGCTTTTAATTCTAACATTAAAATCACCTTAGGATTTTCTTTTACAAAAAATCGATACGCATCATATTTCTTGTTCTTCTTAGTGCAATCTAAAATTACGTCATCTATCATTTCACACGTATGCAGCTTATGCGACATCACGTTTGAAACATCATTTAAGCAATCTTCTAACGATCTATAATGAGACACGACCATAAAAGTATGTGCTGGAGGCAATAGGTCTAATTGAAGCGTAATTTCAGTAGTAAAAGCAAGCGTTCCTTCACTTCCGCAGAGTAAAGTGCAAACATTGATATCCGTTTCAGAAGTGCTGAAAATTGAATTGTTTAGCAAAGAATCTATCGCATAGCCTGTATTTCTACGATGTATTTCAGGCTTCGGAAATTGTTCATTTATTTCTCGTTGTGCTTCTTCAGAAGATAATTCGGTATAAAGGGTTTTATAAATAGACCCTTCTAAAGTTTTTAATTCTGTTTTCTTTTTGAAACCTTCCTTAGAAAGTGGCTCAAAAGTAACTTCATCTCCGTTTGATAAGACAGTTTTAAGCTTTAGAACTTTATCTCTTGTAACACCGTACTGAATAGAAGTTGTGCCACTCGAATTATTTCCCACCATTCCTCCTATCATGCAACGATTTGAGGTAGAAGTGTTTGGTCCAAAAAATAAGCCATACGTTTTTAAATATGTATTCAGTTCATCTCGGATTACCCCAGGCTGAACGGTTACCGTTCGGTTTTCTGTATCGACAGATATAATTTTAGTGAAATATTTGGAAACATCAACTACAATTCCTTCGCCAACACATTGGCCAGCCAATGACGTTCCCGCTGTTCGGGGAATTAATGAGTTACTATTTTTTTCAGCAAAGAGAATGAGTTGCTTTATCGCTTCTTCTGACCTCGGAAAGGCAACCGCCAAAGGCAATTTTCGATAAACTGAAGCATCTGTTGCATACAAAGATTTATACAAATCATTGAAGAAAAAATCTCCGTCAAAATGATGCTTAAACTTTGTTAATACTTCTTTCATAGGTATAAAGGTAAAAGTATGAAATGCAACTTACTTCTTTAACGAAACATTGTGAAATTATCATAAATCTTAGCCTATAAATATTGGACTACTTCATATAAGTCCCATCTTTGAATTGTTAAAAACAAAACAAATAACAGATGAAAAAAATTCTTTTTACATTAGCTATTATTGTGTCATTTACAGTAGCTTCACAAGCTCAGGATATTTCAAAACACGCCATAGGTGTTCGTTTAAGTGACAGTAAAGGGTTTGGTGCCGAAGCAAACTACCAACTAAGACTAAGTGAAAAAAATCGTTTAGAGTTTGGATTGGCGGCGCGTAATAATAAAAAGACAGACGCTTTTAAAGCCATTGGAATCTATCAATGGGTTTGGAATATTGATGGTGGATTAAATTGGTATACCGGGCCTGGTGTAGGTGTTGGTCAAATCATTTTTGATGATAAACATTTTGATGATCGTTCTACCGAAACTTTTGCATTTGCAGCCGGTGACATAGGAATGGAATATAACTTTGATTTTCCACTTTTAATTTCAATAGACTTTAGGCCTGAACTTGGATTTGGTGATTACCGAAACGATGTCGTTTTTGATATTGGTTTAAGTGCTAGGTATCAATTTTAGGAATATTAAAAATTATGAAAACCTCAAAAAGAAGTATTTTTTTGAGGTTTTTTAAATTATTAAAGAACCATTGTCTTTAGTGCCGATTCGTATAATGATTCGTATAAAGGAACAATATTCTTAGTGTCAAATTTAAAAGAAGCCTCTTTCGCTTTTGCTTTGAACTTAGCCAATTGCTCGTTTTGTAGTATAAATAAAGCATTTTTAGCCATATCGTCTACATCACCAACATTACTTAGAAATCCACTTACTCCTTGCTCATTTACTTCAGCCAAACCTCCCGTATTACTAGATATTACAGGAACACCACAGGCCATAGCTTCTAAAGCGGCCAAACCAAAACTCTCTTTTTCTGAAGGCAATAAAAACAAATCACTGAAGCACAGTATTTTGTCAATCTCATTACTATTCCCAACAAACATCACTTTATCCTCAATGCCCTTGATCTTACATAATGCTTCAGCATTTTCTTTCTCAGGGCCTTCCCCTACCATTAATAGTTTCGCTGGAATTTCTTTCTGAATACGATCAAAAATCTCAATAACATCTGTTATTCTCTTTACTGGACGAAGGTTACTAACATGTGTGATAATACGTTCTTCTTTCTTAGCCATCAAATCCCGCTGACAATCGGTAAAAGGATTCACTTTTCCTGCAATATCTATAAAATTCGGAACAACATGAATCTCCTTGTCTATATCAAATAATCGCAAGGTATCTTCTTTCAGGCTTTGTGATACCGAAGTGACAATATCACTATTATTTATACTAAAGCTAACTGCAGGCTTATAAACAGGATGATTCCCCACTAAAGTTATATCTGTTCCGTGTAATGTCGTAACCATTGGAATATAGATGTTTTCTTCCTCCAACATTTTTTTTGCCATATAGCCAGCATAGGCATGTGGTATTGCATAATGCACATGCAGCACTTCAATTTCATGGAGTTTTACCATATCAACCAACTTACTCGATAATGCCAATTCATATGGTTGATATAAAAACAATGGATAATCTGGAACCAAAACTTCGTGAAAATGAACATTATGAGATAAAAGATCTAGGCGAACAGGTTGTTTGTAAGTGATAAAATGAACCTCATGACCTCTATCGGCAAGTGCTATTCCTAATTCAGTTGCAACTACGCCACTTCCGCCAAAAGTTGGATAACAAACAATCCCTATTTTCATTTTTTAAATTTTGTTGGTTTACTACTCTATAATAGCATTATAAATCGCTTCCTGAATATTGCTACGTAAATTACTACTAATTAGCTTTCTATTCTCCGCATTTGGATAGGTTCGATTTGATAAAAATACATATACAATTTCATGCTCTGGGTCTGCCCAAGTAAAAGTACCTGTAAAGCCGCTATGTCCAAAACTTGTCATAGAAACACAGCCGCAGGTTGGTCCAGACTCTCCTAATTGTGGTTTGTCGAAACCAACTCCTCTCCTTACATTATCATCACAATAATAACACGTATTAAAAGCTTGCATTGTTTCTGGGGTAAAATACCGCTTCCCACCATAAAATCCATCCCAAAGATATAATTGCATAATTTTAGCAACGTCATTTGAATTACTAAACACTCCTGCATGACCACTCACACCACCTAACATAGCGGCTCCTTGATCGTGAACATAACCGTGTACTTTCTGCATTCTGAAAGACGAATCTTCTTCTGTCGGTGTTATATCTGCTTTAGAAAATTTCTCTAGCGGTAAATAAGTAGTATAACTGGCACCAAGTGACTCATACAAGTTTCGTTGTACCAATTTGTCTAAATTTGTTCCATAAAACTCTTCTAGGTATTTTTTTAGAAGATAATACGGTATATCACTGTATTTATAACTTAGCCTAGGACGCAATTCACTTTCTTTAATCTGCTCAAATATACTATCCTTATAGTCTGTTCGCATATATAAATCATCTGCAACTTTTATAGTGTAGTTATCATCCGAAATAGTTGAATAATACTTGCTGTCGGGTTGCTTAGTAACCGGATTTAAGGTCTTAATGTAAAATGGAATCCAAGCTTGTAGCCGCGCATAATGTGACAACATTTGCCGTAGTGTAATATTATCTTTGTTGGAGTTTTTATACTCTGGAAGCATCTCCGATAATTGTGTATCCATGGTAAGAATTCCTCTATCGAAAAGTTCCATTACCATTGGTGTAGTGGCGAGAATTTTAGTTAACGAGGCAACATCATAAATATCATTATCTTTCACCGAGTTTTCTTTACTCTGAGTATGAAATCCAAAATTCTTTTGATAAATAACCTTTCCTTTTCTCGCAACTAAAATTTGTGCTCCCGGCATCATTTCTGCCCTCAAACCTACTCTAGCAAATGAATCTATTTTTTTCAATTTGGCAGAACTTATACCCACACTTTCGGGAGTTCCATATTGTAATCGTCTTAAAGACAAGGTTTCAATTCCTGTGTTTACAGGGAAATCTTCTCCAGCCGTAACTGGTAAGCGACCCTTCGCTGCTCTTGCACCAAAAATTAGCTGTGCAGACAATTCTTGAGAAACTTTACTGTTCTGATACGACATAAGTATTCCATCAAAATTGGTAGAAGACTTTAAATCTAATAGCGCATAAGGCCTCGCAAAGACATCGAGAATGACTTTATTGGTTCGTGCAATTTCATAGCTCCAGACGAGCTCCTTTTGTGTGAAATTATATTCTTTCCATGGATTATCATTCGATTTATGAAACCCAATTATTACAAGATCATATTTCTTCAATTCCTGAATATAGCTATCAAGATTTATGGCCTTAATCCAATCTACCTTCGCGTATTTCCGAAGGGCACTCAAAAAATCTTTGCCATCTGCATCACCAAAATTAACATATGCAATTTTTGTATTCTGTAAATCCTTTATTGGTAGGACCTCATCATCATTCTTTAAAACTGTTAAAGCATTTTCCATTGCTTCTTCATACAAAACATCATCTATTGCCATATTTAAATCTTCAACAATATGTGATGGATTGGTTGGTTGGTATTTATTCAGTCCCACTTTATATTTGGCAAGCAATATTTTCTTTACCGAAATGGCCAAACGTTGCTCTGTAACCACTTCTTCTCGAAATGCATTCACAATTAAATCGTGTGCCTTCGGAATATCCTCCGGAATTAAAAGGATATCATTTCCGGCAAGAAAAGCTGCTAAATCTATTTCACCAGGTTGTTTATATTCTGAAGCTCCTTTCATATTAAGAGCATCTGTAAAAATCAATCCATTAAAGCCTAATTCTCCCTTAAGTACATCGGTTACTATGGTTTCTGAAAGTGAAGAAGGATAATTCGAACGCTGTTCTAAGGCTGGAACATTAAGATGAGCGACCATTACGCTACTAAGTCCTTCACGAATCAACCGTTTATAAGGATACAACTCAATACTATCTATTCTTTCTTTGCTAAAGTTAATGGTGGGTAGTGTTTTATGCGAATCTGTATCTGTATCTCCATGTCCAGGAAAATGTTTGGCGTTTGCCAATATGCCTGCACGCTGCATTCCTTTTGCAAACGCAATTGATTTTTCGGTGACATTGTCTTTATCTTCTCCAAAAGACCGGTTCCCTATAATTGGATTTGAAGGGTTTGTGTTAATATCCACAACAGGAGCAAAATTAATATGCATTCCCATTCTTTTCACCTGTTCCCCTATTCGCTCACCAATCTTCTCAATAATTCTGTTATCAGTAATTGCACCTAAGGTCATATTCCAGGGAAAAGCATAAGTAGAATCCAGTCGCATTGCCAAACCCCATTCGGCATCCATAGCCATTAGTAAGGGTATTTTTGAAAGTTCCTGATATTCGTTACTTAACTTAGCTTGTTGTTTAGGACCTCCCTTAGAAAAGATAACACCGCCAATATATTGATTTTGTATAAGGTCTTTTATTTTGTCCTTAGCAGCTTGAGAGTCATTCGAAAAAATGACCGGCATAAACAATTGTCCAACTTTCTCCTGAAGCGACATATTTCCGTAGATGCTATCTACCCATTTCTGCTGATTTTCCAAATCATTTTTAACCAATAATGGATTGATTTGTTGCGAAAATGTAATAAATGAACAAAGAGAAAATATAATGGGGGCAACTATTTTTTTCATATACTGAAAGTTACAAAAACTATGCTAAAAATCGGTTGTGCCAGCTTTCTTTTGCGGGAACTTCCCAGTTTTCAATATACTCGGCTTTGGTATTAACTAAGTTGTTAAAAACCACGGTATTTGGTGAAACCGAACGTGCCTTAGCCATTTTTCTGAAATCTGATAATGACTTATGGGCTATAAACTCACCATTATAAAATGTCACATTCATTTTATCCAACAAATCTACCTCAAATTCTTTTTCCAAAGATTGTATAAAACGAACCGAAGCATCAATACTACAGCCAGATGCCGAAGCATTTGCCTGATTCAAACCCAAAACTATAAAACGGTTGTATTTCACCTCAAAAGCAGCTTCTAAGTCGGTGCCATGTGCGGTCCATTGTTCTAAGAACGCTTCAGCCTTAACTGATAATATTTCAACTTCTTTATCAGTTAATTTTCTATTTGATTGGTAAACCCAGATTCTAGAATCATCTGGCAGGTTTTTAAATTCGGTCAGCATAACTATAGTTCTTCAGCATTAGCAATCATTTCGGCTACATCCATCACTTGTACATCGTTCTCCTTTTCCTTTCCTTTTACACCATCTGTCATCATGGTATTACAAAATGGGCAACCAGCCGCAATAATATCCGGCTTTGTTGCAAGTGCTTCTTCGGTTCTTTCAATATTAATATCTTTAGTACCTGCTTCCGGCTCTTTAAACATCTGCGCCCCTCCTGCTCCGCAGCAAAGACCACGTCTTTTGCAACGTTTCATCTCCACTAGCTCCACTTCCAATTTCCGAAGTAACTCCCGTGGAGCTTCATATTCTCCATTAGCCCGTCCTAGATAACAAGGGTCGTGAAAAGTAATTCGTTTTCCTTTAAATTTTCCACCTTCAACTTTAAGCCTTCCTTCATTCAATAAGGTTTTCAAAAATTGGGTATGGTGCATTACCTCATAATTTCCACCTAATTCTGGATATTCATTTTTTATTGTATTAAAACAGTGTGGACAAGCAGTAACAATCTTTTTTACTTCATACGCATTCAACACTTCAATGTTTCCCATTGCCTGCATCTGAAATAAAAACTCATTCCCAGCACGTTTGGCAGGATCTCCAGTACAACTTTCTTCCGTTCCTAAAACAGCGAAGTCAACATGGGCATTGTTTAATAATTTAACAAAGGCCTTGGTTATTTTTTTGGCACGATCATCGAAACTTCCAGCGCATCCAACCCAAAACAATACTTCTGGTTGTTTTCCTGCTGCCATATATTCGGCCATTGTAGGTACTTTTATTGGCTCACTCATATAATTGTTCTTTAGTCTTCAAATACCTGTATTGTTACTTCTTTATCTACCAAATCGGTAAACTTCCCTTTATATCGTGTTGCTTTTACGAGATGGTTATCAACCCAATGATAGTTTCCACCTCTCGGTTTTCCCATTAATAAGGAATGATACTTAAAGCCATATTTGTTTAGCCAAGTCTCAGTTACTCCTCTATGATTCTCGGTGCGTGACGTAAAAAAACAAATGATATGACCTTCATCGTACCATTTATTTAGAGTACTAAGAGCATCGGGATACAACTCTGCAGTAGCCATACGTTCCGGTTCTTCATTTGGAATATCATCGCAAATGGTACCGTCAATATCAATTAAGTAGTTTTTTATATCATCAGGTAGAACTGGGCTTACATGTTCCCCGCTTTCTACTTTATCATGTAGCAATTTCTCTACGTCTTCCTTTTTCATAATTATGCTTCTTCTTTCCAGTTTAATCTATCCATTTGATTGAAGGGCCAAGGCGCTCCATTGTTTTCTATATTAGACATTGTAACGTTCAATTCGTTGGGTGCGGCAGATTGCTCCATCACCAAATATTGTCGCATTTCCATAATTATCGACAAAGGATCAATACTTACTGGACAGGCTTCAACACATGCATTACAGGTAGTACAGGCCCAAAGTTCTTCGTGAGAAATATAATCCCCTAAAAGTTGTTTCCCATCTGGTTTGAACTCACCATTGGCATCTATATTTTTTCCAATTTCTTCCAGTCGATCTCTAGTATCCATCATTATCTTACGAGGAGATAATTTCTTTCCTGTTTGATTTGCTGGACACTCACTTGTACAACGACCACATTCTGTACAGGTATAAGCGTTTAATAGTTGAATTTGATTAAGGTCCATTACATCACTCGCACCAAATTTAGCTGGAACTTCGGCTCCTTCAGCTGGAGCGGCAAACGGATCTAGATTTGGATCCATCATTAGCTTAACCTCATTGGTAACAGCATCGTTATTTTTGAATTGTCCCTTCGGAAGTAATTTTCCGAAGTAAACATTAGGGAACGCAAGCATAATATGCAAATGCTTTGAAAAGTATAGGTAATTTAGAAATACAAGGATTCCTAAAATGTGTAGCCACCAAGCCGTTCGTTCAATAATGATTAAGGTTGATTCTGAAAAACTTTCAAAAAAAGGTGCAATAAAACCACTTACGGGAAAGATCCCTGCCTTTGTATAATGTGCCGAGTTCAAACCTTGCAGTACTTGATCTGAAGCGTTTATAGTAAGAAACAATATCATTAATACCATTTCAAAATATAAAATAAAATTTCCATCATTTTTTGGCCACCCTTTCATTTCCGAAGACCAAAAGCGCTTTAACTTTTGAACATTTCTACGTATCCAAAAAGCAATCACACCAATTAACACAAATAGCGCTAAGATTTCGAATGTTGCTATTAAATAATCATAAACAACCCCTATTGAAGAAAAAATACGATGTGTTCCAAAAAGTCCGTCGATAATAATTTCTAAAACTTCAATATTAATTATGATAAAACCAACATAAACAACAATATGTAGCAGTCCAGCAACAGGACGAACAACCATCTTCGATTGTCCTAGGGCGATTCGAACAACATTGCTCCATCGTTCCCTGCTGTCTCCAGTAACAGTAGGTTTATGTCCTAATCTAATGTTTCGGATAACTTTACGAATATTCTTGGTGAAGTAACCAATTCCAGCAACTAACGCTAGTAAGAAAAGTATATTTGAAATGTATTGCATCTTTTATTGGTTGGGATTCTCTGGAGTAACGTATTCTTTTTGTTTCTTTCCGAAGACCGATATATTTACATAGCGTTTTGGATTCAATTTTAAATCCTGTAATAACTGTTCCAATTGTCTTGAGGCGCCTTCAAGGTTATCGTATAACTCCTTGTCGTTAATTAATTTTCCTACACTTCCTTCGCCATTGTTAATTTTTGTTACAATAGCGTCAAAACCGCCTGCTACTTTTTCTAAATCTGAAACCAGTCTTCCAATCTCAAGCTTTGCCAATGAATCTGACAAGGTTGAAAAATTAGCAGCCATATCGTCCAAATTGGTAAATGTTCGATCAAGCTTACTTGAATTATTAGCCAATAAGGTGTTTAGTTTTCCCGAAGCTCCATTTAATGAACTCATGGTAGCATCCAAATTCTTTATAGCCGATCTTAAGTTTGTTTGTGATTCTTGGTTTAGAATTTCACTGAATCCAATAAGTAGTGTGTCAACAGATGATAATGTGGTGGTAAGCTTATCTTGTAATGGCCCTAAAGCCTTACTCACTGCATCTAACATCCCCAAATCAATCTCACCACGTAAGGTATCACCCGATTTGGCTAAAAGTTCAGCGTCATATTCTGGGAATATCCCAAGAGATTTCCCTCCTATTAATCCGCCACTATAAATTCTTACTAAACTATTTCTTGAGAACTCAAAATCACTCTCCACAGTAAATTTTACAACAAGGCCGCCACCTTTTCCAGAAAATCCAATGTCATTTATCTTACCTACAGTTAAACCATTTATGGTAACTGGAGCCGATTTAGCAAGCCCCTCTACATTTTGATACTTAACGTAAAATACTCTACTGTCTTGAAAAAGGTTGGTTCCCTTTAAAAAACTATAGCCAAAAATGAATAGCAGAATGGCACCAATGGCAAGTATTCCGGTCTTTACTTCTCTCGTTAGTTTCAAAAGAATATTGGGTGTTTAAGGTTTTAACAAATTTAGAATAATTATAAAAATTTACAGTATTATTTCTCTCCTGATTTTAGGACTTCAGGAAGATTTAACTTTTTTCCATCTTTAAATGCTACTATAAAACTGGATGTATACCCTTTTTCCTGTGAAAAAGTTTTCATTAATTGAATCTTGTTATAATCGGAAGTACCGCCATAATAGTATTTATAAAGTCCTCCATAATGAATTCTACTCACCTCCTTTAGCCCTTTGAAATTTTGAGGCGTTGTCTCCAGCTTTTTACTACTGGCAGCCAATTGCACACGGAATGTAATTCCGTTATATATTCTTTTATCGGTTGATTCAATGGCTTTATCTATCTCCTCTTGGGTAATTATTGGGTTCTGTGCGTCACTTGTAGCTAATAAGATATTGGTTTTATAAGACAAAATAGCTTCAGAAATAGAATTCGCCATTTCTTTTTGTCCTTTTGAGGAATTTAAATAGGCTCCTTCCTTTTTATTTGTTAGAAAACCCGTTTCAACTAAGACACTAGGCATATAACTATGGTGAAGTACTATAAACCCCGCTTGTTTTACGCTTCGGTCCTTACGTTTATACTTATTTACAAAGTTATTCTGAATCAAACTAGCCAGCATAATACTTTGATCTAGATACTCTTCTTGCATTAAAGTGAGACCTATAAACGATTCTGGTACGTTGGGGTCGTATCCTGCATAGTTTTCTTTATAATTATCCTCAAGAAATATCACTTCATTCTCTTTCTTTGCAACTTCCATATTTCGCTTATTTGCGTGCAATCCTAAAACAAATGTACCTGCACCATAGGCTTGAGTGTTATGCGAATCGCAATGCACCGATACAAAAAGATCTGCGTCTGCTCTATTTGCAATTGCGCCACGTTCAAATAACTCAATGAACACATCAGTTTTTCGCGTGTAAATTACTTTAACATTCGGATTTTTTTCTAACTCAGCTCCCACTTTAAGAACTATACTTAAAGCAATGTCTGCCTCTTTGTAGCCATTACCTCTATTACCAGGGTCGTGTCCTCCGTGACCTGCATCTAAAACCACAACAAAAGGTTTTGTTGGGTCGATATTTCCATGATTAAATGAAGAAAATAATGCAATACAAACGGCAAGTAAGAAAAAAATTGGAAGTTTATTATTCATATGGGATAAACGTGGATTGAAATTTGATATTTTAAAAAATGGAATTTAAAAAACACAGCCCAAAAAATATGCTTAATTTTGATCTTTCAAAAACTAAGCCAAACGAGCTGCAAGTTTTTTAATCGTATTTAGAACAAAAGTTAAAAAACTTTGTGAAAGTTTCATCTTGGATGATTTTATTTTTTAAACATTTTATTAAAAATTAAAAAATTGCACCAAGAAAAATACAAAATAATCGGATCGTAGCATTGCAAACACAACGATACTATTTTTCAGTTTTTCTTTTTATACTGCTACTATGCGGGAATGTTTCGTATTCACAGGATATTCCGAATAAAAATGAGGTCGATATTCCTTCCACTACCGAGACCGATTCGGTCACCGTACCTATAAAAACAATTATTTCAGAAATCAATGAACCTCTAATAGACACTGTTAAAACGGATACTATTAAACAGAAACCTGAATTATTAACAGGTGTAGTGACTTATTTTGGCGAAGACTATGTCTATATCGATCAAAAACAAAGTAAAGTGTATATGTATAACAAAGCATTTATTACGTATGAAGATATGCGGATTGATGCTGGGCTAATTATTTTAGATTACGATAAGAATGAGGTATATGCAAAAGGAATAGATAGCGCTGGAGTTTATACTCAAAAACCAATTTTTGAACAGGGCAAAAATAAAGTACTGCCCGATTCTATTCGTTTTAACTTTGACACTGAAAAAGCCCTTGTTTATAATTCACGGACAGAGCAAAACGGGTTTAAAGTAATTGCTGAAATAACGAAGAAGGAAAACGATTCGGTTGTGTACCTGCGGAATGTAAAGTTTACCACTTCTAAGAATATCGACGACCCCGAATATTATTTCTATACAAGGCGCGCCAAGTTTGTTCCGAAGAAAAAAATTGTGACTGGACTCACCAATATGTACATTGCAGATGTGCCTACGCCAATAGGAATGCCTTTCGCATATTTTCCATTAACTGAAGATCGTACTTCAGGTGTTCTTATACCTACAATAGGTGAAAATAGTAGTCGTGGCTTCTTTTTTCAGAATGGAGGTTATTATATAGCAGTTAATGATTTCTTAGATATTACGCTCCTTGGAGATTATTATACCAATGGAAGCTATGGTTTGAGAGGAGAGTCTGCCTATGCCCTAAAATATAAGTATAGAGGTAATGTAAGTGTTCGATATGAAAGCCTAATTGATGAAGAACGTGGCTTACCTGGCTTCGGACAAAGTTCTGTTTATAATATTAGATGGAGTCATTCACAAGACACGAAGGCAAATCCTAGTTCGCGATTTTCTGCCTCCGTAAACTTAGGAAGTAGTAAATATTTTAGAGAGTCTATAAATCAGACAAACAATGGTAGCGCATTGGTAAATTCATTAAGTTCATCTATTTCGTATTCTAAAACTTTTGAAGGAGAACCACAGGTAAACACTGCTGTGTCGCTTACGCACTCTCAAAATAGCAATACGCAGTCTATTAATATGTCTCTTCCAAATGTTACAACCAGTATTTCTAGAATCTTCCCTTTTGCTCCGAAGGTTGGTGTAAAAAAAGGGGCTATAGATAATATAAATTTTCAATATGATTTTTCTGGAGAGAACAGAATGCAAACGGTTGATTCCTTATTTTTTAAAAAGGAAATGTTTAAAGAAGCACTTGTAGGTGCAAGACATAGAATTCCTATTAGTACAAATTTTAAGTTATTTAATTATTTAAGTGCCAGTACTAGTGCAACCTATCAAGAAACGTGGTCATTGAAAACTTTTGATAAAAGTTTTGATGAGGAAATCAATGACGGAGTTGGAGGAGTTGTAACTGACACAATTTCGGGTTTTGATAGTTATAGAACCTATAATTTTACAGCAAGTCTTGGAACTACTGTTTATGGTACTTATAACTTCGGAAAAGAAAAAAAGATTCAAGCAATTAGGCACGTATTGCGGCCAGGAATTAGTTATGGTATCAACCCAGGTTTTGATCAGTTTTATGATGAATACATTCAACCTGCAAATTCTGCAGATCCAAATGTAACTGAAGAGGCAATTGCTTATTCCCGTTTTGAAGGAACTCTATATGGTGCTCCTGGGCGTGTGTATTCAAGCAATATTGGACTCTCTTTGAGTAATACAGTAGAAGCAAAAGTTACGAGTAAAGATTCTACCGTTACCGATCCTAAAAAAATAATCTTATTAAATAACCTTAATTTTTCTACGGGTTATAATCTTAGGGGTGATTCTTTAAACTGGAGTCCAGTACGGTTTAGTGGAAGTATTCCTATTATTCCAAAAATGGACTTAAATTTTAGTGGTTCTCTAGATCCATATGCATTGGATAATAGTAATAACAGAATTGATGAGTTTAACATTAACAATGGTGGAAGCCTTTTTAGATTGACTGGTGGAAATATAAGTGTTAATTATAATTTTTCTAGTAAAGATTTGGAAGGCAAAAAAGAGGAACTGGAAGATGAATTTGGTAGCGACACGTTTAGAAATGGAGGACGGCCAGATGATCTTTTTGGTGATGGGTCTAATTTCGGTGAAGGAACTATTAATAGGAAAGACAATGATTCCGAAGATAAAACTAACAGAGATTGGTACGCATACGATCTACCTTGGGATCTTCGACTGGCCTATACAATGAGTTATTCTAATTCTCAGCGTCAAAATGAAATCTCTTCACAATCCTTTATGTTTAGTTCTAATTTAGAATTATCACCACGTTGGAAAGTGGGAGTTTCTTCGGGTTATGATTTTAAAAACAAAGGTGTCACAATTACACAATTTCGATTTCAACGAGATCTTGAAAGTTGGCAAATGAGTTTTAATTGGACGCCTATAGGAAATATAAATACAGCCTGGTATTTCTTTATTGGAATTAAATCCTCAGTGTTGAGCGATATTAAATATGACAAACGTCGTGAACCAGATAAGCGCTTTTAGATAATAATTCTTAAATCAATTTTGAACAGATGAAAAAAATAATAGTAACAGCAAAAGCTCCGGCTCCAATTGGTCCATATAATCAAGCCGTATTAAAAGGAAATATGTTGTTTACTTCTGGACAAATTGCCTTGAACCCGGTTACAGGTGAGTTGGAAATTAGTGATATTTCTTCGGAAACGACCTTAGTAATGGAAAACCTTAAAGCTGTTTTGGCTGAAGCAGGTATGACATTTGAAAATGTTCTTAAGGCTTCTATTTTTATTAGTGACATGAATAATTTTTCAGCAATTAATAGAGTATACGCAACCTATTTTAATGAAGCAACTGCACCAGCTCGGGAAACCGTTGAAGTGGCAAATCTGCCTAAATTTGTGAATGTAGAAATATCAATGATCGCTTCTCTATAATAGTCTATTAGTCTTCTTTCTTATTTTCTTGCTCTAGGAAATTAACAGGTAGCGAATTATCATCAGGAACGACATCTAGCTCCTCCTTCGTTTCTGTTGTAATTTTCTTATCAAAAAGTTTGCTTACAAGTTCACTAAATGTATCAAAATCGACAGAATAGGAAAGTCCAACTCCTTGTTCAAAAATTTGATCTTCTCCAATAAACTGAATATCCGCCTGACGATTAAAGAAATTCATTCTTAGACTTCCATCCTCATTTACCAACCATTGTACTTCAATATCTCCGGCAATCGCTGATTCATTAACGCCTCCTACTGGTACTCCTACTTTTCCATTGATTAAAATCCTTTCGTTTATTTTTGTTGACAACGTAATTCCAACTCTATCACTACTTTCTTGGTTGGGTGTATTATTTCCCTGAGTCCAATCTAGCCCAACTCTAAACTTATCATCCTGATCCGCAAAAATCTCATTAACCAAACCTGATACCCGTTCAACCAGAGTCCCTGAAAACGCATTAGAGCTTTCATAATTATCATTTACAAAAGATCCAGTCGCTAATAAAAATAGCGCTTGTTTTTGACGCTGTTCTTCGTTTTGAAGCTTATATTCCAACTCACTTCGCACTGTGGAGCCAACTCTCGGAAAATTAATTTCAAAACTTAGGTCCGGTTGTATTATTTCTCCTTTTAAATTAACAATTACTTCTACTGGAATTTTGTTATTGGCAGATGGGTTGTCTAATAAAATTGAAGGACTCGCCTCTGTGGAATATTTAGCACTTATATCTAGTCTTGCTCTCTCTGGAACACCGTCCCAGTTAATGTTTCCTCCAGGAACCACTTGTATGTTTTTTTGTATTACTCCGCCATATCGAAAATCGTAGTTTCCTTCATAGACTTGAAAATCTCCCCACATTTGAAATTTACCCAAGGTGTTAATCCTAATTAATAAGGTTCCTGCTCCACGTCCTTTTAATGTAGAATTATTTACCTTATCCACGACTACTTCAACTTCGGCTTTGTCATTTATATCAAGGTCAAATTCGAGTTTTAAACCTTTAAGTTCTTCTGATATATATTTTTCACCACTAATTCGAGCTTTCTTTTCTTCAGGAGATAAAAATTTTATGAAAGAATCATCACCTATTGACTCGGTGTCACTCAGAGGAATTTTGAAAGAAGTCCCCTCCTCTGTTGTGGCGCTAACTTCAATATTTAATTCATCAATAGGCCCAAAAATATCGGCAGTTCCACTAATAAAAGCAGTACCGTAATACAGTGCATCCTCGTCTGGGGGGGTATCCAAAACCAAAAGTCTTTCAGGAGCACTAATACTTAAATCCAACTCCCAATCTCCAAAATTTTTATGGCTTGATTTTCCTGTTAAACTTCCCTCAGTACCATATTTTGTGTCAAATATATCTGTCTTAGAAATAACTATTTCATTTTTAGACACATTCACTTCTGCATAATCATCAAGGTCAAAGTCTGTGTTGAGATAAGGCACATTTAGTCCACTATTTTTCAAGTTAAATTGACCTATAATATCGGGTGACTTATAGTTTCCAGACACTTTTGCTTTGCCAGAAATTTTACCCCTAATATTGGTTATTACATCAGCTCCAAAGGGGCTAAACGCTTGCAGGTTAAACTCATTAAGATTCACATCCAAATCAATCTTAGGGTTTTGCGTAGATACGTTGATACTACCAACTGCGCTCACCGATTTAACAAGATTATTTTCGAGGTAAGTGTTAATTTTGTAGGTAGTTAAATCTTCATTACCATCTATATTAAGGTAAAGGTTTCCAAATTCAATTTCATTAATAATAACATCATCAATTACCACAGATGAATTTGGATAATAACCGCCATTTTTTTGAAGAAAATTAAGTTTTCCGTTTACATTTCCTGCCAGTCGAAGACTGTCTATAGGAGGAACTAGATTGCCAATATTTACATCTGTAAAACGAAGTTTTATATCCTTGTAAGTTGAATCTCGCAACTCTCCTGCCATTTGTATGATTTCATTATTGTGATTTACTACTAAGGAATCTATTCTAATATTTTTAAAATTATTATCAAAAACAACCTTATTCAGGTCATTGTTAGTTTCGTTAATAAGCCAGACATTGTCTTTATAGGTTACATCAGACTTTTTAACCCCTATTACCGATTTTCCCAATGGATTGATAGTATGGAAAAGGGATAAATTAAATAGATCGGCCTTGTTTTCACCTCCTTTAAATTCAGATCTAATATATAGTGTGTCATTAAGTGTCTTATTTATTAAACTTAGGTCTGTTACTTCATAAAATCCAGTATCTATTGAATCTATATTGACATAAGTATTGTATAATGGGTTGTCATTATCCACTTGAATATTTACTTTTCCTAAATAAGCCTTGAACACTAAAATTTCGGGAGATTTGAAGTTCAGTTTAAACTTGGATTGATCTGATGAAACTGATCCTTTTACACGGGTATTTTCACCTAGCTGAAGTTCTGGAACAAAGAGATCCACAATTTTATTATAAACAATAAATTCGTAATCGATATATTGATCTATAGTTACCTCATTTGGAATAAAGTTTGCATAGATACTTCCTACTCCATTTCGAAATAAATCAGGGATATCCTCAACTAAAAACTCTCCCTTTATCTTACCGTTAATAATATCTGGCGAGTTTATTTCTATTGTTCTAATATCACCTTCAAAAGATGAGACAATATTGAAATCATCAAAGTAAAAATCATCGTTTTCGTTTTGATAAAAGGTTTCATTCAAGCTGATGGTTCCTTTCGCATTATCAATTGTGGTACCATCCATATCCATTATGATCTTTCCTGCAAATACTGAAACACTGTCTCGTTTTATCAAATTGAGCTTATTAAGTTCTGCAAACTCGACATCTGCTTCAAAATCATATTGGTTAAAATCCTTAGAAACATCTACCAAACCCTTAAAACTCATTATTAAATTAGGGTCATCAATTGCAAGTTCTCCATTAAATAAAGGATTCTTCAAATTTCCTCTCAACTTAATATTCTTGTAGTTGTAGCCTTCAAAGTAAAAAGAAGAAATGCCTCCATTTATTTCGGTATTTACCGTAGTTTGGGTAAAACCTCGTCCATCAAAATCCAAGTCGGCTGATATTTTTCCTAATGAAGTAGTTCCAGCAATTTTACCTAAGTTGAATTGATTTAAAACAATATTCCCCCGATAGAAGGCATTATCAAAATCACTAATATTCCCCAATGTTAAATTGGCATCTACATTACCAATAGAGCTACTCACAGTACTATTCGTTATTAGGTCTGAACTATTAATACTCGTGTTTCCTCTAAAATTAAACATCCCTAAGTATTTCATTTCAACTGGAAGAACATCTCCTAAAACACGAGGCATAAACCTTCTCAATTCATAATAACTTGAAGTAATATTGTGGTTTTTTACTGTAATTTGATAACTATCATTTCCTTTCAATAAATTCTTAAATTCAAAATTTCCTAATACCTGCATCACTCCAGTATTTAATCGAGCTTCTTCAAATGCAAAATCATTCAAAGTTCCATTTAGGTTTCCGCTAATATTGATAATTTGATTTTCAACAAATTCATTATAGAAAGCATTTAGGTCGTTTGTTAATATCTCGGTATTATTTAATACCGCAGTAATAACCGTATTATTTTCAAAATCTGAGAACCCTTTTCCACCGTGGTTGAGTGCGATATTTCCAACAATTTTTGACCCCTTTGTTTCTAATATTAGGTCGTTTAGTAAGATTCCTTCTTGGGTATAAAAAAAATCTCCCTCTAGGTTATTAATTACAAATCCTCTCGATGCAGACAATGAAAGTGAGTTTATTTCTGCTTCAATTTCTGGTCCTGTAATTCTGAAATTTTCTGCATTAATGTTCAAGTTTGTTAGATTGAATACTTCAGGGTTTTCTAGATTCTCATCTGTAATTTTCACATGGCTATTAACTAGTGTTACTTCACCACTAAATAGCCTGAAAACTGAGTCACTTGGGGGCTTCCCAGTCTCAAACTTTTCTGCAAAAATGGAAATATTATCACTTTCTTCCCCTTCGTATTGTTTGAAGTATAATTTGGCGTGAGATAATTTAGTTTTTCCGAAGCCAAATTCATCCTCAAGTAGATTGCTAAAACTGAGAACATTAGTCTGAATTTCCTGAGAATAGATTAACGTATCTAAATGATGATCCCTTATTAATACTTCTCTAATATCTACTTCTCCTTTCCAATTGAGCCCAAGACGCTCAACGTTAATATCTGTCCCGTAAGATTCATTTAAATATGTAGTTACCTTCTTGGCAATTTTGGTTTGAACAGAAGGAATAGAAAGAATAATTACCAATAGCACAAGTAACAATACAATGATTGCGAAGGTGCGAACTATTATTTTCCTAAGTTTTTTGATACGCTTTTTTAGTTTTAATTTTACAAACCAATAAATATGCCCTTATTACCTTGAAAGAAAACAATTGTTATATCCTAGGTATTGAATCTTCTTGCGATGACACCGCAGCAGCTGTAATAAACAACGGAACAGTATTATCTAATGTTGTTGCCACTCAAAAAATACACGAGGAGTATGGTGGCGTTGTCCCCGAGCTTGCTTCACGTGCACACCAACAAAATATAGTCCCTGTTGTACACCAAGCACTTCGCAAAGCAAATATCGACAAAAATCAATTAAGTGCCATAGCATATACTAAGGGACCTGGACTGATGGGATCTCTATTGGTAGGAGCCTCATTTTCAAAGTCTTTCGCTATAGGATTGAACATTCCGTTGATAGACGTTAACCATATGCAAGCACATATATTAGCACACTTTATCAAGTCTGAAGATCAAACAATGCCAAACTTCCCTTTTCTTGCGTTAACAATTAGTGGAGGTCACACTCAAATTGTGAAAGTTTCGAACTATTTTTCTATGGAAGTTTTGGGTGAAACTATTGATGATGCCGTAGGAGAGGCTTTTGATAAGAGCGCAAAAATTTTAGGACTTCCTTACCCCGGTGGCCCGTTAATAGATAAATATGCTCAAAAAGGAAATCCTAAAGCCTATAAGTTTACAAAGCCTAAAGTAGGTCCAATGGATTTTAGTTTTAGCGGTTTAAAAACTGCCGTTTTATATTTTATTGAAAGAGAAGTGAAAAATAACCCTAATTTCATTTCTGAAAATATGGAAGATATTTGTGCAAGTATACAGTTTACCATTGTCGATTATTTAATGGATAAATTGAAGAATGCCGTGAAACATACCGGAATTAAGGAGATTGTGATAGGTGGTGGTGTTTCTGCAAATAGTGGTATTCGATCTGCCCTTGCCGAAGCACAACAAAAATATCAATGGCAAACTCACATCCCAAAATTCGAATATTGTACAGACAATGCCGCAATGATCGCAATTGTTGGCGAACTTAAATATAAAAAGGGGCTTTTTGCAGAGGATAGCGCAATTTCAAACCCAAGATTGAAACTATAAAATAAAATGAACCATAAATCGGAAGAGCTTGTTAAACGTATTCAAGCGTGCATAGAACCTTGGACTGAACATATTACAGGAAAACGTATGTTTGGGGGCTATTGCTTCTTATACAAAGGAAAAATGTGTGTTGGAGAAACAAAAGAAAGGTTAATGGTTCGAGTTGTTTCTGAAAAAATTGCTGAATTATTGCAAAACCCCTACGCCAAACCAATGGATTTTACTGGAAAACCAATGAAGGAATTTCTTTTTATTTCTGAAAAAGGATATGATACTGAAGAAAAATTGCAACAATGGATCGAGCTTGGAATTGAACATGCCATTTTAAAAAGCAAATAATAATTACAATGCAGCTATTTTACAATCCAGATATAACCCCTACTTCTTTGGAAGTTTCATTTAGCAAAGACGAAAGTCGCCACATCACAAAAGTGTTGCGTAAAAATGATGGAGATTTACTCCATCTCACGAATGGTAAAGGTTTTTACTTTGACGCCTTGTTGGTAAGCACAAATCCTAAGCAATGTATTGCTAAAATTAGAAAGCATGAAAAACAATCCCCACTTCCCTATTCATTGCATCTTGCGGTTGCTCCTACAAAACTTAATGATCGCTTCGAATGGTTTTTAGAAAAGGCAACAGAAATTGGTGTAACCGAAATCACTCCAATTATTTGTGATCATAGCGAAAGACGTATAATTAAAAAAGAACGATATGAAAAAATAGTTCAAAGTGCTATGAAACAATCGTTAAAGGCATATTTACCAAAACTCAACGCGGCCGTTCCATTTAAAGAATTCATCGCTTCAGATTTAAAAGAAGATATTAAGCTAATTGCCCATTGTGAAGACACAAATAAATCATCCCTAAACGAAACCATTGTAAAAAATAAATCGGTAATAATTCTCATAGGCCCAGAGGGAGATTTTTCAAATGAGGAGATAAATACTTCAATTTCATATGGGTTTTCCGCTATAAGTCTTGGAAACAGTAGGTTAAGAACTGAAACCGCAGCCATTGTAGCCTGTCATTCTGTGAACTTCATCGCCAATAATTAACACTTAAACGTATAAAATTGATAATTTTTTAATAAAAAGTGTAAATTATCATAAAATATTCCTTACCATTGTAGTAGCGATTGAACACCCCAAATGTTCAATTCCAACCAAACCTAAATATATGTTGCCCCACATAGTAAGAAACCTACATCCTGAGACTCGTAAGGATATAAATCCTGTAAACAGAAGACAACCAGTTTTAGTTTACAATGCTCGAGTTGAAAACTTATTAGAAGAATTAGTTGTTGATTGTGAAACGGTTTCAGAGTTAAGTCTGACTGCCGACTGGATGCAATTTATGACTCATTTGAATTCTGAAATGTTTGACAGAATTTCTTTATAACTATTCACTATTTAGTTGTCCTATTTTGTATTTTTGAATGCTATGCATTTAAAAATCCTAGTTTTATTATTTCTAATTCCTTTCTGCTCGCTATCAAGTCAAGAAATAGCCATTTTACAATATGGTGGTGGTGGTGACTGGTACAGCAATCCTACGGCTTTGCCCAACCTAGTGAAGTTCTGCAATCAAGAAATTCAAACTACCATTCAGCCAAAACCTCAAACCGTCTCACTTAGTAGTGTGGATTTATTCGATTATCCTTTAATTCATATGACGGGTCACGGAAATGTTTTCTTTACGGCTGAAGAAGCAGAGAATCTCCGAAATTATTTAATAAGCGGTGGCTTTCTTCATATAGATGACAATTATGGAATGGATCAATATCTTCGGAAAGAAATAATAAAAATATTTCCAAATAAGGAACTAAAAGAGATTCCTGGTAATCATCCAATTTTCAACTATGCCTTCGACTTTCCGCAAGGGTTACCTAAAATTCATGAACACGATAATAACAGACCTCAAGCCTTTGGGATATTTGAAGAAGGACGTCTTTTACTTATTTATACGTTTGAGAGTGATCTAGGTGATGGTTGGGAAAATTCAGAAATTCATAATGACCCTCCCGATGTAAGACTAAAGGCACTTCGAATGGGTGCCAATATAGTGAAGTATGCATTTGAAAATTAAATGACCTCACAGCATTCACATAGCACTACTCCATTTGTCCCTAAGCAGTTTCCTATTGTAGTAGTTTGCGATACTATTGAAAGCCCTGCAAATATTGGCGCATTATTTAGAACCTGTGATGCTTTTGGCGTCCAAGAAATAATCTTCTGCGGATCAAAAATTGATTTTTCTTCCTCTAGATTGAAACGTACGGCCAGAACTACAAATGAAAAAATTGAATTCTCTTGTAAAACGGACATATACGAGGAATTGACTCGTTTAAAAAAAGTTGGTTACGAATTAATTGCTTTAGAAATATCAGAAAAAAGCATTCCAATCAGTAAACTCAATTGCAATGCATCAAAAATTGCATTGGTGCTAGGTAATGAGAAAAATGGAATTTCTGAGGATATACTAAAATCGGTTTCCCAAATAGTTCACATTGAAATGTATGGTAAAAATAGTAGTATGAATGTAGTACAAGCTGCAGGAATCGCCTTATATTCATTAACTAATAAATTAAAGTGATTGTTTGAATAATCTATTATTACATATTGAAATTCAGGAATATATAAAAAATTACAGTGAAGACATATCAAAACTTGCTTTTTCAGGAAGTCCGTTCGAAAATGTATCCGTTCAAGAACTCATTCAGCAAATAGAAAGTAGAAAAAAAATTGAAAAGAAACTTCCAAGTTGGTTTCAAGGCAGCTTCATTTACTATCCTCCTAAACTTAATCTAGAGCAAACTTCGTCAGAATTAACAGCAAGGTACAAATCTTCTTTGGTAGGTGGGGAAATCTTGTTAGATATAACTGGCGGATTTGGTGTGGATGCACTTTACTTTTCAAAAAACATTGAAACAGTACATCATATAGAGCACGATGCATCGCTTTCGGCAATAGTTGCTCATAATTTCAACCAATTTAAAATTACAAATGTTCAATGTTTTGTTGGCGACGGAATAAAACATCTAGTTCGGGATAAATGGGATTTTATATATGTGGATCCATCACGACGTCATAATACAAAAGGAAAAGTTTTTTTCTTGAAAGATTGTGAGCCAAATGTACCCGAAAATTTAGATTTAATTTTAGAACATTGTCAGTCTTTAATCATTAAAACGTCACCAATGTTGGATATTTCGGCAGGGCTAAATGAATTAAAACATGTATCCCAAATTCATATTATCGCTGTGAATAATGAAGTAAAAGAGTTGCTTTGGATAGTTAGAAAAGGATTTAATACGCTCCCCGAAATTATGACGGTGAATATTTTAAAAAATTCTTCGGAAACTTTCAATTTTCAGCTGAATCAAGCCTCTAAAACTACTTTTAGTTTACCAGAAACTTACTTGTATGAACCAAATGCAGCCATTATGAAAAGTGGTGCTTTTGACCTTCTTTCAGAAGAATATCAAATAAATAAACTTCATAAAAACACACATTTATATACCAGCAAAAATCCAATTGAGTTCCCAGGACGTAGATTTATAATTATAGACCAAATTCTCTATAATAAGGCATCAATTAAAAAAGAACTAAAGCTGCAAAAAGCAAATATTACAACTAGAAATTTCCCTGAAACTGTTTCCTCTCTTCGTAAAAAATTAAAGATTAAAGACGGTGGCGATCATTATTTATTTTTTACTACGCTTGAAAATAACCAAAAGGTAATATTAACTTGCAGAAAGATTAAGTAAAAAGTTAGTGTAGAGGCTGTTTGAATTGTATATTTTAGAGAGAACAAAAAAAGCTTTAAAAAAGCGATTGTTTTTTTGCGTTATAAGAATTGAAAAGTTACATTTGCATCCGCATTTTAGAGTGTCAAGTTCTTAAAAAAATTGGAGAGTTGCCAGAGTGGTTAATGGAGCAGTTTGCTAAACTGTCGACGGGAAACTGTCGCGCGGGTTCGAATCCCGCACTCTCCGCAGTTTTTTTTTAAATAATAGTTTTATTCGGGGTGTAGCGTAGCCCGGTTATCGCGCCACGTTTGGGACGTGGAGGCCGCAGGTTCGAATCCTGCCACCCCGACAATAAAACTTTGACCCTTAAATGGGCTCGTAGCTCAGCTGGATAGAGCACCTCCCTTCTAAGGAGGCGGTCATAGGTTCGAATCCTATCGGGCTCACATCGAATCCCGCTATTTAGCGGGATTTTTTGTTTTAATATTTTAAGTCAATACTTCACATTAGCAATTTTCCTTCAATTATTTAGTAACTTTATAATAACTCATTCAAATACCTTTTGCTTTGCAAAAATCAATTTACATACTCTTATGTTGTTTTTTTTCATTTACATCTCTTGTATTTGGACAGGTATCTAAACAAATTTCTTTTGGCCAATTATCTGTAAATGACGGATTGTCCCAAAATAGTGTAGTAAGTATTGCCCAAGATAGTATTGGTTACCTCTGGTTTGCTACTCAGGACGGGTTAAATAAGTATGACGGGAAAAAATTTAATTACTACCAAAAGTTTTTTGAGGATATCACAAAAGAAACATATAGTAAATTAGGAAAGATATATGTAGATAGAACAGGTGCGTTATATATAATTACTAAGGATGAATTGCTTGAGAAATATGACCCGAAAAGTGATTCATTTAAAAGCATAAATAGCTTTGAAAAAACTAGTACAATTTATCAAGATAAATACTTCAAGACTTGGGTTGGAACTTATGACAACGGACTCTATGTTATTAACAACAAGGATACAGTACAAGTTTTTAAGGGAATGGATTCTAGTAATAGAGTTTCTTCTATTTATGAAAATCAAAATAAGATAATAGTCGCTACTTCTCAACAAATCTTTAAAGTAGATGCAAATACTTTAAATTATGAAATTATCCCTTTTGTTTCTGAAACTAATCGCAAAATTCATTTTAGCACCTTGTCTGTTGGTATGGACAATACTTTATGGGTAGGAACCCATCAAAACGGATTATTTTTTCTTTCGGAAGACAATACGTCTCTCGAATTATTTGAGGGTTTCGATACAACTAACAAACTACCAACCAATCTTAATATTCAATTCTTATTATCTGACTCGAAAGACAGGCTATGGGTTTGCACATATGGTAACGGAGTGTTTCTCATAAATTTTGAACAAAAGCGATTATCGCATTTTATGGTGCAACAGAATAATCCTAAAGCACTGCACTATAACGATGTTTTATGTGCGTATGAAGACTTCACAGGTACCATTTGGCTAGGTACAGACGGAGCTGGCTTGAGTTATTACGACGAAAATCTAACCAAGTTTAATACGATGACGAATGCTTCGGTTCCTGTTTTTGCCGATGTTGCTGTTGCTAGAGCGATAACAATTGACGATAAGGGAGGTCTTTGGATTGGTACTTCGGGAAAAGGTCTAACCTACTTCAATCCTTTAAATAATACTTTTAAATCATATAAACATGAGGCAAATAATAAGAACACTGTTAATTCAGACAGGGTTATGAGTTTGCTTTCTGAAAATAGCCGCCTATGGATCGGGTTTCAAGACGAAGGATTGGCTATTTTAGAAAACGACAGATTTAAAAGGTACACTTCTCTCACTTCACCCCCACTTGAAGCATTCACAATTTGGTGCATATTCAAAGATAGTAAATCAAGATATTGGTTGGGAACAAGGGATAATGGATTAATCCAATTTGACCCAATCAAAGGAGTAATAAAACAGTATAAACACAATAGTGAGAATTTAAACAGTATTGCAAATAATAATATAAGAGTTATAATAGAAGGCAATGCTGGTGAACTCTGGATTGGCACTGAAAATGGTGAGTTCGATAGGTTTCATATAGAAAATGAAATTTTCGAACATTTTTCTCAAAAAGAAATACCGGGAGTTAAATCACTTTATTTTGATTCAGAAATACTTTGGGTTGGCACCAATGGAAATGGGCTTCAAGCAGTTAATTTAAAAACAATGAAAACCAAAGGCTTTACACGGGCAAATGGACTTCCTAATAATGTGATATATGCTATTTTGCCAGATTCAAATAACAACCTCTGGCTAAGCTCAAACAAAGGTCTTACTAGATTTTCTAAAGAAGATACCTCCGCTACCGATAGAATTGTTAATTATGACACCTATGATGGGCTTCAGGCTATGGAATTTAACACTGGAGCCTCGTTTTTGAAAACCGATGGCACATTGTTCTTTGGAGGATTAAATGGTATTAATTGGTTCAAACCAGGTGAATTGTCTAGCAACCCAATTCCTCCAAAAACCATTATTTCAAAACTCGAGGTGTTTGATGAAGAAAGAAACCTAGAGGATATGTCAGAATTTACATATAAAGAAAACACGCTTACCTTTAATTTTGCAGCTTTACACTTCTCCCAGCCCGAGAGAAATGAGTATAAGTATTTACTTGCCAATTATGATAAATTTTGGTCAAAACCAAACACCAGCAATTTTGCGCGATATACAAACTTACCATCTGGAAATTATACATTTAAAGTAGTCTCCAGTAATTATGACGGTGCTTGGGATGAGAGCCCGGCTGTTTATTCATTCATTATCAATCCGCCGTGGTACTTTACAGTTTGGGCAAAACTGGCGTATATTCTTGGATTAATATTAATGTTCTACTTAATTTATCGATATCTAAAATGGCGATGGAAAATTCAGGTTCAATTGCAATTAGAGCATAAGGAAACAGAACGTTTAAAAAAATTAGATGAGTTAAAAACTAAACTTTATACTAACATTTCTCATGAATTTAGAACACCACTTACGTTAATTTCAGGGCCTGTTCAAGAATTAATCTCCAATTCATCTATTTCAGAAAAAGACAGAAGCAGTCTGCAACTAATTGAAAACAGTTCGCAGCGTATGTTGCGCTTGGTAAATCAGTTACTAGATCTTTCAAAACTTGAAACTGGTTCTGTACAATTGCAAGCTGGTCAATACAATTTAGCGCCACAACTTGAACAGGTTAATGAAGCCTTCAAGCACCGGGCAAACGAGAAAGGAATTACGGTGTTAACAAATTTTAAATATTCCGGAAAAGCTTGGTTCGACAAAGACTTTATGGAAAAAATTCTTTTTAATCTTATTTCGAATGCCATTAAATATGCTCCTGAAAATTCAGAAATAAATTTTAATACTGATAAGGAAAATGGCTACTTGGTAATTGAGGTTGAAAATAAAAATGAAAGTTTATCGCCTAAAGACTTAGAAAAGCTTTTTGATCGTTTTTATCAATTAGATAAAAGTGAAGAAGGTGTTGGTATAGGTCTTTCTCTAATAAAAGAGCTAACATCCCAATGCAATGGTACTGTTACAGTTAAAAAGAAAAACCCAGACGTAATTTCATTTAGGGTTACTATTCCTATCGAAAAAGAAATGTACAATACCAATGCACTAATAAAAGAAAAGGTTTCTTATGAATTTATAGCTAATAAAACTCCCGAAATTTTTATCGAAGATTCTGATGAAACTCCAATATTACTTATTGTTGAAGACAATGAAGAGGTAAGAAAATATATTGTTTCTATTTTTAATGATTCTTGTTCTGTACTCGAGGCCAAAGATGGTTTAGAAGGAATAAAGCTTGCAATAAAAAATGTACCAGACTTAATTATAAGTGATATAATGATGCCAATTAAGGACGGTATCGAGCTTTGTAACACTTTAAAAGAAGATAGTCGTACTTGTCATATCCCAATACTATTATTAACAGCAAAAGCTGATATTCACAGCGAATTAGCAGGATTGAAAAGTAAAGCCGACGATTATATTACAAAACCGTTTAACTCTAATGTGATTAAGCAAAAAGTTATTAATAGTATTGAAATCCGAAGAGCTTTAAGAAAACGATATAGTCAAAATGTCTATTTACAGCCCAAAGATATTGCTGTAGTAAGTTTAGATGAATCTTTCCTAGAACAGGTTCAGGAATTAATTGATACTCGTTTTATGGATTCCAATTTTACTACGGCAGATTTTTCGAAAGAAATAAACATGAGTAGAATGCAACTTCACAGAAAATTAAAAGCGATTACTGGGCTGACAACTTCCGAATTTATTAGATCACAGCGATTAAAATCTGCGATTAAACTCATCGAAACTTCGGACTTAACAGTTTCTGAAATCTCTTATAGCGTAGGTTTTAATACACATTCATATTTTACAAAATGCTTTAAAGAAGCTTATAACTGTAGCCCCTCTGAATACTCTTCGAAAAAAAAGTAGTCCTAGTCTGGATACTCAACTCTTAAATGAAAAATATTGTTTAGTTTCTTTTTAAGGACTTTCTTAATTAACTGAATCTCTTTAAAAGTAATATTGGAATTCAAAAATTGACCTTGTTCCATTTGACTATCGATAATTTTTTCAACAAAACTATCAATCTTTGTAGAGGTTGGTTCTTTTAGACTTTTACTTGCTGCTTCAACGCTGTCTGCCATCATCAAGATAGCCGTCTCTTTTGAAAACGGAATAGGTCCTGGATATCTAAAATCTTCTTCTGACGCTTCCCCCATTTTTTCCTTCTCTTTTTTATAAAAATAATACACCATACTTGTCCCATGATGTGTTCTTATAAAATCAATAACGCGATCTGGTAAATTATTTTTCCTTGCTATTTCAATCCCATCTATTACGTGTTCCACAATGATACGTGCACTTTCTTTGGGGTCTAATTCGTCATGTGAGTTGATTGAATTAGCCTGATTCTCTGTAAAATACGTAGGATTGAGCATTTTTCCCAAATCATGATACAGTGCTCCTACTCGTACTAACATTGAGTTCGCCCCTATTTCATTGGCAGCAGCTTCGGCTAGATTTGCCACATTTAGTGAATGATGAAAAGTACCAGGTGCTTTATTTGAAAGTTCTTTTAATAACTTCGAATTGGTATCACTTAACTCCAACAAAGAAACATCTGAAACGAGTCCAAAAATTTTCTCATAAAAATAAATCAAAGGATGTGCAAAAAGAGTTGCCAAGCCACATAGTACGAAATAACCGAAAGTCTCCAATTCTATAGATTGAACATTCCCTTCTTGTATTAAGAAGAAAGCGAAATACCCTATTATATAAATCAAAGTAATTTGTCCAACCGATATAAATAGATTAGCACGTTTATATAATTCGGAAACCGTTAAAATAGTTACAATACCCGCGATAATTTGAAGGAACATATATTCAAAACTATTTGGCACGACAAAGCCAAGAAGAAGAATTGTTAAAACGTGTACAAACAGTCCCAAACGTGGATCAAAGAATGCTTTCAATATGAGAGGGAGTATGCAAAGAGGAACTACATACACATATTTTGCATCCAGTTTTACTACAATTGTAGTAAGAAAGACCATTAAGAAGATATTGAAAAAAATAAAAGTAACCTTAGTATTATTATTGAATATTTCGAGACGGTATTTTTTCAGAAAAAGAAATAGCATTAAAAACACCAAAGACACCAAAAGAGAATAACCTATGAGTAGCCAGTAATAATTTGAAGCACTCCAAACTTGAGATTGATATTCAGATTTTAAGGAATTTAATATTTGAAATTTATCTCCTTCTACCACTTCACCTTTGGCAATAATCCTCCCTCCTTTTTCTATAATCCCACGATTCGGGTTAATAGATTTTATTTGAGAATCCAATGTAGATTGAGTCAATTTTTTATTTATAGTGGCGTTGGCCCTAATGGTTCTTTTTAATAATTTCTGCAATATTATTTCAGCCTCTGGAACGACTTCATTGGAAACAACGCTACTAATTCTAGCCTCTAAATCTTCCTTTTTAAATAGCCGTTCATAAAATATTTCTTGAATTTCATTTCCTTTTTTGAGGTAAATTAATTTTTCAGCGGAATAAGGGTAAATTTCATCTATCACCCCATTATCATAGACATCTTGGGTGATTGAAATTCCAATTCGTTCAACAACCCTCTTTGAAACATTATATAAGCTGTCAACAAATGTGTCGTCTAATAGCTTGGTAAATTCCGATTGACTTTGACCAACCAGATTCAAATCATATTCAAAATATGGGACAGCATTAGAAATAATTGCCTCTCGCTCCTTTTCTAAAGTTTCGGCGTCCTTTTTTATGGTAAAACTAAAAGGAGCATACAAATTTTCATATTGCCAGGGTTTTCCCTTTTGAAAATTATACTTGAACTGTCCTCCCTTCGGAAGTAGATAAATTATTAAAAAAGTTGCTATTACGAAAAGAAATATCTTATAAATTATAGATTGATTCTTAGCAAATTGTGAGAACAGGTTTTTCATAAAAAGGATAACGATAAGTAAAGGTATAAATAACCATTGATTAATCCCATAGGCATCTACTTCAAAGATTGATATTTCAATTTATAATATGTAAATTTGCGTGGTTATTTCTCGAGCCTTCTACGCTTATGGGATAGCGATTTATATCAGAAAAATCATATATCGAATGAATAAAGAAGTTGTAATTGTAGCCGCTGCTAGAACACCTATCGGAAGTTTTATGGGAAGTCTTTCCTCTTTAACCGCAACTCAATTAGGGTCTTTAGCCATAAAAGGAACCCTAGAAAGAATTAATTTGGACCCAAGTCTTGTTCAAGAAGTCTTTATGGGTAATGTAGTTCAAGCGGGCGTTGGGCAAGCTCCTGCGCGTCAGGCTGCCTTGGGAGCAGGTATACCAAATACGGTTCCATGTACAACAATAAACAAAGTTTGTGCTTCCGGAATGAAAGCCTTAATGAATGCTGCACAATCAATTGCGCTTGGAGATGCAGACATAGTTGTAGCAGGTGGAATGGAAAGCATGAGTAATATTCCTCATTATGTTCACATGAGAAATGGCGTGAAATTTGGGCCTGCATCGCTTATTGATGGGATGCAAAAAGATGGCTTAGTTGATGCGTACGACCAGAATGCTATGGGAGTTTGTGCAGATGCCTGCGCTGCTGAATATAAATTCTCAAGAGAAGGTCAAGACGCTTTTGCGATACAATCTTATGAACGATCAGCTAAGGCATGGAGTGATGGGAAATTTACAGAGGAAGTAATTCCTGTTTCTGTTCCTCAACGTCGAGGTGAACCGGTAGTTGTTTCTGAAGATGAAGAATTTAAAAGCGTTCGAATGGATAAAATTCCGGCCTTACGCCCTGCTTTTACTAAAGACGGAACTGTAACGGCTGCAAATGCCTCTACAATTAATGATGGTGCCGGAGCAATGGTTTTAATGAGTGCTGAAAAGGCTTCAGAATTAGGCCTTACTCCTTTGGCTACTATTAAAGGATATGCAGATGCAGCCCACGAACCTGAATGGTTTACCACAGCGCCTTCAAAAGCTCTACCTAAGGCATTGGTCAAGGCTGGAGTTTCACAAGATGAGATTGATTATTTTGAATTCAATGAAGCTTTCGCTGTTGTAGGACTAGCTAATATGAAAATACTCGGTCTTAACGATTCTAATGTAAATGTAAATGGTGGAGCTGTTTCTTTAGGACACCCTCTTGGTTGTAGTGGTGTTAGAATTATGATCACTCTACTTAATGTTTTAAAACAAAACAATGCCAAACTTGGCGCTGGTGCTATTTGTAATGGTGGTGGTGGTGCTTCTGCAATGGTGATCGAAAGAAAATAAACCTTTTTCAATCTACCATAAATGAATTACGGTATTTCTAATCTTAGTATTATTCCTTTGCGAGCAGAGGCTTCCGACAAAAGTGAGTTGGTTAGTCAAGTGCTGTACGGTGAATTGTTTAAGGTATTGGAAATACGTGCCAAATGGAGTCGAATTCGTTTGGTCTTTGATGGTTATGAAGGTTGGATTGACAACAAACAATACCAAATAATTTCTGAAGAGAATTTTTTAATTTTAATTAAAATAAAACCCGAATTGTCATTGGATTTAGTGGACTTTATTACCACTTCTGAAAACCATTTACTGTCTATCTGTCTTGGAAGTAACGTAAATAATTCGTCTTATCTTGAACATTCTTTTGAAGGAAAAACAGTTTCAGAAAGCTTTCCAAAAGAACACCTTATTGAAACTGCTATTATTTACTTAAACACACCTTACCTATGGGGAGGAAAAACTCCTTTCGGTATAGATTGTAGTGGGTTTACTCAAATGGTATATAAACTAAATGGTTATAAATTGAAACGTGACGCTAGTCAGCAAGCACAACAAGGAGAGGCGTTAAGTTTTATTGAAGAAAGTGAACCTGGAGATTTAGCATTTTTTGATAATGCTGAGGGAGATATAATTCATGTTGGAATAATTATGAAAGATAATTACATCATACATGCCCATGGAAAGGTTAGAATTGATCGTTTGGATCATACCGGTATCTTCAATTCTGAAACAGGGTTACATACCCATAAACTCAGGGTTATAAAAAGAATCATATAAAAAAACGCTCAAGAATATCTTGAGCGTTTTTTTATATGATAGAAGTTAAAATTATTGTCCGCCTTCCATTTCTTGTAAACGTGATTTCATTGCCTTAAATTTTTCATCTTCTCCTAATTGACTATAGATACCTTTAAGTGTTCTTACTACTTCTATATTATCTGTGCCAGAATTAAGAGCTGACTCAAGGTAGGGAACGGCTTGTCTGTATAAATCATTTTTTTGTTCCTTATATTCGTCATACTTTGCATAATCAGCGTTAGACGTTCCTAAGGCATTCATTTTTTCATTCAATTCAGCCTCACCGCCCAAAATTAGCACGGCAATATTAATTTGAGCACCTGTATTATCCGGCTTAAGCGCAATAGATTTTTTATAATATTCTATCGCCTTTTCTTTCAAACCAAGTTTTGCACTTGCCACCCCAAGATTATTGTATAAATCAGGATTGTTTGGATCTACCGCGATCATTTCCTGCATTAATTCGTTATAACGTTCTATATTACCTTGCTTGTATACAATATCAGCTTCTACTTGAATTAGCGTTATATCTGTTGGATTAGTAGCTCTCACTTCATTTATCAATTCAATTGCTTTTACGTCATCCCCTTTCTCCATGCTTATTTGAGCTAAACTCAATAATATGATTTCTCTTTTTGAGTCCGAAGTATTCTCTGCAGGATTCGTATGAGTTCCAGCTTTTACCATAAGGTCTCTTTGTGCCTTGGACGCAAAAGGTTCTACTGATCCAGTTGCTTTATCTGTAGCTACGTATTGTTTTTCAGATCCAGTATAACCTAAATCTGCGAGTTTTTGATAATAGGGAGCAGCCGTGTCATAATCTTCAGCTATTTTTGAAGAGAGCGCCGCATTAAATAAGTACAGCGTATCTACAGGACTAACGGTATATGCCGTGTAAAATTTTTCAGCCGCCATTTTATACCTTTTAGCTTTATAGTCCTTTCCCGCCCCATCTTCAAGTTTGCTTTTAATTGCATCATAATGCTCTTTAATCCTTGATGCCATCTTCCCTGTAGGGTTCATTTCCTTAGCTTTTGCTAATGCTTCTGAAGCCAATTTCAGTTTATTTGTATCTGTGCCTGCGCTTTCTATCAAGGCATCGCTCTTTACAAGGTAAAATTGAGTTTTTAATTCATCATCCCCATTAGACAGTAAGGCTTCGGCAGCATCGAGTGAAGCCATTGCTTCAGTAAATTCTCCTGACTTTATTTGTTTTTCGGCCTTTTTTATTTCCTTTTTTTGACCAAATGAAATAGCAGTAAGCAATAAGACTCCCGCTAATATTACGTGTTTTTTCATCGTTGTGAGTTTAATTTATTCTTGTGTTTCTGTTTGTGTATCACCATTATCAATAGACGTGCCATCCTCGTTTTCACCTCCTAATTGCTCAATTTCTTCATCGTCGTGCATCACTTTAGCAACAGCAGCAATAGAATCTTCACCTTTTACTTTAATTAAGCGCACTCCTTGAGTTGCTCGTCCCATCACTCTTAAATCGGCGACCGCCATTCTAATAGCAATTCCAGATTTATTAATAATCATTAAGTCATCCGTATCGGTAACATTCTTAATGGAAACTAACTTACCTGTTTTTTCAGTAACGTTAATTGTTTTGACTCCTTTTCCTCCTCGATTAGTAATTCGGTAATCCTCTAATGTTGATCGCTTCCCATAGCCATTTTCAGATACTACTAGAATATTTGAATCCTTATCATCGACGGCTATCATTCCAACTACCTCATCATTTTTATCTGCTAACGTTATACCACGAACCCCTGATGCATTTCTACCCATAGGTCTTGTTTTCCCTTCTTCAAATCGGATAGCTTTACCAGACCGAAGTGCTAACATAACTTGACTATCACCTGTGGTTAATTTTGCTTCTAGAAGCTCATCATTATCTTTAATTGTGATAGCATTTATTCCGTTTGTCCTTGGACGAGAATATTGCTCTAAAGGTGTTTTTTTTACTTGACCATTCTTGGTCGCCATAATTACATAATGATTATTTATATAGTCTTCATCCTTTAGATCTTGTGTGCAAATAAACGCTTTTACCTTATCATCCGGTTCAATGTTTATAAGGTTCTGTATTGCTCGACCTTTTGAAGTTTTACTGCCTTCTGGTATTTCAAAAACACGCATCCAGAAACATTTACCTTTCTGTGTAAAGAACAGCATATATTGATGGTTTGTTCCAATAAATAAATGCTCAAGGAAATCTTCGTTTCTTGTTGCAGACGCTTTCTGACCAACTCCTCCTCTATTTTGAGTTTTGTACTCAGTCAAAGAAGTTCTTTTAATATATCCAGCATGCGAAATTGTAAGAACCACTTGCTCATCTGCAATCAAATCTGTAATGCTTACATCTCCACCCGCATATTCAATAATAGAGCGACGTTCATCTCCATATTTGGCTCTTATTTCTTCTAATTCTCCTTTTATGATCTCCATTCTCCGTTCTTTTCTAGCAAGAATATCCTCATAACCAGCAATTGTATTCATTAACTCTTCATACTCATTTCTTAATTTGTCTTGTTCTAGACCCGTTAATTGACGTAATCGCATTTCAACAATCGCCTTTGCTTGTATTTCGGTGAGATCAAAAGCCTTAATTAGTGCATCTCTTGCTTCATCTGCATTTGCAGAAGCACGAATTAATCGTATTACCTCATCTATATTATCAGATGCAATAATTAAACCTTCTAAGATATGCGCTCTTTCCTTTGCTTTTCTAAGTAAATATTCTGTTCGGCGAACTACTACCTCATGGCGATGTTCTACAAAATAATGAATCAATTCTTTTAGATTCAACATTTGTGGACGCCCCTTTACAAGTGCAATATTATTAACACTAAAGCTCGATTGAAGCGAAGTGTATTTATATAGCATGTTTAAAACGATATTAGGAATTGCATCACGTTTCAAAATGTAAACGATTCGCATTCCATTTCTATCACTTTCATCTCGAATGTTAGAAATACCTTCGATTTTCTTATCATTTACAAGATCGGCCGTTTTCTTAATCATATCTGCCTTATTGACTTGATATGGAATTTCAGAAACAACAATACACTCTCGTCCTGCAACTTCTTCGAAAATAGCTTTGGCCCGCATTACAACACGACCTCTTCCAGTATGAAATGCTTCTTTTACACCTTCATATCCATAAATAACACCTCCAGTTGGGAAATCGGGAGCCTTGATATGCTGCATCAATCCATCAATGTCGATATCATTATCCTCTATATAGGCTATAGTTCCGTTAATTACCTCCGTAAGGTTGTGAGGTGGCATATTTGTAGCCATACCCACGGCAATTCCTGAAGCTCCGTTTATTAAAAGCCCTGGAACTCGGGTAGGAAGAACGGTTGGTTCATTTAGAGTATCATCAAAATTTAATTGATGATCTACTGTTTCTTTATCTATATCGGCAAGCATATCTTCTGAAATCTTCTGCATTCGCGCCTCTGTATAACGCATTGCTGCCGGACTATCACCATCAATTGAACCGAAGTTTCCCTGGCCATCAACTAGCATATATCGCAAACTCCACTCTTGAGCCATTCGTACCATCGCATCATAAACGGAAGTATCTCCGTGCGGGTGATACTTACCTAGTACTTCTCCAACAATTCTTGCAGATTTTTTATGAGCACCTGTCGCTCTAATACCCAGTTCATGCATACCAAATAAAACACGACGATGAACTGGTTTCATTCCGTCTCTAACATCTGGCAATGCACGTGACACAATGACCGACATTGAATAATCAATGTAGGCAGATTTCATTTCATCTTCAATATTTATGGGGATCACTTTTTCACCTTCAGCCATAAAATAATTTCTTTAATTATAGGTTATAAATCTAATGAAGCAAGATACACTATTTTGAAGGTTTACGGGTGTTTAATTCGACCGTAAATTCACGTTTTTATTAACAAATTTAGAGCTATAAAACGTTAATAACTATCGTCATTTATGTTTTGAATTACGTAAGTTTTTTTGTCTTTTTACTACTTACCGTGTTAATAAGGAATAGTTTTTGCCTTATTAAAGGTAATTTAGTTATTTTAGAAGCACTGGAACATTAGTTTATGGATGATAATTTTTCACCTCGAGTTAAGGATGTAATTGCATATAGCAAGGAAGAAGCGCTGAGGCTAGGCCATGATTTTATTGGTACCGAGCACTTGATGTTAGGCTTGTTGCGTGATGGAAATGGAAAGGCAGTTACTATATTAAATGCTCTGGATGTGGATCTAAATCATCTGCGCAGAAAGGTTGAGATATTAAGTCCCGCCAATCCTAGTGCTGGTGTGAGCGGTAATGATAAGAAAAATTTGCACTTAACCAGACAAGCTGAACGGGCTTTAAAAACGACTTTCTTGGAAGCAAAATTATTTCAAAGTTCTTCTATTAATACAGCGCATTTGTTGTTGTGTATTCTTCGGAATGAAAACGACCCTACAACAAAGTTGTTGAACAAAATGAAAGTAGATTATGATGGTGTTAAAGATCAATTTAAACTTATGATTGCAAACGATGAAAATTATTTAGATAGCCCAACTTCAGAATCATTTCCAAATGATGATGACCCGATATCTGAAGAAAGCGAAAAAGAAAATTTATTTACTGGAGGAGGATCAAAGACGAGCAAAAAGTCTAAAACGCCTGTATTAGATAATTTTGGAAGGGACCTAACGGTTATGGCCGAAGAAGGGAAATTAGATCCAGTTGTAGGACGCGAAAGTGAAATTCAACGTGTTTCTCAAATTCTTAGCCGAAGAAAAAAGAACAACCCATTGCTAATTGGTGAACCAGGTGTTGGAAAGTCTGCTATTGCCGAAGGTCTAGCTCTGCGAATAATTCAAAGAAAAGTTTCTCGTATTCTATATGATAAACGAGTAGTAACATTAGACCTAGCTAGCTTAGTTGCTGGAACAAAATATAGAGGTCAGTTTGAGGAACGCATGAAGGCTGTGATGAACGAACTTGAAAAGAATGATGATATTATTCTCTTTATTGATGAAATTCATACCATCGTTGGTGCCGGTGGTGCTACAGGTTCTTTAGATGCTTCAAACATGTTCAAACCTGCATTAGCAAGAGGTGAAATACAATGTATTGGAGCTACCACTTTGGATGAATATAGACAATATATTGAGAAAGATGGTGCCTTAGAGCGACGTTTTCAGAAAGTATTGGTAGAGCCAACAACTGTTGAAGAAACTATAGAAATTCTTCAGAATATAAAGGATAAGTATGAATCGCACCATAACGTGGAGTATACAGATGCAGCTCTTATAGCTTGCGTGAAACTCACCAATAGATATATAACCGAGCGTTTTTTACCGGATAAAGCAATTGATGCATTGGATGAAGCAGGTTCTCGGGTTCATATTACAAATATAAATGTACCAGATAAAATATTAAAAATTGAGTCGCAGCTTGAAGAGGTGCGAGAATTGAAAAATTCTGTAGTCAAAAAACAAAAATATGAGGAGGCGGCAAAATTACGGGATGATGAAAAAAATCTTGAAAAAGAGCTAGTCATTGCTCAAGAAGCCTGGGAAACAGATTCTAAACTTCATAGAGAAACTGTAAGCGAAGACGATGTTGCGGAGGTTGTTTCAATGATGACAGGTGTTCCAGTAAATAAAATTGCTCAGACCGAAAGCAATAAACTTGCTGAATTACCAGATCGAATTAAAGGCAAAGTTATTGGTCAAGACGAAGCTGTTGCGAAAGTGGTAAAGGCCATTCAGCGTAATCGAGCGGGATTGAAAGACCCTAACAAGCCAATTGGGTCCTTTATTTTCTTGGGACAAACAGGAGTGGGTAAAACTCAATTAGCTAAAGTACTGGCAAGAGAATTATTTGATTCTGAAACAGCATTGGTTCGTATCGATATGAGTGAATATATGGAGAAATTTGCTATTTCTAGATTGGTTGGAGCGCCTCCAGGATACGTAGGTTATGAAGAAGGTGGTCAACTAACTGAAAAAATTAGAAGAAAGCCTTATGCTGTTGTGTTGCTTGACGAAATCGAAAAAGCACATCCAGATGTTTTCAATATGTTATTACAAGTTCTTGACGATGGTCATTTAACAGATAGTTTAGGTCGTACAATCGATTTTAGAAATACTATTATTATAATGACTTCCAATATTGGAGCTAGAAAACTAAAAGACTTTGGACAAGGAGTAGGATTTGGAACTTCGGCTAAAGAAAGTCAGGCAGATGCTAATTCAAAAAGCATTATTGAAAATGCACTTAAAAAAGCGTTTGCTCCAGAATTTCTAAATCGTGTAGATGACGTTATGGTCTTTAATACATTGGATAGAGAAGATATTCACAAGATTATTGATATTGAACTGGACCAATTGTTTGCCCGTATTAAAGATCTTGGTTATAAATTGACGCTTACAAAAAAGGCGAAAGATTATATTGCTGATAAAGGTTTCGATAAAGATTATGGTGCGCGTCCATTAAAACGTGCAATTCAGAAATATATTGAAGATGCATTGGCAGAAGAGATTATTAATTCAAATCTCAAAGAAGGTGATGCAATCACAATGGATCTCAATGAGAAATCCAACGAATTAACAATAAAAATAAAGAAACAAAAAAAGCCTACAGAATCGTAGGCTTTTAGTTTCATTTTTTTTAAGCTCTATTTTTTAATCTAAACAATTTATTTATATCTTGTTTAGGATAGTTCCCCTATTTCTAACATTAAATGATAAACGAGATGAGCATGTTTCATTATTATGACTTAGGGTATTGCGAAACTTTTATATTTGACGAATTTCTAGTCAATCAAATACGGGAAGGGGTAACAGTGACACCAGAACATAATCTAAAATTAAAAGAGATTATTGACCTACACTTCAAGAATAAGCCCGTAATATATATATCCAATAGGATTTTTTCCTATTCGGTTGACCCTATGACGTATATTGGCACTTCTAAGATTAATAACCTATTGGCTACGGCAATAGTTACAAATACTGAAATTAACAAAAAAAATGCAAGCTACGAAGCTAATTTCTATGAGAAACCATTCAAAGTATTTAGCACATTAAGTGGTGCAATAAAATGGGTGAATGAAATCATAGATGAGCAAAAAGATTAATTTATGAATGCAAATCTTGATGTGAAAGCTAGAATTGAAGAAGAGATAACTAAAACTATTTTATCTGTAGAAAAATATAGAGAACTTACAAAACCTATATCTCCTGAAAATGCCATCGGAAGAATCTCCAGAATGGATGCTATAAATAATAAAAGCATCAACGATGAAGCATTAAGAAAAGCAGAATTAAAACTCAACAATCTAAATATAGCTCTTTCTAAAATTAACGATAATGATTTCGGAATTTGTCGAAAATGCAAACAGCCAATTCCTATTGGCCGGCTAATTCTAATACCACAATCTACGCTATGTGTTTCTTGTGCTAGCTAAGTAATATGACTACTACTTTGTTAGAATAATAACTCAGCATCAATAGAGAAACTTTGTATAAAATCAATTGAAGCGTGAATATCTGTCGATAAGACTCTATCCTCTGTTACAAAAGGAGATATAGCTCTATATGAAGCCACGAAAGACTCAATAAAAGGAGACGATTTTTTTGGCTCTCTAAAAGTTAAAGCCTGAGAGGCATTCATTAATTCGATGGCAAGAATTGTTTCAATATTATCGATTATCCGTAAGCATTTGGTCGCCGCATTTGCTCCCATACTTACGTGATCTTCTTGACCATTTGAAGAGACAATAGAATCTACAGATGCAGGACTAGCTAATTGTTTGTTTTGACTTACAATACTGGCAGCAGTATATTGTGGAATCATAAATCCACTATTTAACCCCGGATTCTGAACCAAAAAAGCTGGTAATTCTCTAAGCCCAGAAATCAATTGATAGGTACGTCTTTCAGAAATACTCCCCAACTCAGACATAGCTATTCCTAAATAGTCCAAACTTAAAGCCAGCGGTTGTCCATGAAAGTTTCCACCAGATATAATTAAATCCTCATTTACAAAAATATTAGGATTATCTGTTACTGAGTTAATCTCGGTTTTAAAGGTCTTTGTCACAAAAGTAATAGTGTCCTTAGTAGCACCATGAACTTGTGGTATACACCGAAAAGAATATGGGTCTTGAACATTCACTTTTTCAGAAGCGCTAATTTCACTGTCGTTTAAAAATTCTAATATTTGTTCTGCGGTTTTAACCTGCCCCCTATGTGGGCGTACCAAATGAACCTCTGGACTAAAAGGGCTCATATTACAATTAAACGCATCGACCGAAATCGCACCAATAAGGTCTGCCAAATAAGACAATTTTGAACTTTTTAAAAGGCAAAATATCCCATATGCACTCATAAATTGGGTCCCATTTAAAAGGGCTAATCCTTCTTTTGCTTGTAGCGTAATTGGTTTCCAATTGTGCTTTTTTAAAATCTCTTCCGAAGAAAAAATAACGCCATCAACATACACTTTTCCCTTTCCTAACAACGGAAGTGACAAATGTGCTAATGGAGCTAAATCCCCAGAAGCACCTAAGCTACCTTGAGTGTATATTACAGGTAGAATGTCATTGTTATAAAAATCGATTAGTCGTTCAACTGTTTCAAGCTGAACACCACTATATCCATAGCTTAAAGACTGAATCTTTAGCAATAACATAAGTCTAATTATTGCTTTTGGTACAAATTCACCTGTTCCGCACGCATGAGACATCACCAAATTTTCTTGGAGCTTTGATAGGTTTTCTGATGAGATTTTAACATCACATAAGGATCCAAATCCAGTATTAATTCCATAAATGGGCGTATCATTATTTTGCACTTTCGACGCCAAATATTCTCTAGCTTTTTTGATACTAAAAGTGGCTTCTTCAGAAAGTTCTAGCCTTTTCCTAGAGTCCATAATATCCTTTATTGTTGGAAGATCAAGTAAATCCGCACTTATATAGTGTGTCTCTTGCATAGATTATATCTTTATCCCGCTAAAGTACCAAATTCATGTTAAGATTTTACTAATTATTATTAACTCAATAATTATCCATTATTTTTGTGGTTCAAAATCAATTCTTTATGAATAAATTAATTCTGATTTTATGCGCTATTACTATAATAGCCTGCCAAGAAGAACCAAAAGACTATGTGACTTTTTCGGGACAAATAACGGATAAGAATAGCGATTCAATTGTGATTAGAACTCAAACTTTTTCAAAAACTATTACAGTTCAAGAAGACGGGAGTTTTAAGGATACTTTAAAGGTAGTGCCTGGAATTTATAATTTCTATGACGGAGGAGAATCTACCAATCTATTTTTGAAAAATGGCTACGACATCCATATGACTTTGGACACTAAGATGTTTGATGAAACTGCCAAATACACAGGAATAGGTTCAGAAAACAGTAATTTTTTAGCTGAAAAATCATTACTCCAAGAAAAATTAATGGATAAAGAGTTTCACGGTCTTGATGAAAAAGAACTTGTTGAAGCATTTGCCAACATTAAAACTGAACTCGTTACTTTTATTGAATCCGCAAAGGGATTAGATACCGCAGTCACAAATAGCAGCTTAAGAGGTGTTGATCGAATTATTGAAGGAAACAAAGGATATTTTGCTGGGATTATTGCATTAAAAAGAGAATTACCAAAAGGGGCTCCTTCTCCTACATTTGTAGATTACGAGAACTACGATGGAAGCAAAACGTCGCTATCAGATTTAAAAGGAAAATTTACTTATATAGATGTGTGGGCTACTTGGTGTGGACCTTGTAAAGCAGAAATCCCTGCTTTAAAACAAATTGAAAAAGATTATCACGGAAAAAATATTGCTTTTGTAAGCATGTCTATCGATGATGACAGATCACACAATGGATCTTGGGAGTTAGCAAATCAAGACTGGAAAGCCATGGTTGCCGATAAAGAATTGGGTGGAATTCAAATTTTTGCTCCAAAAGGCTGGAAATCTGAATTTATACGAGACTACAAGATTAACGGAATCCCAAGGTTTATTATAATCGATCCAGACGGAAATATTGTAGATGCAAGTGCTCCTAGGCCTTCAGATCCATTGCTTCGAGAAATGTTCGATGCATTGCTACTATAAATTTAATTGAAATTATAGAAAAGCACCTTTCTACTATTTTAGAAAGGTGCTTTTTATTTTATTCTTGAGCAACTTCTTCTGGTAATGGTGGCTCCTTTGCAAATAGTTCAATATAGGCGCTTCCTATTGAATCACATAAATCACTGGCCATTACAGATTCATAACTAATTTCTTGGGAAATTAAATTTCCAGCGCTACCGTGTAAATACACTCCAAAAATAGCTGCCGTCAATGGGTCGTATCCTTGAGATAACAAACCAGAAATCATTCCAGATAGTACATCACCACTCCCCGCTGTAGCCATTCCAGGGTTTCCAGTTGTATTCACATACATTTTATCCTCAAAAACAGTAATGGTATGCGCTCCTTTAACAACCATAATGGTTTTATGTTTTTTTGAAAATGCTTTCACTTTTTCAAGGCGGTCATAATCATTCTTCCAAGAACCTAAAAGGCGCTCTAACTCCCCTAAATGAGGCGTTAATATTGCATTCATCGGAATGGACTTTAGTAGCTTTTTATATTCTGAAATACAGTTTAATGCATCCGCATCTATCACTATGGGTGCTTTAGTTTCAGAAAATAATTTCTCCAAAGCAGCTGCCGTTTCTTTGCGATTTCCAATTCCCATGCCCACAGCAATTGCTGAAGGATTGAAGTTAAGGTTAACTTCTGAAATAAAATCTTCATTAACATCAACTATAGTCATCGCTTCTGGAAGTGCAGTTTGCAATATCTCATTTCCACTTCTAGGGATAAAACAACTAACCAGCCCCGCTCCTACTCTAAAAGCACTTTTAGTAGATAAAACAGCCGCTCCCATTTTACCATAGCTCCCCGCTATAATTAACGCATGTCCATAACTTCCTTTATGATCAAATTTTTGGCGAAGTTTATATAGCTTTTGGGCTTCTGGTTTCGCTATCAATTCGGCCAACGGATTAGTTTTAAATAAATATTCCGCATCCAAACCAATATCTAGCACTTCAAAATATGGAACAAATTTGCCTGTTTGTGGTAAAAAGAAAGATAATTTAGGAGTTTGAAAAGTAAGTGTATGGTTGGCAATTAAAACGGCTTCTGGGTCATCTAAAGGGCTGTTCGCATACAATCCACTAGGGATATCAATGGATAACTTAAAAGCGGGTAATTTATTGAGATATTGAATCAAACTTTTTACCCATCCATCCAAGCACCTATTAAGTCCAATACCAAAGATGGCATCGATAATCACATCTTCTTTGGCAATTTCAGGGAAATCGCTGTCAGAAGTCATCAATATAGGCCAAGTTTTGGTTACATTTTTTACTCTATCATAATTGATTAAAAAGTTCTTAGAACGTTTGTCACTACAATTTACGACATACATATTTACGTTGTACCCATGCTCTATAAGCAATCTTCCAACAACCAATCCGTCTCCTCCATTATTTCCAATTCCACAGAAAATATGAATAGGGACTTGAGCTCCTTGCATACGATGGTGTAACCAGTTAAAAATTAAAGTGCCGGCCCGTTCCATTAAATCACTAGGAGAAATCTGTTGTTTTTCAACGGTTATTGCATCTGCTTGGTACAATTGTTCGGAAGAGAATATTTTCATAGAATTATTACATTTTTTCTAAAAGTAAAAATACTATAATTACTTCAGCAGTTTCTTAAAAAATATTTGGATTTAGGATTCGTTATGATGCATAGCTAAACCTTAATTTATACATTTGTATTCCTTTTGAAAAAGAAGAACTGTCCATAATATAAAGTCATATGAAGAACACAGCACTTACACATATTCACGAGCAATTAGGAGCAAAATTAGTTCCGTTTGCGGGTTACAACATGCCGGTATCTTATGAGGGCGTAAACGCAGAACACTTAACAGTTAGAGAAGCGGTTGGTGTCTTTGATGTTTCCCATATGGGGGAATTCATAATAGAAGGTCCTAATGCACTTGCGCTTATTCAAAAAGTAACAAGCAATGATGCTTCAAAATTAGTTGATGGTCAGGCCCAGTATAGTTGCCTTCCAAATGACAAAGGCGGAGTTGTAGATGATTTAATTGTATATCGCTTACAAGAAGAACAGTGGTTGTTGGTAGTAAACGCTTCTAATATTGAAAAAGATTGGAATTGGATTAGCAGTCACAACACCATGGGTGCTAAAATGAAGAACCTCTCAGAAGACTATTCATTACTGGCCATTCAAGGACCTAAGGCAATCGAGGCAATGCAGTCCTTGACTTCAGAAGATCTAAGTGCTATTAAGTTTTACACCTTTAAGGTTTCAGATTTTGCAGGTATCGAGCATGTTATTATTAGTGCTACGGGATATACTGGAAGCGGTGGTTTTGAAATCTATTGCAAGAATAGTGAGGTAGAACAAGTTTGGAATAAAGTGATGGAAGCTGGTGCTAGTTTTGGTATTAAGCCAATTGGATTAGCAGCAAGAGATACCTTACGTTTGGAAATGGGGTATTGTTTATACGGAAATGATATTGACGATACTACTTCTCCTTTGGAAGCTGGTTTAGGGTGGATTACAAAATTTAGTAAGGATTTTATTAATTCTGAAAACCTTCAGAAAGAGAAAGAACGCGGACTTGAAAGAAGATTAATAGCATTTGAGTTGGACGAGCGTGGAATTCCTCGCCAAGGATATGATATAGTTGATGGCAGCGGTCATAAAATTGGTGTAGTGACTAGCGGTACGATGTCTCCTTCTTTAGAAAAAGGAATAGGAATGGGCTATGTCCCTACTGTTTTTAAGGATCCTGGAACACAAATTCATATTCAAATTAGAAAAAATGCCATCCCGGCAACTGTCGTTAAGCTACCTTTTTATAAAGTATAATTTTGAATAAAATCTTCATTCTTGGTGCTAGCGGATTTATAGGGCGTAGTTTATATAGTGAACTTCAATCCTATTTTGACGTCTATGGTACGTACTGTAATAATGAAGCAACCTATGGGGATAATCAGGTATATTTTAATTATAATCTTGGCACAACTAGTTTAAATAATATTCTAGAAGAAGTACAGCCTACGGTTATCATTTCCTCCCTACGAGGTGATTTTAACCAGCAGTATAAAGCGCATGAAGAGCTTTGTGAATATGTAAATAATTATCATAATTGTAAATTAATTTATTTGTCTTCGGTGAATGTTTTTGATGGAAAGTTTGAGCTTCCTTCCTATGAAAATGATAAACCTTTTACTGAAAGTGCCTATGGAAAATTTAAAATTTCGATCGAACGTTTATTATTAACGACAATACCAGCACAGACTACAATAGTGCGACTGCCAATGGTACTAGGAATTAAATCACCGCGAATTGTTCAGTTGCGACAAGCCATAAAAAATCATACTACATTTGAAGTATATCCAAATTTAACTATAAGTCTCACTACAGCCGATAAAATCGCTCAACAAATACATTATATTATTAGTAAACGGTTGGATGGAATCTTTCACCTTGCCAGTAATGATATGGTGCATCACGAAGATTTATTTAGAGAGATTACTTCAAAAATGGGAGACAAAATGCCAATCTTTAAAAGCGCATATAGAAGTAATGATGATAGCTATTTGGCAATCCTTCCTAAGAAAAATATATTACCAAAAGAATATCGAATCAGTGTTGCAGAAGTTATTGATGATTGTACCTTGAACGAAGAAATTATTACCATAAAAAACTAAGCTTATGAGCACCTTAACTGAAATTGAAATAAATATGCAACTGTCGGCTTTGGAAGGCTGGGAATATGAAAATAATGCCATCCACACTTCCTTCGAATTTGATAACTTTAAAGATGCTTTTTCTGTAATGACACGTATTGCATTTGAAGCTGAAAGATTAAATCATCATCCAGATTGGGCTAATGTTTATAATACTTTAAACATTACTTTATCTACACATGATGCAGGCGGAGTAACAGAAAAAGACATAGAATTAGCCAAATTAATTAACGAATTAGTTAGTTAAAATTTAGATTGCAGTGTATTTTTTTATTTTTGTAGAATAGATTAAAAATTAATAGAAATGGGAAGAGCTTTCGAATTTAGAAAAGCAAGAAAAATGAAACGTTGGTCTGCTATGTCCAAAGCCTTTACACGTATAGGTAAGGATATAGTAATGGCGGTAAAAGAAGGCGGTCCCGATCCGGATTCTAATTCACGTTTGCGAGCTGTTATTCAAAATGCCAAGGCAGTAAATATGCCTAAGGACAATGTTGAGCGCGCTATTAAAAAAGCAAGTGATAAAAGTTTAGGTGATTATAAAGAAGTCTTATTTGAGGGTTATGCTCAGCACGGAATTGCTGTCCTAATTGAAACAGCAACCGATAATAATACTCGAACGGTTGCGAATGTACGTTCCTATTTTAACAAAACCGACGGTAGTTTGGGAACTTCTGGTTCAGTAATTTTTATGTTTGACCATACCTGTAACTTTCGCGTAAATGGAGAGGGATTGGACTTGGAAGAGCTAGAATTAGAACTAATTGATCACGGAATTGAAGAAATTTTTGAAGATGATGATGGTGTTTTAATTTATGCTCCATTTGAAAGTTTTGGAAACATTCAATCGTATCTTGAAAGCGCAAATATTGAGATACTATCTTCAGGTTTTGAGCGAATTCCACAAGTGACTAAAAAGCTCTCAGTGGAAGAAGCCGCAGATGTAGAAAAATTATTGGAAAAGCTGGAAGAAGATGATGATGTTCAAAACGTCTATCACACTATGGAAGAATCTTCAGAAGAATAAGTAATCTGAAAAATACAACTTCAAAAGACGCCCTTCCTAATGGGTGTTTTTTATTTTAGTTAAGAATAGGCAGAAACTTTCCCCATTACTCCTTTAAAAAACTTTTTAATTTCAGGTTCGTCCTTATTTATATCTCCGGTTGGATAAAAGGGCGCTCCAATGCTAATTGTTTTAGTGGGATAGTCTAACGATACAGGAATAATAGGAACCTTTGCTAAAATGGATATGTAATAATAGCCCGTTTTCCAAGATTTAACTTTTTTTCTTGTTCCTTCGGGCGCAATTGCCAGTCGGAATTCTTTTAAATTTTTAAAAACATTTACAGTAGCTTCTACCTTATTCTGAGATTTATTTCGTTCCAATGGCTCACCTCCCATCCAACGGAAATACCAACCTATTGGCCAAGAAAATAAAACTTTTTTACCTACAAAGTTAATTTGTGTGCGCAAAATACGGCGTGTAAAAGAACACACTATGAAATCAAAATTACTCGTATGTGGCGCAACGATTACCACGGATTTTTTAATGGATTTATCAAAGTTGCCTTTAATCTTCCAGCCAAGAATTTTATTAAAAATAAATTTAGTAATATACATTGCTCAAGGAAAACACTACATCTTCAAATATAATTCTTTCAACCTTTCTCGAGTCATAACAGTTTCCCAATTATCTCCAAGTGCATTTTGCCAAAGTGGCACAAGACTTAAAGCAACGTCAATCATTATATTCATATCCTCTTCGGAAAGATCTTTACAAAGTCCTTGTGGAATATCTATATTGAACTTTTTGACCATCTTTTTAAAGATAATAACATCCTTCGGATAAAATTCTTCTAAATGGTCGAAGACGATACAATTTCCAACCCCATGTTTTGTGCCAAGTACAAACGACAGTCCGTAACTCATTGCATGTGCCACTCCCACTTGAGAATAAGCGATACTCATTCCACCATGCCAAGAGGCCATCATTAATTTTCCTCTTGATTCTTCTTCCGAAATAGCGTCATCATTCAGAAATATTTCCATACAAAGGTCGTATGCTTTTTCTCCATAACTCTGACTAAATGCATTTAGAAAAGTTCCATTTAACGATTCCACACAGTGAACAAAACAATCCATTCCAGTATAAAACCATTGGTTCTTTGGAACACCAACAGTTAATGCAGGGTCCAAAATCACTTGGTCAAAAGGAGTAAAATCACTATTAATCCCAAGTTTTCTAACTGGTCCAGTAAGTATCGTTGTTCTTGATACCTCTGCTCCTGTACCTGATATAGTAGGAATCCCAACATGATACACGGCTTTATTCTTTACAATATCCCAACCTTGGTAGTCGGCAGCACTTCCTTTATTAGTAAGCATTATAGCAACTGCCTTACTTAAATCCAGAATACTTCCTCCTCCTATTCCAATAATCCCTGAAGGCTTATAAGTAAACTCTGCTTTTATGTCTTTTACAAGTTGATCAACTTGTGTAGTCTTAGGTTCTTCGGCTGCCGATATAAATAAAAGCTTGTCGTTAAACCGGACATTTATTCTATCAATAAAATCTTGATTATTTTTGAAAACATCATCTACCAAAAAGATAAATGGAGCTTTGTCCTTTCTTTGTGGTGCAAGAATAGACGAAAGTTGATCAAAACTTCCTTCACCAAATACAACCTTTGGAACCATTGGGAAATTACGGTATTTACTATTCACTGTAACTTTATTTTCTTCCTTTAAAACTTTGTTTGCATGTACTAAATCTTCTGGTGTATCTATTTCAATACCCTGAGTATTTGAAATTGCCATTTTAATATTTTTTCCATATTCTAAATAACGAATGCATTCAATTTTTTCGGCAGCTTCTAGGGACCGCATTGGCAATCGATAAAAATCTAGAATAGCTTGTTTTCTAAAAGCGTAAATCCCTTTGTGTTTGTAATATTGCACCGCGGCATTTTTATCTCTTGGGTATGGAATTGGAGAACGCGAAAAATATTGTGCAAAATTATCTTTGTCAACGATCACTTTTACACAATTTGGATCACTAATTTCTTTCCAATCATGGATCTCTGTCATTAGTGAAGCTAAATCAATTTTATCTGAATCGGGCCCATTAAACACAGCTAATACTTGTTCTAAGCCTTCTTTACTTGTAAAAGGCTCGTCTCCTTGTACATTCACCACAATATCAACATCCATATCCTTTACAGCTTCGGCAATTCGGTCACTACCACAGTCATGTTCTTTCTTGCTCATAATGGCCTTACCACCTCTCAGCTCAATTTCTTGAAAGATTACCTCACTATCTGTAACTACAAAGACTTCGTCAAATAAATTAGTTTCTTTTGTCGCTTCATAGGTTCTAACTATTACTGACTTACCGCCAAGGTCTTGCATTAATTTTCCAGGAAAACGAGATGCACCATATCGTGCAGGAATCATTGCTATTATCTTCATTGTAGAGGTTAGAAATTCTTTATAAGATGGTTATCTATTTATTTGGTTGCTTCAATTTTTAATATAAATACTTCAATAATATTTAAAAGCTTTAAACTTAGTCTAAAAGCTGTCAAAAATAATAAGATTATACACTTGAAGCCCCCTTTTTCCAAAGCTTTTTATAAAATTTAAAAATTCAGAAGAAAATAAGTAATACAAAACCAAAAGCCGCGGCTAGTCCGACAGCCAAAAAAACGCTAAAGATAATTTCTATGGTATTCATTTAAACGAATCTACAAAAAACTCATCCTTAAAGCCAATTAGGTACAATCGTTCTTTGGCTCTTGTAATTGCCGTGTATAGCCATCGTAAATAATCACGGTCTATTCCATTTGGCAGGTACGGTTGTTCTACAAAGACCGTATTCCATTGCCCTCCCTGCGATTTATGACAAGTTATAGCATACGAAAATTTTACCTGAAGTGCATTGAAATATTTATTGTTTTTAACCGCTAGAAATTTCTTATACTTAGATTTTTCCGAAGCATAATCCTGCAACACTTCTTGATAGAGTTTATTAGAATCTTCATAGGCCAATGAAGGAGTTTCGGAAGTAAGTGTATCTAAAAGTAAGACAGTCTCAAAAGGTTTCATTTTTGGGTAATCGACCATTTTCACTAATACTTCGGCAAATTTAAAACCATAAAGCTCTTTAAAGCTATTAATTTTAAGAACTTGAACAATATCACCGTTCGCTATAAAGCCAGCTTCACTTTCAGTCTTTACCCAGAAATAATTATTTTTAACAACCATAAGGTAATCACCAGAAGACAGCTCTTCTTCCTGAAAGAGAATTCTTGATCGTATGCTTTGGTTGTAAAGATTTGCTCGTTTATTGGATCGGACTATTATTACAGTATCCTCATTTCCTAATTCACTATAGCTATCATTTATAGCATCCAAGATTTCTTGACCGTCAACTGGGCGAATAACATCTGAATAGTTAACTTCAGAAAACTTAAAATCTTCAAGAAACCCATCTTCCAAGCGTTCTCTTAATCGTGTTGCATTTACCAATATCCCACTATCTTTTTGCTGTCTTACAACTTCGTCCAACTCTAATTCTATCACATCCTTATTGTAATAATTCTCCAAAGTAGCTCTCTCTAATGCAGGGCTAATGTCCAATTTAACCGGTGGTAATTGAGCTGTATCACCTATTAGTAACAATTTACAATTATGTCCGCTATAAACATATTGCATCAAATCATCGAGCAAGGACCCATTTTCAAAGAGTTTGGAATCTTGGGTAATGTCTGGAATCATAGAGGCCTCGTCAACTATGAAAATTACATTTCGATGTTTATTTGTTTGTTGTGTGAATGAAACACCCCCTCCTTTTTCACTTTTGGGGTAGTAGATCTTTTTATGAATTGTAAAAGCCTCCATATTGGAATAATTACTAATTACTTTAGCTGCTCGTCCTGTAGGGGCTAATAATACAGCAGACTTCTTTGCTTTCCAGAGGTTCTTGACCAAAGATCCTATAGTAGTTGTCTTTCCTGTCCCAGCATATCCTTTTAGAAGAAACACCTCTTTTTTTGAATCACTTAACACAAATTTTGACAATAATTGCAATGCAATATCTTGTTTTGCAGTAGGGTTATGTGGAAAGTCTGATTTTAAAAGGCTGTAAAAATGTGAAACATCCATGTTGTTGGGCTAGCTTGAGGGTTTAAAGATAGCCATGATTTTTTCAGAATATACTTTAACGAACAAAAAAAAATTGTAGATTTGCGATAGACCTTTTAGTATTTTAAAACACTTAAATTATCGTATAATGAAATTAGTTCTTCAATTACTTCTTTGGCTTTTAATAGTTTTCTTAGGATGGAAGCTGTATAGTTCTGTAAATGGACCTGTAGAGTTCAACAAGATTAAAGAAGCTCGATACGCCAAAGTAATTAAAAGCTTAAAAGATATTAAAGCTGCGGAATTAGCGCATAAAGAACTTACGGGAAAATACACTGGAAGTTTTGATAGCTTGGTAAGATTTATTGACACAGCGCAATTTGCTATTGTTTCAAGACGCGATACTGTTTATCACGATGTTGAAAAGAATAAAGCTTTTGGAATTGATGAAGGCTATTATTTAGACGCACAAATAATTGACACACTCGGGTTTACAGCAATTAAAGATTCGCTTTTTAAAGGCTCTGAGCGCTATAAAACAATGATGAATGTTCCTGTTGAAGGTACGGATGCCAAATTTGAGCTCACTGCTGGATCAATTGAAAAAAATGGAAGTATTTATTCTGTATTTGAATCGAAAGTGTCGAAAGATGTTGTTTTACACGGCTTAGATAGAGATTTATTAGTACAAGAAAAGCAAGTTATTTCTGTTGAAGGAGTAAATGGTCCGGCTATAAAAGTTGGTTCTATGACAGAAGTTAATACCAGTGGTAACTGGCCAAAAATATATGACGGAAAAGTTAACAAATAAACAACCTAACATAAATTACAGATTGTCCGTTCAAGTTTCATTGACCGGACTTTCTTTTTTAGTGCTAGATTTAGAGACTAAAGTAACACACTTCTTTCTTGAAAAAAAGTTTACAGAAACTCTAACTCCAGAGAACTTATTAGTTCAAATAAAAGATATTATTTCCAATACGGAAACGCTTCGCTTAAGTTTTAATGAGGTGGTTGTAATTTATTGTTCTGGAATGTACGCCACGGTACCTCTAGCGTTTTTTGATGAATCGAGAGCTAGTGAATATTTAAAATTCAACTCTAAGATTCTCTCTACCGATTTTATTGCACACGATAATATTGATTTACAGGAATTGATAGTTGTTTATGTTCCGTTCGTGAATATTACCAATTTTTTCTTTGAAAAGTTTGGCTCCTTTAAGTACTATCACGGAACCACAGTATTATTAAATTATGCTTTTAAAATTGAAAAGCATTCAATAATTCAAAAGATGTACTTGCATTTTCAACATGAGCAGGTAGATTGTGTTATTCTAAACGCAGGAAATTTAGAACTATGTAATTCTTATTCCTTTAAAACTCCCGAAGACTTAGTTTACTATATATTATTCTGCTTGGAGCAATTAAAACTAAACCCTGATTCAATTCCTGTTTTACTTTCGGGAAATATTGAACTTGGAGATGCCAACTATAATATGCTTTATACTTATATCCGTTCCTTGAGTTTTGTTGAAAATATAATGTCGCTCACTTCTGAAACATCTCACAAAAATTTACTAATCAATAATTCTCTTGTATGAGGATCATTTCTGGATTGTATAAAGGAAAGAGGCTTACTGCTCCCAAGTCGCTGCCAGTAAGACCTACTACAGATTTTGCAAAGGAAGCCCTGTTTAATATTCTTAACCATCGCGTTCACTTCGAATCAATTTCTTTATTAGATTTGTTTTCTGGTACAGGAAACATAAGCTATGAATTTGGATCTCGGGGATGTAAAAACATTACCAGTGTCGATGCGGATTTTGGTTGTGTAAAGTACATTCAAAAGATATCTGAAGAGCTTTCGTTTAATATTAAAACGGTAAAATCTGATGTTTTAAAATATGTTAACTCCTCAAGTAGTGCGTATGACGTGATTTTTGCAGACCCTCCTTATGATTTCACTTTGGAAGAATTAGGTAAGTTGATTGAAAACATATTCCAAAATAATATGTTGAATGACCATGGAATGGTTATTTTCGAGCATACTAAGCATCATGATTTATCAAATATTGTACACTTCACTGAAGCAAGAAAATATGGCGGTTCCGTTTTTAGTTTTTTTGAAAAATAGTTTATGAAAAGTCCCCTCTTAGAAAGAATTGATTTAGATTTTGCTCAAATAGAGATATATAAGAGCTATGTAATATCGCAGATTAAGGAAGGAGTAAGCTTCGATGAAAAACACTTAATACAGATTTATTCAGTTTTTGAAACTTATTTTTCAGGTAGACCCTTTGTGTCAATTGCCGATAGAAAATTTGACTATACAATTAACCCAAATTTACTAACTGATACTAAATTTCCCAATCTGTTAGGAATTGGGGTTGTTTGTTATTCTGAAGCATCTTATAATACAGCGCTCTTTGAAAAAGAGTTTTTTAAAGGAGCCTTTGAAGTTTTTTATAGTATGAAAGCTTGTAAAACCTGGTGCACTACTTTGTTAAAACAATATGAGTCTTAATTAAGTTAATTCAGTATAAAAAAGCAGGCCTATAAGCCGGGTTCTGTTCCCAAATAGATTTGGTCCCTTATCATTTATCTAGATATACTGTTTCCAGTATATTCAATCTGTCCACCCTCCTGAATCGGGCGGGTACCCTCAAACACAGGTTTACGTGACATTTCACCGCATAGAGTTTACCTGGTTTCACTACAGCATTACCTGTACATACTTTCTGCTGCACTAGTCCTATCCCGAATGAACTTCGGAACGACGGCCGTTAGCCGCTATGCTTCCCTTTGGTGCCCGGACTTTCCTTTCCAAGACTAGCTCGGAACGATAAGGCGGCCTGCTTCGACAAAAGTAAAGTAATGTTAATAAATACCGCAAAATAGCCTTGGCTATTTTTTAAAAACTAACCGTACATCTTTATATTTGTTCCAACCCTATGGAACACTTCATTGTATCGGCTCGAAAATACAGACCTACCCAGTTTAAAGATGTGGTGGGACAACAATCTATTACCAATACACTTCAAAAGGCAATAGAAAATAATCATCTGGCGCAAGCATTACTTTTTACAGGGCCTAGGGGCGTTGGAAAAACCACCTGTGCAAGAATTCTTGCTAAACAAATAAATCAAGACGGTACGGTACAAAAAGATGAAGATTTTGCCTTCAATATATTTGAACTCGACGCAGCGTCTAACAACTCTGTAGACGATATTCGAAACATGATTGATCAAGTTAGAATTCCGCCGCAAGTAGGAAATTACAAAGTTTATATTATTGATGAGGTTCATATGCTTTCAGCATCTGCCTTTAATGCATTTCTGAAAACCTTAGAAGAGCCACCAAAACATGCTATCTTTATTTTAGCCACTACCGAAAAGCATAAGATTATTCCAACGATACTTTCGCGTTGTCAAATTTTTGATTTCAGAAGAATTACTGTGAATGATATCAAAGGACATCTTCTAGAGGTTGCTACTGCCGAAGGAATTGAAGCAGAAGATGACGCTTTACATGTCATAGCTCAAAAGGCAGATGGGGCATTACGGGATGCACTTTCAATTTTTGATAGGGTAGTTAGTTTTTCTGGAAAAACAATGACCAGAGAAGCAGTGACCGAGAACCTAAATGTTCTTGATTACACCTATTATTTTGAAATTACAGATTTGTTACTTGAAAATAATATCCCAAAAGTCTTGCTCGCTTTTAATACAATATTAGCAAAGGGATTTGATGGACATCACTTTATTATGGGATTGGCCTCTCATTTTAGAGACTTACTTGTCTGCAAGAACGAAGAAACCATTGCTTTGCTAGAGGTTGGTGAACAGGTAAAGATGATGTATTTTGAACAATCTAAAAAAACTGAAGTTCAGTTTTTAGTTTCTGCTATCGATCTCGCCAATACCTGCGATCTAAAATATAAAACAAGTCGGAATCAGCGACTATTGGTGGAGTTATGTCTACTAGAATTGGCTTCGTTGACCGTAAAAGTTGAAAAAAAAAATCTAATCGGTACGTAATCCCTCCCTCCCATTTTAAAAATACTCCTAGTAGTATTACTTCAGAAAAACCTATTAAAATAGATGCTGCTTCGGAAGAAATTGCTGCTAGCTTAGAATCTTCAGAAGAACAACAGACTCCTTCAGTAAAAGAAACCAAAGTTGAATCGGTTCCTGCTCCAACTGAAGCTTCAGAATTGGTAGCTCCTTCAGCAAAAAGAGAAGAAAAAGTCATTGAACGTCCACAGATCCTGGCCGAAAGAAACGCAAAGAAAGTTTCGGCTCTTTCACTTAAGAGTATTCAGAAAAAGCAGGAAATGAAACAGGAACTAGTGGCAAGTCAGCCAGATGCTGAAAATTTACCAGTTCAAGATTTCTCTGAAGAAGATATGCTCCTAGCTTGGCAAGATTACACAACTATTGTTGAAGGGGAAGGAAAGTACAACCTACTATCTCATCTATCTATGGGAGTTCCAAAATTAGAAGGAACTACTATTCACTTAGAATTTCCGAACAGTACTATTAAACTCGAGGTAGAACGCGCCAAGCATGAATTGCTAGGGTTTTTAAGAAAGAAACTTCAAAATTATGACATTAGTCTTTCCATCGAAGTTAATGAAACTGCAGTAAAGCGATATGCATACACAACTCGCGAGAAGTTTGAAAAACTAAAAGAAAAAAATCCGATGATCGACACTTTAAGAAAAGAGTTTGATTTGGATATATAGTAAAATTTCTACATTAACTCCAATTACGTACTCGTATGAATAATAAGAGCCAAAGTGATATCAAAATGCTGGGACTTAAACTTCCTACCGACCCTCGATGGGTAAATATAGTGGAGAAAAACATAGAAGAAATTCTTACAGATCACGCCTATTGTGAGCAAAAAGCAGCTTCCACAGCTATTTCGTTAATTGTTGGCTTTCCAGAGTATTCAGAACTTGTACAAGAAATGATTGCTTTGGTTAAAGAAGAAATTAGTCATTTTAAAATGGTACACGACCGAATTTTGGAACGGGGTTGGGTTATGGGTCGAGATCGGAAAGATGAGTATGTGCTTCAATTAGTAACATTTTTCCCAAAAGGGGGAAGTAGAACCACGCAATTAGTGCATCGATTGCTTTACGCAGCGCTTATTGAGGCCAGAAGTTGTGAACGATTTAGACTCTTGAGTGAAGAGCTGGAAGATAAAGAACTAGCGGAGTTTTATAGAAAATTAATGGTGAGTGAAGCCAATCATTATACTATGTTTTTAGGGTTTGCAAGACAGTACGGTGAACGGACTGAAGTTGATAAAAAATGGACAGACTTATTAGTTTTTGAAGCAGAAGTAATGAGAAAACTTAGTAGAACCGGACAAATACACGGGTAAATCTATTGATTATCAATTAATAAAATTGAAAGAACGTCAAATTCATACCGTCCCATTGCTGGAGCAAGCAGTTCGCTTTCAAGATTATGGGGTTGACATATTTAATGCTATCAATTCGAAAAGTGGATTAAAAAAATCAATAAAAAAAGGTTTGATAACCATTAATGGCGTTTTGGCCTCTACGGCTACCTTTATCAAGGGAGGTGAGGTTATTACCCTCTATGAACTGGAGAAAACTAAAGATGCTATTAACCCAAACATTGAGCTTGAAATTATTTATGAAGACGACTATTTAGCTGTCATCAATAAGCCTCCTGGTGTTTTAGTAAGCGGAAATAAACTAAAGACCATTGTCAATGCACTTCCGTATAATCTTAAGGAGAGCTCTCAGTCCGATGCTCTTTCTAGACCTTTAACCGTTCATAGGCTCGATTTTCCTACAAGTGGTTTGCTTTTAGTTGCAAAAACTAATAAAGTTTTAATATCCCTTGGAAAAATGTTTGAGGAGAATACTATTTTAAAGACCTATCATGCTGTATCCATAGGTTCAATGCAGGCTAAAGGTTCTATAACGAATGATATTAATGGGAAAGCATCCAAAACGAGGTATGAGGTTTTAAAAACAATAGAATCTACTAAGTATAATTGCTTAAATCTGCTGAAATTATTTCCTGAATCGGGAAGAAGGCATCAAATTAGAATACATCTATCTGGAATAGGAAATCCTATACTTGGAGATGCAACCTATGGAAAAGATGGTGCTGTGTTAACAGGAAAAGGTTTGTTTTTATGTGCTTCATCTTTAGAGTTTAAGCATCCTGTTTTAAAAAACAAATTGTTGATAGAATTACAACTTCCAGCGAAATTTAGGAGGCTTTTATCGGATTTCAATGTATGATTTATCTCCTGATTTTTTATAAGTCGTTGTTAATTTGTCTATATTGCGACATCATTTTGGCGCCTTCAATATTGCCAATATAAAAACTACTCTTGGATTTTACAAACCCCCTCGTATATGGAGCACCTTGTTTTTTGGCTTTCATTTTGCTCGAATTCACATATAGCAAATCACACAACCGCAAGGAATTATATAAATGGAAAGATTTAAGGTCAAGTTTGATGTTCGGAGTTGGTTCAGCAATTCTGGCACCTCTACTTAAGACTATCTCTGCCATTGTAATTTTCAATTTTGTATATGAAATTTTTAACCCTGAAATAAATGGGATACGAACTAACATTATGGGGTGGAAATCTTTTGGTTATGCCTGGTATGTTTGGATTCTTTGTCAGTTATTAGACGACTTTAGTTATTATTGGTTTCACAGACAGAACCATATGATTCGGTTCCTTTGGGCAGCCCATGTAGTTCACCATTCCTCAGAAAATTTTAATCTCGGTACCGCAGTTCGCAATGGGTGGTTTACGATTTTATATAAACCATTTTTCTATGTCTGGATTTGTGCTATAGGTTTTCCTCCCGAAATGTTAGTGGTTTGCCTTGGCATTGAAGCCTTGTGGCAATTTCAATTGCATTCAGTATATGTTCCGAAAATGGGTATTATTGAAAAAATATTCAATACACATACGATGCATCAAGTACATCACGCCAAGAATCTTGAATATATGGATAAGAATCATGGAGGTTTTCTCAATATATTTGATAAGCTCTTTGGAACTTGGAAAGAACTTGACGATGATATCGAAATAGAATATGGGGTGTCTCGCCCACCAAATTCATATAATATATGGACCATACTAACACATGAATACCAAGATATTTGGAGCGATACCAAAAAATCTAAAAACTGGTATCACAAATTCATGTATGTTTTTGGTCCACCAGGATGGAGCCATGATGGTAGCACTTTAACTATCAAACAAATGCGAAATCAATTAAAGAAAAGTAAATAATATTATTCTTGCGACTCTTCCAATAGTTTCTCATTATAAAGGCTCTTTATAATTCCGTCTGATAAACCAATTTTAGGAACGTGGATATTCTTAGCACCACTCCATTTCATAGCTGATAGGTAAATTTTTGTTGCAGGAACTATAACATCTGCCCTATCTGGATTCATATCTAGTTCAGTAATTCGTTCCTCATTAGTATAAGATTTTACCCGTTCAAAAAAAGAAACCATATAAAAATAACTCAAGGGCATTCCAGATTTCTTACCGCTATTCTTAAAAATACTATTGATATTACCTCCAGAACCTATTACGTCTACTTCGTCAAAATCTTTCGTTTTTTCAAATATCCAATCCTCCATGTGTTTCCACATCGAGTCGTCGACCATACTATTAATTATCCTTACAGTACCAATTTTAAACGATCTTGAAATAATTTTTATTCCATTTGAAAAAATAGTTAATTCTGTACTTCCCCCACCAACATCCACATATAGGAACACCTTGTCTTTTTGAATCAATGATTTTAAATCGGTTGAAGCAATTATAGCCGCTTCAGCTTCTCCATCAATAATATTGATATGAATACCTGTTTTTGCCTCAATTATCTCGGCCATTTCCATTCCATTAGTTGCCTCCCTCATAGCAGAGGTTGCGCAGGCCCTATAACGTATGATATTATGGGTATCCATTAATAGTCGAAATGCGTTCATTGCATCAATCATTCTGGCTGCTTTCTTTAAAGAAATTTCCCCCTTAAGAAACACATCGGCACCTAAGCGAATTGGAACCCTAACCAAGGATGTTTTCTTAAAAAGTGTATCCTTACCTTTCTGCTCAATAACAGTGGTAACAAGCAGTCTAATAGCATTTGAGCCGATGTCTATCGCACCGTATTTTTCAATTTCTAACAAATTATTGATTTTGTATTTTATTCAGATAATAATCATATCTCATAAACTGAGATCGAATTCTAGGTCCGTCATTTTTCTTGTACGCGTTATCATTATGTACAGAAATAATTCTACTCTTCACATTATCATTCCATCCTATATCAAAACTCTCTAAAATCTCTTGTTTAATTTTTAAATCATAGATAGGGCAAGCAATTTCAACCCGATTATCTAAGTTTCTTCCCATTAAATCTGCGGAAGAAATATACACTTTTGGCTGCCCTGAATTTTCAAAAATATAAAGTCTAGAATGCTCTAAAAACTTATCAATTACACTAATTACTTCAATATTTTCACTCATGCCTTTTATACCAGGAATTAGGCAACATATGCCTCGAACTACTAATTTAATTTTAACACCAGCTCTACTAGCTTTATAAAGCTTGTCAATCATTTTAAAATCGGAAAGGCTATTTAATTTAAGTCGTATTCCACTTGGCACGCTATTTCTTTTATTTTCTATTTCGGTGTCAATAAGTGAATATAGTACATTCCGCATATAGTGAGGCGATACAATTAAGTGATTGTATTTCTTAATTTTATAATTGACTTCAAAAAAATCAAAAACTTTATTAATTTCTTTACATATCTTCTGATTTGAGGTAAACAAAGTATAGTCTGTATAAATTCTGGCTGTAGATTCATTAAAATTCCCAGTACTTACAAGTGCATATCTGCGTATTTTATTCCCTTCCCTTCTCTCAACTACACATGTTTTGCAATGCACTTTTAAACCTGAAACTCCAAAAATTAAGTGAACACCTTCGCTTTGCATTTGTTCTGCATATCCAATATTCGCTTCTTCATCGAAACGAGCTTGTAACTCAATCTGGACGGTCACATTTTTTCCATTCTTTGCAGCATTAATTAAGGAACTCGATATGTGAGATACCTGAGCCAATCTATATATTGTAATCTTAATCGATTCCACTTTTGGATCTAAGGCAGCTTCTCTTAAAAACTTAACAACATATGAAAATGTTTGATAAGGGGCATGTAAAAGGTAATCCTTCTTCGCTATTTTATCGAACAAACTTCCCTGTAAACTCAACCCTGGGATAGCTACAGGGACTTTTGCCTCATATTGAAGGTCTGGTCTTCCCAAGCTTGGAAACTTCATATAATCTCGCCGGTTATGATAACGTCCTCCAGGAATAATACTATCAGTTTGATCGATGCCCATCTTATCAAGCAAGAACTGAAGTGTTTCCTTGTCGATACTCTTATCATATACAAAACGTACAGGGTCTCCAGAGCTACGCTCCTTCACGCTTTTAGAAATCTTTTCAATAAAACTTCTACTCAAGTCACTATCAATATCCAATTCTGCATCTCGAGTTATTTTAATCATATGAGCCGAGATACTCTGATACTTGAAAATATTAAACAAATTATGTAAACAATAACGGATTAGATCGTCAAGAATAATAATATATTGTTTGTCACCTTCAGCGGGTAGCACAACAAATCTCTCTATAGATCTTGGAATCTCAATTAACGCGTAATTTTTTTTAGTTTCAAATGTTACATCATCCTTAGACATAACCATTTTAACTGCCAAATATGCAGCACTATCCTTTAAACTCGGGAATTTTTCAAGTTCACCAATCATAATTGTAACCATGGCGGGACTTACTTTTCTTATAAAGTAATCTGAAATAAACTTCCCTTGTGATTCGGAAACCTGAGTTTCATTAATAATGTATATGTTTTCTTTATGAAGCTCTTTATTTATCTCTTTCAAAATACGAAGGCTGTTCCTTTGCTGTTCAATAACCGTTTTCGTAATGTCCTTCATAAGTTCTTTTGCGGAAATTCCACCCAAAAAACTTCTTCCTCCTTTACCAGCGTCCACTATACGCTTCAATGTGGCATAGCGAACTTTAAAAAATTCATCCAGGTTATTCGAAAAAATACCAATAAATCGGAGCCTTTCAATTAATGGAACTGAAGTATCTTCGGCCTCTTGAAGCACACGAGCATTAAACTGTAACCAGCTTAACTCCCTGTTTCTGTACTGATTTTCACTATTTTCGTTTTCTAACTTTTCTGTCATTATTTTAATTCTCGTGGAAAAATGGCTTTTACCGTTCTACCCTTCCTAATTTTGTTCCAATCATCAACATCAAATTCTATCACTATAAAACCGCAGGTAGCTACATTTTCAATATACTTGTTTCCAAGCATATTTGCAATGGAAGTAAAAGCATGGTTGTGACCAACAATCATTACACGGTCTAAAGAATTACTAAGTCCTTTGATAAAATTCATTACGTTTTGTCCGGCAAAGTCATATAATTCATGATTTGTACTAAAATCCTCATCATTAATCGAAAACGATTTCTTAAAATACCTGGCCGTGGAAAGGGCTCTTTTAGCATCGCTACTAATAATTTTTTGTGGTGGTTCAACGTTTAACTTCACTTGAGTAGATACCAAAACCGCATCTTCTTCTCCTCTTGTATTTAAAGGACGTTGATGGTCAATAACATCGTGCTTCCAAGAAGACTTGGCATGACGCACCATAATCAGTGTTTTCATAGGTCTTAGGGTTGTAGGCGTTGAATTATCCAGTCAGTATTTACCAACGTAAATTGTATTCGGTCGTGTAATCTATTAGGGCGTCCTTGCCAGAACTCAAATGAAATAGGAGTTACTAAATACCCGCCCCAATGCTCCGGCTTAGGGACCTCCTTTTCATCAAATTTTTTTTCAAGATCGCTTAATCGTTGTTCCAACAATTCTCTACTTTCTATAATTGCACTCTGATCTGAAACAAGCGCACCCAACTGACTCCCTTTTGGTCTTGAATGAAAATAATTAGTGGCATCAGCTTCAGAAGTTTTATGCGCCAAACCTTTTATAATAATTTGTCGCTCCATATTTGGCCAGAAGAAAGAAAGTGAAACTTTATTATTTGCGGCGATAGATTGCCCTTTTTCGCTTTTATAATTGGTATAGAAATAAAATCCGTATTCGTCATACTTCTTCAATAAAACGACTCTTCCCTTCGGAAAGCCATGCGCATCGATCGTTGTTAAGGTCATTGCATTTACCTCATCAATACCGCCAGACTCTTCAGTCTCATAAAACCAAGTTCGAAACTGTTGCAACGGATTTGAATCTACAGATGATTCTGAAAGCTCGCCTTTTTCATAAGATTTACGATGTTTATGTAGATTGTCCTTCATAGTGTAACTTTAACGCAAGTTACGAGTTTTGCAAATGTCATAAAACAGCTAGAATTTAAATTTCAGTTAATTTTTAACGCTATGCATCTAAAAAGGAAATATTTTTCCATCTTCGGCCAATTCCACATTTTTAAAAACCTCATTTGCTTCTTTTCTGAAAAATTCCGTATCAGGATACCGTCCCGAATAATGTCCCAATATCAAAGTGCCTACCGAAGCATCTCTAGCTATCATTGCAGCTTCGGAAGTTGTACTGTGCTTGGTTTTTTGGGCTAAAGCTTGATGTTCCTTTAAAAAAGTTGCTTCATGATATAAAACAGTTATATCTTTTAACTGCGGCACAATACTCGGCGAATACGAAGTATCGCTACAAAAAGCATATGATTTTGGCGCCTCTGGATCCAAAGTCAGCTGTTTATTATCAATCATTTCCCCCATTTCATTCTCTACATCGAAACCTTGTTTAATTTTTGAATAATAGCTCATACTCACCTTTGCCTGCAGAACGGCATTGATATTGAGTTTTCTTTCTCCAATTTTTTCGCGAAATAGAAATCCATTTGTGTATACTCTATGCGTTAAAGGAATAGTGGTTATGGAGATTTTATCGTCTTCAAAAAGAAGTTCGGGTTCCTTGCTGTCTAATTCGTGAAAATAGAGCGGATAATTTGTCCATGAATTTCCTAATTTTAATTGAAGTGTAATCGCTTCCTTTATTCCCTTGGGACCGTAAATATGTAATTCGGCTTCTCGTCCAAGCAATCTGAAGGTAGAAATAAGCCCAACTAAACCAAAAAAATGATCTCCGTGTAAATGTGAAATAAAAACATGTTTGATACGTGAAAATTTGACTTTACATCTGCGTAATTGAACCTGAGTTCCTTCGCCACAATCTATTAAAAATAAATGACCACGTGCTTCTAGCACCTGAGCCGTAGGATGTGCGTCCCAGCGAGGTGTAGCAGAATGACAACCAAGAATGGTTAGTTTCATAAACGTATTATAAATTTGAAAGAAATACTAAATTATAGAAATGCTAATCTAAAATCCCAAATCGCGTTCTATTTCCTCCATTTCGATTATATCTCCTGCCTCTTCAAGCGTTGGTACCATAACTAGTTCTTCAGGAATATCATCAATGTCAATAGCTGTATTTACAATGACAAAAGAGTGTTTTGTAGACCGGTGATAGTTAGAAAGCTTCAGAAACAATAACAATTCTGATAAATCCAATTTTGAATATTTCAATAAATCGATTACCAAATTCAAATTTTCGTATTTTTCAGGAACTATTCGCTCCAAATAGCTCACAAATTTGGCTATATCATTCCTTTCATCAGCAAGAACAATATAGAATTCTAGTTTATCAATCTTCATTATGTTTAATTTTTGAAGCCAATAAATACAAAACAGCCATTCTTACAGCAACTCCGTTTTGTACTTGATCTAAGATAATTGCTTGTTTACTGTCCGCAACATCACTAGTGATTTCTACCCCTCTATTGATTGGTCCAGGATGCATCACTACTATCTCTTTATTCAACGAATCCAACAGCGCTTTATTCACACCATATTGCTGCGTATATTCTCTAGTTGTTGGAAAATAACTAATATCCATTCGCTCATTTTGAACACGTAACATATTGGCTACGTCACACCATTCTAAGGCAGCGCGTAAGTTTCCTTCCACTCCTACCCCAATACTATCTATGTATTTAGGCAATAATGTTTTAGGACCACACACCTTAACTTCTGCTCCAAGCTTTTGAAGTGCAAAAATATTTGACAAAGCGACTCTCGAATGAAGTATGTCTCCAACAATTACCACTTTTTTTCCTGCAACATCACCAAGCCGTTCTCGTATTGAATAACAATCCAGAAGTGCCTGTGTGGGGTGTTCGTGAGCACCATCTCCCGCATTCACAATACTCGCATTTACGTGTTTTGCAAGGAAAACACCCGCACCAGGATTTGGGTGACGCATCACAACCATATCCACTTTCATAGAAAGTATGTTATTTACGGTGTCGATAAGGGTTTCACCTTTTTTTACTGAAGAAGAAGCTGCTGAAAAGTTAATCACATCTGCTGAGAGCCGTTTTTCGGCCAGTTCGAACGAAAGTCGGGTTCTTGTGCTATTTTCAAAAAATAGGTTAGCTATTGTAATATCGCGAAGCGAAGGAACCTTTTTAATTGAACGATTAATCACTTCTTTAAAATGATCTGCCGTTTCGAAGATAAGTTGAATATCGGCTTCGGTGATGTATTTAATTCCTAATAAGTGATTTACACTTAGCTCGCTCATTACTTTTCTTTAAAATATGCGATAGGCTTAATGTTCTTTGCCTTAGGCCGCCTATTGCTTGTAACCTAAAGCTTAGGGCGCAAATAGCGCTAACTATTTACCAAATAAACTGCATCTTCGCCATCCTTTTCTATCCAGCATACTTTTACCTTTTCTTCCCCAATTGCGTCAACTTGTCTTCCACGATAATCAGGCTGAATAGGTAAATGACGACTAAAACGTCGATCTATTAATGTAAGCAGCTCGATTTCCAATGGACGACCAAAGGATTGTATAGCTGTTAAGGCCGAACGTATGCTTCGTCCGGTATATAAAACGTCATCTATAAAAACGATTTTCTTGTCCTCAACTAAGAAATTTATGTTGGTTTTATTAGCTTCTAGGGTTTTATCTCCTCTTCGGAAGTCATCGCGATAAAAAGTAATATCGAGGTATCCAAGCTGAATATCTTTTAACTTATAATCTTGCTCTAATATTGATTTAAGGCGTTCAGCCAAAAAAACACCTCGCGGCTGAATTCCTATTAAAACGGTATTGCAAAAAGTATCGTGCTTTTCTATCAATTGACAAGCCAAACGTTGAAGCGCAATTTGCACTTCGGTTGCATTTAATAACACTTTTTGGCTCATAGGAGATTCTGAATGTTTATTCAGAGGACAAATTTAAGAGTTTTATTTGAATAATATAGCTTCAACCTTAGAAAACAAAAAAGCCCATCACAATTGTGATGGGCTTTTATTATGTAAAAATAACTGGAAATTATGCTTTCCCGTCCATTTTATCTTTAAGTGCTTGAAGCGCAGAGTTAGCATCACCTAAAGTGGTTTTTGCTTCTTCAGCTTGTGAAGCATGCTTCTTTGCTGCTTGCTTTACAATTTTTGCCTCTTCTTCCTTATGAATAGACATATGAGAAGCTACCACTTTCTTGAATTCTTTATTAAACTCAATAATTTGGAATTCTGCTTCTTCACCTTTAGTAAGGTTTGTTCCATCTTCCTTCTCTAAGTGACGCATTGGCACAAATGCAGTGATATCATCATTAAAGTTAATTACAGCACCTTTATCTACCATTTCGTCAATCTTAGCTGTATGCTTAGTACCTAAACCAAACTCAGCTTCGTACTTGTCCCAAGGATTTTCCATTGTTTGTTTGTGACCTAAACTTAGTTTACGTCCTTCAACATCCAATTCTAAAACAACCACTTCTAGCGTATCACCAATGTTAGTGAATTCACTTGGGTGCTTGATTTTCTTAGTCCAAGAAAGGTCAGAAATATAAATAAGACCGTCGATTCCTTCTTCTAACTCAACAAATACACCAAAGTTAGTAAAGTTACGAACGACACCTTTATGGTTGGATCCAACAGGGTATTTCTTAGTGATATCTGTCCAAGGATCAGGAGTCATTTGCTTGATACCTAATGACATTTTACGCTCTTCGCGATCCATAGTTAATACAACAGCTTCAACTTCATCACCAACATTTACGAAATCCTGAGCACTACGTAAGTGTGTAGACCAAGACATTTCGCTAACGTGGATAAGACCTTCAACACCTTCAGCAACTTCGATAAATGCACCGTAATCTGCGATTACTACTACCTTACCTTTTACTTTGTCACCAACTTTAAGTTCTTCACCTAAAGCATCCCAAGGATGAGCATTCAATTGCTTAAGACCTAATTGAATACGAGTCTTGTCTTCATCGAAGTCAAGTATAACAACATTCAATTTCTGATCTAGTTCAACGATCTCGTTTGGATGGTTGATACGAGACCAAGAAAGATCTGTAATATGTACTAATCCGTCAACACCTCCAAGATCAACAAATACTCCGTAAGAAGTGATGTTTTTCACAACACCTTCTAATACTTGACCTTTTTCTAATTGACCAATAATTTCTTTTTTCTGTTCTTCAATATCTGCTTCGATAAGCGCTTTATGAGAAACAACAACGTTTTTAAACTCATGGTTGATTTTTACAACTTTGAATTCCATTGTTTTTCCAACATATACGTCGTAATCACGAATAGGCTTCACATCAATTTGAGATCCTGGCAAGAATGCCTCAATTCCAAATACATCTACGATCATACCTCCTTTAGTTCTGCATTTTACAAAACCATTTACAATTGTAGCCTCATCATGTGCAGCATTTACACGATCCCAAGCCTTAATTGTTCTCGCTTTACGGTGAGAAAGGATTAACTGTCCAGTACTGTCTTCACGTACATCAATTAATACTTCTACAGTATCCCCAACCTTAAGGTCTGGGTTATAACGAAACTCGTTTAACGAAACAACACCTTCAGACTTTGCGTTGATATCAATAATAGCATCACGATCTGTAAGAAATACAACCGTACCATCCACTACTTCATCATCCAATGTGTCTACAAAGTTCTCAGTAACTAGTTTTTCGAATTCTTCTAACTTACCATCATCTACAGGATCAATTCCTTCTTCATAGTTGTGCCAGTTAAAATCTGTTAAGAATTTTTCAGGATTCGTTTCTTTAAGAGAAAGTTCTGCCTTAGGTTTTTCAACTTTCGGAGTTGCAGTTTCTTCCACGGCTACTTCTACTTCACCTTCTACCTTTGGTATTCTAACCTTGGCAGGTTTTTTTACTTTTGCAGCAGGTTTTTTTTCTGCTGTTTCTTTTTTTGCTTTAGTAGTTGTTTTTTCTACTACAGCTTCTTCTTTTGCTTTATCAGCCATCTTGTAATTTGCGTTCTTCAGATTTAAATAAATAAATTTAAGTCGAACGTTTTTGTATTCTGTGTTCTGTCTGGATTTTACTACAACACTCCCACAGAAGGGTTTTTATAATTTCGTTTTCATTCCTTTTAATCCAGTCTAGTCGCTAAAAGGGGTGCAAAAATACTATTTATCTTTTGATTTTCAAAGCGTTTGCATTATTACAATATTAAAATTCTTCATTAAAACTGGTATTTTCTATATTTACAGACATTCTCTGTAATTTTTATTATGATAAAAGCAACAATATTTAGTTTCCTCTTTCTAATTTTTTCCTGTAATTCCACCAAAAAAGTGACCGAACAACAAGTATCATCAATAGAGCAATTACACGACATTTGGATGCTAAAGGCAATTAATGATCTTGAAATTGATCAAGAAAAATTTGAAGGACGCAAACGAATTCCAATTCTAGAAATCTACCTTAAAGAAAAACGAATTGGTGGCAACGATAGTTGTAATGATCTCTTCGGAAAGATTGAAATGGTCAACGAAAGCGCTATTAGTTTCACAGGTTTGGGTGGTACAAAAATGGCATGTCCAGATATGACAATTGCGTATGAATACGGAAAAGCACTAGTACAAACTCGTTCCTACAAGGTTGAAAAACTAAATTTGCTATTATACGACGGGAAGGGAAAAGAACTTTTAAAATTTCTAAAAATAGATTAAACTCTGCCAGCTATTCTATCCTTCGCCAATTGTAAAACAGTATGAAATTGATCTTCAAGATTTATTTCACTATTATCTATTTCAATAGCATCTATCGCTTTTCTTAAAGGGGAATCCTCTCTTGTAGAATCCATATGGTCCCGTTCTTGTACATTTTCTAGTACTTCTTCAAAAGTAACAGCGTCACCTCGCTCTTTGAGCTCATTAAAGCGTCTTGAAGCACGGGTCTCGGCAGAGGCAACCATAAATATTTTCAATTCGGCTGAAGGAAAAACCACCGTTCCAATATCACGGCCATCCATCACGACCCCTTTTTCTGCACCGATCATTCGTTGTTGCTCAACCAGCTTTTTTCGCACTTCGGAAATAGTAGCTACAGGACTTACAAATTCTGAAACCTTCATGGTACGAATCTCTTTTTCAACATTTTCGCCATTGAGATAGATTTCAGTTTTCCCTTCCTGATTCTTTTCAAATTTCAAATTGATATTTGATAATTGTTCAATCAATTTTTCTGAAGCAAAAGAAGTTTCAGAAATAAGTCCTTTTCTAATTGCAAATAAGGTTATAGCGCGATACATAGATCCACTATCTACATACACATATTTTAACCAATCTGCCAGTTGCTTTGCAACCGTACTTTTTCCAGTAGAAGAATATCCATCTATGGCGATAGTAATTTTCCCCATTATTGAAGGTTTATATTTAGTCCGAAGTAACTCGAAGAAGCCGCCGTACTAAATTTTGAATAGGAATAACTCAATCGTAAATAATTAAATCGGATTGAAAATCCCGCACTTAAACCAGCGAAGGCCCTTCTTTCAATAATACGAAGTTCTTCTGCTCTTCTAATGTTATAACCCAATCTAAGATTAAATCCACTTTCTGGAAATATTTCTATTCCAAAAATCATATGCCTAAAAGCATTATCTATAAAATTAATTTTCTCCTCAGTTGTATTCCCTTCTAGATCCGTTTCTCCCCTATTTGGATTAGCAAACGCTACATTCCAACGCTGCATATTCTCTAAAGTAAAATGCCATCGAATTGGCACGTTTTGCATTGTTTGGGAAATTCCAAAAATCAGTTCAAAAGGTAGTTTTTCAATATGAGTCTCGTAGGGTTTTATTTGCGTTCCAATATTTCTAGCAACTCCAGAAATATTTAAATCCCAGTCTTCGTAAATATAATTCACCCCAATGTCTAAGGCAACTCCATATGAAGTATACGATTCCAGTTTAGATGATATTATTTTCAAATTACCACCAATATGAAAATTTGTAAAAGCGACGTTTCTCGCATGACCTACTGATAAGGCAACTTCACCACCACTAAAGCTTTCAGTTGCAGTTCCCATTTCATCGTAACCTGCAAATTTTCCGTAGTTGATATAATTAACCCCCATATGCAAAACCTGTGTACGTCTATCCCACAAATATGCGTAGGCAGCCGTTCCGTAATTTACATCGCCAATGTAATTTACGTAATTAACAGACAATTGGTTATCCATTTCCGGATTAATACTAGCGGGGTTAAACAAACCTTGCGTAGGGTCATAATCGTAATTGGTAATGACTTTTCCTCCTAAAGCGGCTTGTCTTGGAGAGTTAACAAGGTTAAGAAACTGATAGGTTGATCGTCCGCCTACCTGAGCGAATGCTGTCGCGGTAAGTAATAAAGAGGTCAATAAAATTAAAACCTTTTGGTTCATTGGGACGATATACCTTTTCCTGAGGTTAAAACGAATGCAAGTATAATTTATTTTTGGCGGAGTGAGAAATGATTAACACCTAATGTTCAAGGAATACGGTCTTTCCATATCGAGTACTGTCTTCCTTGAACCTTGACAACTTACAACTTCTTGGCATTCTTAACTTTATCCTTAGTTAAAGCCAAAGTCAAGACATCGCTCATTTCTTTTACATAATGAAATTTTAACCCTTTTAAATATTCAGGCTTTATTTCATCTATGTCACGTTTATTCTCTTCGCACAGCAATATTTCTTTAATTCTAGCTCGTTTTGCTGCCAAAATCTTCTCCTTAATTCCTCCAACTGGTAGCACCTTCCCTCTTAAGGTAATTTCGCCAGTCATCGCTAAGCTCTTTTTTACTTTTCGTTGTGTAAATAGTGAAACCAATGAAGTTAGCATAGTAATGCCAGCACTCGGTCCGTCTTTAGGTGTGGCGCCTTCAGGAACATGAATATGAACATTGTAATTTTCAAACACCTCTGGATTCACCTCCAATAATTCCGCGTTGGACTTAATATATTCCATTGCAATAGTCGCCGACTCCTTCATTACCTTTCCAAGATTCCCTGTCATATTTAGGTTGCCTTTTCCTTTAGATAGCGTAGATTCGATAAACAATATATCACCACCAACCCGAGTCCAAGCTAATCCCGTAACAACTCCAGCGACATCATTATTTTCATATTTGTCTCGTTCCAATCTTGGAACTCCCAACACCTCTATAATAATATCATTTGTTACTTTCTTAACATACTCCTCCTCCATCGCAATTTTCATTGCTGCATAACGCACCATTTTTGCAATTTGCTTTTCTAGGCTTCTTACACCGCTTTCCCTAGTATATCCTTCAACAATTTTTTCCAGTTGAGGTTTCGGTATTTGTAAATGCGTTTTATCTAATCCGTGTTCTTTCAATTGCTTCGGAAGTAAATGGCGCTTCGCTATTTCCACCTTTTCTTCAATCGTATATCCAGAAACATTAATAATCTCCATACGATCTCGTAAAGCAGGTTGAATAGTACTCAAACTGTTGGCTGTAGCGATAAACATCACTTTAGATAAATCGAAACCAAGCTCTAGGAAGTTATCATAAAATAACGAATTCTGTTCTGGGTCCAATACCTCGAGCAATGCCGAAGAAGGGTCGCCCTGACTTCCGATTGAAAGTTTATCTATTTCATCCAATACAAAAACGGGATTACTGGTTTTTGCTTTTTTCAAACTCTTAATGATTCTACCTGGCATAGCACCTATATAGGTCTTCCTATGACCACGAATCTCGGCTTCATCTCTCAAACCTCCCAATGAAATTCGAACATATTCTCTACCTAAGGCTTCTGCAACCGACTTCCCCAAAGAAGTTTTCCCAACTCCTGGAGGACCATAGAGACAAATAATAGGAGATTTCATGTCGTTTCTTAATTTCAAAACAGCCAGATATTCTATAATTCGTTTTTTAACATCATCCAATCCGAAATGATCTCGATCTAGAATGGTTCGAGCCCGCTTCAGGTCGAATTTATCCTTGCTATATTCATTCCAAGGTAAATCCAAAAACAAATCCAAGTAATTCCTTTGAATCCCAAATTCGGCAGCCTGAGGATTCATTCTTTGTAATTTACTGAGTTCTTTGTCAAAATGCTTCCCAACTTCCTCGTTCCACTTCTTCTTTTTCGCTCGAATATGCATTTCTTGTATTTCCTCCTCAGAAGTTGTACCACCAAGTTCCTCTTGAATGGTTTTCATCTGCTGATGTAAGAAATATTCACGCTGTTGCTGATTGATATCACTATGCACTTTGGACTGAATATCATTGCGCAACGATAGTTTTTGCATTTCAATATTCATGTATCGAAGTGTTTCCAGAGCCCTATCCTTTAAATCGTTTATTTCGAGAAGCACTTGCTTTTCTTTAACCGAAATGTTTAGGTTGGAAGAAACAAAATTGATTAAAAAAGAATCACTTTTAATATTCTTTATTGCAAAGGCAGCTTCGGAAGGAATCGCAGGGCTATCCTTAATAATATCAAGAGACAACTCTCTAATTGAAGCAATAATTTCTTTAAACTCTGGACTTGATTTTGCAGGTTTCGCTTCAGAAACATCATCAATGGTCGCCGTCATATAAGGTTCCGTAGTAATAACTTCGGTAAGATTAAAACGCTTCGTGCCCTGAATAATAACCGTTGTATTTCCATCGGGCATTTTAAGAACCCGTAAAATTTTTGCTACAGTTCCAGTGGTATTTATATCTTCTATACTCGGTTCTTCTTTTCCTTCTTCTTTTTGCGAAACAACCCCAATAATCTTATTTCCTTTATTGGTTTCATTAATCAACTTAATAGATTTGTCGCGCCCAGCTGTAATTGGAATTACAACTCCTGGAAACAACACTGTATTGCGCAATGGAAGGATTGGTAGTATCTCAGGAAGCACCTCTTTATCCATTGCGTCTTCATCTTCTGCCGTCATTAACGGAATAAATTCTGCGTCATCCTTCAAATCTTGTAGTGACAAACTGTCTATTGATGTTACTTTTGATTTAGCCATATATTATATTGAGACATTGTGTCAGAAAATTAAACGACACAATGTTTAGATTGTTTATTATTTCTATTCTAATTACTGAAAGTCATTGAAATACAACAGTTTCATTGCAACTTTCATTTATATATTTCAAGATTTATGCCAGCTTCAAACTTCTTCAATATCAATAAATATGGAGTTAAGGTTATAAAAACAAAACATATTTTAAAAATAATCTATCACAAGTGTAACATTCTTATCCAACGACTATCTTTATACCAAACAACCATTTTTTTTGACACTGACCAATCAAAATATTGAATCGTTACTAGTTCTTTGTAAAAAAGGAAATCAGTTAGCCCAATTGGAAATTTACAATCGTTATCAAGGCGCAATGTATAACGTTGCTGTAAGGATTGTAAAGGATACTGCCGAAGCTGAAGACGTGATGCAAGAATCATTTATAACTGCTTTTAGCAAGTTAGAAATGTTTAAAGGCAAGGCTTCATTTGGTTCATGGTTAAAGCGAATTGTGATAAACAACTCAATTACCCAGTACAAAAAGTCTCAACGGTACGTTGCCTTACCCGAATACGGACTTGAGGAAGATATCGAAGAGTCATCCTTTGATGGAGTTTCCGAAGAGGATTACACAAATACGAAGGCTTCACAAGTTATGCAATGTATGAATGATTTGCGTGACAGTTACCGCCAAGCATTAACACTGCATCTTATTGAAGGCTATGATTATGAAGAAATTTGTGAAATTCTTCAAATAAGCTATGCCAACTGTAGAACCTTAATTTCACGAGCAAAGGAAAATTTACGAAACAAATTAATTGTTACGACATGAAAAAGAATAAAATAGATGAGTTATTTGAAAATCTGGAAGGAAGTTTCGATATACACGAAACTCCTAAAGGTCATCAAAAACGATTTTTGGACAAACTGAATGAAGTTGAAAAACCAGCAACTAATAAGTTAAACTGGTGGAAACCACTTTCTATTGCCGCTTCAATCGCAGTATTGATTGCCGTAGGCTCAGTATTTCTGAAGTCGGAGCCAATTGAAGCAGACTTAGCTAGTGTTTCTCCAGAAATGAAAGTAACACAATCATTTTTCACCAAAGCCATCAACAAAGAATTACAGACCCTCCAAAGCCTTAACAACCCAGATGCTAAAGAATTAGTTGATGATGCGCTATTGCAGATTGACATTCTTGAAAAACAGTATGAAGGATTGAAAAAAAGCTTGGTAACAAGTAGTAATGATAAGCGTGTGATCTACGCTATGATTTCCAACTTTCAAAACAGAATAGACCTGTTAGAACAAGTAATTGAAAAAATTGAAGAAATTAAAACACTTAAAGCCTATAGAAATGAAACTACAATATAAAACACTTATTATACTAATGATGCTGCCAGCCTTTATGGTAGCTAATCACCTTAATTTTAATGGTAAATACACCAAAGAAAAGACCATAAAAAAGGAATTTAAGGTCAACAACGATGCTAGTTTAAAGGTTAATAATAGCTACGGAAACGTAGATGTAATTACCTGGAATGAAAATAGAACTGTTATTGAGGTTCATATTAAAACCAATGGTAACAGTGAAGAAAAAGTACAAGAACGGCTAGAAGAGATTACAGTAGATTTTACTGCTAGCGCTTCCTTAGTAACAGCAAAGACGATCTTTAATGAGAAAAAAGAGTCTTGGAAATTCTGGAATCACGGTTCGAATGGCGTGAATATTGAAATTAATTATACGATTAAAATACCAGTGACAAATTCTGTCGATCTAAATAATGATTATGGAACTATTAGTGTTGACAAATTAAAAGGTCAAGCCAAAATTGATTGTGATTATGGTCAATTGCGCATCGGAGAGTTACTGGCAGATAATAATTCCCTATCGTTTGATTATACCAGCAGATCTACAATTTCTTATATGAAAAGTGGTAAAATAAGTGCCGACTACTCTGGTTTTACCCTTGAAAAAGGTGGTGACATTGTACTTGATGCAGATTATACACAATCTGAGTTATTGGAAATAAATGACATAAAGTATGATTGTGACTATGGGAAAGTGACAATTGGTAAGGCTCGCAACATAGATGGTCGCGGTGATTATGTAACCAACAGAATTGGTGCTGTTTCTGGATCATTAAGTTTGAATACTGATTATGGCTCGATCAAAATTGAACGCCTTACTAATAGTGCCGGAGATGTTACTATCGACGGAGATTATACAGGAATTAAAATAGGGTTTGATAGCGGTTATAATTTCGATTTTGCAGTTGATCTTTCCTATGCAAGTTTTAATGGAGAAGAAGACGTTACAGTGACAAAATCGAATAAAGAAAACAATCATAAAACATACTCAGGGTATCACGGTTCAAAGGGGTCTGGTAATATGATAAGAATTAATTCCGACTACGGCGGAGTAACTTTAAGCAAATACTAATTAATTCTGAAAAACTAAAAAAAAATGAAAACACTATCAAAAATATTTCTCGCAGCGACCCTTTCAATCATTGGATTTTCTGAAGCAAACGCCCAATGGGGAAACAGAATAACCGGTAATGGAAATATTACCACAAAGACTGTGAATACAGGATCTTATGATGAAATCAAAGCTGTAGGCTTAATGGATGTCCATCTCGAAAAAGGAACTGAAGGTACGATAACTGTAAAAGCAGAAGACAATCTACACGAATATGTAATTGTGGAGGTGAAAGACGACGCACTTATTTTGCGCATTAAAAAGAATGTAAATATAAAATCAAAAAAAGGAATACATATTACAGTTCCCTTTCAAGATATTTCAAAAGTATCTCTAACTGGTTCTGGAGATGTTGACTCAAGAGATACCATAACAAGCGAGAATTTTGATGTATCGATTACGGGTTCCGGAGATGTGATTCTAGCAATAGAAAGTCAGTCTGTTAACGCCAAAGTGACTGGGTCTGGAGATATGACTTTATCAGGGAGCGCCAATGAGTTGGAAGTAAAGATAAGTGGAAGCGGAGATTTTATGGGAAGTAAATTAAAATCGAATAATACGCAGGCATATGTTTCCGGTTCGGGAGATGCGGTAGTGAATGCTTCAAAAAGTCTGAAAGCTAGAGTAAATGGCTCTGGAGACATCGAATATACTGGAAATCCTGAGACCAGTGATACTAAAGTACTTGGTTCTGGATCAATTTCATCCAACTAGAAATACCATAATTTAAACAAACAAGCCTTCTTATTTAAAAATATGAAGGCTTGTTTGTGTTTAAAATGTTCGAATAAATTCAGAAACTTCTTTTAACTAATTAACGGGGGATTAGGATAGAAAAACTACCACTTGTAACCGAGTATTCATTAGGATCTATACCTAAAATATCCAAGGCTTCAAACTCGAAAGTTCCTTCCATCTCACCTGTAAGTAAATCGTAACTTAGAATTGTTAAAGTACCAGGATTCGACCTTAAAGAGGTAACAATACCATCTTCAGGGCTATATAAACCAACCTTTTCATCTCCTGAAATAACATTTGGTGACATATTATAAGAACCCACTTCAATATTCTTCGGAAATATTAACGCTAAGCTTTGATTATCTTCTGTTATTGTTGAAACAGTAATAATATTACGTCCCAGAAACTCAGATTTTTCAACAGTAATTGAGTTTGTTTCATAAGGAGTACCGTCAACGGTAGCATCAAGAGCATCTGGAATTGAACTGGGGAAAAAGCTTACTTTAAAGGCGCCTTCCGTCACTTCAACAATTGTAGGATCATTTCCAAATGGGTCGGTACCAGTAAAAGCGAAAGTTGCGTCGAGAACACCATTTATCTCATCGTATTCTAATATAGTAATTGTTCCAGGGTTCGCCGTTAAACTTTCGGCTCCATTGTTATTATTGTAGAGAGCTGTTAATTTTGAACCATCTGATATAGGCTCGAACGCAAAAGTACCCACTCCTAATCCAATTGGAACATCGATTCGCATCAATTCTCCTGCGGCCGTAAGTGCTTTAATATATAATGTACTTCTCGTATTTACAACGGCTCTTTCAACTGTCAAGGAAGTCTCTACAAATTCTTCATTATCAACTTTCGCATAAAAATCATTATAAAATGGACCGGTGGATACCGCATTAATTAGAAGCTCATAGTGAATATCATCAAAACTACCGCAGTTTATTTCAATGGTTTCAATAATTGGATCTCCATTTGCATCTAAAATGGCATCGCCAGTTTCGGGGTCAATCATAACCCGATTCCCAATAAAATTAAATTTTCCGGATGCTATTTGATTTACCAAGTCCAATTTGGTTATTTCTACCTGTCCTGAACCACCTCGATCAACAAATGAAACAAAGGGCAACTCCTCACCCAATTCCGCCGCATTAGGACTGTAATGGCCGAGGCTTTCTAATAGTGCGTGATCGTTTTCATTACTTACGTAGCCTGTTTCGTTAGATGTTGCTAAATCAAAAAAACCTACCTCAGGATTAATAATATCCATTGAGATAATTCCGAAGTCAGTATCTAAACCTCCAATATTTAAGTGTGTAAAACCATTGGCATGAGTTACCAAGAACCCACCACTTTTAGAGTAAGTGTTATCTGGAGATTCAATAATCTCGGCGTCAAAAACATCAACACCGTTACCAATATTAGCTCTCATTCTTTGAGGCTCAGCAAGTGCCGCACAAGGATCTATAGTAAAATCTCCCGTTAGAAGTTCATCGTCGCAAGAAATAAAGAAGAGCATAAAGACCACCAAAATGCTCCATATATTACCATTAATAGGTCTCATATCTAAAAATTTTCTTTTTCAATATCAAAGTTAAGTAAAAAAAGGATAGTATTCTCCTACAGTATTTTAATACTCCTATACACAACTTTTCAAATAAAAAAGGTAAAGACTAATTTGAATTAGACTTTACCCTTATACTGTCTTTCAAACCTATTTATTCAATAGGTCCTGTTATTTACTTTAAAAAATTATAACAATGTGATCGAAAATGAGCCGTTTGTGATCTCGTATTCTGCTGGATCTATTCCACTCGAATCTTTTGCAGTGAACGAAAAAGTCCCTTCAATTTCACCTGTTACAATATCGTAACTAGTAATGATAAGAATTCCAGGGTTCGATTTAAATAAAGTTGTCCCTGCTACCGTATCAGGATTATATACCCCTATTTTTTCTGAACCGTCAACCACAATAGCACTCATATTGTACGATCCAATTGTAATATCCTTCGGAAATACCAATGACATACTTTTACTATCAGATCCAGTAGCATTTATATTCACTATTTCGGTACCATTGAACAAAGTAACTTGAACATCAACTTGAGTTGGCTCAAAAAGAACGTTATCAACTTCAGCAGTAAATGGACTAGGACCACTTCCTGGGATACCTTCAAAATTAACTGTAAAACTACCCTCAGTAACTTCTACAACCGTTGGATCAACATTTATTGGGTCAGAGCCTGTAAAGTTAAAAGTAGCGATAATCAATCCTTCCTCGGTGTCATACTCAGATATGGTAATAGTTCCTGGATTTGAGGTCAAATTTTCACCTCCTGTATTGCCGTTGTATAGAGCAATCACCTTAGTACCATCCGATAAAGCCTCCATTGCGAATGTACCTTCTCCTAAGTAAAGAGGTAAGTCAATACGTATTTTAGCATTAGATGCAGTTGTAGCAATAATATTTATCATTTCTACATCCCCTATAGTAGTTAAGGTAGTCGTTATAGTACTATCTAAAAATTCATCACCATCCACTAACGCATGAAACTCATCAATTGGACCTCCGCCACCGCCACCAGAACCACCACCTCCAGTGTCGTCCAACACGTAAGGTATAGTATTGAAAACACCAAGCGATATGGTTACAGTTTCTATAATGGGGTCACCATTTCCGTCTAAAACAGGATCGCCATTTGCATCTAATTGTACTCTTTTACCATTTATACTGAAGGTTCCTGAAACCGTAAGATCTGTAGTATTTAATTCACTAATAATCAGTTGTCCAGATCCACCAATTGTACCATTTGTAGTATAAGCACCGGTGTCGCCCAGTTCGTAAGCACCTTCATTTTGAGATAGACCACCAGACACCAAATTATATGTTTCTGCGCCTAAAACCGCTTCCGAGGTAAGCGAAATAATTTCTCCGGTTAAAACATTAGTTCCAACAACTCTAAGAACATTTTCAGAAGTTAAAGTCGCTTCAGCAACACTTGCAATAAATTCAACGCCATCAATTTGAGCCTTAAACTGCCCTTCAAGCGCAACATTTGGGTCGGACTGATCAGGAAATTCACCATTTCCTAAAACTGGTTCATTATTACACGCAGTAAATTGGAATACTAAAAGGGCTAGTAGTATCCCACTAAAGAGTTGATTTTTTTTCATAAGTAGCAGTTTTCTTTTCTAATAACGCAAACATAAAGAAAAATTGTCTATTTGATCAAATTTCTTGGTATTCGCAATAACAAAATTACTCCTAAAATAAAAAAAACAACTAAAAATAGGATTGAATTTCTCATACTTCCAGTTATTTGATCAATAAATCCATAAACCAACATCCCCACAACAATTCCGATTTTTTCGGCTACATCATAAAAACTAAAATACGATGTTGTATCGGTTGTTTCTGGAAGAAATTTTGAATAGGTCGAACGTGAAAGTGCCTGAATTCCACCCATAACAAGCCCAACAAAAGCCGCTGTAATATAAAACTGAGTTGGGGTTTCTATAAAAAATGCCACTATACATAAGACTACCCAAATACAATTTATAACAATAAGGGTGGGAATATTACCGAATTTTTCTGAAGATCTCGAGGTTATCATGGCACCAACTACAGCTACAAGTTGAATTATTAGTATGCTAGAAATCAAACCTAAAGTCTTTTGGTCATCTCCTCCCCAGTTAATTTCCTGCTCGCCGAAATAAGTCGCAACCAGCATTACAGTTTGCACGGCCATACTGTAAACAAAAAATGCCATTAAATATCTTTTTAATACTTTATTATCGGACAAAGAATGATAAACAGTTTTTAACTCTATAAAACCATTGAGTAAAATTCTTCCCTCTATTTTTTGAAATGCTTTATTTCCTTTAGGCAAATAATAAAAGGAATACTGACTAAATACTATCCACCATATTCCTACCGTAATAAATGAATATTTCATAGCCAACATGCTTGCTTCTCCGCCCTCGCCCAGACCAAATTTTCCTGGATACATAACCATTGCTAAATTGAATATTAGTAAAAGTACGCTACCTATATAACCCATTGAATACCCTTTGGCGCTAACGCGATCCTGTTGTTCAACAAAGGCAATGTCTGGCAAGTAAGAATTATAAAAAACCAAGCTGCCCCAAAAACCTATAAGCGCTAAGAAATAGAGTAACAAGCTGAAGTGGATGTTTTCTAAATTGAAAAAATATAACCCCATGCAGGAGATCGCACCTAAATAACAAAAGAATTTCATGAAAATCTTTTTGTTTCCTACAAAATCAGCAATACCAGAAAGTAATGGAGAAATAATGGCAACTACCAAAAAAGCCGCCGCCGTTGTATAACTTATTAATGGAGTACTACGAATTACACCGCCAAAGACAGTAACTGTTTCAATTTCAGAAGCCCTAAAAAGTGCTTGATAAAAAATAGGAAAAACAGCCGAAGCAATAACTAAACTATATACAGAATTAGCCCAATCATAAAAAGCCCAAGCATTCAGTAATTTTTTACTTCCTTTTTTCAATTTTCCTGTCATAGCTCACGAATTATATCAAAATTTAAACTAAAAAATCCCACGGTTAAGTGGGATTCTAAAGTACTAAATTATTATGAATATTATTTCTTTTTAAAAGTAGTTACTCCATACTTCTTAGCTTCTGCTCTAGCTTCTGGAGCCCATTGCATTATGTTATTTATTCTTGTTTGGTTCGACGGGTGAGTACTTAAAAATTCTGGTGGCGCTCCTCCTCCAGCCTGACTCATACGCTGCCACAACTCAGCTCCTACGATTGGGTCATACCCAGCAATTGCCATTAATGTTAATCCAATTCTGTCTGCTTCTGTTTCATGGCTTCTACTAAATGGAAGCATTACGCCAACTGTTGTAGCCAATCCGTAGTACTGGTTAAATAATGCAACATTCTCTGCCTTTTTACTTAAAGCAACATTTCCCGCAACAGCTGCCAATTGTTGTACCTGCCCCGCACTCATACGTTGTTGACCATGATTTGCAAGTGCATGTGCCACCTCATGTCCCATAATCGCAGCAATTCCAGCTTCGCCATCGGCAATTGGAAGAATTCCTGTATAAAAAACAATCTTTCCACCAGGCATACACCAAGCATTTACAGCAGGGTCATCTACAAGGTTGTAATCCCAACGATAGTCATTTAAATAGCCCGCGTACCCATTTGCTGTTAAATAACGTTCTGAAGCTGTTGCAATCTTCTGACCAACATTTTTAACCATTCGTGCATCGGAAGTTCCTGTAATTACTTTGTTTTCGTTTAAAAAGTCATCGTATTGTTGGAATGCCATTGGCAAAATCTGCGAATTCGGCACCAATGCCAGCGTCTGTTTACCCGTAAATGGATTTGTTGCGCAGGCCACAATCAACAAAGAAACTGAAAAGATGGAGAGTGTTTTTTTGAAATTCATTTTTTTAAATTTAATTATGCGGTAAAATTAAACATATCTGTGGGGTTTTCAATAAAGTTAATCAAAAACCAAAGACAATTTATTCTGTTTTCGACTAGAAGAACAAAAACAAAGCCAAAGATTTAATGATTTCCATAAAAATAAAAAAATGGAATGGCTTTTGCGGTAAACCTTAAAAAAAATAATTATGAACAAAGTACTTCTATTTTTAGCATTATCAACTACCATCTTCTTAGGATCTTGTGAAGGGGAACAAGGCCCACCTGGAGAAGATGGGATTAATATTTTAGGTCAGGTTTTTGAAACAACAGTTAATTTTCAATATGATGGATCAAATGGTGTTTTATTTTCTCCTTTTATTTCCATTCCATTTGAAGTCTATGAAAGTGACGTAGTCCTAGCATACCGCTATGAAGGTCAGGAAATTGTTAATGGAGAGGCTGTCGATATATGGAACCTCTTACCAAGAAGTGTTTTTTATCAAGATGGGACGGGAGATTTGTTTGAGTATAGTTTTAACCATACTTTCTTCGATGTACAATTTATTATAGATGGTAATTTTGACCTTTCTACGCTGAACGACCCTAACTTTTTAAACAATCAAACATTCCGTATTGCTGTAATTCCTGCCGAATATGCAGACGCTAACTTATCTATGGAAGAATTGATGCAAGCTTTGCAAATAAATCCGACAGATATAGAAACGGTTCAATAAATTATGAAGAATATTAGTTTCTTTCTTGTATGTAGTATTCTACTTAGCTGTAATTCTGTAGCTCAGGATAAAAAGAAGGTAAAAAAGTATGATATAGTTAAAACGGAGCTTGAATGGCAAGCGCAGCTCAGTGAAATTGAGTATTATGTTTTGCGAGAAGCTGGTACCGAACGAGCCTTTACAAGTCCACTCAATAAAAATTACGCTGCTGGGATTTATGTTTGCGCTGCTTGTAAAACGCCCTTATTTGAAAGCAAACACAAATTTGATAGTGGAACCGGATGGCCAAGTTTTGACAGAGAAATCACTGGCAATGTCGCTTTCGATGTTGACTACACCTTACGTTATGCGCGTTCTGAAGAGCATTGCGCCACCTGTGGTGGACATTTAGGACATGTTTTTAACGACGGCCCTTCAGAAACAACTGGCAAAAGGCACTGCATCAATGGAGCCGCATTAAACTTTATACCAAAAGAAGGTTCAAAATAATATTGAAAAAGAGAAATTTTGAAATGCCTTTTCAGAAATGAAGAGGCATTTTTTATTTAATGTTCCTTTTTTAAAGCTTTTTTATTTGGTTCCACATACATTTTGTAATTTCGTGTTTTAAAATTAAAGATAGAATTCAGCAACATGAGTAAATACGATGTTATAGTTTTAGGAAGTGGCCCAGGAGGTTATGTAACCGCCATTAGAGCCTCACAATTAGGTCTTAAGACCGCAATTATAGAAAAAGAAAGCCTTGGAGGGGTTTGCCTGAATTGGGGATGTATTCCAACAAAAGCTTTGCTAAAAAGCGCACAGGTTTTTGACTATTTGAAACATGCTGAAGATTATGGTTTAACATTAAAAGACCCGGACAAGGACTTTAGTAAAGTAGTAGCACGTAGTAGAGGTGTTGCCGACGGAATGAGTAAAGGAGTTCAATTTTTAATGAAAAAAAATAAAATTGAGGTTATTAATGGCTTCGGAAAGTTAAAAACAGGAAAGAAAGTTGAAGTCGACGGAAAAGAATATGCCGCAGATCATATTATAATTGCTACTGGAGCGCGTTCTCGCGAATTGCCAAACCTTCCGCAAGATGGTAAAAAGGTAATTGGATATCGTGAAGCAATGACGCTTAATAAGCAACCTAAATCGATGATAGTTGTTGGTAGTGGTGCCATTGGCGTTGAATTCGCACATTTTTACAATGCGATGGGTACCGAAGTAACGATTGTTGAGTTCTTACCAAATCTAGTTCCTTTAGAAGATGAAGATGTATCGAAGCAATTTGAACGCTCCTTCAAAAAAGCAGGTATCAAGGTAATGACCAATTCATCTGTAGAAAAGGTAGATACTTCAGGAAAAACTGTAAAAGCTACTGTAAAGACGGCGAAAGGGGAAGAAGTGATTGAAGCAGAAATTGTTCTTTCCGCCGTAGGAATTGCCTCAAACCTTGAAAATATTGGCTTAGAAGATGTTGGAATCGTGACAGATAGAAATAAAATAATGGTGAATGACTGGTATCAAACAAATATCCCAGGCTATTACGCAATTGGAGATGTGGTTCCAGGTCCTGCCCTTGCACACGTTGCATCGGCCGAAGGAATTACCTGTGTCGAAAAAATTGCTGGGCTAAATACTGAAGCTATTGACTACGGAAACATTCCTGGCTGTACTTATGCTACCCCAGAAATTGCTAGTGTTGGTATGACCGAAAAACAAGCAAAGGAAGCAGGATATGAGCTAAAAATTGGGAAATTTCCTTTTTCTGCTAGTGGTAAGGCAAGTGCCGCAGGAACTAAAGATGGTTTTGTTAAAGTAATTTTTGATGCCAAATATGGTGAATGGCTTGGATGTCATATGATTGGTGCCGGTGTTACGGATATGATTGCTGAAGCTGTTCTTGGACGAAAGTTAGAAACAACAGGGCACGAAGTTTTAAAGACTATTCACCCACATCCTACGATGAGTGAAGCCGTTATGGAAGCTGTTGCAGATGCATATGGCGAAGTGATTCATCTCTAATAATAAAGTACAATAGTATAAAACGCTTCGAGGAATCGAGGCGTTTTTTTTAATCCGAAGTTAAAAAACTTTGCAAAGCGAGTTCATAACTTTGCAGACCAAAACCAAGGATGACTCCTTTAGCATTAGGTGATACAAACGAAGTATGTCTAAATTCTTCTCTTGAAAAAGTATTTGAAATATGAACTTCCACCACAGGGGTACTAATAGCCTTAACCGTATCCCCTATTCCCACAGATGTATGTGTATAGGCCGCCGCGTTTAAAATAATACCATCATACGAATAACCAACTTCTTGAAGTTTATCTATGATTTCGCCCTCAATATTGGATTGAAACTGCGACAAGGATACTGAAACGTTTTTTTTCTGAAGTCGATTAAAAAACTCCACAAACGATTCATTGCCGTAAATGTCATTTTCGCGCCTTCCTAGCAAGTTTAAATTAGGTCCGTTGATGATGATTATTTTCATTCTTTAAAGATATAAAATAAAAAAGCGGAAGCATTACTCCCGCTTTTCATAATTTTTAAATTATGGTCTTAAAACGTGTATCCAGCAGAAACTTGAAATACGTTGTTTTGATTTTTAGCAGTAATAGTCGTGTTGTCATTAATATCTGTTACACCTTTATTATAGCGCAAACTACCAAAGAAACCCATTGGCAGTCGATATGATGCTCCAATTGCTACTCCTACATCAACACTTTTATAACGGTTTTTTGCATCACCTGCTAAATTATCATCAGCATTAGCCAAAATACCAATCACAGGACCTAGTTCACCACTTAAACCCGCAAGTATATGATATTTACCCAAAATTGGAATATTAATATAATCAAGTTTCGTGTCGGCACTTCCCCCGCCAGTACCAAAATTAAGTTTGCTTCCTTGTGCAGAATATAAAACTTCTGGTTGCAAAGAAATCTTTTCAGTAAAAGGAATCTCCACTAAAGCACCTATATGGAAACTTGTCCTCGAATCAAAACCTCCAAAACCTGCATAATAGGCATCCCCGCCAATTGACGCTAGATTAAGACCAGCTTTTACTCCAAATCGCACCTCTCCTTGCGCGAAAGTTGTTGAAATAGTCAAAGCCGCCAAGGCAGCAACTAAAAATAAATTTTTCATAATGTTTGTGTTTAGTTAATAAAGTAAAGTTATTAAAATTAACGTAACACTTGGAACAGGGTTTTACCCCTATTTACAAACAAAGTTATAAATCATTTTTTTTGAATTATAAAAAGGAGTAACCTAACGCTAAAGAAAACACACTGTTCTTACCTTTTCCTTCACTAAATGTATCGCTTAATCCAAAATTGAAACGACCATCAAATCTCAAACCAAAGGCAAAATCATACCCTAGTCCAAGAACTCCTGTAAGATCAAATGATTCCGCTTCGGTAACATTATTAAACACTTTAGACACATTATCATCTACCACAAAACCAAACTGTGGACCAGCTTGTAAATTAAAACCTTGAAATAAGTAATACTTCACAATAACAGGAACATTTACATAATTTAGATCAATTTTACCTGTATCGAATTCTGCCCCTTGCTGTGAATAAAGCAATTCAGGTTGTATGGCTAGCTTATCACCAAATTTCACCGCCGCAAAAATCCCTCCTAAAAATCCAGTTTTATTTGAAACATTCGACGCATCAGAAAAACTTGAAAAGTTGGCTCCCGCCTTTACTCCAAAATCCAAGCCTTGAGCAAATCCAGAAGTACTCAGTAAAATCGCAACTACTAAAACAGCTAATTTTTTCATAAGTATGTTTGTTTTTAATTTCTTCAAATATAACCAAAACGAAAAAGGGAGTTACTTATTCTATAGTTAGTTTTTATTTCAATTCTAATTCCCTAATATAGCAGTATGCAATGGAAACAGGCTATTACAGATTATCAAAACTATCTTCGAATAGAACGTGGGTTATCTGCAAACTCAGTAGCGAGTTACACTTTGGATATTCAGAAATTAGTGAATTGGTTGAATGAAAATTCAATACCCATCTCTCCTATTTCTATTTCTGAAGAAACCCTTCAGCAATTTATCTATCACATTGCCAAAGCAGTAAACCCTAGGTCTCAGAGTAGAATTATTTCAGGTTTACGTGGCTTCTTTAACTATCTAATTTTTGAAGAATACCGTAATACGAATCCGATGGAACTTATAGAAAGTCCAAAAATGGGAAGGAAATTACCCGATACACTTTCTATAGAAGAAATTGACAAACTTATTTCTGAAATTGACCTTAGTTCTCCGCAAGGGGAACGCAATCGCGCTATTCTTGAAACATTGTATGGTTGTGGACTACGAGTTTCAGAATTAATAACTTTAAAAATTTCAGATCTGTTCTTTGACGAAGGTTTTATAAAAGTAACGGGGAAAGGAGATAAGCAACGCTTCGTGCCTATTGGCGATGCTACTATAAAGTATATCAACTTATATCGAAAAGAAATTAGAGTTCATCAAAAAATACATCCAGAAGCGAAGGATACTATTTTTTTAAACCGAAGAGGCAAAGGATTAACCAGAGCAATGATTTTTACTATTATAAAACAGCTAGCAGAAAAAGCAGGCATTCAGAAAATAATTAGCCCACATACCTTCCGACATTCATTTGCTACGCACTTACTAGAAAATGGCGCCGATTTAAGAGCCATACAGCAGATGTTAGGTCACGAAAGTATCACAACAACAGAAATCTACACACATATTGATAAGACGCATCTCACGGCAGTTATAAACAACTTCCATCCTAGAAAATAATACAATGAAAACAAAAGATCCACAATTTTCATTGCGGATCCTTATTAAAATTTAGAATTTGATTGTGATTACTTCGCGATATTAACCGCTCTTGTTTCACGTATTACTGTAACTTTTACCTGTCCAGGATAGGTCATATCCGTTTGGATTTTTTGAGAAATTTCGAACGATAATTGGGCCGCTTTCTCATCGGTCACTTTTTCGCTCTCTACCATAACGCGCAACTCTCTACCCGCTTGAATAGCATATGCTTTATTAACACCATTAAAACCAAAAGCAATGTCCTCTAAGTCTTTTAATCGCTGAATATATGAATCCAACACTTGTCTTCTAGCTCCTGGTCTAGCGCCACTAATTGCATCACAAACCTGAACAATTGGTGAAAGTAAACTGGTCATCTCAATTTCATCGTGGTGAGCCCCTATTGCGTTACATACTTCAGGTTTCTCTCCGTATTTTTCGGCCCACTGCATTCCTAAGATTGCGTGAGGTACTTCTGTTTCAGTTTCAGGAACTTTACCTATATCGTGTAATAATCCTGCTCGTTTAGCAAGTTTTGGGTTTAAACCTAATTCCGAAGCCATTACACCACATAGTTTTGCAACTTCTCGAGAGTGTTGTAATAAGTTTTGTCCGTAAGAGGATCTATATTTCATTCGTCCAACAGCCTTAATCAGTTCTGGTTGTAGACCGTGAATTCCTAAGTCTATAATCGTTCGTTTTCCAACTTCAATTATTTCTTCCTCAATTTGTTTGGTTGTCTTTTTAACTATTTCTTCTATTCGAGCCGGATGAATACGTCCATCCGTCACCAACTTGTGTAATGAAAGACGAGCGATCTCTCTACGAACAGAATCAAAACAAGATAAAATAATAGCATCTGGAGTATCATCTACAATAATCTCAACACCTGTGGCTGCTTCAATCGCTCGAATATTTCGACCTTCACGACCAATTATACGTCCTTTTACGTCATCGCTTTCTAGATTAAATACAGAAACGCAATTCTCTACAGCTTCTTCAGTTCCAATGCGCTGAATAGTAGTAATAATAATCTTCTTGGCTTCTTGTTGCGCCGTCATTTTCGCTTCTTCTACAGAGTTTTGAATAAAAGCCATCGCACTAGACTTGGCCTCTTCTTTAAGGCTCTCCATTAACTGTGATTTGGCATCCTCTGCCGAAAGGCTAGATATGACTTCAAGTTGTTCTATCTGACTGCGATGCATCTTGTCCAACTCGCTTTGTTTCTTATCTAAAAAGGAAAGCTTATCATTATAGCTCTTATGCTTCGATTCAAGTTCGGTGTTCAACTTTTTCGACTTTGCTAATTCATTTGAAGATTGTGATTCTTTATCGCGAGTACGTTTTTCGGCATCTGCCATTTTCTTTTCGCGACTCAAAATAACCTTTTCGTGCTCAGACTTAAGTTCAATGAACTTTTCTTTTGCCTGAAGCATTTTGTCTTTTTTTATGGTTTCTGCTTCTGAATTGGCCGCTTTTAGAATTGCAGTAGCATTCTTTTTAGCTGATTTTGTTAGTCTGGAAGCATTGTTCTTTTCTAGATATTTTGCAATTCCAAATCCTATTGCAACACCAACAATTCCAATAACAATTAGTATAATTATATTGTCCATTATTATTTTAAAATTTGACCAAATTATCTATTAATAACTTAGGGTCGGTTAAAAGAATTCTCTTTGTGGCAGAGAAATTTAAACTTGATACACTTTGGTTTCAAAAGAAAAACGGTATTCCAAAGGTTAAATCTAGTCCAAAAAAAAAGCCTACATTAATAATGGTATTTTGAATAAACTCCTTAAAAACAAGTTTAGGGCTACAGAGTTGGTCAAGTATCCGCTCAAAGACGGCCCGCTTTTACAACTATAACTCACCCTTTTTAAAGATGTAACGTTGAGTTTACCAAAAAAATATTAATGTAGGCAGTAACATTTTAAATTTAAAGAACGTTATGATAAATGTTCCTGTAACAATTGATTTAAAGCCTGTAGCTTGTCTTCAATTTGTTGACTATCAGTATCTTTATCAATTTCCTTTTGCTCCACCTGAGCTGCAAACTGTAAAGCACACATGGCTAGTACATCTTGTTTGTCCCTCACGGCATAACTTTTCTCAAACCTCTTAATCATTTCTTCTATCTTTTTTGTTGCTAACCTCAATCCTTCTTCTTGTGTTGGATTAATTGTTAAGGGATATACCCGGTCTGCAATAGATAGTTTTATTTTTAGTTGGTCTGACATTATTTATATTATTCGGAAAGTTGTGTAATACATTGGTCTATTTCCCGAATAAGAGCATTTATCTTGAGCTTTGTATCTCGTTTATATTCTTCGCTGCCAAGCATCGAATTTGCTAATTTTAATGAGTCACATTTCGCTTTCCAACTTTCAATTTCTGTATGAAATTTTTCCTGTTGTAAGTTCAAAAAAGTGAGTTCGCCTTCTAATTTGTCATTAGTCTGCTTCAATTCTTGATGACTATGAAGCAATTTGCTAATCCTATTTTCAAGAGAATCAACAATTTCTGAAAGTTGGCTCATTACTATTTATATCAATACTTCTCCTACAAAGTTAACACACCCACCCAAATAAGCCAACTGTTTTCTATATTTTTTTGTATTATTGAAATTCACTTAGAATAAAAGTACGTCACTCCCTTTTATTATACACCTATTTCTTAATTTTGTACAATGAGAAAACTTGTTTTTGGGTTATTTTTTTTGGGACTAATGGCCAATGGTCAGAACGATATTCCAACAGATTATTTTAGCAACCCCCTTGAAATACCGTTGATACTGTCTGGTAGTTTTGGTGAATTACGGAGCAATCATTTTCATAGTGGATTGGATATTAAAACACAACAAAAAGAAGGAGTTCCAGTCTATGCTCCGGCCGATGGTTATGTGAAACGGATAAAAGTTGCACATTTTGGTTACGGAAAGGCTCTATACTTGAAGCATCCAAATGGGTACTCTACCGTGTATGCGCATCTGCAAAATTATGCAGGCGATATTCAGAAATACGTCAAGAAAAATCAATACGAAAAAGAAAGCTTTGAGATTGAACTTTTTCCAGAAAGCACAGAACTTCCTGTAAATAAAGGCGATTTAATAGGTTATACTGGAAACACAGGAAGTAGTGGCGGTCCGCATTTGCATTATGAAATACGAGATGCAGCTTCTCGCCCAATGAATCCAATGTTATTTGGAGTGGACATTCTAGATACTCAAAAACCAATTATTAAAGCTGTACTTGCATACCCTATTGATGAAAATTCACAGGTAAATCAGTCTCAGAATCCCGTGAAGCTTAGACTTATCTTACAAAAAGACGGCTCCTACAAAACAGAGAACCTTAGTGCGATTGGTAAAATCGGCTTGGGAATAGTTACAAACGACCAACAAGACGGCGCTTCCAATATGAATGGAGTTTATCAAATAAAAACTATTTTCAATGGTGAAAATAAATTTGATGTCCGTTTTGAAAAATTCTCATTTGACGAAACGAGATATTTAAATCGGTTTATAGACTATGCTTATTTCAAAAACAATAAGAGTAAGGTTCAAAAATTATTTAGAGAAAGTAATAATCCACTTAGTATCATTTATCAGGAAAGTGATGATGGCTATGTTACCATCGAAGAGGGTTTCAATGCAACATATTCTATTGAAGTATCCGACTTTAAAGGAAATACTGTCACTATTTCGGTTCCTATTCAAGGAGCTAAAACAGACATTATTGAGCCGAAAACGGTTAACAAAACACAGGATTATATATATGCTAACCAGACAACGTCTTTAACTAAAGATAAGTTTAATATTTACATTCCTTCCAATAGTCTATATGAAGATACTTACCTAGATATTACTACAAAAGGTGACACCTTGAAATTCCACGATGACGTTATTCCTATTCATAAGAATATTACCATCAGTGTTGATATTTCTAATTACAAAGGTTTAGATAGAGATAAGTTATTCTTAGGAAGAATTAATTACAAAGGGAAACCTTATTATAACACCACAACTCGTAAAGAGAATAAACTATCAACTAGAACCAGAACCTTTGGGGAATACGTTCTTGTAGCGGACACGAGTGCTCCTACAATTAAACCATTAAATTTTGAGAATGACAAATGGATTAGTAAAAACAACACCTTGAAAATTAAGATTGAAGATGATTTAAGCGGCATTAGTTCATATAGAGCTAGTATCAACGGAAAATTTATCTTAATGGAATATAATTATAAAAAAGACGTTTTGATTTATGATTTTGATGATGATGTAATTGAAGAAACGGACAACAATTTGGAATTAATTGTTATAGATAATGTTGGAAATAGTGCTACATTTGAAGCAACATTTTTCAGAAAAAAAACATAAAAACTGCTTTTGAAAACTAAAACTTTACCTCTACTTTTCCTTTTTTTTATGGCAACCGGTGCGTTTTTTGCACAGAAAGCTACAATTAGAGGCGTTCTTCTAGACGAATTAAATCAACCTATTTCTGGAGCCAACATAACCTTTGGTTCTGAAGGCGTCCTCTCCGATTTAAATGGGTATTACCTTTTGGAAATCCCTTCAAATGAGGAGGTTAAAATAAAATATTCTTACGTAGGCTTAAAGGATGTGATTCTTACAATCACCCTTAAACCTAATGCTGATTATGAGTTCAATCCAGTAATTAAAATGGATGTAGAGCAAATCGATGTTGTAGAGCTTTCAGCAAAACGAAATAAACGGGTCGAAGGAATTACTACAATTAGTCCGGAGGCTATAAGGAAAATGCCTGGCGCTAACGCTGGTGTTGAAAACCTTTTAAAATCCCTTCCTGGTGTAAGTGGTAACAATGAATTGAGCACGCAATATGCGGTTAGAGGGGGTAATTACGATGAAAATCTTGTGTATGTAAATGAAATTGAAGTGTACCGTCCATTTCTTATTCGGAGTGGGCAGCAAGAAGGGTTGAGCTTTGTAAACAGCGACCTTACGTCGAATGTAGATTTCTCCGCGGGAGGTTTTCAGGCTAAATATGGAGATAAGTTATCGTCGGTTCTGGACATTACATACAGAAAACCAACTAATTTTGGGGCGAGCTTAGATTTGAGCTTACTTGGTGCCAGTGCTGCTGTCGAGGGAATTTCAAACGATGGAAAGCTTACAGGAATTGTTGGACTGAGATATAGAGACAACAGCCTCTTCGTAAACTCTAAGCAAACTGAAACAAATTTTAAACCCACTTTTGCCGATGCTCAAACCTATCTTACGTATAAGTTTAATAATAAATTCGAACTTGGCTTTTTAGGAAATATATCGATTAATGACTATAGCTATCAACCGCTCACGCGTCAAACTAACTTTGGTACTTTAACAGATCCTGTTGCACTTTTGGTATTTTATGAAGGACAAGAAGAGGATAGATACGACACTTATTTTGGAGCCTTAAAGGGTACTTATGTCCTTTCTGAAAACTATACAGCTAAGCTTATTGGTTCTATCTACCAGACGCAAGAACAAGAACACTTTGACATATTGGCACAGTATCGCTTAGGAGAAGTAAACACTGACATTGGAAGCGAGGAACTTGGAGATGTAGAATTTACTGAAGGAATTGGGTCTCAACTTACTCATGCTAGAAACGATCTAGATGCGTTAATAATGAACCTAGAACATAAAGGTAACATCAATATTGATGATCATAGCATCGAGTATGGACTTAAATATACTCGCGAAGATATTCGAGATCGGGTTCAGGAATATGAAATAATTGACTCTGCTGGGTTTTCTATTCGTCCTCCACTTCCCGATTATGGAAACAATCAACCCTATGAGTCTTACACTTCACCAATAGTACCTTATACTGATATTCGCGCTATAAATGATGTACAAATAAATCGGATTTCTGGATATGCTCAATACAGTCGGCAATTGGAACTTTCTAATAGTAAATTATGGGTAAATGCTGGTGTCCGAGCACATAACTGGACGGTTAGCGGAAAAGGAATCACGAGCAATACACAAACAGTATTTAGCCCAAGAGCACAGGTTTCAATGAAGCCGAATTGGGAAATGGATATGCTTTTTAGACTTTCGGGTGGTCTTTATCACCAACCCCCGTTCTATCGAGAGCTAAGAGATTCTACAGGTACCGTTCAACCCAATGTAAAAGCACAACAATCAATTCATATAGTTTTAGGTAATGATTATAGCTTCGATTTATGGGATCGCCCATTTACGCTTAATTCTGAACTTTATTATAAAAAACTAACAGATGTCAATCCATATAGCTTAGAAAATGTACGTATTAGATACAGAGCTAGCAATAATGCCGAAGCCTACGCATATGGGGTGGATGTTAGAATGGCCGGTGAGTTTGTTGTTGGAACTGAAAGTTGGGTGAGTTTTGGATACCTTAAAACTGAGGAAAATATCGATAATCGTGGTTATATCTTTAGACCTACAGACCAGCGCCTTAAATTTGGAGTTTTGATTCAGGATTATGTAAAAGTTATTCCTAACCTCAAAGGCTATCTTAATTTGACGTACAATACGGGTTTACCTGGTGGGTCTCCTAGTTATGCAGATCCATATGATTACCAGCAGCGTTTGCCAGATTATAAAAGAGCCGATTTAGGAGTTTCTTATGTTATTGTAGATCAAAATAACCTTCGTGAAAGTGGATGGTTAAGTGTATTTAAAGAATTAACTATTGGTGCAGAGATATTCAATATTTTTGATGTACAAAACTCTATTACCAATACATTTGTGAGAGACATTTATACCAAGGTGCAATATTCAATACCAAACTACCTAACGCCAAGAGTTTTTAATGTAAGAGCAACAATGAAGTTCTAATTTGCTATAAAGTCCTTCAGAAAATTTATAACATAATCAACTTCGTCCTTTGTGTTAAAAATACTAAAAGAGAAGCGAATAGAAGGTTTTTGTAAATCTTCTTCTGAAAGTATTTCATTCAAGACATGCGACCCCTTAGAACTCCCGCTCTGACAAGCACTTCCCCTTGAACAAGCAATTCCATTTAAATCTAACTGAAAGAGCAATAAAGGACTCTTTTCAGGTGAAATTGGCAGGCAAAGATTTAAGACTGTATACGTACTTCTAGAATCATCATCGCAGCACCCATTAAACTTTACATTAGGAATTGCATTTTTAATTTCGTCCTTAAAATAATTTTTTAATTCAGTAATATAAGCGCGCTCTTCATCTAGGTTCTGATTTGATATTTTTAAAGCTTCAGCCATACCAACTATAGAATGAACAGCCTCTGTTCCAGCTCTAAGACCACGCTCCTGTTCTCCTCCAAAAATTAATGGTTGCACTCTATTCGTTTTCCGAATAAATGCAAAACCGGCGCCTTTTGGTCCGTGAAATTTATGGGCCGCCACCGCAGCAAAATCGATAGGTATTTCAGAGAAATCAAGCGCATAATGCCCAACAGACTGGACGGTGTCACTATGAAAAAGCACATTGTTCGCATTACAAAATTCCGCAACTCTCTTTAAGTCTAAAATGGTTCCTACTTCATTATTTACATGCATAAGACTTACCAAGGTTTTATGCTTAGTATCTTCAACCAATTTCTCCAAATGGGCATAATTAATCTGTCCATCACTCTCAATACCAACATCGTCAACTAATATTCCATGAGTCTTTTTCAACTCCTCTATAGTATGCAATACCGCGTGATGTTCAATTTTCGAAGAAATTATTCTGGTAACCCCCAAATCGCGAACACAACTATTTATAATTAAATTATCTGCTTCCGTTCCTCCAGAAGTAAAAATAATTTCTGCTGCAGAAACGTTCAAATAATTCGCAATTTCTTTTCTAGAATTTTCAAGTAATGATTTAGATGACCTTCCATAAGAATGTGTAGATGAAGGGTTTCCATATTCAGTTTTCAACGTATTAGAAATACAATCTATGACTTCATTCCTAAGTCGAGTAGTAGCCGCGTTATCAAAATACACCTGTTTCATAGGGCGCAAAAATACGGATTAAATTATTTTTGAATACTGTTTCAGTTATAAAGAATTACGTTACTTTGTAGTCGAGTGAAATTTCAGAAAAAAAATGAAAAAGTTGTTATTTATTTTTTGCCTTTCAGTACTTCTTTTTAGTTGTGATGATGGCGATATTATAGTTACTTCCTTCGATTTTCAAGATGAAGATCTGGAAACTTGTGGAGAAGCTGGTGGTTATGTGTTTTTCAAAATCAATAATGATGCGCTGGAAAGTATTTCCTTACGCTTAGGGACATCAAACGAATTATTTCTTGCAAGCTCCACAGTTAGCTATACTTTAAACGGGACCTCTAATTTTGTCAATTATCGTAAATACGAAGGTGACATCACCGACGACTATTTTTGCAATAACATTCCCCCAACCGCTCCGCTAGTGGCTATTGATTATTTAGGCGCGTCTGGGATAGCAACACTGGTAACCACCACGACTTTAGATGACAATGATAATATTGAAGAAACAGATTTAAGTCTGGATACGGACGAAGACGGTATTCCTAATTACTACGACTTTGATGATGATGGAGATAATGTTCCTACGACTGCAGAATTAGGGTCGGATCCACTGAACCCCAGAGACACAGACAATGATGGAATTCCAGATTATCTAGATACTGATGACGACAATGATCTCATTTTAACAATAAACGAAGATGCAGATGGTAATCTCGACCCAACCAACGATACAACCGATGGAATTGCTAACTATTTAAATTCTGCTGTTTCTTCCGAAAATGTCATAAAAATGTATCGCGAACATAGCTATTCTTTATCGAGTGATATTCAACTACAGATTTCAAATTTGGTTTTAACCAGTCCAAATGAGCAAATATCACAGGAGTTTGTAAATTTCGGGGAAAAAGTAAATGTACTTGTAGGAAGCGTAACTGTAACTCCGAGCTTTTAATAATTGGAGTTTTTATTCTGAAAAATATACACTTCAGTTGCACCACGCCCGTACTTTTGAAAATTTGCATCGTCGTATTGTAGGTTTTCGTATTGCCTAAATAGATATTCCAACTCTGCTTTCAGCACGCCTTCACCAATTCCATGGATGAACACCACTCGCTGAATTCTTTTTTTTATTGCGAAATCAAGTTGCCTTTTTGCAGTGTCTATTTGAATATTCAGCATTTCATAATTACTCATCCCTTTGCTCTTGGGCACCAATTGATGAATATGTAAATCCACTTCCATTGGAGGCTGCATTTTATCCTTAGCTCTAACTAGTTTTACTTTTGGCTTCTTTTTTTCTTCATTTTCAGAAAGCAATTGCGACATATTTTGAGAGAAAATACCATTATTGAACATCTCATAATCTATTAAAACTAACTCATTTTCAGTAAATTCCATATCAAAACCATCATTTGTTCGAATAAATACTCTATCTTCAACTATCTCCTTTATTATTCCAGAAATTGCATCATCCAACACTGAGACTCTATCTCCTTTCTTCATTTATTTTAATTTTCGGTAATAAAATTTCATAATATTCGTTAATTATTGTCTTAAATTCCTCTCAAAAGCTACTGTTTTCCTACAAAATATTCGTTAATTCGAAAAATATATTTACCTTTATCCCTTAAAATGAAAACAATACGCCCCCAATTGTGCTGTTTTATAAAGTATAAAATTATGAAAAACCTGCTATTTTCAACGGTATTACTGTTTGTTTCTTCTATTTCATTAGCGCAGCTATACGTTAAGCCGACATCTGGTGGAGTAGATTCTTATATTTATGTGAAAGATCAAATCTTATTTGTTGAGCAAGATCTTGATTTAACACTTAATCCTACAGCTTCCCTTCAAGCAAGTGTTTATTTGCGCAATGGCTCTCAATTAATACAAGGTGCCTCTAATACACCAAATAAGGGTTCAGGGATGATTTCTGTGTATCAAAATGCACCGGACTCAGATCAATGGACTTATAACTACTGGTGTTCTCCAATAGGAAATCAAAATGCCGGAGGAAATGGAGTTGCAGGAAATAAAAACGGTTCGATTCGTAGAATTTTTGATATTCAAGACGAAACACTTTCTAATCAAACTTTAATAACTGGTGCTTATGACGGTATAAGAGTTCCTTTAACAATTTCATCACGTTGGATTTATATCAAACCTAGAGGATTGGAAGCGGAAGGTGATTACATACGTGTACGAGATAGCCATAATATCCCTCCGGGAATGGGTTTTACTATGAAAGGCGTTGGTACAACTCCAGTTCCCGTGACTGGTTTTGAATATGACTTTAGAGGTAGACCTAATAACGGGGACATTGATATTGCTGTTTTTGATGGTGAATATACACTAACGGGAAATCCTTATCCTTCAGCACTTGATTTAAATCGAGTCTTTTATGATCCTGACAATAATGAAATTTTACAGTTTAAATATTGGGATGAAGACAAAGATGCCAACTCACATATTTATGCTCAAAATGCCGGTGGTTATGGTACTTGGGTACCTGGACTAAGTAATCCTGATGGAAACTCAACAGATGGTGATTTTGAATCAGGAACTTATACTCCTGCTGTCTTTAGTGTCTGGAATTCTGGTGGAACTACAAATGGATCAGGGGCTAATGGAGCTAATTATGAAAGAAGGTTTGCACCAATTGGACAGGGTATTCTTATCGAGGCAAATGGTTCTGGAGATGGAATAGTTACCCTTAAAAATGCGCACAGACGATATAAACTAGAAGGAGATAATTCTGACTTTAGATTTCATGAAGGAGGTCAAACTACTAACTCTGATAGAGCATTTAGTGATGCTAGTAGCGAAATAGATACAAGAACTCCTCAACTTAGAATTAATACCGAGTTTGGAACATCTCATATTCGACAAACCGTTTTGTTATTCTCTGAAAATAGTACCGATGGTTTTGATCGTGGTCAAGACGGGAAAAGCCCAATGGATGCAACCTCAGAAATGTACTTCCCACTTGGTGATATGGAAGTTCCTTATGTAATTAATACACTTCCTTTTAGAAGAGAAAAACAAATTCCTATAACGATTAAACTCAATGAGCAGGCTCAAGTTGTTATTAAAACTATAGAAGAAGTAAAGTTTGGATCTAAAATTGCATACATATGGGATAGTGTTGCGCATACCTTTCAACCATTTACAGGGGGAGAAGAAGCTACTTTCACACTTCCAACAGGAACGTATAACAATCGATTCTTCATTGTCTTTAAAACATTCAGTGATAGAATGATGGAAACTCAATCCCAAAAAGACGAGATTGCAAAATCAGTTAGTTTCTTTCAGAATAACCCAGTACAACAGTTAGAAGTTACTAATCCTGAAGGTTATGATATTAAAACTGCGAATCTTTTCGATATGTCGGGTAAATTAGTTTATAGTGAGGCAAATCCAGGCAATAGTAATCGACTTACCTTTCCTACTGGGAATTTAAGTGATGGAATTTATTTGGTAATGCTAACAACGACTGAAGGTGTTACTATTGATTATAAAATAACTATTCATAATCGATAGGCCTTATATTATAGGTTATAGATTAATAAAAAACATATAAATAAATTAAAAAAGCGACTCATATAAATGAGTCGCTTTTTTGATAAATCCTATCTCACTGTTTGAAAATAGGTTTTATTCAAACGTTTTTAATGTTTCAATAATAATAGCCACACAATCTAATAACTGTTCTTCATTCATCACCAACGGCGGTGCAAAACGGATAATATTTCCGTGCGTAGGTTTTGCCAACAGCCCGTTATCTCTAAGCTTTAAACATATATTCCAAGCAGTATCACTTTCTTCGGAATCATTTATAACAATGGCATTTAGCAGTCCTTTACCTCGAACCAATAAAGCCAGCTCGCTTGTCTCAATATAAGCAGCTAATTTGCTTCGGAAGAGTTTTCCAAGCTGTTCAGCATTCTCAGCAAGCTTTTCGTCCTTTACAACATTTAAGGCAGCCATAGCAACCGCAGCTGCAACTGGATTACCACCGAAGGTAGAACCGTGATTTCCTGGCTTAATTACTTCCATAATTACATCATCTGCCAAAACAGCAGAAATAGGATATGCGCCACCACTCAAGGCTTTACCTAAAATTAAAATATCAGGTTTAACATTTTCGTGATTCACAGCCAATAATCTACCTGTACGAGCAATTCCTGTTTGAACTTCGTCGGCAATAAACAATACATTGTGTTTTTCGCATAACGCCTTTGCTTTTTCAAGGTATCCTTCAGAAGGAACATAAACTCCAGCTTCTCCTTGTATTGGTTCCACTAAATATCCAGCAATATTTTTATTGGATTTCAAAACATTTTCCAATGCATCTAAGTTATCATATTCAATTTTTATAAACCCTTCTGTATAAGGTCCAAAATTTTTCCGAGCTACAGGATCGTTCGAAAAAGAAATAATCGTAGTTGTTCTTCCGTGAAAATTATTCTCACATACAACGATCTGCGCTTCATTTTCTGAAATCCCCTTCTTTTCGTACGCCCATTTTCTACATAGTTTCAAAGCTGTTTCGACTGCTTCAGCACCTGTATTCATCGGTAATAATTTGTCGAAGTTAAAAAACTCACAGGCAAATTTTTCGTACTTACCTAGCATATCATTATAGAATGCTCTGGATGTAAGAGCGAGTGTTTCCGATTGTTTTTTAACGGCTTCAACAATTTTTGGATGACAATGTCCTTGGTTAACTGCTGAATATGCTGAAAGAAAATCATAATATTTCTTTCCTTCTACATCCCAAACATAAACACCTTCTCCTTTAGCGAGTACTACAGGTAATGGGTGGTAATTGTGCGCTCCGTACTTGTTCTCTAAATCAATCACCTTTTGTGATTGCGTTTTTTCTGCTACTGACATAACATAAAGTTTAAAAATTAATTACTGAAATTCCTTCTATACCTTTATTTTTTCGAAGCGTCGAAAATTCAGCGGAGGAGAGAAATCATCCTTGGGCGCAAATTACTAAATATTCATCAGTTTTTTTTTCAAAAGAGGTCAAGAATTCTATTTAAATAAGTTTTGCTATTCTTATTTTTGCGGCTATGGGAAGAAGAAAGACCAATAGAATAATTCTTGAAAATCTGGAAGTAATCGATGCTGGCGCTAAAGGCAAGTCAATAGCAAAAGCAGACGACGGCAGAGTTGTATTTATTGATAATGCCGTTCCCGGGGATGTTGCAACTATTCAAACAACCAAAAAGCGTAAAGCCTATTTTGAAGGAACCGCTATTTCATTTTCCAAATATTCGGACAAGCGAGTTGAGCCAACTTGCCAACATTTTGGCACTTGTGGCGGTTGTAAATGGCAATCTATGGGATATCCGCATCAGTTGTTTTACAAACAAAAAGAAGTTGAAAACAACTTGAGAAGAATCGGAAAAATTGAGCTACCTGAAATTACCCCTATCCTAGGATCTGAAGCACAATATTTCTATCGGAATAAAATGGAGTTTTCATTTAGTGATAATAAGTGGCTCACTTTAGAACAAATAAAGAGTGATGAGATAATTAACGATAGAAATGCATTGGGTTTCCATATTCCAGGAATGTGGGATAAAATACTGGATTTAGAGAAATGCTATTTGCAGGCAGATCCAAGTAATGCTATTCGAGACTTTATTAAATCGAAAGCATTGGCTTTAAAAATGCCTTTCTTCAATACAAGAAAGCAAGAAGGTGTCTTAAGAACTTTAATGATTCGTACCTCCAGTACTGGTGATGTTATGGTCTTACTTCAATTTTTTCAGGAAGATGAAGAAAATAGAAAATTACTTTTAGACGCTGTTATTTCTTCCTTTCCCCAAATAACTTCGCTACTTTATGTAATTAATTCAAAAGGAAATGATACTATTTATGACCAAGAAGTGATTTGCTATCATGGTGAAGATCATATTTTTGAGGAAATGGAAGGACTTCGTTTTAAGATTAATGCAAAATCATTTTACCAAACCAACTCTCAACAAGCTTATAATTTATATAAAATCACTCGCGATTTTGCTGGACTCTCAGGAAATGAAGTAGTCTACGATTTATATACGGGAACAGGTACAATAGCTCAGTTCATTGCAAAAAAAGCTAAGAAAGTTGTAGGAATAGAATCGGTGCCAGATGCGATTGATGCGGCAATAGAAAATGCGAAGTTAAATAATATTGACAATGTTAGTTTCCTTGTTGGAGATATGAAAAAAGTGTTTAACGAAGCGTTTACAAATACTCACGGGATTCCAGACGTAATAATCACAGATCCTCCTCGAGACGGTATGCACGCCGATGTGGTTGCACAATTACTTCGAATTGGAGCATCTAAAATTGTGTATGTTAGTTGTAATAGCGCAACACAAGCTAGAGATCTTGCGATATTGGATGTCGATTATAAGGTTATTAAATCACAGGCAGTTGATATGTTTCCGCAGACTCATCACGTAGAAAATGTTGTACTTTTGGAAAAGCGATGATTTTTAAGTAAAACTATCGAGATACTATCAATGACACATAAAATCATTTTACTCCTTATCACTATTGCCAGTCTCAACGGCTGTACTAGAGACGATATTTGTTCTGGAGAGACATCTACTACCCCACTTCTCATAATCGTATTTAAGGATATTAACAATCCTTTGGTAGGTAAAGAGGTGCCTAACTTAATTATACAGGCGGATTATGCTGATACTGTAGAAGTATTTAATGGTAGTGACATGGATTCGATTGCGATTCCATTACGAACTACTGATGATAGTACTCGGTTTCTTTTTAATAGTGAAAATGACGACGGTACGGTTTCAAATATAGATACGCTTTCATTTAGCTATCAACGACAAGATATTTATGTAAATCGAGCCTGTGGATTTAAAACAAATTATTCAGATTTGGAATCTGAACTTAGTATTGACACAGATATATGGGTGTTAAACCTAGAAATTGAAAATCGAACAATTGAAGATGAAACTAAAGCACATATTACTATTTTTCATTAGTCTATGGTTCGTTTCATCTTCCCTTGAAGCACAGGAAGACAAGAATCTTGAACTAACAGATAGCATTTCGAAAAAGACTAAGTACGGTCTGCGTCTTGGCGCAGATCTTTCTAAACCGGTAAGGACTTTTTTAGATAAATCCTATACTGGTTTTGAAATTTTAGCTGATTTCCGTATTTCAAAAAGATTCTATTTGGCCGCAGAAATTGGTAATGACAACAAAGAGATATCTGAGATTTATTTAGATTCTAAAAGTTCTGGAAGTTATTTAAAAGCTGGAATAGATTATAATATGTACACGAATTGGTTTGGACTCAATAACGCCATATTCAGTGGGCTTCGATATGGAGTTTCTACATTCAAACAAGAATTATTGTCATACGAAGTGTATACAGGAAACTCAAGTTTCCCCGCTACTTCGCAAAATCCTTCAACAGAATTTACCGGACTTACGGCACATTGGGCTGAATTAATTGTAGGTATAAAGACCGAAATACTAACCAACGTTTATCTTTCTATTAATCTGCAGTTAAAACGTAAAATCAGCGAAGAGAAACCAGATAACTTCGACAATCTGTACATACCAGGGTTTCATCGAACTAATGACTTTAGTGATTATGGTGTTGGTTGGGGATACACGGTTTCCTATTTAATCCCAATTTTCAAAAAATAAATAGAAAATTAACCTTTAGGTAGGTTCTTTTTAGCTTTTTTACTTCCTTCATACATATCATATCGCACAAACCGACTCTCCAGTTTACCATTAAACACTTTGATTTTTCGAGATGGTCGCAATCCAACACTTTTTAAAGCCTCCATATTTGAAGTAATCAACCAAGCCTGTGTTCCTGGGTATTTGTGCTTCAAAGTGGTTCCAATATCTCCATAAAATTTGGTAATATCGTCTACAGATATTCTTTCATCATAGGGAGGGTTGGTAACGATGTACAACGGTCTATCTTGCTCTTTTTCACTTTCGAAGAAATCCTGCTTCCGTAGCGTAATAAACTCCTCTAAGTTTGCACTTTTTATATTCTCTTTGGCTTTTTCTAAAGCCTCACCATCTGTATCAAAACCATACATTTTGAAATGAAACTCTCGAATTTTCTTTAAAGCTGAAGCCTCTATCAGTTCGTATAGATCTACATCAAAATCTGGCCAAGTTTCAAAACCAAACTCGTCCCTGTTTAAATTGGGCGGAATTCTACACGCTATCATTGCGGCTTCGGTTAAAATAGTTCCTCCACCACACATTGGATCCATAAAATCACATTGGCCATTCCAACCTGAAAGCATTACCAATCCTGCTGCCAAAACTTCATTTATAGGCGCGATGGTGTTCGCTGTTTTATAACCTCTTTTATGAAGTGATTCCCCAGAACTATCAAGAGAAATTGTACAAATATTTCTATCTATATGAACATTAATTCGTAATGTTGGATGATCTAAATCCACATCTGGTCTTCTTCCTTCCTTATCACGAAACCTATCAACAATAGCATCCTTGGTCTTTAAAGCGATATACTGTGAGTGTGTAAAATAATCAGAAAAAACAGTTGCGTTCACGGCCAAACTTCCGTCTACATCCATATAATCTTCCCAATTTATATTATAAACCTTGTCATATAAATCTTCTTCTTTAAAAACATTAAAAGCAGTAATTGGTTTTAAGATTTTAATAGCGGTTCTACAGCATAGGTTAGCCTTATACATAAAGCCCTTATCGCCTTCAAATGAGACCATTCTCGTACCAGTTTCGATTTCTGAAGCACCCAATTGCCTTAACTCTTGTGCAAGTAGTTCTTCCAGTCCAAATAAGGTTTTGGCTACCATTTTAAAATTATTTACCATACAATCACTCTTAAAGTCCTGCAAAAATACAGTATTTTAGCACCGATAAATCGTGTAAATGCAAAAAGAAACAGATAATTGGTATGCGTCTTGGTTTGACACAGACTACTACCATATTTTATATAAAGAACGTGATGGTGATGAGGCTGGACTATTTATGAATGCACTTACAGCCTTCTTAAAACTCTCTACAAAGGCAGAAATTCTTGATTTAGCCTGCGGAAAAGGCAGACATTCGCGATACCTTAATGAACTTGGATATGATGTAATTGGTATTGACTTGTCACCTGCGAGTATTAAATTTGCTGAAAAATTTGAAAACGAAAAGTTACATTTTGATGTACACGATATGTGCATTCCTTATCCGAAGAAATTCGATGCCGTTTTTAATCTCTTTACAAGTTTTGGTTATTTCGAAAATGAAGAGGATAATTTACGAACTATAAAATCAATTAAAGCGGAACTAAAGCCAAATGGCTATGGAGTGATTGATTTTCTAAATGCCAATTACGTAGCGGCCAATTTAGTTCCTTCAGAAACAAAGGTTATAGGAGGGATTAGCTTTTCAATCGAAAGATCTATTGTTGATGGCTATATCATTAAAAATATTTCGTTTAGTGATAAAGGAGAGCATTACGCTTATACAGAGCGAGTTGCCGCTATTTCATTGGATGACTTTAAAGCCTATTTTAAAGAAGCAGGGGTTAGTTTGAAACATTGCTTTGGGGATTACGACTTGAACATTTTCGATGTAGATACTTCAGAACGATTAATACTTATCTTTAAATAATGAATTACCTATTGCTTTTTCTTGCCGTAGCTTTTGGATATGTGGTTGCCTTATTTCTGAAAACTAAGGAGATGAAACAAATGTCTATTTATATGGCATTTAGTGGAGCATTTTTATTGGCTCTCACAATTTTCGAACTCCTTCCTGAAGTGTATGAGAGTCCTTCGAAAAAAATAGGCATTTTCATAATGGTGGGTATATTGCTTCAGATTTTCTTAGAATTTTTTTCTAAAGGTGCCGAGCATGGGCACGTACATTTACATTCAGAAAATAAATCCTTTCCCTGGTTACTATTTGTTAGCTTGTCTATTCATGCACTGCTAGAAGGATTTCCTATTTCCGAAGCAAATAACTTACTCATCGGAGTAATAGTGCATAAAATACCGATTGTTGTCATTCTATCTATGTTTTTTATTAAAGCAAATTACAGCCAAACAACAACGCTGTTATTCCTTACTTTATTTGGATTGATGACCCCACTTGGGAATTGGATCTCGGTTAATTTTACTGAAATTCAGAAATACAGCACAGAGATTAACGCATTGGTTATTGGGATCTTTCTGCACGTATCAACCACCATTCTTTTTGAAAGTAGTAAAGATCATAAATTTAATTTAGTCAAGCTTTTAACAATTTTGGCGGCGATCGCATTGGCCTATCTTCTATAACAGCAAACCCCAATAACCTATAACACTAAATGATTTGTCTTTTGTTACCCATTTGAAATGAAATTTCAGAAAAAATCAATAACATTGTGACTTTAAATAGAATTTTCAAAACACACTATTATGTCTTTACAAATTATTGGAGCTGGATTTCCTAGGACGGGAACGACCACATTGAAAAAATCGTTAGAAATGCTTGGGTTTGCAAAGGCATATCATTTCAAAGATTTAATAGCGAATCCTAATAATTTAAAGTATTGGGAGGAAATTGAAAGCAAAGGTCACACAAACTTTGAACAACTCTTCGATGGTTGCAAGGCGTCCGTTGATTTTCCAGGATATCCTTATTATAAAATACTAATGAAAAAGTATCCAGATGCGAAGGTTATTTTAACGCTTCGCGATTTTGATAGTTGGTATGAAAGTAACTTCAATACTATTTGGCAGGTAGAGCCTACCAATGATTGCTTAAAATTTATGCGTAACACCTATTTAATAAAACAATTTAACAACAACTTTGGATCTAAAGACAAAGTTGAAAAAATGTTCCATGCTCATAATAATGAAGTAATCGATTTCGTGCCAAAAGAAAAACTTTTAATTTATGAAGTGAAAGATGGCTGGGAGCCACTTTGTTCATTCCTAAAATTAACTGCACCAGCAGAACCATTCCCGCATCTTAATAAAAAAGAAGATTTTCCGAAAATGTTGGATAAAATGCTTGGTAAATAATAAACTAGGCAGTTATATTCAATATTTAAGTTCAAAGCGTTCAGATCTATATAAAATATCTAGCTGGCCCCACGAAAATGTTTTGTTCCCGTTTAAGGTTTTAAAGAAAAGAGTGGCTTCAAAAACTTCATTCTTTTCCGGATAATCCAGCTCTACAATTTTAGCATTGTGATAAATGAATCCAGCGGTTACAAGTATATTTTTTGAGCTAGACAGATAATCGACGTCGCTAATTAACATAGAGAAAAACTTATTCCCCCTTTCCTTTCCGTATTGCCAGGCCTGTTGAACAGTTAAATTCTCTTTGTCCACTTTATATTCAACAGCACGGGAATAATTCACTTTTGGAATGAAATTACGCATATAGCCATTGTCAAAAAGCATTAAATTCCCATTTGGCAGCACCTCTGGTGCATGCTGACCCCAAGGAAAATCAAAATCGGAAGGGCTTACGTTCCCAACCTGAACTTCCTCAGGATAAGGATTTCCTTCTGAATTTATCCCAGTTAAAAGAAAAGGCTTGGTGTCAAGTCCATCCTCATTTCTACCAGCTACTCCCCAATCTTTCTTAGGAGACATAATCCAAATTAGTTCATCTTCCCAAGAAATCTTTGCCACCCCTTGATTTTTACCTGATACAATAATCGAATTATCAGCTGGATCATAGGCGATGCCATTCATATGATGCCAATCACTAAGCGTCAATTTATTTATGGTTGAGCGACTTACATCTAAATGTTTTGCCATGTCCCACTCTTTTTCAATTTTGGATGTAGCTCTATTATACAAGACAATAAAATCATTTAAAGACTCCAAACGTTCTCCATTAACTTGCATAGATTCCCCGTGTTTCAATACCGCCATTAACAATTTACCATCGGGTAATTCAATGATATCGTGATGAATTCGATATTTAGGGTCGATCGTAGTTTTTTTCAAAAGATTTCCTAGCATATCATATTCATGAATCTCATTAGTTCCTCCTACCAATAATACACCATCACTTAAACGTTGTATGGGCCAAATAATATCACCGAAAGCGCTTAAATCCAAATACCATCTCACAATTCCCTTATCATCAAAAATCATTGGACGTGAATCGTACGTCCCATTTTTTGCGTAATGAATGTCACATAAGTGCATTCCAGTTTCCATCTTAGAGCGATCCAATTTATTGATTTCAATTCTTGGGAAATAGTCTGGGAGTTTTTCAGTTATAATTTGAACGGTATCAATAGCCTCGCTATCTTTAAATCTAAGTTTTACGACCACGTCATTGACCTTATTTGGATATAGACCAACCACTGGTATGTCGAAAGTTTTGGAATTAGTATCAAAAGATTGTTCTACAGGAATATCTCCTAAAACTTGAATAGAAGCTCTGAATTCTTCTTCAGAATTGACTTCAATCTGTGCAGTTAACGGGGAAATCCCATAGGGGTTCAGTTTCGCGTTTACCGTATATTCCGGCTCAGAAGTATTACAACCAATAAAGCTTAGTACAAATAGAAGAATCGCTAGAGTATATTGCACTCTTAATGTGTAGAATTTTAACATATAACAAATCTAAGAATTTCTAAAGAAATCAAGATTATTGCTTTTTTTATTTCTTCAAAATCTTATCGAATGGCAACTCTTTTTTCATTTTTTTCAAAAAGACCGTGCTTTCCGCTGTATCTTTTTATGCAAATCTCGGGCAAAAAAAGGATGCCGCTACAATCACTGTTGCATTTTTAAATGAAATTCCTCACGGA